>Ga0209777_10003743_pt1 | contig 18578 bp, 16 predicted proteins | sample FrelakmetHBP12HB_FD_187147 | JGI IMG/M metagenome (GOLD analysis project Ga0209777, IMG submission 187147) | Freshwater lake sediment microbial communities from the University of Notre Dame, USA, for methane emissions studies -HBP12 HB (SPAdes)... | ecosystem: Environmental > Aquatic >...
GCGCTGTATAACTTCTTTACAAAACTAAGGGCGATAAGCAGAAAAGCGTCGAGATGCTGAGAAAGGCTGTTGAGCTGGAGCCTAAGCGCGCTGAATATGTAAAAGAACTGGGCATAAGCCTCGTCTGCCTCGGGAAAACCACCAATAACCAGAAAGCCACGGATGAGGGCATCCAATGGCTGAAAAAGGTGGAAACCCTTCCAACCATAAAGCCCACCGATGAAATAGACAAGAAGCACGCCAAGATGATACTCGGAAATCTCGAATTGGCCTGCGGATATTCAAGGGATGCCCAGCAGGACATAAGCCGAGAATCATACGATAAGAAAAAGAAATAATAAAGGCCTTTGGCCAAAGACCTATGTAGGGGCGACCGGCCGGTCGCCCCTGCCATTATTGAGATTGAGAGTGATGATAAAATGTGGTATAATTATAGAGATTAGGTGAAAAGAAATTGAGTCAGGGAGCAAAAAGTGTCCTTTTTTTGGTTGTCATCTTCGGAATGAGCTATGCTCTATTCTTGTTAATCAATAAAAATCTGCAGCAGGTTGAAGAGATAAACTTCAGCGAATTCATGGGCAAGGTTGACGCCGATCAGGTTAAAGAGGTCACCCTTCAGGGCGATAACACCCTGGGGAAAATCGAGGGCAGGCTGAGCAACGGGAAGCTTTTCAAAACCTACGGCCTGATCGGCCCTGAGGTTTACCAGAAGCTGAAGGGGCACACTGTTGACACCAAATATAAGGAGGTCAAGGAAAGCCCGCTGTGGCAAATCTTAAGCCTGTGGCTTCCCATGATCATCTTTATAAGCCTGTTCTACTTTTTCATGCGCCAGATGCAGGGGGGCGGCGGCAAGGCCATGAGTTTCGGCAAGAGCCGGGCGAGATTGCTGACCGAGCAGACCAAGCGCATAACTTTCGCCGACGTGGCGGGCATTGATGAGGCGAAAGAGGAGCTTGAAGAGATCGTATCGTTCCTCAAGGACCCGAAGAAGTTCACGCGGCTGGGAGGGAGAATACCGAAGGGTGTGCTGTTAGTTGGCGCGCCTGGCACAGGCAAAACGCTGCTGGCCCGTGCCATCGCGGGGGAGGCGGGCGTGCCGTTCTTCTCGATTTCGGGGTCGGACTTCGTTGAAATGTTCGTCGGCGTCGGCGCCTCACGGGTGCGGGACCTGTTTATACAGGGCAAGAAAAACGCGCCATGCATAGTCTTCATTGACGAAATAGACGCCGTCGGCAGATGGCGCGGCGCGGGCCTGGGCGGAGGACATGACGAGCGGGAGCAGACATTGAACCAGTTGCTCGTGGAGATGGACGGTTTCGAGTCTAACGAAGGGGTCATACTCATCGCCGCCACCAACCGCCCCGATGTGCTCGATCCGGCCCTGTTGCGTCCGGGCCGGTTCGATCGCCGCGTGGTGGTGCCGCGGCCCGACGTTCGTGGCCGGGAAGGCATACTGCGGGTTCATACCCGCGGGGTTCCGTTGTCTAACAACGTGAACATGGAAAGCCTGGCAAGAGGCACTCCCGGCTTCTCAGGCGCAGACCTGGAAAACCTCGTCAACGAGGCCGCTCTCCTGGCCGCCCGCGAAAACAAGGAATCCGTGAACATGATCGACTTCGAGCGCGCCAAGGACAAGGTGATGATGGGCAGCGAGCGCCGAAGCATGATCATCTCGGAAAAAGAAAAACGCATCACCGCCTACCACGAGGGCGGCCATGCCCTTGTCTCGAAACTCACCCCGGGAACCGACCCCATCCATAAAGTCTCCATCATTCCCCGCGGCATGGCGCTCGGAATTACCCAGCAGTTGCCCGAGGAGGACAAGCTGAACATCTCGAAAGAAAACGCCCTTAACGATATTACCTTCCTCATGGGGGGCCGCGTCGCCGAGGAGCTGGTGCTTGATTCCCAGACCACTGGCGCCGGCAATGACATCGAGCGCGCCACCGAGCTTGCCCGTAAAATGGTCACCGAGTGGGGCATGAGCGATAAGCTGGGGCCTTTGAGCTTCGGCAAGCGGGAAGAACAGGTCTTTTTGGGCCGCGAGATAACACGCCATCAGGAATATTCCGAAGCCACCGCCATCGAAATTGACAACGAAGTGCGACGCATTGTCACTGAATGCTACGATCGCGCGAAAAAGCTGCTCAGCGAAAACCTCGACTCCCTCCACCGAATCGCAGCGGCACTCCTCGAGCGCGAAAACCTCGCCGGCGAAGACCTCGACATCCTGATGGTGGGCGGTACCCTGCCCGAGCTGCCGAAGCCTCAAATTCCAGTCCCGGCCCCCGAAAAGCCTGCCCCCAAAAAGCGCCCCGGCGAAGGAGACATCGGCCCCGCCAAAGTGCCCAAGCCGGAACCCGAACCGGCATAACAAAGAAACAGAAGATGAGAGCAAAGCAAAGACCATTCCCCAATTATTGCTTTGATTTCAACCACCAAGTTGCCACTATTGCCGAAGATCATAAAGCGACCTATGAAATATACAATGCAGATGCCTTTGAGTGGCTGGCAGTTGCAGAAACCTGCTCCATTCATGCGGTAGTGACAGACCCGCCTTACGGCCTGCTTGAATATACTCCTAAACAATTGAACAAACTCAAGGATGGGAAAGGAGGAGTTTGGCGTATTCCTCCTTCATTCGATGGATGCAAGCGCAGCCCCTTGCCCCGTTTTACTGTTCTTACCGATAAAGACAAAGAAGACCTCAACGGCTTTTTTGACAAGCTGGCCAATATATTATTAAAAGTCTTGGTGCCTGGCGCTCATGTGTTTATCGCAACAAACCCGCTTGTTTCTTATCTGGTTTATGAGCCGTTCATCAAGGCTGGCTTTGAAAAAAGAGGCGAAATAATTCGTGTCGTCCAAACCTTGAGAGGCGGGGACAGGCCAAAAAATGCGCATTGGGAATTCGAAAATGTTTCTGTGATGCCGAGGTCTTGTTGGGAACCTTGGGGATTATTTAGAAAGCCATGTGAGGGAAGGGTTCAGGATAATCTCAGGAAATGGGGTACAGGAGGTCTCCGCAGAGTATCTCCGACCGAACCTTTCAAGGATTTAATCTATTCATCACCTGCGCGAGGCGCTGAACGAAGAATTGCCACACACCCCTCTCTCAAACCTCAGCAGTTTCTGAAGCAATTAGTTCAAGCGTCGCTTCCTCTGGGCAAGGGAGTAATCCTCGATCCTTTCATGGGATCAGGAGCAACCATCGCGGCCGCTTTTGCGTGCGGTTTGAACAGCATCGGCATAGAAATCAATCCCGATTACTTTTTATTGGCAAAAAAGGTTATACCCGAACTAATAAAACTCTCATCAAGGGAAATAGAGGCCAATGGTTCGAAAAGACAACTTTAATTATTCCGTCCCTCTGCCCCCAGGTCTGACTATTACCGGCATAAGAAAAGCGATAGAGTATGTGGAGCGCGAGCTTGCTGACCTGATAGACCTTTACTTTGAACAGGCTAATGTGTTCAGCGCTTTAGTGGGTATATACGCCACCAAAGCCTTGGATGCTAATACTGTCTATGAGAAAAATCGAAATCTGGATTTGGCGCAACAAAGGTTCCCGGACTTGAAAAGAAGGGGAAGTGGAGTCAACCCAACTCCTCAGGAATCCCTCGAATCCAAGGCCAGCAAACGTCCATGGGCGGTACAATCTCATTATGACCATCCCGGTTGGTATATTATCTGGCGTTATCTGATTGACCCTACTTGTTCCCTTGAGCAGGATAAACCCTTCCTCATTTGGCGGGTGGACGTAATTTTCCTTGAGAAGGTGGATTGGAAATACGAGGGTAGCAAGGCTGGCGACAAAGGTGGAGGTAGAACTCATACATTTGGAGTAAAAAATCCTGCTAAAAAGATGAAGAACAAAGCTGTTTACATGAGGTCTGATGTAGAAGTTCATGGTGGTAAGGTAATTCCCCAAAATGGTGAATGATTTTCTTGTATTAACATTGCGCAACATTAGCTCCTTAATTGATATGTACATCACTTATGGCGCTATTTTTGTTTCATGAAGCCATATTTATTATCGCACACCCGCATGCGAATACGCGGGGCAAATGAGCAAGCGTTCAGGGACCTTCTCCGCGCGTGGCGTGAGATGGGCGGAGACGTTGCCGTGGGGACGGCCGGCTCGATGGACCTGCTCGGCGTGTCGCCCAACCATTTCTGGCGCCTGGCGGAGAAGATCAGCGCGGACTCGCGCCTCTTCCCGGTCGCAGAGCTGATGTTGAGCCAGCTTGAGTCCGCGGAGGCGAAGCAGTGGGACATCCCTCTGATGGGCGGTCGGGTTCTTCACGTCGGAGAGCGTCCCATCGTGATGGGGATAATCAACGTCACCCCCGATTCGTTCAGCGACGGTGGCGCGCACTTCGAGCATGAGCTTGCCGTGGAAGAGGGCATCAAGATGGCGGTGAACGGCGCGGACATCCTCGACGTTGGTGGAGAGTCAACCCGGCCAGGCGCCGAATCGGTTGACTCGGATGAGGAGAAGCGGCGGGTGTTGCCGGTCATCCGCGAGCTTGCGGCGGCCGTCAAGGTTCCCATCAGTATAGACACCAACAAGGCCGAAGTGGCCCGAGCGGCCATGGGAGAGGGAGCGACGATAATAAACGATGTGACAATGCTTACACATGATCCCGAAATAGCCGATGTCGCGGCAAGTTCCAATGCTCCCTTGATCCTCTCCCACATACAGGGCACACCTCAGACGATGCAAAAGGAGCCTCATTACGAAGATGTGTGGCTGGAAATAATAGATGCGCTCACCAATTGTATGGAAGAAGTCCGGCGCCGCGGTGTGCACGAAGACCATATCATATTAGACCCCGGCATCGGCTTCGGCAAGAAACTCGAACACAACCTGAAAATCATCAACGGCCTTTTCGCGCTCACCACGCTCGGCAGGCCGGTGCTCATAGGCCCCAGCCGGAAGAGGTTTATCGGTGAATTGTTGGGTGTGGATGTTGACGAGCGGCTCGATGGCACGATAGCGGCCTGTGTCGTGGCGCTCATGCGGGGCGCCTCGATCTTCCGGGTCCACGACGTGCTTGAAAATCGCCGCGCCCTCGACATGGCTCACGCCATAATGAAAACGGCGTAACGGGGGGGAACTTACTTTATGAAGGTTTTCCTGACTGGAGGGACGGGGTTTGTGGGCAACGCGATTGTGGCGGGGCTGCTTGAGGCCGGTCATCGGGTTCGCGCGCTGGCGCGGCGCGGGTCGGAGAAGAAGCTGAAAGTCGCCGATCGCTGCGAAATCGTGAGCGGTGGCATCGAAAATGCCGACCTTCTCCGAGAGGGCATCGAGGGATGCGATGCGGTTATCCACCTCGTCGGCATAATCAGGGAGTATCCGAAGAAGGGCGTCACGTTTGAAAAGGCGCACGTGGACGGGACGAAAAGCGTTGCGGACACGGCGCTGCGCACGGGCGCGAGGCGTTTCATTCATATGAGCGCGCTCGGCGCCAGGCCGAACGCCTCCACCAGGTACTTCAGCACAAAATGGGCGGCGGAAGAATACCTCCGGTCATTGCCTCTCAATACCACCATTTTCCGCCCCTCGGTGATTATTGGCCCGAACGGAGAATTCACCGCAATGCTTAAACAACTATGCTCGCTTCCCCTGACCCCCGTTATAGGAAACGGAAATTATCGCCTCCAGCCCGTGGCGATTGCGAACGTAGTCGAATGCTTCATCCGCGCGCTGGGCGATCCGGGGACAATCGGGAAGGCTTACAGCGTCGGAGGGCCGGAACCGGTTTCATTCAACGACATGCTGCGCGTTTTTACGGAGGTTATGGGTAAAAAGGCGCGCCTCCTGCACTTCCCGAAAGAGCCGATCAAATTGATGACGAAAATTTTCCAGCGCATCCCCGGCTGGCCCATAACCACTGAACAATTGGCGATGCTTGAAGAAGATCAGGTATGCGATACCGGCCCATTATTGGAAGATATTAATATAAAACTCATCCCATATCGGGATGCCTGCGCGCTGGCGCTCTCATAGCGGCGCCGCCTAATGCGCCCTTCGGTTTATTGTGTTTTTTCCAACTGTTCGATGTAATGTTGCGCGCGGGTTATCCATTCGTCGCGCTTCTCCATCTCGAGGGCGCGCTTCCACAACCTGAGCGCCTCCTCCCGCGACACGCCGCCGTCCGGATATATAATCGCAAGCGCTTCTATGGCTTCGAGGTGGTCTGGTTTCAGGGAAATGGCCTTGCGATAAGCATCGGCTGCCTTTGAATAATCGTCCCGGTAGTAATAGGCGTTCCCAAGGAGAAACCATGCCTCGGGATCGTTACCGGCCGCTGCGCTCAGCTCCCGTATTGCTTCGTCATAACGTTCGAGGTTTACATAGCTGGCGCCGAGAGCGACCCGCATTTTCGGGGGGTTATAGCCCCGTTGCTCGGCCTCCTCAAAATATTTTGCGGCCTTCTGGTATCTCTGCTTCTCAAAATTCTTCCACCCTTCAGCGGCGAGGTGGGACGGACTATGAACGCAGGAAATTGTAAAAACCGTCAGCAGCAAAGCCGGGATCAATCGTTTCAAGCGATCCTCCTAATCACGCAATATTGCTTATTGAGTGTAATGCTTTAAATGCCCCGCTTCAATATTGCTTTACGATGGTTCAGAGATGGTATATAATTATATGTAATTTTTTGCAGATGGATGATCTATCAAGGATAATGCTGGTTCGCTTCGGGTCGCTTGGTGACGTGCTTCTGACGACGCCGCTGATAAGGGCCATGAGGGGAAGGCTGAAGGATAGCCGGATCGAATATTTTGTGAAGTCGGATAGCGCGCCGCTGCTGCATGGCAATCCGCATATAAGCCGCATATACGAGCTGGAGGGCAAGGGGTTTGGCGCTCTTAGGGATAAGGTTCGCCGCATCAGTGAGGGCGGCGCTTACGACCTCGTGGTGGATTTGCACCGCAACCCGCGGAGCTGGTATGTGCGGCATCGCGCCCCCTCCAGACGATGGGTCATGATGCGTCGCGACAGGTTCCGCAGGTGGCTTATTGTTCATCTCGGCGTTGATCTCTACGGCGAAAACATTGATCCGGCCCCCGCGCGATATTTCAGCGCGCTCGATGGCGTTTTTGATCCGCCGCTCAAACCGGATGATAAAGGGCTGGAGATATTTCTCAACGAAGCCGACAGGCGGGAGGCGGGTGAAAAGCTTAATTTCGATGGGGCGATCGTGGCCGTTGCGCCCAGCGCGCGCTGGCCGACCAAGCGATGGGCGCCGGAGCGATTTGCCGAGGTCTCGGACAGGCTGGCGCAAGAGCTTGGAGCGCGGGCCGTTCTTCTCGGCGGACGGGAGGATATGGAGCTGACCGGCGCCGTGGAAAAGCGCATGAGAGAGAAAGCGATAAATATTGCGGGCGCCCTTTCGATCAGGGGCGCCGCCGCAGTGATAGAGAAATCGCTGGCGTTTGTCGGAAACGACACGGGGCTTATGCACATCGCGTCGGCGCTTTCGCGCCCCGGCGCAGCGATCTTCGGGCCGACAACCCGGCATCTCGGCTTTTACCCCTATCGTTCACGCCTCCACGTCGTCGAGGCAACCGGCCTGAAATGCAGGCCTTGCAGCAAGCAGGGGGACATTGAATGCCCGAAATCCCATTTTCGTTGCATGCTTGACATTTCATCCGCCCAGGTGATGAACGCAGTCAAAAAAAGCATTGAGGAAAACAAGCCATGACGGCGCGTCGGAAATTGATTTTCTTCACCGTGATTGCGCTTTGCGGCGTTTTTGCGTGTCCGGCCTTTCGGGCCGAAGGTGAAGAAGCCGGCGCTATTGTCCGAAATTTCCAGGTGCTCCTGGCGTCGGCGGCGAGTCTCGAGCGCGGCAACGCCCGGGCCAACGTGGTGGCACTGACGTTCGACGGAGGCTGGGGCTGCGAGGCAACCGAGCCGATACTTGACACACTTGACAGGCACAAGGCGCGGGCAACGTTCTTTATCACGGGCGAATATATCAAGCGATACCCCGACCTTGTTCGCCGCATAGTCGCCGCCGGTCATGATGTTGGAAACCACACATATTCCCACCCACACCTCACGACATGGAACCATAGCCACACCATGCGGACAAAACCGGGAGTGACAAGGGAATTTCTGCATGACCAATTGAACCGGACGCACCTCTTGTTCTACCGTACCACCTCGAAGAAGTTCGCGCCTTACTGGCGCGCGCCGTATGGGGAGCAGAACGGGGAGATTCGGCGTTGGGCCGCCGAGTTGGGCTACGTGCATATCGGCTGGACGCGGGGGGGCGGCTCGCGGAGTCTCGACACCCTCGACTGGGTCTCCAATCCGGGAAGCCGCCTTTATCGCTCCTCGGAAAGCATTGCGCGTCGGATTGTGAATTTCGATCGTGGAATATCCGGCGGCGCGAGCGGCGCCATCATCCTGATGCACCTCGGCTCGGGCCGCAAGCGCGATTACCCGTTCGAAAAACTGGGCTGGATAATAGAGACTATGCGCCGCAAAGGATACGAGTTCGTCACCATCACCGGCATGCTGAGGTACCTTTCGTGAAGCTCCGCGTTATACTGGCCGACCAATCGGGGTTTTGCGAGGGCGTTGCGCGGGCGGTCGAGGAGGTGAGGAAACGGGCGGGATCAGGGGAGCGCCTCGTCACGCTCGGCCCCCTCGTGCACAACCCGCAAGTGGTGAAAGAATTGGAGGGATTGGGAGTGCGGGTGTTGCGCGAGCCTTCGGAGTGGAAAGGCGAAACAGTGGTGATCCGCACCCACGGCGTCCCTCCCTCCACCAGGGAAGACCTGAGGCGCATGGGGGCGAATATTCTCGACCTCACCTGCCCCAGGGTGGCGCGGGTTCAGAGGCTGGTCGAGAAAGCGGCGTCCGAGGGCCGACCCGTCGTCATCGCCGGCGACCCCGGCCACGCCGAATCGGTCGGGTTGAAAGGTTTTTCCGGCGACCGCGGGATCGTTGTCCCATCGCCCGACGAGCTGGAACTGCCTCCCGGTGACCGCGTGCTTGTCGTCGCCCAGACGACGCAGAGCGAGGAGTCGTTTCAATCGGTTGTAGAGGAAGTCAGCCGCCGCGCTAAAAATATCGAAGTGGTGGAAACGATCTGCCCCTTTACCGTGAAGCGCAGGGCGGGAGTGAAAGCGCTGCTCGACAAGGTTGACGCCGCCGTAATTGTCGGCGGACGCATGAGCGCCAACACACGGCGGCTCTATGAAACCTTCGTGAGCAATGGGGTCAGGGCGCTGCTTGTAGAGACCGAAGCGGATTTGGAGCCGGACATGCTGCGGGAAGCGAGGGTCGTTGGGGTAGCAGCCGGGGCTTCAACGCCTCCCGAGGTCGTTCGCAGGGTGATTGAGGCCATTGAAAGAATCGGCGCCGATTACAATGAATTGCCAGCAAGCGGCGTCACTATACGGTAAATCCCTCCGGGAGGGGATGATAATCCGCATCGAGGTTGACAAACCGATATGGGGGATAATACTAGAATCAGTAATAAAAATAGAATTTTAGATTTTGGATTTTGGATTTATCGAGTGTCTTCTTCAATCCAAAATCCGCAATCCAAAATCCAAAATTCTTCTTAGAGAGGTTGTTATGACGGAATTCGAATTCATGGACCAGGGCGATGCGGGGGCGACAGCGCTTCTGCAAAAGATATTTCTATTTAAAAACCTTGATTTTAACGAGGCCAACGCGCTGCTGGAAATCTGCCACACGGAGAACCGGGCTAAGGGCGACCTCCTGATTGCGGAAAACTCGGTCGGCCAGGCTCTTTATCTCATTAAAAACGGTCACGCCCGCGTATACAAGGGCGCCGAAGACAAGGGCGAAGCGATAGCCATGCTGGGCGAGGGGGAGCTGTTCGGCGAGATGAGCCTGATAGAGGACTCTCTAACAAGCGCCAACGTCATTGCGGAATCGGACATTGATCTGGTGGTGATTCATCGTGAGGACTTTGAGAGGCTGCTTTCACAAAACGAGGGCTTCGCGCTGAAAATATATAAAAGCTTCTGTCGGGTTCTTTCCGAACGGCTTAGGAAGACCACCGGAGACCTTCATAAGCAAGGCATCCCCGCCACAGGGGTTTTTTAATAATCGAATTTGAATTATGAATTATGAATGTTGAATTGTGAAAATTGGAATATTAAATTTTTCATAATTCATAATTCATTTTGCTTCTACCTTGACAGTCGCCCCTGTAGCGTATTTTTCAAGCGCCGCTTCATCCAGATTCACGCCCCAACCCGGCCCGTTCGGCACAGTAGCATAGCCGCCTGAATATTCGATTGGCGCGGTAATAAGGTCGTCTTCCATCATGATGTGCCCGCAGAGGTCGGTGTCATGGCCAAGCGAGTTGTGTTTAGCGGCGGCGATGTGGATTGTCATGGCCGAGGCGATTCCCAGAGGCTGGTCATGCAATAAGGCTCCCATACCCCGCTGCTCCGCGTAGGTAATGGCGCGGAGCATATTCGTAACCCCGCCGGGTCGAGCGGCGTTGACACCGACAACTCCTATTGCGCCCAACTCGATAAGTGTGACGATGTCCTGTAATGAGAAACACCCTTCGTGAGACATTAACGGGGTGTTGACCCGCTCCTGCACATACGCCATGCCGAGGAAATCCGCCGCGCGCACCGGCTGTTCCGCAACGTCAATAGCATATGGCTCGATGGCCTTGATCGCGCGCACCGCGACATCCGGCCTATACGCCTGGTTATAATCAACCCGAAACCGGGCATCTTCGCCCAGCGTCTCTCGCATCCCCTTCATAATCTTCACATCTTCCGAAATGCTGCGGCCCAATTTGACGCGCATAGTCCGATACCCGGCTTTATAAAAGCCGTTAGCCATTTCAATCATCGCCCTTATGTCCATCAATGGAATAAGCTCCGCCAACGGCACCCTTTCAACGGCGCGACCACCTATAAAGTCAGTCGCCGGCCTTCCACTGATATGCCCCATAAGGTCATAGCAAGCTATGTCGAGAAGGCCCTTTGCCACTTCATTGTGAGTAACATTTATATCCATGCGATAACGAATTTTCTCAATGTTGAATGGGCTTTCACCAAGCACATATCTGGAAAGCGCTTCTTGTATCATGGAAATAATCTGATTGGGGGAGATGCCGGTCTCGGGCAACCATACAAACGCCTCCCCAATCCCAACGCTGCCATCTTCAGCAACAAGCTTGCAGATAACAAAATCGCCCCCCAGCCATTCCTCTTCTGCCGGTATCGCCATGCCAAGTCCTCCGGCGCCCGATCCCATCGTCTGCCTGACAAGTTCCCGAAATGGCACAAATAGTGGGGTCAGCTCGATTCGGTTTATCCTCGGCTCAACTACTTTTCCATTTTTTGCTTCGCTTTCCATGATTTTCCCCTTCCATCTTATTCTGGATTTTGGATTGAGTAAAATACGCAATAGACCCAAAATCTAAAATCCAAGATTATATATCCTTTTCAATCCAAAATCTAAAATTATACGCTATCTCCGATAAACCCATATCGGGCCGGACCATGCCATCTGGCCATCCTGCTGAATTACGCGGAGGTAATAGAATCCGTGAGAGGGAGGATTATCGTCCTTCCACGTGGTGCGCAGGACTTCGGTTTTTGATTGGAAGATTTGAACGGTTTTGAAGGCATTATCGAAACGGATGATCTGGGCCTCTGAGATGGGGGATGTTCCGACAACGAACAGGCTTATCTCGACGGGGACATCCACGCCGATCTCGCTGCCCGGCCCCGCGTTTGCGACGGTCCAGCGAATGTATATCCGGGCGCCCGTGGTGCCGTAGACTCGCCTCAGGTAAAGGGAATTCCAGATATCCTGGGGGGTAAGCTCAATGGCCCATACTGCCGTGAGGCCTCCGGGATAGGGATCCGGCCGGTCCATGTCGAACTTCGCGTCACTTCCGGCGATTATGCCCAGCTTGTAGCCTTGAGACAGAGCGTCCCTCATGAATGCGCCGGGGAATTGAGAGGCATGATCGCCGGGGCTAAATAGTCGCCCGTCCTTTTTGCCTTCATAGGGGGGAAAGGGGTTTCCGGGAAACTCGCTTGCCCCCTGGCTGGAATAAACCTCGATAAGCCGTTGGTAAGAGTCGTCGTGAGGCCCCCATTCGTATTTTTTGCCTGTGAATTTCGCTTCGCGCCAAGCGGAAAAATGAGCCGCCACTATGGCCCTGTGGCCCTTGATCGCGCCAAGCAGTTTTTCTATCGTATCCGCATAGCCGGGCGAGTGGGGCAGGATTGCGGAATCCGCTTCGTCGGGCGAATAAAACACACTGCGGGGACCTGAGACGTTATTGGCCCAATCGAACCCGTTCAGCGCCGCGAACTTGCCCGGCGAAATAAAACTGTTGCTCACCCTCTGAACGATCCCCCACGCAAACGGCGTTTGTATTATCCCGGGATACTTCAAGTGGTTAATAAACGGCACGGTCACATCGCTGAGCGTGATACACGCGAAATTGAGGGCGAGATCATCGCGGGCGGTCCGGAGAACCCATTCCGGAACATCGTTGCCTATGCCGAGGATCGTGTGCATATGCGGGTCGCCCCAGTACAAATGTAAACCTTGTTCCTCGACCACAATGGGATTCGAGCGGCCCCTTCTCCCCTGCGCATCCCGGGCGACGACAAAATAGACGCCCTCCCGCTGCGTTCTCGTATAAAGCGTTTTCCGGCCGAGGTCCGAGGCTTCAAACGCGATAGAGGCCGGGGTGGAGAAGTTTGGCGCGTCTATGTAAACCTTGCCCTTATATGCAGGATCAACCTGGCCATCCTTGTCAACCGCGGCTATGAAGATCTTGATAATCTCCCACGTTTTGGGCGCTGATGTGGCCGTTACCCGGAAGGCCGCGGCCTTTCGACCGGTGGTGATCACCCGAGGAGATGAGACGAGGGGCATGGCTATACCGTCCCCGTCGCCGTCCACATAAACGACGAAAGATGTCCAGTTTGCGTAGTTTGGAGCGTGAACCGGCGCCTTGCCGCTTATGGTGATTCTGACCTGTTCCCCCGGGACAATGTGTCCTTTTCGAACCGTTATCGTTCGGCGGGCAAGCTCGCGGGCCATGTCTCGAGCGGTATAAGCCGGGTACCCTTTTTTCCAGAGAGATTTGTAAAACCCCAACCAGAGGCGCAGCCTATATAACAGCGACGGCGAGTTTACCGAAAGCCTTGCGCCCCCATCCGCGCCCGCCTTAACGGCAGCGTTCATAAACCAGTCTATGCTTTCGGTTGCAAGAAATGGGACGAGCACTGTGAACTCGCTGCCATAAGCGACAATTTCGGCGGGGTAAACTATCTGTATGTGTCCGCCGGTTTGTATTCCACCGGGGCCGGCCGTGAACGTTATGGTGTAACCCGGAATAATTTCACCTGCTGTAACCACGTCAGGAGAAATAGTGGCGGTTCCCGATCCGTCAAGGGCGCTGAAGGGGCCTGCTTTCGGTATGAGCTTCTCCGGGTCGGTCGAAAACCAGAGGAAAATAATCGTTATAGCCGCCGAAAAAGACGATATTCCCACGAGATAAAGCAATCCCTTGAAAACTCGCGGCATCAGGGGAGGACCTCTCCTCCTTGCCGGCCGCGGCACTATTATCTTCTGCTTATCGCGGGCCATTGCTAAGATTATGAAAGGCGCCAGGTTGATTTTTGATTTTTCTGCGCCCCATTCTATAATGTCACCCTGCTTTTAGATTGTCATCCCGATTCCCGGAATCAGGGCGCTGCGGTCAAAACTTGCTGGCTTAATGGACAGTTGCAAGGAATTTCTCTATGGAGGCGGCGACCGCGCGGTGACCGGCGATGCTGAAATGGCCGTCAACGGGCAAAAAGAGCTTATTCGGCTCTTTATCGGCCCTGAAGAGCGGCAGAAGGTCTATGGCCGGGATTTTCCGCTGCTCAAGGGATTGAATCAACAAATCGTGGAGAACATCGAGTTCGGGGCGGCTGATTTCATCCTCGAAGGGTATGTACATGACGACGAGCCGTCCGCCCCAGCCTTTTGTCACGGCGTCCATGGATTCGATCAGCTCGAAGCCGTTTTCCCAGATGCGCGCCATTTCCGGTTTGATGGGGCCTTGCAGGAGGTTTCGCGTAAGGACGCCTAATCTCTGCCAACTGCCGGGCGAGACGCCGCCGTTCTCTGCATTACGCCCTGCAATTAGAAAATAAAAAATTCGCATGTGTATGATTTCGATGAGGCGGCTATGCGTGATGGCCCATTGCAACGCCTTTCCCCGGCGCTTTTTCGCAATGTCCTCCCAGCTCTCCTGAATGCCCCCTGTATTGAAATCGGCCGCGCGCATCGAACCCGGCGCTATCACCAGATTGCCGCCGCGGTCCGCAAGATAAGTGCTGTATCCCAGGTCTTCCCAATCGTTTGCAAAAACGCCCAGGATCACAACCGACGGCCGCAATTCGCCCCCAACCGAGGCAAGCCGCCAATAATACTGGGAAAGGTTGTAGCCGACCACGCCGCCGTTTGCCACGATATATCTGCCGTTGAGAGACTTGTTCAAATCGGCGGAAAAGGTCTCATCCTCATCCACGCCGGCGCCAAACACAAACGAATCCCCTATGCAGAGGAGAATCGGTTTCCCCGAGTCCCGAGAAATTGCCGGACCGCGCAGGCCGAGCGCGTTTACGTAAATATGGGAGACTTTTCCCGCTGAAATAAGTGAACCTTCAAATCCCGGTTTTAGCGTATAATAGGCGCGTGGGTCGGGGATGTAAGAAGCGCGTCCTCGCGGAAATAATAACCTGACAACAACCTCCCCGGCCATTATCCCCACTATTACGCCGCCGAAGACAAGACCGAGGGAGATTAAAGCTTTTCTCATGACGAATTGGGAATTGGGTTAAGGGTCAGGGCAATTCCTGCAGGGTCAGTTTTTTCACGGCCGCGACCTCGATTCGCTCCTGTCAATCATATATCGTTTCAGGCCCTCCTCCCACGACGGCATGGGCGCGCCGGTTAGCCGGGTGAATTTTGATCCATCGAGCACCGAATTCGAGGGCCTTTTCGCGGGTCTGTCAAGTTTATCGCTCGTTATCGGCTCGACCCGCACCCCTTTTTTGCCGGCCGACTCGATAATTTTCAGGGCGAATTTGTACCATGTGGTGGCGCCGGAGTTCGTCGCATGGACAATTCCAGTTGCGCCGGCGCGCACCAATTGTGAAATTCCCTGCGCAAGATGCATCGTCCACGTGGGTGAGCCGCGCTGATCGTCCACCACCGTGAGCCGGTCGCGCTCTCCGGCGAGCTTGATGATCGTCTCGACGAAATTTTTTCCGCTGCGCCCATAAAGCCATGCCGTGCGAACTATCAGCGCCTTTGGGTCGGCCTCGAATACTTCGCGCTCCCCCTCGAGTTTGCTGCGGCCGTAGGCGCTGATCGGGCCGGTTGGATCATCCTCGAAATATGGGCCTGCCTTCCTGCCATCAAAGACGTAATCGGTGCTGAGGTGAACCGTTTTTATGCCCATCTCACGCGCCGCTTTTGCGATATTTCCCGCGCCCTTTGCGTTCACGTCGCGCGCCAGAGCCTCCTCGGATTCCGCCCCGTCCACGTTGGTGTACGCCGCGGCATTTATCACAACTTCCGGCTTATGCCTCTTCAGGCACTCCCGGACGCTCTCGATCTCCCGGATATCCAATTCATCGCAATCCGCGCCCCCAAGAGCATAGCGACCATCCAGCGCCCGCATCAGGTCCTGACCAAGCATGCCCCGATGACCCACCACCAGGACGCGCATCAGACTACCGGTCTCCATACCACTTTCTGTAGTAGTCCTGATATTCCCCGCTGCGCACATCTTCCCACCACGCGCGGTTACCGAGGTACCACTTTACCGTATCGGCCATGCCCCGCTCGAAGGTATACTCGGGCCTCCAGCCCAGCTCACGCTGAATTTTGGCGCTATCCATGGCGTACCGCCGGTCATGGCCGGGGCGATCTTTAACATACTTAATAAGGCTTTCGGGCTTCTCTAAAAGCTTCAGTATGGCGCGGGTCAGGTCGAGGTTTGTGGCCTCGGCGTCTCCGCCGATGTTGTAAACCTCTCCCGGCTTGCCGTTATTCAACACCGCGAGAATGGCCCTGCAATGGTCGCGGACGTGAATCCAGTCGCGCACGTTAAGCCCGTCGCCGTAAAGAGGCAGGGGCTTGTCTTCAAGCGCGTTCGCTATAAACAATGGGATAACTTTTTCAGGGAATTGATATGGCCCGTAGTTGTTCGAGCATCGGGTGATGACCACCGGGAAGCGAAACGTCTCCCAGAACGACCTCACGAGCATGTCGGCGGAAGCCTTGCTGGCGGAATAAGGGCTGTTGGGGGCGATAGGGGTCTCTTCGGTGAATCTGCCCGTCGGCCCCAGCGAGCCATAAACCTCGTCCGTGGACACCTGGATGAACTTTTTAATCCCCGCGCCTTTCGCTTCCTGAAGGAGCACCAGAGTGCCCATGACATTGGTTCGGACGAACTCGGTCGGGTCGAGTATCGAGCGGTCTACGTGGGACTCGGCGGCGAAATTTACCGCCGCGTCCACCCGTTGCATTATCGGTCTTACCGATGCGCCGTCCGCAATGTCGCCCCGCACAAACTCGTATCGCCCCGATTTCTCCAGCCCCTCGAGGTTTTTCAGGTTACCCGCATAAGTCAGCTTGTCGAGCACAATGACGTTGTGATCCGTCTCGCCGACGAGCAGGCGCGCGAAATTGGCGCCGATAAACCCGGCGCCGCCAGTGACCAGAACGCGCATCAGAAGATGCCCACCTTCGAGTTGTCTCCGAGGATGAAGCGGAAGGCCTTGGGCTTGAGGGGGCTGTCGCTGACCTCGACGTTGCGCCCTATGAGGCTGTCCACGATGCGGGTTTTTATGTTCACTACGGAAGAACTTTCGAGCACGATCGAGTGCTCGATCTCGCTGCCTATAATGCGGCATCCTTTTGCGATCGAGGTGAACGGCCCGATGAAGCTGTCTATAATTTGAGCGTCTTCGCCGATGATGGCGGGGCCGCGCAGTGTGCTGTTTTGTATGCGCGCGCCCTTCTCGACCACAACCTTGAAATGCACCTCGCTCTCCGCGTCAACCTTGCCGTCTATGCGCATTTCAAGCTCATCGAGAATCATACGATTCGCCTCGAGTATGTCCTCTAGCTTCCCGGTGTCCTTCCACCATCCGGTGACGATGTGCGGCCTTACCTCGTAGCCGTTATCCACCAGCCACTGGATGGCGTCGGTGATCTCAAGCTCGCCGCGCGCGCTCGGCTTGATGGACTTCGCGGCCTTCATGATGTTCGAGTCGAACAGGTAAACGCCCACCAGGGCGAGGTCGCTCTTCGGCTTCTTGGGCTTCTCGACCAGCCGCACCACTTTGTCCCCCTGAAGCTCCGCCACCCCGAACTGGTTCGGGTTGGGCACGCGGGCTAGCAATATCATCGAATGAGGCTTTTTCTCCTGGAACTCATTCACCAGCTGAGATATACCGCTCTTGATGAGGTTGTCGCCGAGGTACATGACGAAGGAATCTCCGTCAAGATAGGATTCTGCGGTCAATACGGCATGGGCAAGGCCCAGCGGGGCCTCCTGCTCGATATAGGTTATCTTGACGCCCCACCGGGAGCCGTCTCCCACCGCCGCTTTTATCTCGTCCTTGGTATCCCCGACGACGATCCCGATGTCCTTTATCCCGGAATCGCGGAGCGCCTTGATGCCGTAAAACAGCACCGGGGTATTGGCGACGGGAATGAGTTGTTTTGCGCTGGTGTAGGTTATGGGCCTGAGCCTGGTGCCCTTGCCCCCCGATAAAATCAGCCCTTTCAAGTAACGTCCTCCTGCAAATAATATGACAAGACAAGGGGTTTAAACCCCTTGTCCGGTTCTCATTTCCTGAGGAATGAATCCTTTGGAATGGAGTTGGACTCGATGAGTTTTTTCATTTCCGCGTCGGCTTCTTCCCTTGACGCGTAATGGCCGATGCGCACGCGATAATAGGTTTTGCCGTCGTTTCCCTGGACAGTGGACATCCATGCGTCCATTTTTTTAGCTTTGAGTGTTTTCATGTAATCTTCCGCGCGCTTTTTATCGGGCACGGCGGAGACCTGAATTGACCATGTTCCGCCGGGCGACTTTGCCGCCGGTGAAGTTTGGGCCGAGGCTGCCGGGTGAGCGGGTGGCTCGGGTTCCGCCACTGGCTCGGTTTTAGGCGCTGGATGGGAGCTGGGCGCGGGCGTATGGGCCGCCGCGGCAGCCGGGGTCGCATGAGAGGGCGGGGCCGTTGTGGATGTGTGTGTTGTCGCTGGCGGTGTTGCGGCGGTCGCGGGGGCTGGCGTCGGTTGGGCGTGGGCTGTCACCGGCGCGGCCGATGTCGAGGGGTGGGATTGGGACGTGGCGCTGGTTGCAGGCTGGTTTTTCAACGTGTCGTAAAACGTGAATTGCTCGCCGGTAGCCGCGGCGGCAGGCGCGGTTGCCGGGCCGGGAGACGGTTCCGGACGAGTGGCGGGGGCTGGCGCCGTTGCGGGGGTCTGAGCGACCGTCTGCGCCACCGGCTGG
>Ga0209777_10003744_pt1 | contig 18577 bp, 15 predicted proteins | sample FrelakmetHBP12HB_FD_187147 | JGI IMG/M metagenome (GOLD analysis project Ga0209777, IMG submission 187147) | Freshwater lake sediment microbial communities from the University of Notre Dame, USA, for methane emissions studies -HBP12 HB (SPAdes)... | ecosystem: Environmental > Aquatic >...
TGCTCCACTCCGTCTTGGGAGCCTTTGCCCCCTTGTGCGAGGAGCGGGGTGAGGCGTCGCGAGCGGCGCGCTACCGCGCCGAACGCGAGCGTCTGGGAGCAATGCTGGAGCAAAGTTGGGACGGCGAGTGGTACAGGCGCGCGTACTTTGACGACGGCACGCCGCTGGGGTCGTCCCAAAACGACGAGGGGAAGATCGACTCGGTGGCCCAGACCTGGGCCGTTCTCTCGGGCGCCGCGCCGCGAGACCGCGCCGAGCGTGCCATGGGTGCCGTGCGCGCCCACCTGGTCCGGCGCGGTTCGGGCGTCATCCTGCTCCTCTCGCCGCCCTTTGATCGCACGGCTCTCGACCCGGGATACATCAAGGGCTACATCCCGGGGATCCGCGAGAACGGAGGGCACTACACGCACGCGGCGGCGTGGGTCGTCCTCGCGCTCTCGCGTCTCGGGAGCGGCGACGAGGCGGTGGAGTTCTTCCACATGCTCAACCCCATCAACCACTCGCGGACGGCGAGCCAGGTCGAGCAGTACATGACCGAGCCCTATGCGGTTGCGGGCGATGTCTACGACCACCCAGCACATCGGGGGCGCGGCGGCTGGACCTGGTACACGGGTTCGGCCGGCTGGATGTACCGGGTTGCGTTGGAAGGGATCCTCGGACTCCAGCGCTGCGGCGCATTCTTCACGCTGAACCCGTGTATCCCGTCGTCGTGGCCGACCTACTCGATCGAATGGCGTTTCGGGAAGACGCAGTACATGATCGTCGTGGAGAACCCGGAGCGGCGCTGCCGGGGCGTGGCGAGCGTGGAGCTCGATGGAACGCCCGCCGGCCCGGCGGCGATTCCGCTCCAGGACGACGGGCGCGTGCATCGAGTGCGGGTCGTGCTCGGCGAGGAGAGAAGTAGACAAAGTCTCTAACCCCAAGACCAGACCCTCAGGAGATGATGGCCCGAGGAAGTAGCAGGGAAGCAGCAGAGAGGAGAAAGCGACAATGAGAACTGCCAATCCAGCAGCACGCACTGTTGTCATCACTCTGGCCTTGGTGGCCGTGGCGCTCATGCCTCGATCCGCCAGCGCCCATTGCGACACCCTGGGCGGCCCGGTCGTGACGACGGCGAAGCAGGCCCTTGAGAAGGGTGACGTGACGCCGGTGCTCAAGTGGGTGAAACCTGCGCAAGAGACGGAGATCCGGGCTGCCTTCGCGAGGACGCTGGCCGTACGCAAGCTCGGTCCCGAGGCCAAGGAAATGGCCGACATGTACTTCTTCGAGACCCTGGTGCGCATCCACCGGGAGGGCGAGGGGGCGCCGTACACCGGCCTGAAACCGGCCGGAGCGGTCGAGCCGGCGGTGGCCCTAGCCGACCAGGCGCTGGATTCTGGCAAAGTGGATCATCTTGCCAGCGCGATCAGCGCGCACGTCGTCGCGGGGATCAAGGAGCGTTTCGCACGCGCCTTGGAGGCCAAGAAGCACGCCGACGAGAGTGTGGCGGCCGGTCGCGAGTTCGTGGAGGCCTACGTCCAATTCACGCACTACGTGGAGCGGCTGCACCTCGACGCCACGACGAGCGTTGAGCACCACGGCGAGGGAGCCAGCGAGGAGCAGGCCGGTCACGGCCACGAGTGATGCAGGAATTGACGGAGCAGCGTTCGCGGACCTTGCAGAACGATACGCGATGCGCTGCGACCACGCGAACGTTGCAGCGAGAGCTCGGCCGTCGAGGCGGCACCAACCGGCGAGCTCTCTGAGAATGGAGACGAGAACATGAAAGTCACTGCGGCCCTCAAGGCAGAGGAGAAGGCCAATCCCCACGGTGTGAGTGTGCGTCCGCTCTTGGACTCGCCGCACGCCGTGGTCACCCACATCGTCCTCGGCCCCGGCGAGGCGTTGAAAAGGCACACCACGCCGGTGGACGTGTTCTTCTACGTGCTCGAGGGAGCCGGGATCGTAGAGATCGGTGACGAGAAAGCGGAGGTGTCGCGGGACATGCTGATCGAGAGCCCCGCCGGCATCCCGCACGCGCTCGCCAACCCGGGCGCGATCCCTTTTCGGTTCCTCGTGGTCAAGACACCGAGACCAGGTGCGCCAGGCAAGATGACCGGATAACACGAGCCGGGGGCTCAGCTCAGGGTTGGATGACTCGGGCTCGCGCCAGGTTACTGGCCTGGCTGAGTACCCGGCACTTCCGGAGCCATCGTCACCGACCCTCTCTCTGACGCCGGCACGAAGAGGGAGCTGACGACTGGCGCTGCCCTTGATGTGGTCGAAGCTCCGCCCCCGCTCTTTCCTCGGAGCTACTCCGGCATGACGCTGACAAATCTTTCTCCCAGGCTGGCAGCGACCTGCTCGAGTCGGTGGTGCACGTCCCTTCCCATTTCTTCTTCTACCGCTTCAAACTTGGCGGCGAGCTCCTGTTGTTCCGTGGGACCTAGCACCTTGTTCGTCATCGGGAACAGCAGGTAGTCCTCCTTCCAGATGTGGCCTGGATAAAGTCCGGTCAGCTTCTTGAGGCTTTCGATCAAGGGTCCCTTTGCCGACGCCCCCTGGCTGATGTAGGCCTCTGCTGCTTCAGTGAAAGCTCTTACGAGGACTCTGCCAGCCTGGTGCTCAGCAGTAAGGGCGCCGACCGGACAACCGCGCAGGGGCACGCCTTTTCTCTCAAGGGCCGGGAAGAGATGGGCTTCCTCCTTGCCATGGTGGCACTTGTCTGCAAACACACCCATGAACTCCGCAATGTCGCGCAGCACATCCGGCGCCACACTCGCACCGATTTCCAGGGACTCGGCGAGCACGGGCATCGTCCCCACCACCTTGAGGATGACGCCGTGCTCGTCCTCGAGAGTGTCGGTCGGTCTCTTGTTCATCGGGCCCCTCCGTCGTTGCGCGCGGGCTCCGGTGCCTGCCCTGGCCCAATCCCCGTGACACGGGATTTTTTGGTGCGGGCCGGGGCCTCTGGCAGCACCCTGCGCCAAGAAAAACGACTAACAACCATCGTGGGCCCCTACGCCGCCGGACCCACGTCTCGCTTCCAAATGCTACGCAGTGCACCGAGCGCGATAGGCAGGGCACCGGCCAAGAGGAAGGTCAGGTCCGCGGCCATTCGCAGCCACTCGAGCTTGTGGTAGAGACCGCTCATCAGGAACGTCGGGCGGCGCGCATGCCAGTACCCGTTGGCGATGGAATCCCAGAGCTGGAGCACGCCGCCAGGGAAAAGGTCCAAGAGGATCATGAGGGCAAGGCCGACGTTGACGCCCCAGAAGCCCACTCTGACGAACTTCTCCGTCTCCTTCCAAACATTGTCGGACTGCATGGCCCTCAGGCAGAAGACCAGGACCGCGAGAGCGAGCATGCCGAACACCCCGAACATCGCAGCGTGGCCGTGGTTGGCAGTGAGCGTCGTCCCAATCTCGAAGTAGGAGACGATGGGCAGGTTGATCAGGAACCCGAAGACTCCCGCACCGACGAAGTTCCACACGCCCACGGCCATGAGAAAGTAGATGGCCCACTTCTGGTTCGCGGCGAGACCCTTGCCGCACTCAGAGCACTCTTTCTTCCTGAGCCTGATGAAGTCCCAGGCGTCCAGGGTGAGGAGCGTGAGGGGGACGACCTCCATGGCGGAGAAGCACGCTGCCAGACCCATGTTGAGGGTGCCCTGGCCCGTGAAGTACCAGTGGTGACCAGTACCAATGATGCCCCCGCCAAGGTAGAGGATCGCGTCGAGGTACACGAGACGCGTGGCCGTCTTGGTGCTGACCAAGCCCAGTTGGTGAAACATGACCGCCACCAGAACGGTGGCGAACAGCTCGAAGAAACCCTCCACCCAGAGGTGGATGATCCAAAACCGCCAGTTGTCAATCACCGCAAAGTTCGTGTGGGGACCATAAAAAAGAGCGGGCACGTAGAAGACGGGGATGGCCACCGCCGCATACAGGAACAGCGAGGCGAACTCCCCCTTGTCCGGGGTCTTGATGGCTGGCCTGAGCGCCCTGAGCATCAGGAAGAGCCAGAAGAGGAGGCCCGCGGCCAGCAGGAGCTGCCAGAAGCGTCCGAGGTCCAGGTACTCGGAGCCTTGGTGTCCGAACCAGAACCAGAGCTTCCCCAAGACGTCCTTGATCCCCAGAAACTCGCCCAGGAGGCTGCCGAGGACCACGATGACCAGCGCACCGAGGAGCGTGTAGACGCCCGCCTTCTGACCCTTGGGCTCGCGACCTCCCACCCACGGGGCGAGGAAAAGCCCACCCCCGACCCACGCGGTGGCGATCCAGAAGATGGCGAGCTGGAGGTGCCACGTACGCGCAAGGTTGTAGGGGAGGAATTGAGTGAGATCGATACCGAAGAACGCTCCGGGTTCCACGCGGTAGTGGGCCAGGGCTCCGCCTAGTGCGGACTGCAGCAGGAAGAGCAGGGCCACGACGGCGAAGAACCAGCCGGTGGCCCACTGGCTGGGCGTGAGGACAAGAGGTCTCAGCGAGGCCTCGTGGACGTGCGTCGCTCCCTCCTCGCCCTTCCAGCCGAGGTAGTCGAACTTACCGAAAAGGAGAAGGATGAGCCCGAGACCACCCAGAAGCGTGATGAGGCTCAGGGCGCTCCATACGAAGGTCTCGACCGGAGGCTTGTTGCCCACCATCGGCTCATACGGCCAGTTATTGGTGTAGGAATAGTCCTTGCCAGGGCGATTCGCAACGGTGGCCCACGCCGCCCACGCGAAGTACGCGCTCAGAGCCTGCAGTTCGTCCGGGTCCTTGATGTAGTTCGGTGGCAGCCCGGGCGCGGCGTCCTTCTTGGTAAAGTACTCGCTCCATTCGGGAGTTTGGGTGCGGTAGGCCGCCACCTCACCAGGTGCAAGCAGCAGCGTCTTCGAGGCTGGCTCGAACCGGTTCTCCTTCAAGGTTCGCCCGGTCTCAAAGGAGACTGCGCTCTGCTCATCCAACGTGAGCTGGCCGAAAGGCCTGCCGTACTTCGCCGTAGCGATGGTGTCTCGGGTGACCTCGCTCAGTCTGTGCAGGTACTCCGCGCTGTAGTCGGGACCAAGGTAGGCGCCGTGGCCCCAGAGGGTCCCGTGTTCCATGAGGCCGTACTTCAGGAAGACCTCCTGGCCCTTGCGGATATCGTCCCCTGAGAAGACCACGCGCCCTGCCGCGTCCACGGCCTTGTCGGGGATGGGTGGCGCGTTCGTGTACGTCAGGACGGTCAGAAAAGAGAGGACCGAGAAACCAGCGATCATGACGAGAATCGCGGTGTGTCTCCACCATGGTGAAAGGGCAGTGCCGGTACGGGACGTTTCCTCCATCTCAGCCCCCTTTCCTGTTCCTGGCCCATGGATAGCACTTGAGCGTTCAAGGGTCAATTGTCGCCAGAGATGCGACGGATGAGCTGCGCCCAGCGACGGCGCGAGGGTCGGCGTTCGAGGGTGGTTGTCGGAGGGGTAGTTTCTACCCACGTCGCGGTCCTGCTCCTGGGTAGTAAGTGCGCTTCCCGGTGGGGGATCCGAGGGCTAGATTTGAAACACGTTCGGGAAAGGACGGTATCTCATGAAACGGATATTCGTTGTAGCGGCAGGCTCTCTCGTCGGTGTTGCACTGCTGGCGCTCCTCGGGTGCGCCTCCTCGATGGTGACTAAGAGCACGCGGCACGCGGACTCGGGAATCACTTCGGTGATCCAGGCGTCGCTCGAGGCCAACGACAAGGTGAAGGCGCGGCAGGTTGACGTCCAGACCCGGGAGGGTGTTGTCTACCTGACCGGCGTGGTGGACACGGAGGATGCTCGCCGAGAGGCCGCGCGCGTCGCGTGGCGCACGGAGGGCGTGGAAGGTGTCGTGAACGATCTCACGGTCGGGGAGAGGACGGTCGGGAGTTGGATCGATGACGTGATGATCAGCTCGAAGGTCAAGTCGAAGCTCATCTCCAAGTCCGAGATCAAAGCCGGGGACATTGACGTGGGCTCCTCACAGGGGGTGGTGACGCTTGTCGGTCGCGTCAGCTCCGAGAGGATCAAGAGCGAGGCGGAGCGCATCGCGCGCGGCACCAAGGGCGTCAAGGACGTGCACAACGAACTCCTCGTCGGCAACATGAGGTACTAGGTTCTACGGGACTGGAGGACTGTGATGCTCTGGACAATTCTGATCATTCTTCTCGTGCTGTGGTTGCTCGGCATGGTCACCTCCTACACGATGGGCGGCCTTATCCACATCTTGCTCGTCATTGCCGTTGTTGTTCTGGTCGTTCGACTCATTCAGGGAAGGCGAGTGCTCTGACGATCGTCGCCAAGTCGTGGGGCGGCGGAGGTCGCTGTCCCGGTGAGGGCAAGCAGCGATGAGGCCCGAGCCGTACCGAACGGCGGCCGGGTCATCAACACGCGTCACAGTTGCTTCAGTTTGCAGGTCCTGTAGCGCTGGTGAGACCACTACAGGAGTTCGGTAGAAGGAGGCAAGGTGAGCCCACTCAAAATCGTGGCACTTCTGTTGATCGCCGCCGGCATTATTGGGCTGGTATACGGCGGCATCACCTATACCAAGACGACCCACAACGCCAAGCTCGGCCCGCTCGAGCTGTCAATCAAGGACAAGGAAACGGTCAACATCCCGGTATGGGCCGGTGTCGGTGCGATCGTGATCGGCGGGGTTCTGCTCTTTGTTCGCACGAAGGCGTAGCTGCACTTCCATCGGCGCCTGACTCAGCGTACGGCGCCTGAACGCGCGGTCCGAAGGGCCGCCAGAAAGGAAACACGACAATGAAGAAGTACCATCTCAACGTCCTCATTCCTGGCATCTTCGCCGCCACCGCGCTTGCGCTGGCCGTGGGTGTCGGCGCCCAAACACCTCCGTCTCCTGCGCCCTCTCCGGCCGCCAAGAGCCCTCAGGCGGCCCCGATGCCTGGCCACCACAAGGACAGCGCTGCGGCGGCCAAGCACGACGCGGACATGAAGGCGGAGTGCGAGGCCATGATGGCCAAGAGGCAGGAGATGCAGGACAAGCTCCAGGCGATGGACGCCACGCTGGACAAGCTGGTGGCGACGATGAACGCCGCCAAGGCAGAGGTCGACATGGAGAAGCCAATGGCGGCTGTCCTCAACGAGCTCGTCGCCCAGCGCAAGGCCTTCCGCGCCATGATGATGGAGATGCAACCCGTAATGATGGCCCACATGATGCACCACATGCACGGCCCGAAGGGCCCGATGGATTGCCCGATGATGAAGACGGGCAAGCCTCCCGAGCCCAAGGCCGAGGAGACGAAGCCCAAGGCAGAGGAGAAGAAGCCCTAGATGTAGGGAGTCCGCAGGACGGCGGGGCGTCTCGATTGGAGCCCCCGCCGCCCGACCCCTTCCCAGGCGGCGCCCGAAGCCAGCCGTTGAGTTGGAAGAAGGTCCTCGAAAGGCCCAGCGAGGATGGGGCCAGTTGCTTGGATGCTTGTTTGCAGAAGAAAGGCGGTCGGATCCAATGGCAACGGTGAACAGGCAAATCACACTCGCCTCACGGCCGGTGGGTTTTCCCAAGGTGTCAGACTTCCACCTGGTCTTCTCTCCGTTGCCTTCACCTGTCGCAGGCGAAGTGCTGGTTCGGTCGGTCTACCTGTCGCTCGACCCCTACATGCGAGGGCGGATGAGCGAGGCTGAATCCTATGCCCGGCCGGTTGCCATCGGGGAAGTCATGCCCGGCGGAGCGGTTGCCTTCGTGCTGGAGTCCGCGCATCCGGAGTTTCGATCTGGTGATGCGGTCGAAGGGGTGTTGGGCTGGCAGGAGTACGCCGTCGCCAAAGGGAGCGAACTGAGGAAGATCGAGCCCAGCTCCGCACCGATCTCGACGGCTCTCGGAGTGCTGGGCATGCCGGGGCTCACGGCGTACTTCGGCCTGCTGGATATCTGTGACCCGCATCCAGGCGAGACCGTCGTGGTGTCCGGGGCGGCAGGAGCGGTCGGGAGCCTCGCCGGCCAGATTGCGAAGATCAAGGCGTGCCGCGTCGTGGGAGTGGCGGGCTCCGACGCCAAGATCTCGTGGTTGCTCGACGAGCTCGGCTTCGACGCGGCACTCAACTACAAGACTGCCGAGGATTTCGACGGCAAGCTCGAGAAGCTCTGCCCCGCCGGCGTCGACGTCTACTTCGACAACGTAGGCGGGGCCATCACCGATGCGGTCGTGCGACTGATCAACGTGAAGGCGCGGATCTCCGTCTGCGGGCAGATCTCCCAGTACGACCTGGAGGAGCCTGAGGTCGGGCCGCGCTGGCTGGGTCAGTTGATCGTCAAGCAGGCGAAGGTGCAGGGCTTTCTGGTCTCTGGCTACGCGGAGCGGTTCCCCGAGGGGCGCAAGCAAGTGGCCATATGGCTGAAGCAGGGGAAGCTGAAGTACCGGGAGGACGTCGCCCAAGGCATCGAGGCCGCGCCGCAGGCCTTCATCGGAATGCTGCAGGGGAAAAACCAAGGGAAGCAACTGGTGCAGCTCTCGGAGTTCTAAGCAACCGCGCGCAAAGGGCCTGAACCGTGCGTGGGAACCCCATCGCAAGGTTCCGAAGGAAAGGAGGGCACCACAATGACCGGATACGTTGGAGCGATCGAGGAACTGGCCCTGAGGAATACCTATTTTCGGCAGGTGCTTTTCACCGCCAAGCACGCCCAACTCGTGGTGATGTGCCTTCAACCGGGCGAGGAGATCGGCGACGAGGTTCACGCCAACGTTGATCAGTTCTTCCGCATCGAGCGTGGCGAGGCCAGATTCGTCTTCGATGAGAAGGAGGAACGCTTCGTACACGGCGGCGACGCGGTCGTGGTGCCGGCGGGGACCTACCACAACGTGATCAACGCATCGGAGACGGCACAGTTGAAGCTATACACGATCTACTCTCCGCCGAACCACCCGGACGGAACGGTGCACAAGACCAAAGCGGAGGCGGAGGCGGCCGAGAAATCACACGCCTGAGTGGTTCTCGGTGTGGTTTGAGGACTCGCCATCATTGCGGGGCGGGGGGCAGCGATCATCCGCTTCGTGGTTGCGTTTACCCGAGCTCTCTTTGACGGTCGCGTTGTCAGTCAATCCAGGCAAGGACTGGCTGGGGCTCTCGGCTCTGGTACCTACGCGCTCGTGCCATTCATTGCCGTCGAACGCAGGAAACTCCGGAGGCCTCCTGGGCCGGCCGCAAAAGTTGCTTGTCTCTTGCGCGAACGTGTACTAACTTTGGACGAGATCACGTGGAGGCGACCATGGTGCCGACTCTGAAGGGTGTTGCGGGGTTCGCCGCTCTTCTGCTGGCGTGGTGCGCGTGCACGCCGGGTACGGCGTCGGGAGCGCCAGTTCCCGCGACCGTGCTCTTCCCCGGCGTGGCCTCCCAGCCCGGGAGGAACAACACCCAGTGGCGCGCCGAGGCGGTGCTGACGAACGTCGGGAACGCGCCGGCCGACGTGCTCCTTGAGCTGATCCCGCGCGGCCAGGCCGCGGTGGCCGCCTCGCTGTCGCTGACGCTGGCGGCGGGTGAGACGCGGCGGATCACCGACCTCTACGCCGCGATGAGCGCGCCATCGGGCGCGGGGACGCTCCGGATGACGGGCGACGTCCTAGCCTGGGTGCGCAGTTTCAACCAGGCTGCGAGCGGCACGTTCGGCCAGGACGTGCCGCCGGTAACGGGGGGCACGGCGTTTGACGCCGGCGAGACGGTGGTGTTCCCGATCAACACGCCGGCCGACCCGAACAAGGATTTCCGATCCAATCTCCTCCTCACGAACCTGGAGGCGGCCGACACGACGTTCACGCTGACGTGCGGGACGGTGATAAAGAGCTACGTCGTCCCCGCCTCAAGCCACATGCAGATCACTGACGTCGGCACCTGGATGGGGCTGGCGCCCGGGACGGCGATCCTCCAGGTTGCATCGGCCGGATCCTGGGCTGGGACTGTGTCGAGCGTGGACGCGGCCTCAGGAGACCCGACGACGGTGCGCGGCCTCGTCGCGACGACACGCAGCGTTGCGATGTTCCCGGGCATCGGCTCGGCGTCCGGGTACTCCGGCACCCAGTGGCGCGCCGAGGCGGTGCTCTACAACCCGCGCGCGGCCGCGCAGACCGTGACGCTCGAGATCATTCCGCGGGGCGGGTCGGCGGTCGCCGCCTCCACAACCCTCCAACTCAACCCGCTCGAGGTGCGGCGGCTTCCCGACGTCTACGCGGCGGTCTCCGCTCCCACCGGGTTCGGAACGCTGCGGGTGACGGGCGACGTGCTGACGTGGGTGCGGAGCTTCAACCAGGGCGTTGGGACGACGTTCGGGCAGGACGTCCCCGAGATCACGCCGGGCGTGGGGTTCGGGCCGGGGGCCTCGGTGGCGTTCGCCGTGAGCAGCCCCACCGATACGAAACTTGACTTCCGCTCCAACGTCCAGGTCTACAACCACGAGTCGCGGCAGATCACCTTGTCGCTGGCGGTCGGAACGGCCGTGCAGACGATCGACGTGCCGGCCCTGAGCTACGTGCAGCAGAGCAACGTCGGCGCATGGCTGGGGGTGGCGCCCGGCTTCGCAACGATGTCGGTGGTGGGCACGGGGCGCTGGTCGGGCACGGTCTCGACCGTCGATCCCTACCTCGGCGATCCGACGACAATGGTGGGCGTCCTGACGACGCCGAACCCGGCGCCGACCGCGCAGGGTGCCTCGACTGACGATCCCGCGACCGCCACCATCGGCCCCGCGGGCGGTACGCTGAAGTCGGACGATGGGCGGCTGACGCTCACCGTGCCGGCCGGCGCGCTCGCCTCGTCCACCGCGCTGACGCTGCAGCCGATCGCCAACCTCGCCTGGGGCGGCGAAGGCCCCGCCTACCGTCTGGGCCCGAGCGGGACGACCTTCGCAACGCCTGCCACGCTCACCTTCAGCATCTCCGCCGACGACACCATGAACTCGAACCAGGGCGGACTCGGCGTGGCCTCTCAGGACGCGGACGGCTTCTGGCAGTGGCTCCCCGGCGGCGTCAGCGACGCGAGCGCGCAAACGCTCAGCGTGCCGATCTTGCAGCTCTCGGGGCCGGATGTGGCCAGCGCTGGGCTCGCTGCAACAGGCGACGGACACCGCGGCGCGCGCGCCCTGAAACCGACCGGCAACAAGGCGAAGGACGTTGCCCTCGTCGATCTCCTCGCCCTGGCCCCGCGGCACCAGCAGGTCGAAGAAGGGGACTCCGGCTATCTGCAGATCAGTGTGTGCTACGCGCCCGGGACGTCTCCATACTCCAATGGGCCCAACCTGGGCTCCAACTGCCAAGCGTTAGTGTCCCAGAAGCGGTTTGCGAATCTCGTGACCGGTCAAGACTGGTCGGTCAACTACATCAAGGGGGGTAATGACGACGTCGGACGGATCTTCACACCAACCTTGTCGGGCACGACCGCCGAATTCCGGGCTCCTCAACACGCCCCCAACCCTCGGACTGTCCCGGTGCAGGTCCTGGCCAAGGGCCCCCTCGTGCAGCAAACGCCGCTCTCGGCCGCGGTCGCGATCGGCAAGCCAACCTATGTTGGGCGCTTCACCATCACGTCGACGGCAACCACTTGGAACCAGAAGTTCACCGTCGTGGTCGACCCGGTCGAGCTGTGGCCCAGCAAGGCTCAGGGAGACCCATCCATCTCCGCGTATGACCTTACCGGCCGCGTCGAGATGAAGACGCTCTCCTTCCGAGTGGGGAAGACAGCTGATGCTGTGTCGAGGATCAAGACGAGCGCCTTCTCGGATATCGGGGTCAACCCCACCGGCCCTGAGTACTTCCAGATCCGTCCGGCCACAGCCCAAGACCCTCTCGCCGTGAACTGGGTCCTCGAACCGCTCACCTGGAGGTACAGCATTCCGGGAGTGCCGGACACCATTTCCATCACAATCGGCGTGAACTTCGGGACTCTTCTCAGCGACTGCAGGACGCCGGAATGGGTGTCCGTCGAGTCCCCAACCACGCTGGCTGGTAGAAACTACGTGGAGGGCTGCACCGGGGGCGGGGGGTACAAAAACATCGCCGACTGGGAGTTCAGGCCCTACAAGCATCTGGACAAAATGGTGCCGCTGGTGCCCTGACCCGCGACCCAAAGGTTAGTCCGACCGGGAGTGAGATCAGACGCTCATGGCGGTCGACCGGCGGGGATCTACCACAGCGTGATCAACGCATCGACGACGGCAGAGTTGAAGCTATTCACGATCCACTCTCCGGAGAACCGCCCGGACGGAACGGTGCGCAAGACCAAGGCGGGGGCGGCCGAGAGATCGCAAACCCGAGTGGTTCTCGCTGTGGTTTGAGACTAGCCATCATTACGGGGACCCGAAGCGGTGGAAGCAACCCCGGGGTCTTCTGCAGTCACTGCGAGCGGAGCAACGCAATCCCGCGGCTGCACGTGGCCTATCCGCCACGAGACTGCTTCGTCGGCGGGCTTCGCCCGGCTTCTCGTAATGACCCGATAAGCGGGTTCCACAAGGTGCTTCTAGCGACAGTATTAACTCGAACGTTGTGCCGGACGGGCCAGGTGCGGGGGAGGATGGTGGCGTTGGCACTGGTCTCTTGGAGCTCCGGCTGAGCGGGCTCAGTAGCAGGAGCGGTTTTGGTGTTCCCGAGGCCCGTGATTAGCGGCGGAGGGCGATCGCCTGCCGGAGCGACGTCCTCAAAGGCGCCGCCAACCGCCACAGGTTCTCGTACACCTGTGCCAACTCGCTGCAATCAAGCCCCGTCAAGATGCGCGGCACGAACTGAGACGACGTGAGGCTTCGATCCGTTGATTAACGCAGTCGCCATTCCCCTCTGGGCAGAGCACAAGACCCTCACTCCCTCAAAAATACAAGGAGCGCTGGCGCTTCCCATGCGTGCCGCTGGACCCTAAGGAAACCCGATAGCTACGCCCCAGCCTGTGCATCGCTCCTACACCGGCGCCGGCCAGCAGAGAACTTGCCCAGGAACGAAGTGGGAGCTGACACCAGGATCTGGGAGAGCTACTCAGTCCCCTCTGCTCCGCCAGTAGTAGCCGCCACCGCCGCCAAATACAAGAACCACTAGGACGATAACGATGATCAGTGTGGTAGTGCTCATGATTTTTCCTTTCCTTTCGGAACCTCGTCAAGATTAGTTCTCCGATACCCCATCCGAGAAGCGCACTTTCTACGCGGGAGCGAAACCGCGAGCTAGGTAGGAACTACTCGATCGGTACCGAATGTCCGACGCAGGCCCACGCCGAAACGACGATTCGGAGGTGTGTGTCGGCGTCCCGCGCGTTGCCCGCGAGGCCTACTAGAGTAAGGCGAGGGCTCCCCGTTCGAAGCAACGAGCGCGCGGGGGCGCTTGTGCCGATCAGCTTCTCGGTATTTCCTCTTCTCGATCTGATCCGGCAGAAGACCCGAGGCCTCGCACGCGAGACACTCGCAAGAGGTCAACCGCTGCGTGCTAGCATCGCGAAAAACCGGTGTGCAATGGCCGGGGGAGGCGAACCGTGACAAGGCTGCTCATGGAGCGTTTCACAAACAAGGAAGAGATTGCTGCTCAACGCAGGCAGCCGCAAAGAGCGGCGAGCCGGCTCGCCGTGGCGGCCGCATTGGCCGCGGTGCTGGTGCTCGTTGTGGTGGGGACGGCCAGGGCGGCTGAGCCGCCGAGTGCGCCCAAGCCGGCGGTCACGGTGATCAAGGCCGCGCGGCTGATTGACGGCATTTCCGACCGCGTGCTGGAAGACGCCGCCGTGCTCGTCGAAGGTGCGCGCATCAAGGCGGTCGGCCCGGCCGCGGCGATCGCGGCACAAGCGCCCAAGGATGCGCGCGTCGTGGATCTGGGCCGTGCGACGGTACTCCCCGGTCTGATCGACAACCATACCCACATCCTGCTTCAAGGCGACATCACCGCCGAGGATTACGACCTGCAACTGCTCAAGGAATCGATCCCGTACCGCGCCATCCGCGCCACCAGGGCGGTGCGGATCGCGCTCATGAACGGGTTCACGACGCTGCGTGACCTCGAGACCGAGGGTGCGATGTACGCAGACGTGGACGTCAAGACCGCGATCAACCGCGGCGTCATCCCCGGCCCGCGCCTATTCGTCTCGACGCGTGCCATGACGCCCACCGGGATGTACCCGCTCTCAGGCTACTCCTGGGAACTCAAGATGCCTGAGGGCGTGCAGATCGTTGACGGAGCGGACAACATCCGCAAGGCGGTGCGCGAGCAGGTCAAGTACGGCGCCGACTGGATCAAGGCCTACTTCGACCGCAAGTACTACCTGGGCGCCGACGGCCGGTTGCGCTCCTGGGTGGATTTCACCGACGAGGAGATGAAGGCGCTCGTGGATGAGACCCACCGGCTGGGCAAGAAGCTCGCCGCGCACACGATCGGCTGGGACGGCATCGACGCCGCGCTGCGCATGGGCGCGGACACGATCGAGCACGGCGACGGACTCACCGACGACCTCATCGACCGCGCCGTCAAGCAGAAGGTGTTCTGGTGCCCGACGATCTATGTCGGCGCCTATGTCGCAGAGGGGCGAGGCGGGATCTGGCCGAAGATGGTCGAGCTCGAGCGCATCGCGTTCGGCAAGGCGGTGGCGAAGGGGATGTTGATCTCGTTCGGCACCGACGTCGGCGGCTTTGCCTGGACCGAGAACGAGGCCAAGGAGTTTTCCTACATGGTGCGCTACGGCATGACCCCGATGCAGGCGATCAAGGCTGCGACCTCGGTCGCGGCGCGCTTGCTCGCGCAGGAGGAGAACCTCGGCGCGGTCACGGTGGGTCGCTTCGCGGACCTCGTCGCGGTGGCAGGCGACCCGCTTGCGGACATCAGCGAGCTCGAGCGGGTGACGTTCGTGATGAAGGATGGCGTGATCTACAAGGGGACCGGCGCCCGTCCCTGCGACTGAACCGGTCCACCCAGGCGCCACGCGCGTGCGCCTGAGGTCGGCTCGGGTCACGGGTTGCGGGGACGTGACAGGGAGGCCCTCATGCACGCATTCATCTCGGCTTCGCACGGATGCTGGGGTGACGTTGCATCCGGCCGGCGCGGCGCGTAAAGTCGGGCTCCGAGCCGAAAGGCTGTAGAATCACGACCCTAGCCGAGGCGCTAGGACGCCGCGAACGCATCATGAGCAGGGAGGAGAACGGCAATTCCAGCGAAGGTCTTCGTAGGTAACCTGAGCTTCCGCACGACGAAGGAGGAGCTCACCGCACTCGCGGCTGCAGCAGGGGCTGTCGTGGACGTCTACATGCCGACGGACCGCGGGACCGGAAAACCTCGCGGCTTCGCGTTCATCGAGTTCGCCAGCGAAGCCGAGGCGGCCGAAGCCGTCCGGCAACTCAACGGCCGCGAAGTCGGTGGCCGGGCTTTGAAGTGCAACCTCGCCGAGGATCGGCCCCAGCGCCGTCCGGGCGGGCCACGGCCTTTCGGTGGGCCACCGGAGGCCGCTGCCGGGCCGAGCTTCTTCGCGGTCGAGGGACGTCTTTCCCGACCCAAGGGAAGCCGCCGGGGCGCCCGCGGCCGCAAGAGATCTCTTTAGACGGGGGTCCCGCGGCCCCGCCGGCCGCCAACTCGGCCGCCCTGAACCCCACGGAGCCGCTACCGCTCGCCGCGCGTGAAGCGTCGCTCGCGGCTATCCATTGCGGAGGCGACATGGAACAGGCGGGGACATCGCCCCGCCCTCCTGCTTATTGGGTATCTCTGTGGTTTCCGACGCCCTGAAACCTGTGCCTTGTCTCTACGCGTTCTTCTTCGCGAACTCCTCCATGAAGGCGACCAGGGTCGCGACGTTTTCCACCGAGACGGCGTTGTACATGGACACGCGGATGCCGCCCACGTCGCGGTAGCCCTTGAGGCCGACCATGCCGTTGGCCTTCGCCGCTTTGACGAACGTATCGGTGATCTCGTCGTTGGGGAGGAAGAAGTCCACGTTCATGAAGGAGCGGTCCTCGGGCACGGTGACAAAGCCCTTGTAGAACTGCGGGTGCTTGTCGATGCAGCCGTAGAGCAGACGGCCCTTCTCGAGATTGTTCTTGTAGATGACGTCGAGGCCGCCGATTGACTTGTTGTAGGCGAGCACGTTGCGCAGGATGTAGATCGAGAAGCACGGCGGCGTGTTGTAGAGCGAGTTCTTGTCGGCGTGGATCTTGTACTGCAGCATGCTGGGCAGCTTGTCGGAACACATTGCCAGGAAGTCGTCCCTTATGATCGCCACCACGAGCCCGGACGGGCCGAGGTTCTTCTGGGCGCCGGCGTAGATAAGGCCGAACGGTTTCACGTCGAACGGACGCCACATGAAATCGGAGGACATGTCGCACGCGAGCGGGATCCCGCCCGTGGCGGGGAAGTCCTTCCACTGCGTGCCGAAGATGGTGTTGTTGGAGCAGAAGTGGACGTACGCGGCGTCGCGGTTGACCTTAATTTCTTCGGGGCGCGGCAGGCGCTTGAACTGCTCGCTTTCGGTCGAGGCGATCACGCGCGCGGCGTCGCCGGCAACGATCTTGGCCTCCTTGTACGCTTTCTTCGCCCACTGGCCGGTGATGATGTAGTCCGCCTTGCGCCCCGAGTGCAGGAGGTTCATCGGCAGCATGGCGAACTGGAGGTTGCCGCCGCCCTGCAGGAGCAGGATCTTGAAGTTGTCGGGGACGGCGAGCAACTCCTTGACCAGGGCGATGGCCTCGTTGTGCACCGCGTCGTACTCCTTGGCGCGGTGGGAGATCTCCATCACCGACATGCCGGCATGCTCGAAGTCGAGTAGCTCCGCTTGCGCGCGTTCGAGCGCGGGCAGCGGCAGCGCCGCCGGCCCAGCATAGAAGTTGATCACTCTGTGACTCATCGCAGCCTCCCTTGCGTTCACGCTGCGCCGCGCTCGCTGGGCGAGCGGCGACGGCGAACGTTATCAGCCTGAGCCCGCCGCAGGCAGGCGGGCAATGCGATCATGCTGCCCAGGTCATCGGGCCGGCTGTCGGACCTGGCCCGCCCCAGGATGCTCTCGGAACCCCGATCGTGAGCGCAGCTCATGCGCGTCAAGCCCGTCCTTACCTGCTCTTCTCCTCGAGCAGCGCGACGACCTCGTTGCCGATGCGCAGTAGGTTCTCCTTTGAGCTCGCGCCAATGTGCGGCGTGAAGATCACGTTCGGCGCCGAGAGCAGTGGCGAGCTCGCGTCCGGCGGGTCAGAGTAGTAAACGTCGGTGGCGTACGCCGCGACCTTGCCCGATTTCAACGCCTGGGCGAGGTCCTCTTCGACGACGCATTTGCCGCGGCCCGTGTTGACGATCACGACGCCGTCCTTCATCACGGCGAGCGTGTCCTTGTTGATCATGCCCTTGGTGTCGTCGTTGAGCGGGACGTGGAGGGAGATGTAGTCGGCCTGCCGGATCAGATCCTTGAGCGTCGGCACCAGGATGGCGTGGTCGGCGTGCTTGACGAAGGGGTCGAACGCCAGCACCCGCATGCCGAACGCGGCCGCACGCTTGGCGACCTCGTTGGCGATGCGACCAATGCCGATGAGACCGAGCGTCTTGCCGAACAGCTCCGTGCGCTTGATCTCCTTCTTGAGGAACTTGCCCTCTTTCATTGCATTGTGCGCCTCAATCAGGCGGTTGGGGACCGCGAGCATGAGCGCGAAGGCCAGCTCGGCCACCGCCACTGACGACGCGGCCGGCGTGTTGCGGACCTCGATGCCGCGCTCCTTCGCGGCCTTCGCGTCGACGTTGTCCAGCCCAACGCCGCCGCGAATGATGAGCCTGAGCTTGGGCGCGCCGGCGATCCATTCGGCAGTGCACTTGGTTTTGGAGCGAACGAGCGCGACCTCGGCCTCCTTGAGCCTCACAACGTCATCGGTGACCTCGCCAAACTTCTCCAGGCGTTTGGGCAGCGATGCGTCGAACGCGTCACAAATCAAGATCAGCATTGCGGCCTCCTTTTCTCGGGGTCTGTCCCCCGATCACCACGTGTCAAGCGTCCGGACGAGTAGGCCCGAGCGAAGCTTGGGCTCGAACCAGGTTGACTTCGGCGGCATCACGAGACCGGCGTCCGCGACCGCCATGAGCTGATCGAGCGTCACGGGATGGATCGCGAACGCCACCGCCCAACCCTGCGCGACGCGCCGCTCGAGCTCGGCCAGGCCGCGAATGCCGCCGACGAAGTCAATACGTTTGTCGGTGCGGGGATCGGTAATCCCAAGCACCGGTGTGAGCAGGTTTTCCTGCAGGATGGAAGCGTCGAGTGAGCGCACCGGGTCGGAGGTGGGAAAGCTGCCAGCCTTGGGCTCGAGCCGATGCCAGGCGCCGCCGAGGAACATGCCGAAGCGGTGCACGGCGTCGGGCCGTGGTTGGGTTGTCTTGGCGATGGTGAACTTCGCCTCCACGCGGGCGAGGAACTGCTCCGGCTTGAGGCCGTTGAGACCCTTGACGACACGGTTGTAGTCCATGATACGGAGCTGGTTGTGGGGAAAGAGGACGGCGAGGAAGTAGTTGTAGGGCTCGTCGCCGCGATGGTGCGGGTTGGCTGCCCTGCGCTCGAGGCCGACGCGCGCTGCCGAGGCCGCGCGGTGATGGCCATCAGCGACGTAGAGCGCCGGCACCGCCGCGAGCGCAGCCTTGAAGGTGTCGCCTTGCTCGGGTGTCACCAGCCACACGGTGTGGGCGAT
>Ga0209777_10003745_pt1 | contig 18576 bp, 15 predicted proteins | sample FrelakmetHBP12HB_FD_187147 | JGI IMG/M metagenome (GOLD analysis project Ga0209777, IMG submission 187147) | Freshwater lake sediment microbial communities from the University of Notre Dame, USA, for methane emissions studies -HBP12 HB (SPAdes)... | ecosystem: Environmental > Aquatic >...
CCCGAAAACAAGCGCGTAGGTCGTGACTACATCGACTTGGAAACGCGAAAACCTACCGCACGCCCGCGCCAACGCGGGACACCCCAGCAAAAAAATCTTCAAACGCCGCGAAGGTGTCTAACTTGGGTTAGCGTTGCGATTACCTGCCCAAACTCCATCAAGAGTAAATGCCATTCTCTGCAGACGGCTTACAGACCTCGCGAATGAGGTTTGTGGCATAGGCGCCGGCGGGAAGCTCAAAAGCAAGCAGAAGAAACCGGCCGTGCTCATCATCGCCGGATTCTAGGCGCACGTCGCGAAGGGGAACGCGCAAGGGACGGCGCGCGCCGTCCAACCGGCCGCTGTCGCGGCCCGACAACTGCTCTTGATTGACACGGGAGTCCGCCAGGATGCGGGATTCGAGTTCGCCGGGTTCGCCGGAGGCGGCGGTCATGCGCCGCCCAAAGAGCGGTCCGGTCGGCGAAATCTCGAAAGAATCACATCGGAGTTGCTCAACGGCGGCATCCTCCACTCGGAAGCAGGCGCCGTTGACGTGTTTGTAGGCGATATCGCCGGCTTGCAGGCGGTCGAACAGGCCCAGTTCAATCCGCCGCGCTAGCACGCGATTGAACAGGTCGCTTTGAAACGCCGACAAGAAAAGTTTTCGCAGGTTGTGGTCGGCAACCCGCCAGGTCTGGCGAACATTGCCGTCGTTTTTGGCGAGGGCCCGACATAGACGCGATTGCTGGGCGAACGTGCCGCGAGGCCAGGCGTCGGCGGCGGCGCTGTAGTCGCCCTTATCGAAGAGTTCGCGAGCTCGTCGGGCGTCGCCATGGTCGAGCGGACCGGGGCGACCAAGCATCAGTGCGATCGCTTCGTGGTGGTCGCCGCGGAGCACGGCCTCTCCGATCAGGGCGTTGTCGCCGCGAGACCCGAAGCGTTGCGGTCCGAAGTAGTTGGGGAGTCCGCGGGCGACGAGAACATCGACGATCGTCCTTACGGCGTGTTCTGGGGCCTGTTGAGCGTCGCGAATCTTGACGATGAAACGATTGCCCGCCAGGTGTCCGAGTTTGAGCTTGTTGGTGTGCCGGCTGATCGAAAGCACTTTTATCCGTGAAAGCGAGAGGGACTCGATTCTGGCTGGATCTATGTGTTCGAGGCTGAGCATTTGCCGGGTTACGCCGTGGGCGTCCTTCATGCCCGCGTAGCCGATGTCCCGCGGCTGGCGACCTAGGGCCCGGGCGATGTGCTGGATGGCGGCGAGCGTGGGAAGCCCGCGTTTTTCGATTGCGAAGTAGACGTGCGTTCCGCTGCCGGAAGGCGCATATCGCGGCATCTCTTCGACGACGAAATCTTCATCGTAACGCTTTATAGCCCCACCTACGCCGGGCAGCTCGGCGGTGAGGTAAGGAAGAACGGCTAGCGGCACGACGTTGTTGTTCATCGTAAAAGTGTAGCGAGAAATCGCATGTCATGCTTCAAGCCGTGCGTACTTCTTCCTGGGAGAGCCAGGCGGCATACTCCATCGCCTGCTGGATATCGTCGGGCTGAAGGTCGGGGTAATCCGCAAGCACTTCATCTCGCGTCGCACCATGCGCAATCTGCTTGACGATGACGGATACCGGAATCCGCATTCCACGGATACAAGCGCGTCCGCCGAGAATGGTTGGATCGAATGTGATCCGGTCAAAAACCGCCATCATCGCTCCTCCAACGTGGGCATTCCGAGTCCCTTAAGAAGCCGCTCCTCCCGATGCATGGGGATTTCATTCCCCACCCTCTTTCGTTTCATTATACGCCGCCGGCGGGCCGTGACTACACTTAAAGACCGCAGGGACGCCTTGCTCCCAAGGGCCAACGCATTTGCCTGTGCCATTCCAGGTTCATAGGATGGCGAACCGATGCGGCATTTGACTGATCTAGTTTACGTACTGGTGGGGATCGCTTACATCCCCGTCGCCCTCTATCACGCCCTGATCGTGGGCAAGAACCGTCGGGGATGGAAGCAGCGGTTTGGAGGCGTCCCGCGATTCGATCCGCAGCGCCGGCGCATCTGGATTCACGCGGTCTCGCTCGGAGAGATCAACTCCACGCCAAAGTTAGTCGAGGCCCTTCTGGAGCGTTTGCCTGAAGCCGATGTGGTGTTCTCAGCGACGACCGACACCGGCTACGCGCGCGGAGTCCAACTCTACGGGGCCGACCGCGTCTTCCGATTCCCGCTTGATTTCAGTTGGGTGATCGCACGCGTGCTCGATCGCGTCAGGCCGACGCTGATAGTGCTGGTTGAGCAGGAGGTCTGGCCGAATCTGGTCTGCCTGGCGTCGCGACAAGGAATTCCCATCGCGGTGGTGAACGGACGGCTCACTGAGCGTAGCGCCCGGCGATTGTCGTGGTTCGGCGGCGCGGTGCGGAAGATGTTCGCAGATCTCGCCTGGGTCGGAGTACAGGACGACGCAATCGCTGCGCGTTTTTGCGCCCTGGGGGCGGCGGCGGAGCGCGTGGAGGTCACTTCGTCGCTCAAGTGGGACACGACCGTCATCACCGACAGCGTTGAAGGCAGCGAAGCGTTGGCGCGTTCGCTGGGTATCGAAAGTGCGCGTCCGCTGTTGGTATGTGGCAGCACCGGGCCGGGCGAGGAAGAAGTAATTCTGGACGCGTATCGCGTGGTCTTGAACGCCGGAGGCCTGGCGGCACGCGACGTGCCAGAGGATTTGCGGTGCAACAAAGCGGGGAGCGCGGCGCTCGAAGAAACTGACCGGCCCGGCGGTTGCGCTCCGGGTTCGGAAGGGACGACGTTAAGGGTTCCGTTGCTGGTGATCGTGCCGCGCAAGCCGGAGCGCTTCGGCGAGGTGGCACGATTGATCGAGCGCGCCGGATTCTCGTGCGTTCGGCGAAGCCGATATCCCGATGGGGCGGCCCCCGCGCCGTCCGCGGGCAACTGCGTGATTCTCGGCGACACGATGGGGGAATTGCGAAAGTTCTACTCTCTCGCATCCGTCGTTTTCGTGGGACGCAGTTTGGCGCCATTGGGTGGCAGCGATCCGATGGAGGTCGCGGCGCTCGCCCGACCCATCATCGTAGGTCCGCATATGGAGAACTTCGCAGAACCACTGCGGAAAATGCAAAAGGCTGACTGTATACGCGTTGTAGACTCGTCGATATCACTTGCAGTAGCGGTGCGTGAGATTCTCTCCGACGGCGAACTCGCCAGATCGCTCGGTCGGCGTGCCCGCGAGGTGGTGTTGAAGAATCAGGGAGGCACGCGGCGCACGGCGGATCGGCTTGTGGAGCTGTTTCAACCGGCCGATGGCATCGGTCGGAGGTCGAATCGCGGAAAGGCGTATTCGCCGCCGCAGAGTCAAGATTCAAATGAGGCAGGACGGACTGCGGCGCTGCGTACCGTCGCGGATCGTTCAGCTATTTCGGAGTGACACGCCATGACACTAAAGACCATGACACCGGAAACCACGAATCGGACCGGTTCGGGCGAATCGCGGATGTTCGCCCCGTCCAAGACATTCGCCGAGAAGGCCCATATCAAATCGCTCAAGCAGTATCGAGAGATGTACCAGCGATCCATAGACGACCCGGAGGGATTCTGGGGCGAGATTGCCGAAGGATTCCACTGGCAGAAAAAATGGTCAAAGGTCCGGGAGTTTGACTTCAAGGATAAGATCGCGATCCGGTATTTCATCGGCGGCAAGACCAACATCTGTTACAACGCGCTCGACCGACACCTGAGCTCGCGCGGAAACCAGACGGCCATTCTCTGGGAAGGAAACGAACCCGGCGAGGACGACCTGCTCACCTACAACCAGCTCCACGCCGAAGTTTGCCAGTTCGCCAACGTGCTCAAGTCATTCGGCGTCAAGAAGGGCGATCGCGTCTCCATTTACATGCCCATGATTAAGGAACTCGCCATCGCCATGCTGGCCTGCGCGCGGATCGGCGCGATCCACTCGATCGTGTTCGGCGGTTTCTCGCCAGACTCGCTCTCCGACCGCATAGTGGACTCCAAGTGCGAGATTCTCATCACCACGGACGGGTCGATGCGCGGCAATAAGCCCGTCGCCCTCAAAGTCAACGCCGACGAAGCGATGAGCCGCACCGCGGAGCAGGGCGTCAAGGTCAAGACCTGCATCGTCTTTCAACGGCTCGGCCCCAAGAAGATGGCGGTAAATATGACGGAGGGGCGCGACTACTGGTGGCACGAAGTGATGAGCAACGCCTCGCCGGAATGCGAATGCGAATGGATGGACGCCGAGGATGCACTGTTCATCCTCTACACCTCCGGTTCGACCGGCAAACCCAAGGGCGTGTTGCACACCATCGGCGGATACATGGTGCACGTCGCCTTCAGCTTCAAGACGATTTTCGATTATCACGAAGGCGATATCTTCTGGTGCACAGCCGACATCGGCTGGGTGACCGGGCACTCGTACATCGTGTACGGCCCACTCTGCGAGGGCGCTACTTCGCTCATGTTTGAGGGGATTCCCACCTACCCCGATGCGGGGCGCTTCTGGGACGTGGTGGACAAGTATAAGGTGACCCAGTTCTACACCGCGCCTACCGCAATCCGGGCGATCATGCGCGAGGGCGACGCTTTCGTGCTCAAGCGGAAGCTGACGAGCCTGCGGCTGCTGGGCACGGTCGGCGAGCCGATCAATCCCGAAGCGTGGATGTGGTATCATCGCCTAGTGGGCAAGGAGCGCTGCCCGATCGTGGACACCTGGTGGCAGACGGAGACTGGCGGCATCCTCATGACCCCACTGCCGGGAGCGATCCCGACCAAGCCCGGCTCGGCGACGCTGCCGTTCTTCGGCGTCAAGCCCGTGCTGCTCGATGAGAAGAATAAGCGCATCGAAGGTCCGGGATCGGGGGCACTGTTCATCGAGGAGCCTTGGCCGGGAATCATGCGCACCGTTTACGGCCAGCACGAACGCTTCAAGGAGATGTACTTCACGCGTTGCCCGGGTCTGTATTTCACCGGCGACGGATGCCGCCGCGACGAGGACGGTTACTATTGGATCACGGGTCGGATTGACGACGTGATTAACGTTTCGGGGCACCGGCTTGGCACCGCCGAAGTCGAAAGCGCCCTGGTCTCGCATGCGAAAGTCGCCGAGGCCGCCGTCGTCGGCTTTCCGCACGAAATCAAGGGTCAGGGCATTTACGCCTACGTGACGCTCAAGGCCGGAGAGGAGTACACCGACGCGCTGAAGAAGGAGTTGGCGGGCCACGTGCGGAAACAAATCGGGGCGATCGCGACCCCGGACGTGATCCACTGGGCCCCAGGCCTGCCCAAGACGCGGAGCGGCAAGATTATGCGGCGAATACTTCGCAAGATCGCCGAAGGCCAGCCCGACCAGATCGGCGACACGACGACCCTGGCCGACCCGAGCGTGGTGGAGAATCTCGTTAAAACACGATAGGGCCACGAAGGGCACTGGTGCAGCTTTGTTTCGGAGTCCGTTAAGCGACGCTACCTGTGGGGTGGTCGTTTCACGGCTCTACAATTCCTTGCGCCAGTATAAGATCGGCGTCGCCATCCTCGGAAAGCACACTATTGACCCAGTTTGACCGACCATTGTCCGATCACGTACTATCCAATGGGAAGTAGTTCTTTCGACTCGGATTCGGTCCGAAAACTATGCCGGAAAAACCTCGACCACAATGCCGGGCCATCGTGCTATGCGATGTGATCTACCGCGATGAGATATCAAAGAAACTGATACTCGTTGGGACGTTTCACGTCATCCACACCTTCCGGCTTCCCTGCGTTCATCCTTCGATGGCGCTTTATTTGGCGTTGAATGAAGGGAACGGAACCTATGGGTTCAGGGTCGTCATCATGCACGTTGGAACCCAGCAGAAGGTTTTTGAGGCAGCGCATGATCTTAGCTTCTCTAATCCGCGAGAAGTGATTGAAGTTAACGCGCCTGTTTTTGGGATTACGTTTGCCAACGACGGCGAATATGAGGTCCAGGTTTGGACCGACGACGAACTGATTGGGCAGTTGGGATTCCATGTGAATCACGTGAAGCAACCTTGAAGGAGTCGGCGCGCGATGACGACGTCAATCACAAATCCCGGGCGTATGGTCGACCTTGCATCAGCCGGAATGGCGACGAGCCGCACCGAAGGGTATCGTTATGTCGTTGTTCTCGGCACGCAATACGCGACACTACCCGAAGAGGAACTCAAGAAGCGTATCGCTAGTGCGTCGTTGACAAACACTCAATTGGACCGGTTGATTGACCAACTGGATACAAGTTGGAAAGCCCAATGGCTCAACGAGCCCGATCCGTTCACACCCGAATGATGCGAATACATGCAGTTGCGGCAGGGGTACATCTGCTGGACCGTCGTCACGCCGGAGAAAGGCAAACCCAAGCGCCGCCCGGTCATTGCCATAATGACCGATGACGAAATCCACTGCAACGAGTTTGTGCGGGGCGTAGCGATCACGACGACCTTCCGGCGCCCTCTTGCAACGGATCAAATCGAGCTTCCCTGGGAGCGTTCTGGTAACTGCGCTACAAGGCTCCGCCGGCCCTCCGTCGCAGTCTGTAACTGGATTGATCGAGTGCATAGAGATGACGTGGAAGAAGTACGTGGGTCGGTGCCGCCGGACATCTTGCTGCAGATTCTTGATCGCGTAAAGCGAATCGATGAGGAGTCAAGACAAAGCAACAGAGGCTGACGATATGTGTTGCGTCAAGGCCCTTAGGCTCTAAACAACAAGCAAGTCGTCCTGCAGCACCGACGTCACCGTCGGTCCCTTGTCGGAATCGACGTAGACGTTGATCTCCGAGCGCACGCCGAACTCCGGCAGGTAGACGCCCGGCTCGATCGTAAACCCGATCCCCGGGAGCATTTCCCGTTCATCGTGCGTCTCCAGATTGTCGAGGTTCATGCCCATGCCATGCACAAGCGGACCGGGGGAGAGGCTGTGCCCTGTGCGGTGGCGGATGCCGTGCGAGTACCCGGCCGCGATCGTCTCGCGGGCCGCGTCATCGAGCTGCCAGCCTTGCACTTGTTCCTTGCGTTTCCACGCTTCGACGGCCCGGCGGAGCGAGGCGTCGCGCGCTTTTCGCACGATCTCCCACACTTCGCGGTGTTTTGCGGGCACATCGCGTCCCGCGTGGCCCATCCAGGTAATATCCGAATAGACGTTCTGATCGCCGGGCAACCGCGCCCACAAGTCAATGAGAATCCAATCGCCGCGTTTGATCGCCACCGACGACGCCGCCGACGTCTCGAAATGCGGATCGCCGCTGTGGGCGTTGACCGCCACGATCGGCGGCTCGCTGGTCTCCAATCCCTCCGCTGCAAACCGCGAAAGGATAAGCTGCTGGACCTCGTACTCGCCGACGGTCTTGCCCCCCGCGAGGCGATCGCGAATCATCGCGAACGCTTTGTCTTTGATCGCTCCGACCTTCGTAGATGCCACGGCGTGACCCTCGCGCGCTGCGGGCGACCAAGTGGCCACGCAGACCTGGATGAGGTCGGCGGAGGACACGACCTCGGCGCCAAACGAACGGACCAACTCCACCGTCCCGCCGTCCACAAATGACGCCGCCGGCAGCGCCCCCTGCGGCGAGTACTCCATGGCCACGCGCCTGGCCGCACCGGCTTTCTTCGCAAGCCAATCGTGCAGTTGATTCCACGTCAGATAGGCCTCGCGGCGCAGGGTCACGTTCGCAAACGACGGCCCGTCGATCCCGTGGTGCAAGAGCACGGTTTCGCCGGCGGCGGGAATCCACAGCTCCGCCCGCCGCGTGGTCCAACGTTTGCCGCCGAGGAGCTGGTTGAGGACCGGATTGCTCCCGCGAAAATCGTGCACCAGCCAGCCGCCGATCCCCTGTTTCCGCATGAATTCCTGCACTGAGGCGATGTCCATGACCTGCCGCTCCTTCCGCTGAAAAGCCTTCGCCGCCCGCGATCATCCGAGCCGGGAACCCCGGTGCGCCGGAGACGGGCCTTGACCGCTGGACCCGCCCAAACTACAGCGATCTTCCAGATCACGCAACACTAACTCTGCCGCCGCAATCGACAATCTTTGGTCTACAATCGACAATGATCGCATCGAGAGCGTTTGCGCGAAGAGCTGGGCGCATCCCCCGCCCACCGCTTTGAATTTGGAGTGCCACACTTTGTCATCGAGCTGCGCCCATTCCGGCGCCCGCGGCCGTCCCGGCTGCGATCCGCGCATCCGCCCGGCTATGCCCGCCGACGCGCCGGCCGTCCACGACCTCGTCGATGCCATTTTCCATGAATACCGCTTCGCGCTTGCACTCGACGGCGTGGACGCTCACTTGCGCAATCCCTGTGAGTACTTTCGCTCGCGCCGCGGAGAGTTTTGGGTGTTGGACCGCGACGGCGAAATCGTCGGCTCCACAGGGGTGATTCTCGACAATGACGACTCCGCCGAACTTAAGGCCCTCTACGTCCACCCCTCGATTCGCAACCGCGGCTGGGGCGCGAGGCTCACCACGCTTGTGATGGACTTTGCCAAGGGCGCGGGCAAACGCCGCCTCATCCTCTGGAGCGACACGCGCTTCACCGACGCCCACCGCCTCTACCGCCGACTCGGCTTCATGCAGTCCGGTGAGCGTGACTTGCACGACGCCTACCAGTCCCGCGAGTACGGATTCTCCCGCGGCCTCGATTGAGAAACGTTTCTCGACCCGACGCGGTCGGACTGTGCATGACAAGTTTAGCCGACTGTACGTGGCTCGTTGGGCACTTGTGCAAGTTTCGACAGGACCAAGCCCGGGTTTCGCGTCCGGCTGCGCCCTCGCCCGCAATCCCCACTAACCTCTTTCCTGCGAATTGGTCTACTTATCGTCCATAGGACGTCCGCCGGTGGTCGGCGGTACGTTCACCGGTGATTCGGTTGTAACGGAGTTTAGATTTCGGAGGACAATCATGCGTAAAGTGTGTACTCTAGCGCTGGCGATGTTGCTTGGTATGGCAAGCACGGGCTGCATCATGGTCATAGACGGCGGGCTGCACTCGGCCCAAGTCGGAAAGCACAAACGGATCGTGGAAATCGACGAAGAGCTTTATGTCATCGACATGGATAAGCACACGGCCACAAAGCTCAACTCGGAGGAAAGCTCCACGAGCGTCACCAAGGTCGAGGTGGGGACCGAGACGCACGGCAAATAACCTGGATGATCTGAAACGGGCGGTCGATCAGTGCGAGGCGTCCCGGCGCGCCGGGAATACGACCCCAATCAGAGCGTGGAGCGGAAGCGACACGATGCGCTTTGAAGTCCAAAGTCCGAAGTTCAAAGTTCAAAAAACGGCATGGCGAAAGGCGCACTGTTCGTAAATCCTCGAAGTTATCAGCGTTGCCCTCTGTGCGGCTCGGCGGAGATTCGGCTGGCGTCCGAGGCGATCGAACTCCGTCCGCGCGGGCGCGGCACCGTGCGCCTTGAGACCAAGTGCTGGGGCTGCGCTGCTTGCGGGGAAAAGTTTTTGACGCCAGAATCCCGGCGAAGACTCGACAGTGCCTTGGGCTTGTCGGCGACTTGGTGATGCCGGGAAGGTGGATTCAAACTATGTCACTTGGAGGAATTCCTCCGTAAATCAGCTTGCTCGATGTTCCCGCGAAACGATGAGTTTGAGTTGAAGAGAAAACGCCAGATCAAGAGCGCCAGTCGATCCGAACTGCAATACATCCGCGCCATCCAAAAGCGCTCTGCGTTGTCGATGGTCGATGCGGGCGAGGCCGAGGTGCTTTCTCCGACCGAGTATCCCGAGCCGCTGCGTCGCTTTCTGACACGGGAGCGCATGATGGTGCATGTCAAGCTTTCCGCCGCGGCGAGGCGAAAACTGGAAGACCGCAGCCGCCGCGCCGGGCTGCCCCCGGACGAACTCGCCAAACGCTGGCTCGAACAACGCCTCCGCAGCACGGGAAGTTGAAGACCGAGCCAAAGGTAGGGCGGGTTTCACCCGCCGAAGCTGGCTCGGCGCGTCCCAGGATGGGTTGGGGATGGCCGAGCTTGCACCACGCGGCTTGAGTTTGATTGTGGGATCGTTATCGTATCTTCCGTGGATCGTCGACGGTTTCAATTTCGACGGGATTCCGATATACTCCAAAGGCGTGATTCGAAAGTTGAGCGACGATGAATCGGAGTTCTACATCCTTATCTCTGGCAAAAGGTCGGTCCAGTCCGACAAAGAGCTTGTCCCGTAAACCCCCTCTCCCTTCCAGGGAGAGGGCTGGGGTGAGGGTTCTTGGCGTTGGCTCCAAACGGACGTACGACAACTGTCCGCTGTGCGGTTCAGCGGAGATTCGGCTTGGGACTGAGTCGATCGAACTCCATACGCGCGGGCGCGGCGTCGTCCGCCTTGCGGCCAAGCGCTGGAGCTGTGCTGCTTGCGGGGAAAAGTTCCTGACAGCCGATTTCCGTCGCCGTCTCGACAAGGCCCTGGGTCTGCCAGCGGGTGGTTAACGCGAGTGGGGCACGGAACTCATTGAGACTTGATGTCTACAAGGTTGGGCCAGCCGCCAGATTACTGATGTGCATAGATTGGGTATAGTTTCTACATATTCGCTCAATGTTAACGATTAGATACCACAAGAAACTTAAGCGCCTTCTGGGAGAACCAGGGTTCGGGTTTCTATTGCATGCATTGGGGGCTGTCGAGCGACTGCTTCCTCATGCAGAAGCATCCCCATGGAGGCGTTTGGACCAAAAGGGGAAAACAAAGGTTACTTGGGCCTCGTCAGATCGCCGAAAGCTGAATCTAAGATTGGTTCTTTCGCTCAAGGATAACGGCCATGACGTTTCCGTCGGGCTCAAATCGGAAGTTTCGCGAAAGCGTGTACTCGGTAGGGTGGGCGCTATCGAGCGTACAATTGACGACCGAGAGATGGACCTCTGCACGCGAATTCTGACTCGCATCTCCGATGTGATTCAAGGGTCATCAGCGTTCAACAAATCAGAATCACTCCGAGCGATTCAGATTGCCTTCGATGAGCAGATTGTGGCAGCGCACCTCAGGGAACGGCACGCCTTGGAGTTAGATTTTGCCGATATCCTGAGACATCTTCGCGAACTTGCTCAGCAAAGTTACGAGAACAAGTCGTTGACTTTTTCGTGCCTGCTCGATCCAAACGACACCCGGAAACCGCAAGGCAATAGTTGCTTCCCTAGCGACTTTCTCGTACTCAAGAAATACCGAGCGCTAACTGACGGATATCGCACGGCCTACCGTGTCTCTTCACATGGTAGAATTGCGGGATTCGAGGATCACTCGGAATTAGCCCCCCCTAGCATTGGCAAGCATTTCTTTCCTGAGTGGGCGGAGCATATCGCGGCGGCCAGCCAGAACAAAGTATGTGGTGTGTGCCTAACGCGTCACGGCGATATCCTCGTCTTCGATGCTGGTACGTTACGCTTCACCTATCGCTTCGGACGCTGGCAGTATTGGAATCATAATCACATTATCGACTTGCTTCGCAACCGTGCACGCGTTCAGCGAGTTGGTACCACTATCGTCGGCAAAGTTGCGAACGCTGTCTATCGTGCTGCTCTTGACGTCTCTTTTCGCCGGACAGGCGGCCTTTTTGTGTTACTTCGCGCGAGCAAGAACCTCCACCGACTCGTGCTTGATGGCGACGCGATTTCGGATTCTCAGCGTCCGAGCATTCACGGCGATTTTGATACTGCGCTTCCATCGCAGCAGATTCAGACATTGTCGCGAAGAATCATAGTTGAACTGGCGGGACTCGATGGAGCGATCGTGTTGAATAACAGCGGGCGGATTCTGGCTTATGCCGCAGTGCTCCAGCCTCGTAAGAAGGGAAAGACTGGGTTAGCCGAAGGGAGTCGAACGAAAGCGGCAATTGGGGCGTCAAAGTACGGTCTGGCCGTAAAGATCAGCTCCGATGGTGATATTACGTTTTATGAGAATGGCAAGGTGTTCTTAAGAACCTGAGTAAAGCCAAGTAGGTCGGGTCATCGACCCGACAATCCCAGCTAAACATCTTCCGTAGTCAGTCCGTCCGCTTGGCGATTCGCGCGAGCATGTGGGGGCCGATTTCATCTTGATCGTGAAACGCGAAGACATAATCCGGCCAGCCGGTTCTCTGAGGCGTTCAATGTGAGCCTGATTGACGTTTCATCGACCGACCGATGCGAAGCAGCGCCGCAAGGACGCGCGACGCCCGGGTTGAAGGCCCGTTCCCCACGGTTCATGCAACGATCGAAAAAACCGCTTCCACTTGCGGTAGTTCCTCGCCGTGTTCCAACCGCTCCGCCAAGACGCGAAGCGCCAACGCTTGGGCACGCGTCACCGCCTCCTGACGCGACGCGCCGTACACGAGAACGCCCGGCAACTCGGGCACCTCGGCAATCCACCGGCCATCGGATTCTTGTTCAACTTCGACTTTGAACATGCCTTGATTCTACCGAATCGCGACGCCGACGTCACGGGAACGCGATTCATGGACGATTGTGATTCTTGAGTGGGCTGACAGACCCCCTCACCTTACCCTCTCCCCCTGCGGGGGGAGAGGGATTCCACGATCGATTCTCAATGCAGTCGTCCGCTGCGGAAAATCGCCCAACTGAGTCCCAAACCCAGCAGTCCGGCGAGCAAATACCCCGCGATGCCCAAGTATTGAAAACTGATCCCCAAAAATGTCCAATCAGTCCTGGCGCTCACCACTACGGAACTGCCGATGATGATGGCCGCGATGACGATCGAAAACGCCAGGCGGTTGCTGGAGCGGTCCAGTTCGCCGATGAGCCGGTCGATGTTCTCGTGGCGTACGTCGAGCCGCCAGCCGCCGGTACCCAGCCGCCGCAGGCCGCGGCGCAACTGACTCGGCGCCTCGCGCAGAATGTTCAGCATGTGCCAGCCGCTGAGCACGGCCTCGCGCGAAAGCGCCTTCGGCGAAAAACGATTCGAGAGCGTCTTCTTCAGCCGCGGCTTGATCAGTTCGAGCAGATTGAGTTCCGGGTCGAGGCGCATGGTCACGCTCGCCACGGTACCGAAGGCCTTGGCGAGCATTATCAGGTCGCGCGGCACCACCACGTCGTGCCGCCGCACAATGTCGGAGAATTCGGCCAGCAGCGTGCCAAGCTCGAAGCGCTTCAGGGGCAGCCCGTAATACTTGTCGAGCAGCGTTTGCAGCGCCCGGTGCAGGCTTCGCCGATCGGAATCTATGCCGACCGCTCCCATGTCGGCCAGGGCGTCGATCACCACGTCCACCTCGCGGTTCACGCACGCATAGACAATCACCACAAGCTGGGTCATCCACTCGTCGGTAATGACCCCGACCTGTCCGAAGTCGATCAGCCCCACCGTCGCCGGCGGCTCGATCAGGATGTTGCCTGGGTGCGGATCGGCGTGAAACGCACCGACTTCAAACGCCTGTTTGAGATAGCAGTCGGCCAGCCGCCGGGCGATGAGCGGCTTGTCGATCCACTGCGCGTCCGTCGTCCCCGGTAAACCTCCGTGCCTCCGTGCCTCCGTGCCTTCGTGCCCGCCATCTGTACCAATCAGCGTATCTAGGTTCTTTCCCGGCAACGCCTCCAGCGTCAGCACGCCGGGCCCGGTAAGCTCCCAATACACCTTAGGAATGTGCAGCCCATCTTCCCCGGCGAATGCCTTCCCGAAGCGCGCCGTGGTGGAAGCTTCGTTGATGTAGTCAAGCTCGCGTTTGATCGTCTCCTTGAACTCCGCAACGACCGCATCCGGGCGGTAGATGCGCGATTCGGGCATCAGTGATTCGAGCGAATGGGCCAACCAGGTCATGAGCTGCATGTCCAGCTCGATGACGTGGTTTATGTCCGGGCGGCGGACCTTCACGACGACCTGCTTTTCGTTGTGCAAACGGGCACTGTACACCTGTCCGATCGAGGCGCTGGCGATAGGAACCTCGTCGATCGACGCGAAGCATTCGCTGATGGGCCGACCCAGCTCTCGTTCGATCGTCCGCATCGCCGCCGCAGTGTCAAACGGCGGCACTTGGTCCTGCAGCGTGCGGAGCTGGTCGATCACCTCAGCCGGAAGAAGGTCCGGGCGCGTACTCAGCATCTGTCCGAGCTTGATGAACGTCGGACCCAGCTCGGTGCACACCAGCTTCAGCCGCCGTCCGATCAACGCCGCCCCGGTCTCGACGGTCGGTTCCGCCACACGCCGACGCAGCATCCACACCGGCACGAACCGCCCAAGGTTCAGCCGGGTAACCGCGTGCCCGAACCCGTGCTGGGTCAAAACCCGGGCGATATGCCGCATCCGATTAAGCGACCGCACGCTACGAGTGAATTGCAAAGGAGTCATCACACCCTAGCGTCGCGTCACCTTGCCCCGGAGTCAAACCCGCACCCGATCATTGAGCCTTCGGCGTGGAAAGCCGACCAGCGTCTGCGCGGACCACTCTGGTCCTGCGATTCAATGGACCTAGCGCGATTGGAAATTGCCGCCAAGCACTTTCACCCCAGCCTGAAGAGCATTATGTTGGTCGCTGGGTTGCGCAGAAGCGGCGATTCCGCCCGCGCAAACGGACGAGAGGATATTGACCATGCCCGGTCTTCCGACACGGCTGATGAAGCTCACGCCCTCGATGATCATCCCCAAGCACCTGTTTGCTTCGATCAGACGCCAGCAGCCGCCGATCCGAGTCGCCCGGACCGTAATCGAATCAGCCGCGCTGTCCGTTGACGAACTGTACCAACGTTTGGAGAGCCGCCCGGCGGGCCTTACCGCTGACGAGGCCACGGCGCGGCTCTCGGAACACGGGCCCAACGTCGTGGGGGGCGATGGCCGCGTGGGCACATGGCAATTGCTGTGGCACGCAATCCGCAATCCGCTTGTCGTGCTGCTCGCCGTGCTGACGACAATCTCCTTCGCCACCGGCGATCTGCGGGCGGGAATCGTCATGTCGCTGATGATCGCCATGGGCGTGGCCCTGCGGCTCATTCAGGAAGCCAAGGCCGATCACGCGGCCGCCAAATTGAAGGCGATGATTTCGGTAACCGCGACGGCCATTCGAGACGGCCAGGCGCATGAGCTGCCGGTCTCGCAACTCGTCCCCGGCGATGTCATCAAGCTCTCCGCAGGCGACATGATTCCCGGTGACGTGCGAATTCTCCATGCCAAGGACTTGTTCGTTATCCAAGGCTCGCTGACCGGAGAGTCTTTCCCGGTTGAGAAGTTTGAGACGGACAGGGGACCGACCGACAAATCGCCGATCGAATTGGCCAACGTTGCCTTTTTGGGCACCAGTGTGGAGAGCGGCACGGCCACAGCCGCCGTCGTCGCCACCGGTCGCCAGACTTACCTGGGCGGCATGGCGGAATCCCTGGCGGAGCAGCCTGCCGAGACGGCGTTCGACAAGGGCGTTTCACATTTCACCACGCTGATGCTGCATTTCATGGCGGTCTTGGTGCCGCTGGTTTTTCTCATCAACGGTTTGAGCAAAGGCAATTGGCACCAGGCATTCTTCTTTGCGCTGGCGGTCGCTGTGGGGCTGACTCCGGAAATGTTGCCCATGATCGTGACGGTGTGTTTGTCCAAAGGCGCTCTGGCGATGGCCCGCGAGAAAGTCGTCGTCAAACGGCTCAGCGCCATCCAGAACCTGGGCGCTATGGATGTGCTGTGCACGGACAAGACCGGCACGCTCACGATGGACCACGTCATCCTGGAGAAGCACTGCGACGTTTTTCGTCGCGAGGATGAGGGCGTTCTGGTCCTCGCGTACCTCAACAGCCACTTTCAGACCGGGCTAAAGAGCGTGCTGGACCGCGCGATCCTCGCCCACCGCGAGGTGATCGAGCAGCTTTCGGTGCCGGATTTCCGCAAGGTGGACGAGATTCCGTTCGACTTCGCGCGAAAGCTCATGTCCGTAGTAGTCGAGACGCCGGAGGGTCTTCATCGGCTGGTCTGCAAGGGCGCTCCGGAAGCGGTTTACGCGCGCTGCAGCCGCTTCGTGGTCAAGGATGAGATTTATCCGATGCGCCAGATTTATCTCGACGACCTCCGCCAGGAGTACGACGAACTCAGCGCGGACGGATTTCGGGTGCTGGCGATCGCCTACAAGGACCTGGAGCGCAAGGCAGCCTACTCCAAGGATGACGAGGGTGATCTGATTCTCAAGGGCTACGTGGCCTTCCTCGATCCCCCAAAGGACACCGCGTCGGAGGCGATTCGCGCTCTCCAACTGCACGGGGTGTCCGTCAAAGTTGTCACCGGCGACAACGAGTTGGTGAGTCGAAAGATCTGCAAGGAAGTCGGGCTGCCCACCGATCACGTGTTACTGGGCGCGGACATCGAGAAACTGACCGACGAACAGCTCCCCGAGGCCGCCGAGAAGGCGACGCTCTTCGCCCGCGTATCGCCCGCCCAGAAACAGCGCGTCATCCGGGCGCTGCAGGCCCGCAAACACACCGTGGGCTTCATGGGCGACGGGATTAACGACGCCCCCGCGCTGCGCTGTGCGGACGTGGGCATAAGCGTCGATACCGCGGTGGACATCGCCAAGGAATCCGCGGACATGATCCTCATGGAGAAGAGCCTGATGGTCCTTGAAGGCGGCGTCCTTGAAGGGCGGAAAGTCTTCGCCAACATCCTCAAGTACATCCGCATGGGAGCCAGCAGCAACTTCGGGAACATGTTCAGCGTGCTGGGGGCCAGCGTCTTTGTGCCGTTTCTGCCCATGACGCCGATTCAAATCCTGACCAACAACCTGCTCTACGATATTTCCCAGACGGCCATTCCCACGGATGACGTTGACCCTGAGCAAATCGCCAAGCCGCGACCCTGGGACATGGGACAGATTGCTAAGTTCATCGTCTTCATCGGACCGTGCTCATCCATTTTCGACTACACTACCTACCTCATCATGCTTTTCGTTTTTGATTGTTGGTCCATCGACAAGGCCTCGCTGTTTCAAACGGGGTGGTTCGTCGAGAGCCTGTTGACGCAAACGCTCATCATTCACGTGATTCGTACCAACCGGATTCCGTTCATCGAGAGTCGCGCGGCCTGGCCGTTGATGGTTATGACCGCCGTCATCATGTTGATCGGCGTACTGATTCCGACCTCGTCTCTCGGCGAATATGTCGGGTTCACCAAGTTACCGGCCCTTTACTGGCCTCTTCTGATATTGACGCTTTCGTCGTACATGGTGCTGACGCAAGTGGTGAAGACCTGGCTAATACGCCGGCGCTGGGTGTAAGAGTGCGTTCAAGAACCCCCTCTCCCTCAGGGAGAGGGTTGGGGTGAGGGTGGAATGTCCGCGCGGACCCGGTCGTCGTCCCGAGCCGCGGCATTCATGCCGCGCGGACCATCCGAACCCCAAGTCCCGGCGCGCCGGGAGCGCGGGGTCATGTAGCGTCACCCCTCGTGGGTGGCGCAAATCAGAGCGTGGAGCGGGAGCGACACGACCAACCCGAGCCGCGGGATTCATCCCGCTCGGACGTTCGCGGATAGCGGCGTACCAATAGTTACGGCGTCGGAACCCCATTCGCCTCGCCGTGATCGTCGAGAATTTCGGACATCGCGCCCGTTGGTCGAATGCATGCGCGACCTAATGTGGATAGGCGCTGTGCGTCGTGATGAACTGTGCGATATCAGCCAAGTCGATGTGTCCGTCCATGTTCAGGTCTGGTGCTGTGCAATTCTTGCTTGGCGCATCGGCGGGTCCGGAGAGACAACCGACCAGCCGAGCGAGGTCAAGACCATCAATTCGCCCGTCCTGATTGAAATCGCTCGCGCTGGACGCGCCTCCATCCGCGTGACCAACGAGTTCAAACGTATCCCCATTCAGTTTCAGCAAGACAGCTTCATAGCTGAGTACAGCCTCAGTCGAGAAATCGGTGGTAAGACCAAAGTGGGCTGGATCAAGTTTTGAGACCTGTGTACTATCGGGAGTTCCAAAGTACGCAACAATATCCGGCGATGTCTCGATTCCTCGGGCCGCACCCCCGCCTGAAACAGATGACCCAACAAAGGTCATTTGCTCACCGGGCGAAACGACCGCACGAATAGTGCGAGATTCGCCAGCGGGCACATCTCCAAGCGAATATGAACGTCCCACATCGGGCGGTGCGGTGATGACAGCGTGAACATCGTACGTCATGATGCTCGGCGCAAAGGCGCCGTTGACCACGCGTTTGTCGCATATCCGATCTCTACTTCCGGGATCTCCTAAACGAGAGAGCATCCATGGAAAAGCGCTGACGGAATGGGCTAATGCAACGCGATCATTCTGGGTCCCGCTGACGTCTGGAATACACGGAACGCATACACCAAGCAGACATGGCTGCCAGTCGATGCAAAGGGGTTTGCCTACGAAAACTCGAGTCGTGTCGTAAACGAGATGGTACATAAGTTGCTGTTCGGTAACCGGCGAGGTGTGGAACAAACCCAGCAAATGGCCGACTTCGTGGGCCGTCGATGCCGCCATCTCACTTACAACACGATTGTAGTTGTTCGGGTCCGATCCGGAAAGCCATGCCGTGCCAAGAAAAACGATCGCCGTGTCGGCTTTGTTCACGTTGCAAGTATCGTACCATTCGGTTTGTCCGAGCATGAAGTCGCTCCGAGGACCGCCGAAGTAGACCCTTG
>Ga0209777_10003746_pt1 | contig 18574 bp, 20 predicted proteins | sample FrelakmetHBP12HB_FD_187147 | JGI IMG/M metagenome (GOLD analysis project Ga0209777, IMG submission 187147) | Freshwater lake sediment microbial communities from the University of Notre Dame, USA, for methane emissions studies -HBP12 HB (SPAdes)... | ecosystem: Environmental > Aquatic >...
CCATTTTTGTGAAATCTTCTTTATCAAAGAAATAGTCGGCTGTAGTGCGGTTTTGTTCTGTCAGCTTCTTGGATTCCTGTTTTCTAAATACCAGGGGCATTCTGTAGTACGAATAGAATGCTCTTACGCATCCCACGGCGATTTTTGCGGTGTTCTCGCTTTTGCCTTTTTCTAGATGCCATTTTCTGAACTGGAACATTGAATTTTCAACTTGGAAATCTTTGTCTGCTTTCCTTTCACTAAGCAGCTCGCTCCCACTTTTCCCCCCGAATTCCAAGTAGTGCCTCATTTGAGTTCTATAGGTGTTGGCTGTTCCTCTCCTAGTTTGGGAGCGTAGGAACTCATCAACCACTTCGTCACCCAGTTCCACCATGTCTTGCCGTCTCCAATTTACAGTAAATGGCTCGGAATATTTAAAATAAACTTGTAAACACGTAAAAAATAAGGATAAACAATAGTTATAACTATACTTGGCAGAAACCATGCTGATTCCATGTATCGGAAATCAATAGTTATAACTAAGCGCCACGCAATAGTTATAACTATAAATTTTAGTTCCCGCCCTCACCGCTTCGCTGAAAAGTTCCTCCCAGCAACGTGAATCCGCCAAACCTAACCCTCTGCACCTTCTCTTAACCAGGATTTGCACAATCGCACACAATGATGCACAATAGCAGGCAACAGGCCAAAAGACTGCTTTAGCCAAAAGCAACGTGTCTCTAACCCAAAAACACCGTTTTCCCCATTGTGCACACAATGCCAAAAACCATTGTGCACTTTCAAAAATCCCCTACCCAAACCCTCCAGAAGATGGGTTTTGAACATTCTGGTCAATGGCGTTCAATGGCTGAACAATTGCTAAACAACTGCTTTGGCTGAAAGCAAAAAGCTTCTACCCCCAAACCACGATTTTCCCCATTGTTCAACAATGCCAAAAACCGTTGACGGCACATAAAAATACCCTATCTAAGAAACGAGTTGGCTAATCAAACGAAACTTAACGCGCATCGATGCTCCAGCGAAAAAACGAAAATGAAATAAACGTCAACCAAAGCACTATTCGCATAAGGTAAAGCACATGTCAAGCACCGAAACCCTCATCCCCTTCATCAAAGAAAAACGGAAAACCGACGAGCCCCCAATCACCATAATCGTTGACAGCCGCGAATGCAGCAGCGCACCCAAAATCGTCAAAGGCCTCACCGAGCTGGGCGTTAACATCAAGACGGAAACGCTCGAGAAAGGCGACTACATCGTAAGCGACGAATGCGCAATTGAACGCAAAACAGTCAACGACTTCGTCTACACCCTCACCCGCCGGTACCTGTTCGAGCAAATTTTCCGCCTCAAAGAAGCCTACCCCAAATCGCTCCTCCTCATCGAAGGGTACATGCCCATGATCTACAAGTTCAGCAAAATCCAACCCGCCGCCGTCTGGGGCGCCATGTTCAACCTCGCAAAAAACGGCGTACCCATGATCAACACATCCAGCCAGAAGGAAACCATAGACTTCCTCTACGTAGCCGCAAGGCAGGAACAACTCATCGAGAAACGCGCGGCAACGGTGCACGCGTTCAAGAACTACGACACACTATCCGAAGCCCAGATGTACTTCATTGCCAGCTTGCCCAACGTGGGTAGAGAAAAAGCTACCGCCATTTTGCAGAGTTACCAGACGCCACTGAACGCCTTCATAAACGTTGACGACTGGGGGAAAATTGTCAAAGGCTTAGGACCGGTGATAACGAATAAGGTCAAAGCAGTCCTGACAACACCTTACAAGGAAGAACAGCAGAGTAACCAACCAGAGCCAAAGTAACGAAGCACCAAAACTAGATCAAAGCAAATACTATCTCAAGAGAAAAAACCAAACATGAGCCACAGACAAACCCATGCAAAGGTGCAACCCTCAAGAAGCACTTGGGTTCTAGCACAGGCAAACCAACAACTCCGGAATTCTCAGCGCAAACCATTTATAAAGACAACGCGTGGAATAATACGTTTGTAACGGTGACTTGATAACAATGAAAGCAATTATCGTGCAGTTCCCCTTCGGCGTTGTGGCTTTCGGACCAGAAAACCAAATCGTAGGAAAAGTCGTTTTCCCCAAACGCCCCCAATCAGCAGCCAAAGCCGTGGCTAAGATCAACGAGGGAAAACTCACAACCGACCTTGAAAGATTAATCACGTCGCTCCAGTCGGAAGGCTACGACAGCTTCGTCTTCGACAACCCAGAACTCGCCGACGAAACAAAAAGGCGACTAAACATCCAAGCGGAAACCACATCGCCGCACGATGCGGAAGAAATGCGAAGCCGCGGCCAGCAACTGGCCATCGAAATAGGGTTCGCCAAAGACGCCGCAGAACTCTCACAGTGGACCCGCAACGTCACTATGGAACTGGCTAAAATCCAAGTTAAAGGCGAAGCGCAAAAACGAGACCTCATCGTGGCACAGGCTATACAGACCTTGGACGACACTGACAAGACACTGAACCTGTTCATGGGACGCCTTCGAGAATGGTATGGGGTTCATTTCCCCGAACTCGACCGCTTGGTTGAAAAACACGAAACCTACGCTCGCCTCGTTCTAGATTTGGGCACCAAGTCAAACTTCACCCAGGCTGCGCTCGAGAAAGAGGATCTGCCCAAAAACAAGACCGAACAAATCAGCCGCGTAGCCGAAGCGTCTATGGGAGCAGACCTCATCGAACCCGATCTCGCCCAAATCCAAGCACTCAGCAAGAACGTTTTGGAAACGTACAAACTCCGCGAAGCTATGGAAGCCTACCTCGACAAGACCATGGAAGAAGTCGCGCCCAACACTAAAACCATCGTAGGCGCTCTTCTAGGCGCACGACTAATCGCGGTCGCGGGCGGACTCGAAAACCTCGCAAAGAGGCCAGCCAGCACCATGCAAGTCCTTGGCGCAGAAAAAGCCCTATTCCGCGCCATCAAAACAGGAGCCAGACCACCTAAACACGGCCTAATCTTCCAGCACACACTCATCCACGACGCACCGAAGTGGCAACGCGGCAAAATCGCCAGAGCCATCGCGGGCAAACTCGCCATCGCTGTACGCGCAGACGCCTTCGGCAACGGACACTACGTTGGCGACAAACTCAAGGCAGCCTTAAACCGCAGAATCGAAGAGATCCGCCAGAAATACCCCGAGCCTCCACCAATCAAGGAGCAAAAGCCTCGGGAATTCCACGAAAGACCTCGCGAATTCCAAGACCGCCAAGGTGGGGGAGGAGGTTTCCGCGGTGGAGAAAGGCGTGGAGGAGGCGGAGGAGGATACCGCGGAGGGGAAAGGCGAGGAGGCGGCGGATACGGAGGGCGTGACCGACGCGGTGGGGGCGGTGGCGGAGGCTATGGCGGAAGCAGAGACCGTCCTTCGGGCAGTAGATTTGGCGGCGGAAAACCACGCGAAGGCGGCGGCGACCAGAGAGGAAGTCAGAACCGTCGTGCAGATTAGAGTTAAGCCGCATCCACAATTTGCCGAAATTTTCCAAATTGTACTTGAAGACGGCACGAAACGCCTCGCCACGAAGAATTTTGCCCCGGGCAGAAACGTCTACGGCGAACGCCTGGTACGCGTTGAAGGCGTGGAGTACCGGGTTTGGGACGCTTTTCGGAGCAAACTGGCGGGAGCGATTCTGAAAGGGCTCCACACAATTCCAATAGTGGCAGGTAGCAAAGTCCTGTACTTGGGTGCTGCTTCAGGCACGACACCCAGCCACATCAGCGACATTGTCGGCGACCAAGGACACGTCTACTGCGTAGAATTCGCCCAGCGCAGCCTAAGAGAACTCGTCGCAAACGTGGTTGCTCACCGATCGAACATGTCGCCGTTTTTGGCGGATGCACGCATGCCGCAGAAGTACGCTATGTTCATCCCCGACAGGGTAGACGTGATTTACTGTGACATAGCTACGCCCGAGCAGGCAAAAGTCCTTGCAGACAACGCAGATGTATTCCTCAAAGAGAACGGCTGGATTATGTTAGCAGTAAAGTCACAAAGCATCGACGTCACACTACCACCAGAAGAAGTTTACCAGATGCAAGCCAAAGTGCTCCGCGACCGCGACTTCCGAGTAGAGCAAGTCGTCGATCTGGAGCCATACGATCACGCGCACGCGATGATTGTGGCACAGCGATAAGAAACTGCAAGCAAACGCTAAACTCAAAAAAGTTTTTGCTGCTCTGTGCCGCGTTGGGCTTTCGCAAACTTGGCGGGCTTCCAAGATTTTCTCACGAACTCGGGATATTCCTCATGGGTTTTAAGCCATGCATTGAGAAACGCTGTGGTTCGCGGATCGGTAAGATATCCTGTTCCAAAGTTTCCGAATTCGCTGCGCAGTGCAGCAACTGCTGCGTCTCGTTCGACTTTGGCGATGATGCTGGCGGCAGAGACTATGGGATAGTTGCGGTCTGCTTTGTGCTCGCTAATTATGCGGGTCTTGTACGCTGAAGCCTCGAGTATGTGTTGTCCAAAGCGTTTTTCTACAACGTCAGCCGCGTCAACGTACGCCAGATCTGGCTCAAGTTCGGTTATGACCTGCGCCATTGTTTCGGCTTCGAGGCGGTTTAGCTTGTGCAGTCGACGGTGGCTTTCGACTGAGCGGTCGATTTCCTGCGGCGAGACTCTGAAAACAACATGCTTTTCTGCTAAGCGGATTATTTCGGGCACAAAGGCTTCGCGTTTTCTAGCTGTCAACAGTTTGGAGTCCTTGACGCCCAAGGCTGCGAGCGCTGCAAGGTTTTCTTCTTTTGCGAGGACGCCTGCAACGACGAGGGGACCGATTACGCAGCCTCTTCCTGCTTCATCTATACCCGCGACCAGCATGAAGTCTCCTCTATCGAATAACGGCTTATTGAAGTCTAAGTTATAACGCTTTCATAAAACGCTCCGTCGGAAGTCGCTCCTTTTCAGATGGAGAAATTCGTAGACAAGTAGTTTGTCCGTCCCCCAGCACTTGTTGGGGAAGCTATTTCCATCTGAACATTCGTTTTTTGGGGAAGTCGTTACACTTGTAGATCCGAAGAGTTCTCTGCGGTTCGATGCGGCAGCGTTTCCTCGCGTTCTTGCGTCTAATGCGGGGCGCAAGTTGGAAGAATGGGCATTTTGAACATAGAGTGTCCATGTTGGGTTCTCTGTGACCTGTTTTCTTGTGCCTTTACCCTGCTTGACAGGTAGGGCTGTCCCTTGCCGATATATTTGATTGAGATATAAGGATTCTGCAAAACCCAGAGAAATCCTTACGACAAACACCTTTGGCGTTAACAATGTCTGCTTCAGAAGATTGCAGAGTTGTCCAGATGGCGACGCGTACTTTTCAGTGTTGCTTTGGTTGTTTGGGTTTTTTTATGTGTGTCCAGTTTGCTGCGTCCCTGATGCGTGATTTGTGTACATATGTTTAGTTTTTGTGAAGAAATGTTTATATTATTTATCTCGCGTTGGACATGTGTTTCAGGTGTTCAATTGGGTCAAGCCTTGTTTGGAGGAGAGAATCTTAGGCGCGGTGACTTGGACGCTGTGGATTACCGAATCATTAACTTGCTCCAGGAAGATTGCCGGCTGAGCTACAACAAGGTGGCGGCAAAAATCGGCGTGTCGGTTGGAACCGCGTTTAACCGCATAAAGATTCTGGAATCCAAGGGCCTGTTGAAGGGCTACAGCTTGGTTATCGACTCAGCGAAGCTGGGGTATTCGTTGACGGCTGTGATTTTTGTTCAAGCTGAAGGCGAGCATTTGACAGCAGTGGAGCGTGAGGTTGCCAAGGCTGATTGTGTCGTGGCGGTTTACGACGTAACGGGGGAGTTTGACGCTGTCGTTATTGCCAAGTTCAAGGGTAGAAGCGAGTTGAGCGCGTTTATCAAGCAATTGGCCGCGGAGTCGTTCGTTAAGCGAACAGTCACTGCCGTGTCTCTAAGCACGGTAAAGGAGGATTTCAGGTTTAAGCTCGACGAAGGCAAAGTCTAAAAAGGATGGCTGAGGGAGATTTATCTATGTCTAAGAATCCTACGAGAATAACTGTCGCATTCGATCAGGCTACAGCGAACCTGCTGGAGAAAATTAGCTCGGAAACGGAGCTATCTCAGAGCGAAATAATGCGTCGAGCGCTACGGTTCTACAACGAGAACAAGGTTTTGACTGATCCAGCCACTCGTAAGAAAGCCTTTGCCTACATGGATTTGCTCTTAGGGGGCGAGCACGTAATCTTGGACGTTGATCACTGGTTGCTTTTTCTGCAGCTAATCGAAAGCAGTCCCGACAAAGAGAAGTTTTGGGAGGAGCACAAGGCTGTTGCGCGCTCGCATAAAGAGCAGCTTAAGAGCAAAGTGCATTCGGCTGAGGACTTGTTGACGAGGCTAGAGGTTTGCAATTTCTATCGCTTGACAAAAAATTCTGACAAGGAGTTTACGTTAGTTTTCGGGTCCGTGTTGCCCAGAAAATTTGTCCACGTGTTTCTAGAGGAGTATTTTGCGGCGATGGGGATAAAGGCTGAGATTAAAGAGAACCTCACGAAACTGAATGTTTCGGTGAAGTCTGAGCCAAAATGAATTTGTTGTGGAAACGAAAAAGCCTTGCTCAAAGTACCCCCACAGAGCACGAATACGGAGAGAGGTCCAGTTTTTCCCCATATTTCTCCTAATGATTGTACAGTTCAAAAATCGCGTCAAACTGCAGCCAGCAAGACACCAATGTTTTGGGAAACCGAAGTAACCGATTGGGACCTTCTTGCAAAAACCTTAATTGGCAAACCCACATCTTCTAGTTAAGGCGATTGTGAATGCCAAAAGCTTACGTACTCATAAACGTGGAATCCGGGTTTGAAGACGATGTTCTGTGCGAACTCAAAACCATCGAAGGCGTCGACGAAGCCTACTTTTCCTATGGAGTTTACGACATAATCACGAAGGTCAAAGCGGAAACGATGGAGTTACTCAAGGACATGGTGACTAAACGAATCAGGTCGCTTCCTAAAGTGCGCTCAACCCTCACGCTGATTCTGATGGAAGAGTAATTAGGCATTCGCCAGTTTTTCTCTACTCATCCAAACAAGGTAGACTCCATCTCGGGACACGAAGAAAACCGCGCATTTACATTCCACTGCCCAGTTCCAACGCCCAGTTCTCGGTCACGCTCTGCATGTTGATGCGGCACCGCATTCTTACACGGTGAATGTTGCCCCGGCTCCAAACAAAGCAGCTGTACAGCAAAGCAAAAACAGAACACGCCACAAATATACAATAGCTCAATTGCTTTTGCATAGCGTACTAATTGCCCGCTTGCTTAGGTTCCTCAGTTTTCCCGACGACAACAATAAGACCTTTCAGCGTTTTGACCTTGACTGTTTCACCTTTCTGGATGTCTCCTGAGGAGGATTCGGCTCGCCAGATTTCTCCCTGGATGCGGACCTCGCCCCCGGGCTTAAGGTCAGTCAGGGCTACACCTGTCTTGCCAACCATGGCTTCAGGTCCCGTCAACTTCGAGCGGTGCCTCAAGGGACCTATGACCCATCGAATGTATAATCCTATGATTATGCCAAAGACCACGAGCAAACCCAGCTCGATTTCCACGATTCCCGTTATTGGCGAAGGCGAATACTGCAGCCCAAAAGACAGGTAGAAGACGCCGAACGCACCCAGAATGACGCCTGCCATAAGGGCGAAGCCGTGACCGAGTTTAAGCTCGACGACTATGAGGGCGGCTGCGATTACGAGTATGACTATGCCTAGCATTGAGGCATCGATGATTTCGGCGCCGATAAGTCCCGCGATTATAGCTATCACGCCAACGATTGTGAGCACGATTGTGGGGTGGTAAACGTCCAGCACGATGGCGATTATGCCGATGAGGAAGAGTATGCCGTCGAGTATCGCGTTGCTTAAGGCGCTGATTACATCCTCGTACAGGTTTTCGCTCAGGACAACCTGCTGGTTGCCTGAAAGCCCCAGTTGACTGAGCGCTGAGGAGAGAGAATCTGCGGTTCCATCAGCCACGTGAAACGTAACCGCTTCACTGGCTGAGTACGCTTGGTCACCTTGAACCATGTTGTAGACGGCAGTGGTGTTGCGTCCCCACTGCTCCCCGAGGCTCGTCATGTAGAGTAGCAAGGCCGCTTGTGTGTGGTTCTGCTCCAAATCTGAGCCGCCGACGACTATGGGTGTGCTGGGACCGATTTCGGATCCTGGTGCCATGAGTATTCTGTTGGTTGACATGGCTATGTAGCTGCCCGCAGAGGCGCCCAGGCCGTTTGGAACAATGAAGGTATAGGTAGGGATGCCTGATTGGTTTGCCGCCGTAATTGAATTTATTATGGTGGTCATATCGCTGATGAGCCCACCGGGCGTATTCATTTCAATAACAATTGCGGCTGCGTTCCGGTCTTGCGCGGTGCTGACGACGCGGGCCATAAAGGCTGCCGAGCCAGGGTCAACTGGAACGTTAAAGTCCACAATCACCACGGGGCCGCTGATGCTTTGTGGCTGAGCAAAAACTTCAACGCAGCTGCTCGCCGCAACGAAAGCTAAGCTTAAAAGAATTAAGATGAGGATGTAACGGCTGCCCAAAACTCTCTCGGATAAGGTGGCCGGCAATTTGCATCACATCTGTGGCAGTTGATTGTTGCCTATAAGCTTTGGCATACAGGGAGCGTTTTCAGTTGCCTAAAAGATCGGAAGTTGCCGAGCGCGCTGTTCGCTGTGAAAAAGAGCATTATGCCCAGAACGAACTAAACAACCAAAAGATTATGGACTAACGAAGAGGAAATTGAACAAGAACGCTATTTAATAGCGATTTCGAGGCGGTATCGCGGGCTTAGGCGCTAAGAGCTTTAGGCGTTCCCTAATTTCAGCTTTGATGTCAGAGTCGCCTTCCGTGTCCAGAGCCGACGTTAGAAGCTTCTTTGCAAGTTCTACTCTGGCTGCCCCAAATGTACGGGCGAAAACACTTGAATCATCGTCTGACGCGCTGACGTGCTGGGGTAGCATGCAGATGAAGTTGGCGGGATAAGGCTTGGATATTTCGGCGTCTACGACTGCGAAGCGGATGGCACGCTTGGAAGAATAGTCTTTGGCGCTGGCAATTCTCATGATGTACAACCGCGGCTTCATAACACTCGACTCTTACTCAAAGCGACTGTGTATTTCAAGGTTGTGTGCGTTTATATCCTTTGTTCGCCCTGCGAATGGCATAATACCGTATGTGCTCGTAAACGCCTGACCACATCATACCAAACGTGAACGCAAACATCAGCTCTTCCAGCGGAACCCCAACTACCAAGATGCCCGAAAGCGCAGAAAGATTCCACGCGTTAACAAAGCTGGGCGACACCGCCACAATCGAGGCGAACAGAGCAAAATATAGACCCGTAAACAGCAACCCGCCCACTAGGGTGTTCCAAGCCAAGTCAGGACGGCACGCAACCGCGGCCACGCCGCCGACTAAGAGACCAGCGGACAAGCAGTAAATCGGGTTCAAATTCGTGAAAAAATAAAGACCCAAAAAAATGGATGGCACGGATAGCAGCGAGAACATGTGTAGCCATCGGCGTTCGCGTTTTCGCTCGTCAGGAGCCATTTTTCGGTGTTTCAGGTTTAGCATTGCCTCGTAAAGCACTGAGCCGATTCCGCCTGTGCCCCATGAGAAAATGAGGCTTTCCAAGTCAAAATGCGTCGTCGAAGTTAAGTTAAACAGTGAGGGCGGATTCCAGTAACGAGGAACAAAGATAGGCTCAGCTAACCCAGTCAAGGTTGTGAAGACGCTTACCCAAAGCATCTGGCGCCGCAAATTGGGCTTAAGGGCGTACAGGACCAGCCACACCGCGTCCCAGCTTAAAGCGAAAGCAAGCCAATCATACATTAAACCCTATTCCGTCAACAAGCCATAATGGCGTGTTTAAAACCCGCATGCTTACCAAGTGTTGATAATAGGAAAGTCAGCGGTTCAATAAAACGTTTTCATCAAAAATGTTCTGGGCAACCTAAAATCTAAATAGGCACTGCAACCGCATTTTGAAACCACAATGAAGCGCATCACTGCGTTAACTTTCATAAACTACTTCGTTTCAGGAGCCCTCACTCTGCTCATTCCGCTATTGCTGTTGGCAAAAAACGTGAATGTGGCAGAAATCGGCGTAGTTGTCTCTGCGTTGCCGCTTGTCTTTCTCTTTGCTCGTCTACTCTTCGCTGCTATCGCCGACAGCATCGGCTGGTCTCATATTTTTCTGTTGGCTAATTGGCCTGCAACCGTCTTTGCCCCGCTCATCTACTTCGCCGCGAGCTCGGTGCCAGGGTTTGCCGCCGGCAAAATCATCGAAGGCCTCAGAGAATCATCCTACTGGGCGGTCAACAGAACCGCAATATTCAGTCTCTCGCCCAAGCGGCAGGAACATGAAGCCACAAAAATCAACGGCGTCATCTGGTTGGCAACCGCTGCCGGCAGCGCGGCTGCAGGTGCTGGAATCGCGTACGTCGGATTCTCGTCGACGCTGGGCGTCCTGACTTTGGTTTCTGCAGCCGTCGTCATTCCCGCGGCGTTTCTGTGGAAGACGGGGAAAATGCCGTCAAAGCCTAAGAGTTTCAGCCCGAGAAGCTTCTTCTCTACTTTGAGCCCTAAGGGGAAGGGCAGAGAGTTTTGGGTTGTTTCAACGGCTTTGATGTTCTATAGCTTCGCCGTTTACCCTCTCATCACGCTGCTTCTTCCTGTTTTCATGAGTGACCAACTGGGCTACAGCTACCTTACCATAGGCTTCTGGCTATTGGTCTACAACCTTCTAGCTGCAGCCGTAACGTTTCTGACACTGAAGATGCAGCTAAACTTCAAAAGAGCAGCCTTCCAGAGCGCCATCGGCTTGGCAGCTGCGGTGTTCTTGGCATCTTCGGGTTTGCTCTTTCCAGCGCTGCTTTGTGCGCTTGCCTTCGTACGGGGGTACAGCGTGGCTTACTTTGAGCATTCGGTCGCGAAAGTGGCCAAGAACAGCAAGAACGTGTCTGTAGACATAGGTTGGCTTCATGTGCCTATGCGCTTGGCAGAATTCTCGTCTGTTTTGGCATCTGGCTTCCTGGTCCAGGTGGTAGGCTATGCACCTGTCTTCGCCGCTACTGGCTTATGCTTCGTAGTTTTCTCATTCATGACGCTGAAAATTCTGAAGCAAACAAACTCTAACTGAGAAAATGCCGCTCTTGCCGAGGCATTTGTCAACATCAATTTCTTAAGCGTTTACTTCTGAGTCAAATTCGACGTGTGCAGCTACTCAGGGTTTGGAGAAAACGATTTTCTGAATCGTCGCCTGACGTCAGCATATTCTTTTCGAATGGAGTCAATTACCGTGTTTGAGTCATCCGTTTTTCCACTTTCTGGTTCGCCCTTCGTCTCCAATGTTTGTTTAGCGCAAAGTTTAGCTTCATCTATTCTTCCAAGCTTTGCTAAAACTACTCCTTTTCCAATGAGGGCATAAGTGAAATCCGGCTTCAGCCTTAACGCATGTTCGAAGGATTTGAGTGCCTCTTCATAGTTTTCCAAGTTCCCCAACATGATTCCGACGAGGTAATGGATTTGTGCGTCTTCAGGTTTCTGCCTTAGGACTTCCTCATAGCACTTGCGTGCATCTTCAAATCGCTTTAGTTTCTGATAAGAAGCCGCCAAGCTACAGCGAAGCTCCATGTTGTTTGGTTCCAAATCAACTGCTTTGCTCATGCAGTCGGCGGCTTTGTCGTGCAAATTCATTGTGCTATAGGTAGCTGCTTTCAGTCGCCATGCATCTGTATAGTTAGGGTTTAACCCGAGGCTTTTGTTAAGGCTCTTTAGCGATTCTTCGCATTTGCCCAACTTGCCTAAAATTACGCCTTTGATAAGCCATGCTTCGGCACAGTTTTCATTGAGTGAAAGAATTTCCTCCAATGACATCAAAGCACTTTCGTACTTACCATTCTTTTCAAATGACGCTGCACTCTTTAGTGTAGCGGCAATGTTTGTGAGCGGTTGGGAATCATTGTCAGCTTGTTGTCCAGTCACTTAATCAGACCTCAAAAGGAGAATTAGATAGCAGGTTTTGATCCTGACAAAACAGCTCCTTCGTCGCTAGCTGGCAAACTTCAAGGATGTCTTCCTTTTCGCTTATCTCCTGTAATGTCCCATGAAGCCTTGACAGGGTGTTCTTAAGGCGGGGAGATAGTTTTTGTCTAGGGGTGTCTAGCACCTTCCATGCTACAGGTCGCCTGTGGAAAAATTTCTGCCCCCTCCACAATCTTCCGTCAGAATATGTATAATCGCCCGTTACGCGGCCTAGCGCTACGACGTAGCCCCGCTTGTAGAGAAGCAACAAGTCGCCTTGTTCGAGCCGACTTACAAAACTCCATGCCCAAACGTATCCTTCGCCCGATTCTTTCGAGCTTGACGCGTAGTAACTTCCTGCCTTCTCCAAGAGTTCATCTTGGCTTGAGTAGCCATCGAGGTCACCTTCTTCACGCGCCTTCATAGCCACTACTCTTTCGGAAACAAATTCTTTCCAGAATCTAGAACATTCTCCAGCCATGATTTTCCAAACGCGCATTGTTTTTCCCCCGAGGGATTTGGGAGATAGCTGACATTTTGATTTATAGCTAATCGACTAAAAAACTGCAAAGGATCGGTGAGGGCAGTGGATCTTTTTCGAGAATATGTGGAAATAACGATAGCTTGTATCAAGAAACTTTTTCACGGTTACCTTTCGTGTTCGTGAGTGAGGGCTTTGCTGCATAAATAGTGGAGACAGAAAAGTTGCAGTGAAGGCTGCTTAATCTGACTTGACACATTTTGGCTGCGAATCAAGAGCGGTTAGGTTCCAAGATAACTTTGAGCGATTCGCCTGCGCTCGCCACGAGCCTGAAGCCTTCAGCTGCTTCGTGAAGTGGTAGCCTATGCGTAATCATGTCTTCAACATTCAGTTTGTTGTGAAATAGTAGTTCTAGCGACTCTTCCAAGTCCTGGGGGGCGGCGCCGTAGCTGGTTCGCAGCGCTATCTCGTTGCGCCAAAAATCCGTAATAGGCAGAGGAATTCGTACGGAAGGGTCGGGCACGGCGAAGAAAAGGATGGAACCGCCCTTGTCTACGCACTCTAACGCCGAAAGCGCAGCGGAAGTGGCGCCTGTGCAAACGATGACTTGGTCGGCGAGTCTACCATCGTTTGCAGTTTTTAGTTGTTGGGCAACGTTGCCTTTGGCGTCTATGGTGTGGTTTGCGCCAAACTTTTCGGCCTGCTGCAGCCTGAACGCGTTAATGTCAGCCACGACCACATTTTGGACGCCTTTTGCGCGGGCGAGCTGAGCATGAAGTATTCCCGCTAGCCCGCCTCCTATTATGAGCACAGTGTCGTCCTCGTTGATCGCGGAGAGCCTTTGTCCTCTGACGACGCAGGCTAGGGGTTCGATGAACGTACCTTCTTCGAAAGACATGCTATCGGGCAGGCGGTAAACCCCTTGTTCCACGTTAATTTTGGGTATTTGAATGTATTGAGCAAACCCGCCTGGGTAATAGTTCGTTGTGTGCAGGGTCTCGCATGCCGTTTGGTGCCCTCGGAGACAGTAGCGACACTTGTTGCATGACACGTGATGCGACACGAAAACGCGGTCGCCCACCCTGTAATTCGCAACGTTTTCTCCGACTTCTTCGATAACGCCTGTGGCTTCGTGCCCCAAAACTTTAGGCGCTTTCGGAACGCGGTACCATTCGGTGACATCGCTGCCGCATATGCCTGAAGCCATAACTTTTAGAAGAAACTCGTCGCTGCCTATGGTGGGTTTGGGCATTTCCTGGACGCGAACATCCTTGTTGTTGTAGTACATGGCGACGAGCATGCAAATCACCAAGAAGAAAGGTTGGGTTTATGCTTTTCCAGCCTTTACCTGCTCGTAGAGGTCGTTGGCTTCTTTTGCCGTGTAGCTCTCGTGGATGATGCTTCTGATGGCACGTATCGCCGCGACGGGATGCTCGGTTTGCCATACGTTTCTGCCCAGGTTAACGCCAATTGCGCCTTTTTGCATGCCGTCATAGACGAAGTCGAAGACTTCCTTTTGCGTTTCAGTCTTTGGTCCCCCTGCGATTACGATTGGAACGGGGCAGCCTTCGACGACTTTCTCGAACTTCTCCTTGCAGTAGTAGGTCTTCACGACCCTGGCACCAATCTCAGCCGAAATCCTTGCGACCAAAGCCAGGTAGCGTGCTTCGCGCTTCTCCAGTTCTCTGCCCACGGATGTGACGGCCATGACTGGCACGCCATAGTCCTCGCATTGGTCGACGAGGTGTGCTAGGTTGCTGAGGCTTTTGTTCTCGTTTTTGGTTCCGACGAAAACCGACATGGAAACGGCGCTGGCGTTTAGTCGCAGAATCTCCTGCATCGACGTTACGAGGCTCTCGTTTGATAGGTCTTCGCCGACGACTGAGACACCCCCCGACACTCGCAGTATGAACGGCTTTGGCAGGGTAGGCTCGATGCAGTTCCTTAGCACTCCGCGCGTCAGCATTAAAGCGTCCGCGTATTGCCACAGCGACTTTATCGTCTCGGCGGGTTTTTCCAGGCAGTGTGTGGGTCCCTGGAAGTATCCGTGGTCAATGGGCAAAAACAGGGCTTTGCCGTCTTTCTGGATAAGTTGACTTAACCTGTTCTTCATTCCCCAATCCATCATAGTTTATCGCTCCGGCTTCTCCTGTGGCTTCACGATTAGGTAACCTTTATTATTTAAATCTGCTTGAAGGACGCAAGTGTGAATTCTTTTTTTCAGTCTTTCCCTTTTTATACCGACATGTGCTAAACCGTTGGGATTTGACGGACCGGACAAGAACAAAGAAGTGCGAGCTTAAGCTTTGCTCAAAGAAAAATGCGGGATCCCAACCAAAAACAAATTTTGCCGATTTTAGGGAAATCGCGCCAACATGCTTGGCGCCTTCGGCGATTTAGTGGATTCTTCAGATACGGTTTATTGAGAGGAAAGACTTTCGCCGCTGGGTTCCACCAAGAATTCGGTGGATTCCTGTTCAGTCGATGATTGTGTTGTGTTCCTTGCCTTCTCGTTTTGACATTGAAGACAAATTGTAAGTGAATTATTCTTTTCCCCTTCAATTTTTAATGCAGTTCCAGAACATTTATTGCATGTTACTGTTTTTATTTTATAGTTCTGGTCGAGACCTCCATCCTTCAGCCAACTTACAAGGGCTAATACACTTGGATCTTCAAGATCGGAGCTCTCAATTTTATCAGAGTACTTCACGGTCAATTCTAGTTTTTCAAATTGCTCATTCGATAAGTCGCCGTGGAACACCTTTTTTGCTAAAGCTCCTAGAAATTTATCTTTCTTCTTATCGTCTCTCCTTTTTGCGTCGTACATGCTGAGATAGGCTAAAGAAATAACGCCTACAGTGGCTATCAAACCTTGAGGTGACTGCAAGAAAAGCACTATCAGTCCAACTTTGGGAATTGTCTGAACTGCAACTCCAAGGACATGATCTGACCTTGTGAGAAACGGATCGTTTGCATCATTGTTGTCTCCCTTGGTTGCATAACATACAGTCCCATCACCTTGAATGACTTCCCCAACTACCCTGTGAATAACAACCGGCCGGACTAACCCGTCTAGCAACGGCATGCCAGTGTCACCCTGAACAAAAACGATTATGGTTCCGTTAGGAATGTGGACTGTATCAGTTGCCGAATAGTAGACCAAGTCACCGTTTTGCAGGTTAGGGTACATACTGTTACCACTAACTATAGCTAAAGGGTAAGACTCTGTGCGAGCGCAAATAGGAAGCAGAATCACGATTAAGACAACGATCACAACGAGTAGGACTTCCTCCGTTTTCTTAATCCACTTCATCTTAATGGCCTAACTGTAAGGGATAGCAATTTAGAGATTTTTCAGTTGAGTTTTTCTCACCTTGATGTTTACTACTTTAGCCGTTACAATGATTACCAACTCCAAATATCCTTGAGCAGAAATTTTGCCTTGTACGACCTCAATGGGATGTGTCTCCCTATCTGTGAGAGACGATAGAAAATCAACAGTACGTCAACAGCCTTTGTGAGAACCGTTTCGGTCCTTCCGCTTGTGTGAAGTTTCATATAGCATATACACCTCTACGATAAGACCCGATATGGAATCTGAAAGTTAGTCGGCTGTCCTTTTCCCCAATAAACCGTGTAAGAAGTGGTTTGATTGGCTGAAAGCATGATCGAGACGTATCCATTCTGTGGAACTGTGACCTGACTGCCCGCGAAGCTCATTGCATATTGACCTTCTGAGCTTCCGATTGTGGGCGATTGGACGTTGCTAGCCAAGGTGCTTTGGACAGTTCCGGACGAGTCTGTGACGTAAATCGATACGTTGAGTACATCAACAGCAGAGGATAGGCTGCCAAAAGAGAATGAAGGCATAACATTGCTAGGTGGGTACGCCCTCATCCGCGCCCAACGAAAAACACTGCTGGCAATAACACCGTTCGATTGACCAACATAGATTCCATAATTTGCTATTGACGCTCCGGAATAAGTTCCAGTGTAAGTGTTGCCCGCACCGTCTGCAAAATATTCCGATGCGGTTCCAGACCAGGTGACTTGCCATACTCCCGTCGGGAATGATGACTGAGTAATCGAGTGCACACTGCTTCCGCTCCCAGCAGACGCTTCGTATTCTAGGTCATCTGCACCTGCATACCAGTCCATTGAGTACCCGCTGTAAGGAGCGATGAAACCGTTAAGTGATTTTGTAGTTGCTACTCCAAGAATTGAATTCCCGCTTATTGCATACGTCTCTGCAACTGCCGGGTATGGCTGAGTAGCAGAGATGACGAATGCATATGCAGTCGAGGCGGTGCTGGTGGTGGTCACGTTGAGTCCGTTGTTTACTTTTACAGTTATACCGGAACTACCAATAACTGATGTCCATTTCGGGCTTAGTGTCGTTCCATTGAAGTTGTCGTAAAAGGAGAATACGTTGGCGCCGTTGTCGTTGGCGCTGTAGGTTCCTGAGAGATTGGGCGCGTCTCCCCAGTAGTTACTATCAAAGCTCGTGGTAGTAGAAAGGAAGGCCATGTATATCGTGATTTTCCCCCCGTTTTGGGCGATTGAACTGGTCAGTTTGACCCATGCTGTAGCGGAGGTGGCAGTGTTCGAGAGAGATGGAGTACAGGTTTCAAGCCATACGTAAAGGGGCGTAGTGAAGGCACTGTCGGAGTAGAAGCGGATATTGCCCAAGTCAGATGCTTCATAACTTGTGTAGCTGGAGGGGTTCCACGATATTTTCTCCTGAAATGTGGAAGGAGTGGCTGATGATTGGTTGTTAGTGATTGTGAGGGGGATATAACCTATAATGTAACTTGTTGAAGCCGCCCACAGTCCAAGAACCCAATTACCGGCACTTATCGTAGTGGCGCTTCCGAATTGAGGAGACCAAAGGTAAGTTGATGAACCTCTAGCTATTGAATATGAGCCGTTGCTAGCCGTCGGATTTAGGGCGGTGTTCGTACTGGGACTGGATCCTGCGGGGCCAGAAATTGACTCATAATATATGTTGGTTAGTATGCCATATTTAGTCTGAGATTTTACATTGGCTACGCTTACCGAACTCGCAAATGAGACTACAGTAATTATTGAAATTAGAAGGATTGCAAAAAAAATAATTTTCAACTACTAAATCCGCCCCTTAATCATAAGATTGGGGATGGAAGGAGCGCCTAAATCCTTCAGAAGGAGAAACTTCACCTACGCCACCTTAGGCGATTGTTATTATTATTCCTGCTGGGGCATTGAAGGTGGTTACGCCGGTGTTGAGGACGAACGTCATTGTCTGCCCTGCTGTTATTGAGCTTAGTGTTGTGAAGGTGAGCTGGCTGCCCAGTGTGCTGTATCCGCTTCCTGTGTTCCATTGCACCGTCACAGTATAAGTCGTGCTGGGCGATGCTGCCGCGTTAATGGTGACTGTTATAGAGTACTGCCAGTTTCCCGCGACTGTTGCGGTCGTTACCGTGCCACCATTTGCCCATGTTGCTGGAAGTGTCGTTGCGGTTGCTGCACTTTGAGTGACAACGAATCCGTTGCTTGCAGCAGAAAAGCCTCCTGTAACGCTATACATGACACCCTGAACAACCTGAGAAGTTGTTGAATTTACTGAAACGCTTGCAGCGAAGGATACGACAGCTAGCACCGAGATTATCAGGATAGGCGCGAGGATTTTCAGCGGCATGAAGTGCCTCAGGGACTTCAGTATTCTGTTCATGAATAGGGATGAGTTTGTGAATAAATATAGTACTTATGAATTCAGAATACATATTGGAAAAGGGTTTGTTGATTTGTTTTCTGTTCATCGAATTGCGCCTTAGGCGATTGTTATCAGTATTCCTGCTGGGGCATTGAACGTCGTTACGCCGGTGCTAAAGACAAATGTCATAGTCTGTCCTGCATTTATTGTGGCTGGTGTTGTGAAGGTGAGCGCGCTGCCTAACGTGTTGTATCCGGCTCCTGTGTTCCATTGCACCGTCACAGTATAAGTCGTACTGGCAGTCGCTAGAGCGGTGATAGTAACTGTTAGCGAGTACTG
>Ga0209777_10003747_pt1 | contig 18572 bp, 14 predicted proteins | sample FrelakmetHBP12HB_FD_187147 | JGI IMG/M metagenome (GOLD analysis project Ga0209777, IMG submission 187147) | Freshwater lake sediment microbial communities from the University of Notre Dame, USA, for methane emissions studies -HBP12 HB (SPAdes)... | ecosystem: Environmental > Aquatic >...
AAGCGGGTTGCCTTGCCCACGGAGACGGGTAGGACACCGGTCGCAAAGGGGTCCAGAGTCCCGAAGTGGCCGACTTGCCGGATGCCGATCACGCGGCGCACTCGGGCAACCACGTCGTGGGAGGTCACGCCGGCGGGCTTGTCGATGATGAGCACACCGGAGATTTGTTTGGATTCAGGATCCATAGGGCGAGATCAAGCTGCAAAAAGAATGTCAGTTGTTTGTTGTTGGTTGTTTGTTGTCCGCTGTCAGTTGTTGATCCAACCACCCCGCACCACTCCGTCAGCCGACTGCCAACTGGCAACCGGCAACTGCAGTTCAATGTTCTTCCTTCAGTTTCTGCAGCAGCATTTCGATTTTCTGACTTTCTTCCGCGCCGTGGTCCAGGACAAAAGTAAGTTCGGGCGCGTATCGCAGCCGCATGCGGTGACCCATCTCGTGGCGTATAAATCCCGCCGCCGAGGACAATCCTTCGAGCGATGCTTCCTGGACCTCGACGCTACCGATCACCGACACTCCCACCCGGGCGTGGCGAAGGTCCGCGCTCAGTTCCACGCGCGTCACGGTTGCAAATCCAATGCGAGGATCTTTCAGACCGCGTGCCATCAGTCCCGCAATCTCCTCGCGGATCTGACTGGCCAAGCGTTCTGCTCGCCGTCCCGGAGTACTCATGTGGGCGCTCGCCCCTCACCCCTTAGTGGCTAGAGACTGGAGGTTAGAGGCTAGAAACCGGGGATTAGAGGCTAACAGGGATTTTCAATCCCCCAGCCTCAAGTCTCCAGCCCCTTCTAAAAGAAGTCAATGCTATGACTCGCCACGTCCTCCCCGAGGATTCGCTCCGCCTCCGCTAGCACCTGATTGAAAACCGCCTCCAGCAAGTCCTGGCGGTCGGAGATGGAAACGATGCCCAGCGTGGCATGTTGCCAGACGTCCTGGTGGTCCAACTCGGCGATCGCCACGTTGAATCGCGACCGGAGGCGATCCCGCATTTTTCGCAAAACGGAGCGTTTTTCCTTGAGGGAATGCGAGTAAGGGATCTGGATTTCCAGAGTCAGTACGCCGACAGGCATAACAAATTGACGATTGCCGATTGTCAATTGTCGATTTTTCCGGCCGCCAATCGCCAATCTTCAATCGGCAATAAACGATGGATTCTTCCGCTCACGCCAGAACAGGCTCCGCGACCCGTTCCTTAACGAAGGACTCAATCACGTCGCCGATTTTGACGTCGTTGTAGTTTTCCAGCGCGATGCCACACTCCACGCCGGACTTGACTTCCGAAACGTCGTCCTTGAATCGGCGCAGGGAGCGGATTTTCCCTTCGTGCACCACCACATTGTCGCGGAGCAGCCGGATCGTCGATTCGCGCGTGATCTTGCCGTCCCGCACGTGGCAACCCGCCACCGTCCCCACCTTGCTGATGCGGAACATGTCGCGAACCTCCGCCCGCCCCAGCGAGGTTTCCTTGTAGGTCACCGCCAGGAGGCCGGTCATGGCCTTCTTGATTTCTTCCGTGACGTCATAAATGATCGTGTGCAGGCGAATATCGACATTCTCGAGTTGGGCCAGCTCCGACGCCTTGCGCTCCGGCCGGACGGTGAACCCGATGATGACGGCATTGGAAGCCGACGCCAGCAGGACGTCCGTTTCGGTGATGGCGCCCACCCCCGCATGGATGACTTTGATTTTCACCCGCTCGGTGCTCAACCTGTTTAACGTGTCGTTAAGCACTTCGACCGATCCCTGCACATCCGCCTTGATAATGAGCGGCAGTTCCTTCACGTCGCCAGCCGCCAATTGTTCGTGCAGCTGCTCCAGGGTCAGGCGAGCGCTCTTGGCCAACGCCGCCTCCCGCAGCCGGCCCTGGCGATGCAGGGCGATTTGCCGCGCCTTGAGTGTGTCCTCGATGACTTGCAGTCGGTCGCCCACCTGGGGGACGTCTTCCAGGCCCAGCACTTCCACGGGTGCGGAGGGGGGAGCTGTCAGGGCTGGGTGGCCTCGGTCATCGAACATCGCACGGACCTTGCCGTAAATCGCTCCCACGATGAAGGAATCGCCGGCGTTCAGGGTTCCGTTCTGCACCAGCAGGGTGGCCACCGGCCCGCGTCCGCGGTCCAGTTTGGCTTCCAGCACCGTCCCGGTCGCGGGACGTTTGGAGTTGGCTTTCAGCCCTTGCAGGTCGGCCACCAGAAGCACCATCTCCAGCAACAAGTCCAGATTCTTGCGTTGCTTGGCGGACACCTCCACCGTCACGGTTTGCCCGCCCCACTCTTCCGGCATCAGGCCATGGTCGGCCAGTTGGCGTTTCACGCGCTCGGGCTGGGAGTCGGGTATATCAATCTTGTTGATGGCGACCAGGATGGGAACCTTGGCGGCTCGGGCGTGGTTGATGGCTTCCAGGGTCTGGGGCATCACCCCGTCATCGGCCGCCACCACCAGCACCACCACATCCGTCACTCGTGCTCCGCGGGCTCGCATCATGGTGAAGGCTTCGTGGCCCGGCGTGTCGATAAACGTGATCTTGCGCCCTTGCTTTTCCACTTGGTAGGCGCCGATCCTCTGCGTAATGCCGCCCGCTTCGTGCGCAGCCACGGTGGTTTCGCGGATCGCATCCAGCAGGGAGGTCTTCCCATGGTCGACGTGGCCCATCACGGTGACGACCGGGGCACGCGGTTCCAGATCCTCCGACCGGTCCGCGTCTTCCACCTCATGGAGCACTTCCTCTTCATAGCTGACGATGTTCGCTTCCGCGCCGAAGGTGCGGGCAATCTCCGAGGCTGTTTGGCCGTCAAGCGTCTGGTTGATGGTCGCAAAGATCCCCCGGTCGAGCAGCCGCTTGATGACATCCTTGGCGCGCGTCTCCAGCTTCGCCGAGAGCTCCTTAATGGCAATCCCCTCACTGATGGTAATCTTCCGAGTTATGGGGACTTCCTCCGGAACCACGGGCTTGGGGGGCGCGGAAGGAACGTGGCGGAACGGGGGCATCGCCGGGCGTTGGAGCGGAGGCCGTACCGCGGGCGCGCCACCTGTGGCCAGCCCAGCACCTGCCTGGGCCGGCAGGGGCCGCGCGGAAGTCGGATGCATCGGGCGAGGCTCGCCGGGCCGCCGCGGTGGCAGGGGACGCGCGGGGCCCACTCGGGGCATTACGGCCTGGGCATAGATGGGCTGGTTGGATGCCGGGTCGGCATGGCGATGTGACCGGCCGGGACGCGTCGCCTTCGCGTGGCTGGCACCCGGAAGAGGTACCAGCGGAGCCTCTGCACCCTTGGAGGGAACTGATAGCGCGCCGCTCGCGCTGGCTCGCATCGAGGGCGCGGCGATTTCGGGGCTTCCCTTCACCGCTGAGGTCGCCGGCGTTGTGCGCATTCCGGCTGCGCCCGCTAGCTGGCGGGTCGCCGCCACCGGCCCGGCGCCTCGCCCCACTGCTGCGGGACCCGGCACGGAGGGAGCAACTCCCGAAGGCATCCCGGGCTTCTCCGTCAATCGTTCCACACCGGCGGCGCTTTTAGCAGAAGTAGGCGGCACGCTCGCGCCTGCCGCAGGAGCAGGGGGTTTGGGCGGGGGAATGACCGCCTTGCGCGCTGCCGCTTTGATCTCCGCGATGGAACGCGTGAGGGAGGGGAACTCTTCCTTCGGTTCGTGGACACGCTTGGCTTCGTGATGCGCAGGGACCGAGGGCGCGCCGGCTGCCGGGGGTGGAGGAGGCGACGGCGGAGCGGGTGCGGCTTCCACTGCACCACTCGGACTCGCGCCGCGAAAGTGGCCGCGGACCTTTTCGGCGTCGTCGTCGTCGAGGGCGCTCGAGTGCGACTTCTTCTCCGTCACCCCCAGTCCGGGCAGACAATCCAGTATCTCTCTGCTTTTGACTTCCAGCTCGCGCGCCAAATCGTTGATGCGTATTTTCCCCATACCCTCTTCTTTTATTCCAATCTGCGCTGTATTCACGAGCGTAGGGTGCAAAATCATCGGCGCTCCACTACGCTTCCTTGTCCTTAGTTGCCTCCGTTGGCGTTTCAGGGTTCTCACTGGACTCGACTGCCGGTTCGGCTTCCGCAGAAGCCGTCACGGCGGGCGAAACTTCTCCCGATGGAGCTGCGGGCTCGGCCGCGGCCTCCTTGCTTTCCTGAGCAGCAGGTTCTGGAGCTTGGGGAACCTTCTCCGAAGGCTCTTGGGAGCTGCCTGGAACAGCCTCTTCGCTCTCCGGAGCCGCCGTTTCGGGTTCCGGCTCGGCCGCCTCTTGCCCGCCCTGCTCGAAGTAATCGGTCACCACGCGGCGGATTTTTTCGACCGTCTTCTCGCCAACGCCTTGGATTTCCATCAGGTCCGCGGGGGTCATTTGCGCCAGGTGTTCAACGGTCTCCACGCCGTGCTCACGCAGCTTCTCTAAAGTCTTATCGCCCAGCCCTTGCAGGTCCATCACCGGCGCACCGCGCAAAGCCATCGCGGCCATCTGGGACTCGATCTCCTGGCGTTTTTCCTCCTCGCTCTTGATGTCGATGTGCCAGCCCAGAAGCTTCGCGGCCAAGCGCACGTTCTGCCCCTTCTTCCCGATGGCCAGTGACAGCTGAGTGTCATCCACGATGACTTCCAGGTGTTTCTGCTCCATGTCCAGGACGGAAACGTGGTTGATTTTTGCCGGGCTGAGGGCATTGGCCGCGAAGACCAGAGGGTCATCGTTGTATTCGATGATGTCGATTTTTTCGCCGCGCAATTCGCGGATGATCGACTGCACGCGCATGCCCTTCATGCCCACGCACGCACCCACGCAATCCACGTCGGCGTCCTTCGAAAAAACGGCCACTTTCGTGCGCTCGCCCGCCTCGCGGGCCATGGCCTTGGTCACCACCGTGCCGTCATAGACCTCCGGCACTTCCATCTCAAAGAGCTTTTGGACCAGCATCGCGTCCGCACGCGAGACCACCACCTGCGGCCCGCGCGCCGCACGGTCCACTTCCTTGATGACCGCGCGCAGGCGTTCACCAATCTGATAGTTCTCCAGGCGCGATTGTTCCTTACGGGGCATGCGCGCTTCCGCACGGCCCAGGTCCACGATGACGTCCGGACCCTCCACGCGCTTGACCGTGCAATTCACCAGTTCGCCCACCCGCTGGTTGTACTCCGCGTACACCGTGTCGCGCTCGGCCTCGCGCACTTTCTGAAAAATCACTTGCTTAGCGGCCTGCGCGGCGATGCGGCCCAGCACGTCGGTGGCTTTGGGGATTTTCACTTCCCCTTCCACCGCCGCCTCCGGGTTGTACTTCCGCGCATCTTCCAGCGAAATCTCGTGGTCGGAGTCCTGCACCGCGGCCACGACCTTCTTGACCGCGTGGACTTCCACCTGGCCGGTGTCTTTGTTGAAGTGCGACTGAAGGTCCTCGGAGGTCTTGTAGTACTTCCGGGTCGCGACCAACACCGCGTCTTCGACGGCAGAAATGATGATCTGCGCGTCAATGCCCTTCTCGCGGCTCAACTGGTCAATCGTTTGAAACAGCAAAGTCGTTGGCACGTGCTTATATCTCCACTACCAGTCGGGCCTTTTGGATGTTGGACAACTCCAGTTCCTTCAGCCCGCCCTCTCCCAAATCCAACCGGACGCGCCCGTCCTCAAAACCCACCAGGCGCCCTTCGAGTACCTTCTGGCTGGCCAGCGGCTCCCGCAGAACCAAGCGGGCGCGCCGCCCGGCAAAGTGGACGAAATCGCTCGCCTTCACCAGCTTCCGATCGAGGCCCGGTGAGGAAACCTCCAGGGTGTAACTTCCCGGGATCAGGTCTTCGACGTCCAGCATGGCGCTCATCTGTTCGCTCACCAATTGACAGTCGGCGTGCGACACGCCCGTGGGCTTGTCGATATAGATCCTCAAGAGAGCGTTAGCCTGCCCGCCCTTCAGCTCCACATCCACCAGCGCCAAGCCTTCCGAGGAAGCCACGCGTTCCGCCATCGTCCGGATCTTTTCAACGTCAACCACGATCGCCTGCTTCGTCTAGACACTCTTATCAGGCGGCCAACCCGTGCCAAGGCCGGCCCGACAAGATCTGGCTTAACAAAAAAGTGGGCTTTCGCCCACTATGTGCGTTCGCCAATAAAAGTATAGTCCAGGCACCCCGCCGATGCAAGTTATGTTTGACAAACAAGGCCAGGGCTCAAGATAATCGCTGGTCACTCCAAGGAGGGCATGCTCTTGAGGCGTTTTAGGCTAATTCTGTGGGTCGCCATCGTTTACGGCCTGGCCCAGAATCTTCTGGCGGGGCCGGGCCGGTCGCCAAAGGATGCGGGCAGGGTCGCCCAGCAGGTCCTCGAACACGCCATCATCATCGACACGCACGCAGACACTCCCCAGATGATGCTCGACGAAGGCTACGACCTCGCCGACCCGCACAGCCCCTACATGGTCAGCATCCCCAAGATGCGCTCCGGGCGCCTGGGCGCGGAGTTCTTCTCCATCTGGGTGGATGTGGACTGGCCGAAGCAGGACCTCATCCATCGAGCCCTGGATTTGATTGACGTGGTCCACGAGCAGGTGGAGCGGCACGCCGATACGCTCGGGCTCGCCACGACCGCCGACGGGATCGTCCAACTCCATCAGCGCGGCAAGATCGCTATCCTGATGGGCGTTGAGGGCGGCCACGAAATCCAGGGAGACTTGCACGCGCTCGACATCTATTACCGCCTGGGCGTCCGGTACATGACCCTGACCCACACTAAGGACAATGAGTTGGCTGACGCCTCCACCGACGCGCCGCGCTGGAACGGCCTCTCGGTTCTTGGCCGCCAGGCGGTCGAGCGCATGAACCGCCTGGGAATGATGGTGGACATCTCGCACGTCTCCGACAAGACCTTTTACGATGTGGTTGCCGTTACCCGAGCGCCCGTGCTGGCTTCCCACTCTTCCTGCCGCGCCCTCTGCGATGTCCCGCGCGACATGACCGACGACATGATCCGCGCCCTGGCCAAGAATGGCGGCGTCATGGACATCAACTTCTATTCCGGCTTCCTCGATGCCGCCTACCGCGATGCGCATCACAAAATCGAGAAGGAGGAAGAGGCAGAAATCAAAGCAGCCCGAGAGACGGCGGCGAAAGAGGGCAAGCGGCTGAGCTACGCGAAGGAAGTAGAAATTCAACAAAAGTACGAATCGCGGCTCCCGGTCCCCAACGTCCAGCGCATCGCCGACCACTTTGACCACGCGGTGAAGGTCGGCGGGGTCGAGCACGTCGGCCTTGGGTCCGACTTTGACGGCATTGATTCGGCGCCGCGCGGCATGGAAGATGTCTCCAAGCTCCCCGACCTGGTCCGCGAACTTGCCCGCCGCGGCTACACCGAGGAGGACCTGACCAAAATCCTGGGCGGAAATTTGTTGCGCGTGATGCGGCGTGTGGAAGAAGTGTCCCGCACGATCAAGTAGCGGCGGGTTTATCCCGCCACTGGAAAGTGCCGGCGGGTTTATCCCGCTGGAAAGTAGCGGCGGGTTTATCCCGCCAGCTTGGAAATTCGAAAATCGAAATTCGAAAATCGTTCTCCTGCGAGTTTTGATCTTGAGTTTTGATTTGGCTTGCGAAGAAAACAGTCACCACAGGGGGAACAGAGTGCACAGAGAGAACTACTCGCAGGCTCTTCTCCGTGACCTCTGTGTCCTCTGTGGTGCGGTCTTTTTTTGTTGAGAGTGCGCCGCGCTGGGTTAAAGCTCTTGTGACCAATGAGGACACCCAGGCAATCGTAATACAAGGAGGAATATGAGAAACATCTCGCTCGCATTTATAGCAACCGTGCTCGCAGGAAGCATGCTCTGGGGACAGGCAACGCCGAAGCGTACTCCCTCAAGCGGAGCGCAACCCGCCGCGTCAAAGGCTTCCCTGCTCACTCCGGCTTCTTTGAAGGAGCGGGCGCCGGAATCTTACAAGGCGAAGTTCATCACCACCAAAGGCAACTTCGTGGTTGAGGTCAATCGCGCCTGGTCGCCGCGCGGTGCCGATCGCTTCTATAACCTCGTGAAGCACCACTTCTACGATGACGCCAGCTTCTTCCGCGTTCTGCCCGGCTTCGTGGTTCAGTTCGGCATCAGCGCCAAGCCGGAGGTGGCCAAGACCTGGGCGCGCGCCACCATCCCTGATGATCCGGTTACGCAAAGCAATCTGGTGGGCTACTTGACCTTCGCGACCGGTGGGGCGAACACGCGCACCACTCAGGTCTTCATCAACCTCGCCGACAACAAAAATCTGGATGGCATGGGCTTCTCTCCTTTCGGCAAAGTCATCGAGGGCATGGAGGTGGTCGAGAAATTCTATAGCGGTTATGGCGAAGGCGCGCCGCAGGGGAGAGGACCCGATCAGGGCCGCATCACCAACGAAGGCAAAACTTATCTCGACAAAAACTTCCCGCAACTGGACAGCATCAAAACCGCCGTCATTCTATCGGCTGGAGAGAAATGAGACTGAGACAGTCGAAAGTCGAAGGTCGAAGGGCTAAGGGGTTACTTTCGACTTTCGACATTCGACCGTTGACTGCACTTTCGACCTTCGACTTTCGACTTTCGACTATGAGGAGCTGACATGCCTGATTCAAAGCCCGGAATGTACGTCGTATTCGAGACAAGTTTGGGAGAAATTACTTGCGAGCTCTTTTCCGACAAGGCGCCGAAGACCGTCGCTAACTTCATCGGCCTTGCCACGGGGACGAAAGAATTCGTGGACTCCAGAACGCGGCAGGCGGCGAAGCGCCCCTTCTACGACGGCCTCATCTTCCATCGCGTGATCCCCGACTTCATGATTCAAGGAGGGTGCCCGCTAGGCACCGGCACAGGCGGCCCGGGCTATCGCTTTGAAGACGAGTTCGTGAAGGAGTTGGGCTTCGACCGGCCCGGCAAACTCGCCATGGCCAATTCCGGCCCCAACACCAACGGCAGCCAGTTCTTCATCACCGTCGCCCCCACCACATGGTTGAGCGGCAAACACACCATCTTCGGCCAGGTCGTGAAAGGCCAGGATGTGGTGGAGAAAATCTCTGCGGCGCCGCGCGACCGTCAGGACCGCCCCCAGACGCCGGTCGTCCTGACCAAACTTAGGATCGTGGAGGTGAAGGCTTAGGAATGGTGAAGGGTGAATGGTGAATTAAGAGTTCAGAGTTATGAGTTATGAGTTATGAGTTCTGAGCTCTATGTTCCATCCTTTCGTGATGTATTATGGTAGTCGGACAATGAACGATTCAAAGCTCCTGGAGCAAATCACTCACACCATTGTCGAGCGATTCAGCCCGAGGCGGATTATTCTCTTCGGCAGCCATGCTCGGGGCGATGCCACTGCGGAAAGCGATTTGGACCTGTTCATTGAGATGGAAACCCAGGCCCGTCCACCCGAACGCGCCATAGAGGTGAGTTCTATCTTTGGCTTGAGACCCTGGTCTCTCGACGTGGTTGTCTATACACCCGAGGAAGTTGCAAGGCTCCGCGAGGTCAACGGCACGCTGCTCTCTCTCATTGAAGCCGAAGGCAAAGTGCTCTATGAGCGCTCTTAAGTCGAATCACGCCTCGTGGTTGGCCAAAGCAGGGCACGACTTCCTCAACATTGACAACAATCTCTCGTCGCCTCATATTCCCTGGGATACGATCTGCTTTCATGCTCAGCAGGCCGCTGAAAAGTTGCTCAAGGCCTTCCTCGTCTTCCACGGGCGGCCCCTGGTCCGTACGCACGACTTGGTGGCTCTGCTCTCGGCTTGCGTAGTGGTCGAGCCAAAACTCACCACCCTCCAATCGGATTGCCAAAAGCTAAGCCAGTACGCAGTTGCCTCGCGCTACCCGGATGACCTCTACGAGCCCAGTGAACAAGACGCCCGGGCGATGATCGAGGCCGCCCGCCGTGTGCAAGCCGAAATCCTGTCCCGCCTCAGCTAGATTATGACAATGGAGAGTTGAGAGTTCTGAGTTATGAGCGGTGCGGCCTTCTCCCGCCTCGCCGCGGACACTTCAGCTACCCGCCTTCCGCCCAAGACGGCAGGTCAAAGCGGTTCACGGTTCATCTGCAATAACTCAGAACTCAGCACTCAGAACTTTGGTCAGACGTTGATAATATCCACCAACTCTTTGACCGCGGCGGCGGATTTCTGAAGGGCGGCCTTCTCTTCGTCGCTCAGCTTGATTTCGATAATCTGCTCGACCCCGCGCGCGCCCAGCTTGCACGGAACTCCCACATACAGGCCATGAATTCCGTACTCGCCTTCCAGGTACGCGGAGCAGGGAAGAATTTTCTTGCGGTCGCTAAAGATGGCGTCAACCATCTCGACGACGGCCGCCGAGGGCGCATAGTAGGCGCTCCCGGTCTTCAAAAGATTGACGATTTCGCCCCCGCCCTTCGCCGTCCGCTGAATGATCTTATCGAGTTGCTCCTTGGACATCATATGGGCGATAGGGATGCCTGCTACCGTGGTGTAGCTCGGCACGGGCACCATGGTGTCGCCGTGCCCGCCCAGCACTAAGCCTTGAACATCCTGGACCGACACGCCGAGGGCTTCGGCGATGAACGTCCGATACCGCGACGAATCCAGGATTCCGGCCATACCGACGACCCGGTTTTTAGGGAAACCGCTCACCCTGAATGCCGTTTGCGCCATGGCGTCCAGGGGATTGGTCACCATAATGAGTATGGCATTGGGCGAGTACTGAACGACCTGCTGGGTAGCGCTCTTGACCACTTCGAAGTTGGCCTTGAGCAAATCGTCGCGGCTCATCCCGGGTTTGCGCGGGAAGCCCGCCGTAAAGACCACCAAATCCGAGCCGGCGGTATCCTCGTAATTATTAGTCCCCTTGATTTTCACATCGTAGCCCTCGATGGGCCCCGACTCGAGTAAATCCAGCCCCTTCCCTAGCGGAACGCCTTCCAGGATATCGGTCAAGACGATATCCGCCAGTTGCTTGTCGGCCAGACGGTGGGCCACCGTCGCGCCCACGTTGCCGGCACCGACTACGGTCACTTTTTTGCGCATGAGTTCCTCCATTCCGGAGAGGTATGAATGAGCGGGAAAACGTGCTTGTAGGGGCGCATCGCGATGCGCCCCTACGATTTGTGGATGGTTATGCTGCGTGCGCCTTGGCGACGCCGTCCATGTTGGCGATAATCGCGTTGGCAAAGCCGCTGCAACTGAGCTTCTGGGCGTCGGTGATCCCTTCCATCTTCATCAGCCGCTCCAAGTCATAAGTGACGCGGTGCTGAGAGATGGTCGCGGCCAAAGCGTCCTCGATCAACTTGCCAACTTCCGGCCAGCCCATAAACTCGAACATCAGCGCGCCGGAACGGATCACGGCACCGGGATTGATGACGTCCTTGTCCGCGTACTTGGGCGCCGTGCCGTGCGTAGCCTCGAATACGCCGAACCCGTCTCCAATGTTGGCGCCCGGCGCCACGCCCAGGCCCCCAATCTGCGCCGCGCAGGCATCCGAGAGGTAGTCCCCGTTCAGATTGGGCGTGCAAACAATCTGGTACTCGTCCGCGCGGGTCTGGATCTGCTGGAGCATCGAGTCCGCGATGCGGTCGTTCACCAGGATCTTGTTCTTCCACTGGCCCTTCCCGTGCGTGGTGTAGATGGCGTCCAGGCAGTCCTTCACTTCCTTGCAAATCTGCTCCTTGAACTGCTCGGTGGCCATTTCCAGCCCGGGCTCGACCATGGCGGCATTGGCTTCGATGGAAAGATCGGGGTTCCTGTCCTTGTTGTCCAAAGTCCAGCTCTCGCGCTCCGTCACGATGTGCTCGCGGAACTCCTCCTTGGCCAGTTCATAGCCCCAGTCGCGGAAGGCGCCCTCCGTGAACTTCATGATGTTGCCCTTGTGGACCAGGGTCACGGTCTTCTGGCCATGCGCGATCGCGTAGCGAAGCGCCCGGCGCACCAGTTGCTTGGTAGCGGTATTGGAAATCGGTTTGATCCCCACGCCCGCGTCCGGACGGATCTGCTTCTTGGCGTTCTCATCGCGCAGCAACTGGTTCACGAACTCGATCAGCCGCTTCGCCTCCGGCGTTCCCTCGCGCCACTCCATGCCCGCGTACACGTCCTCGGTGTTCTCGCGGAAAATGATGATGTTCATGCGCTCGGGGTGCTTGACCGGAGAAGGCACGCCAGGAATGAATTTTACCGGCCGCCAGCAGGCATAGAGATTCAAGAGTTGCCGCAGCGCGACGTTCAAGCTGCGGATGCCCCCGCCAACCGGCGTGGTCAGCGGCCCCTTGATAGCAATGCGGAATTCTGTGATGGCGTCGAGCGTGCCCTGGGGCAGCCATTCGCCGAATTGCTTGAAGGCCTTTTCGCCCGCAAAGACTTCGTACCAGACAATGTGGCGCTTTCCGCCGAATACCTTCTCCACCGCCGCGTCGAAGACTAGGCGAGAGGCTTTCCAGATGTCACGGCCAGTCCCGTCACCTTCGATAAAAGGGATAACAGGCCTATCGGGAATGACGAATTTACCGTCTGCGTAAGCGATCTTTTGGCCGTCCGCCGGGACGGGAACACCATTGAATGAAGCCATGGGTCAAAAAACCCTCCCTCTATTGAAATCTAGTCGCTTCGGGCAATTCCAGTGCCAGAGAATCGTTGCGCCGGTTACCGTCGGGGCGGTCCTTGTGACCGCCCAGGGACAAGTGCGAAATTTGCACCTACCGCACCAGGCTCCGCAGGACGGTTGGAAGAATGCCTCCATTTCGGTAGTAATTCACCTCGACGGCAGAGTCCAACCGCGCGAGCGCTTTGAAACTCTTGCGCTGCCCATCAGGGCCGAGCGTCGTCACTGCGACTTGCGAGCGTGGCGCGATGTGGTCGCTCAGACCGGTGAGGTCGAACACCTCCTGCCCCGTCAAGCCCAGCGATGCCGTGCTCTGCCCTTCCGCGAACTGGAGCGGCAATACACCCATCCCCACCAGGTTGCTGCGGTGAATGCGTTCGTAGGATTCCGCCAGGACAGCCTTGATTCCCAACAGGAGCGTACCCTTGGCCGCCCAATCACGCGAAGAGCCCGAGCCGTATTCCTTGCCCGCAACGACCATCAGGGGAACGCCTTCCGTGCGGTAACGCATCGCGGCGTCGTAAATGCTCATGCGCTCGCCATCCGGTAAGTGGACCGTGATGCCGCCTTCCGTGCCGGGCAAGAGCAGATTCTTCAACCGGATGTTTGCGAAAGTCCCGCGGACCATGACGCGGTCGTTGCCGCGGCGCGAGCCGAAAGAGTTGAAGTCCTGCTTGGTCACAGCGTGCTCGATCAAGTAGCGTCCCGCCGGGCCGTTTTCGGGAATGTCGCCCGCCGGGGAGATATGGTCAGTGGTTATGGAGTCACCGAGTACGGCCAACACGCGCGCGCCGCGAATGTCGCCAAGGGGCGCGGGCTCGCGGCTGAGGCCTGTGAAGAAAGGCGGTTCCTGGATGTACGTTGACTCCGGCCGCCAGCCATAGAGCGCCCCGCCTGCCACCGGGATAGCGTTCCAGGTGGGATTGCCGTCCCAAGCGTTGCCGTAGGACTTGCGAAACATTTCCGGCCGGATGGAGCGGTTCAAAGTGGCGGCAACCTCTTCGGACGACGGCCAAATGTCGCGGAGATAAACGGGCGCGCCACTGCGGTCTTTTCCCAGCGGCTCGCTGGCCAGGTCAATGTCCACCGTACCGGCTAGCGCGTAGGCCACAACCAGGGGCGGCGAGGCCAGATAGTTGGCGCGCACGTTGGGATGAACGCGCCCTTCGAAATTGCGGTTCCCGGAGAGAACTGCGGCGGCCACTAACTGGTTCTCCGTGACAACCTTCGCCACCTCCGCGGGAAGCGGCCCGCTGTTGCCGATGCAGGTCGTACAACCGTAACCCACCAGATTAAAGCGAAGGGCCGCCAGGGATTCGAGCAGGCCCGCCTCCTGGAGGTATTCGGTGACAACCTTCGAACCCGGCGCCAGGCTGGTCTTTACGTAGGGCGGCACCTGAAGGCCACGCTCCAAGGCTTTCTTGGCCAGCAGGCCTGCACCCAACATCACCGAAGGGTTCGAGGTGTTGGTGCAGGACGTAATCGCGGCGATGACGACGGAACCGTGTCCCAGGTTGGCCCGCGCGCCATTAAAAGGCACCACCGCGGTTCGGCCAACATCCTCGGCCTTCAGCCCAAATCCGCGCTCTTTGACGGGCGCCGTGAGGCTGCGGCGGAACGCTGATTTCATCGCAGAGAGCGGGACGCGATCCTGGGGCCGCTTGGGTCCCGCCAAGCTCGGCTCCACGCTCGTCAAGTCCAACTCGAGCGTCTCAGTGAATTCGGGATCGGGGGCGCCCTCGGTGCGGAACAGCCCCTGCTCTTTCGTGTAGCGCTCCACCCGATCAACTTCCTCTTCCGTGCGCCCGGTCTGGCGGAGGTAGCGAAGTGTCTCATCGTCCACGGGGAAGAAGCCCATGGTCGCGCCATACTCGGGAGCCATGTTGGCGACGGTCGCGCGGTCCGCGAGCCGCATTTCGGTTAGTCCCTCGCCGTAGAACTCCACGAACTTGTCCACCACACCTTTCTTGCGCAATATCTCGGTAACCGTCAGGACCAAGTCGGTGGCCGTTACTCCTTCCTTCAGCCTGCCTTTGAGTTTGAAGCCCACCACCTTGGGAGTGAGGAAATAGCACGGCTGGCCCAGCATGGCCGCTTCCGCCTCAATCCCTCCCACGCCCCAGCCCAGCACGCCCAGGCCGTTGATCATCGTCGTATGCGAGTCCGTTCCCACCAGGGTGTCTGGAAAGAGAACGACTTCGCCGTTTGCCCGGCGCGCTTGCACCACTTTGGCGAGAAATTCCAGGTTCACCTGATGGACAATCCCTGTGGCAGGCGGAACCACCCGGAAATTCCCAAAGGCATGCTGGCCCCAACGCAGGAATTCGTAGCGCTCGCGGTTGCGCTCGAACTCGATTCCAGCATTGCGCTCGAGAGCCTCCGGCGTGCCGAAAACATCCACTTGCACGGAGTGGTCTATGACCAGATCGACGGGCACCAGGGGGTTGATTTTGCCGGGATCGCCTCCCAGCTCTTTCATGGCCGAGCGCATGGCGGCCAGGTCCACCACGGCGGGGACTCCAGTGAAATCCTGCAAGATAACGCGCGCCGGTTTGAAGGGCACCTCATGCGCGGCAGGATTCTTCGCGTTCCACGCGGCCAGTGTCTTAACGTCTTCTTCCCCGACCAGCACGCCGTCACAATTCCGCAGCAGACACTCCAATAACACCTTGATCGAAAACGGTAGGCGCGAAACTGCACCCGCTCCCGCCTTTTCCAAGCGGTCAAGGCGGTAAATCATGGCGCGACCGCTCGAAGTATCAAGCGGCGCGCGTGCCCCGAAGACGTCCATGTTCTGGCCCATTTTTCACCGTCCGAGAAAGCGGAATATAATACCCCCAAAGGTCCGCACTGGCGATGATTTCTTGATTCAGATCAATTGGGCTGGAGGTGGTAGGTTGGGGGCAGTTGTCAGTTGTCAGTCGTCAGTTGTCGGTTTTCAGCCTTCAGCCTTTACCCTTCAACCTTTCGTTACCCGTCCCCCGTACTGTTTCCCGGCGACCTGAAACTTGTAACCCGTTACCTGCTTTAACCCCTTGTACTCTCCCACGCACTGATTTACCATTCGCGTATTAAGTTCCGATTGGCGAGACCGATGGCGGTGATCACGAGCACGAGTCAGGCTGTCGACCGGATCGCTGGACTGTGCCTGGAACGCCGCAATCGTTCAACATGGAGTCACCAAAAGCCGCAGCCTTCAAGAACGAGGCTACGCTGCCTGCTGGCATGTATATAGGTGCACCTTTGTCGTGACGGCCGCAAGCCGGTCTATCAATATCGAGCCTGTCTGCACGCTTCCAGAACTAATCTGGATAGAGGACGAAGAGTACCCTCCGGCAATCAACCATTGCGTGTTTCAATCGGGTACACTGTGGGCCTTTGGCCAGCAGGTGCTCGTAAGATCCACAAACGTCCTCAACTGGCGAAACGTCGCTGCAAACCTCATGACCGACGGGAGTTTTTATGCAAGTTCGGTCATTGATGAGCCCGCTGGTTTGCGTATCTTTGCCAGAAACAGGAATGGCTTAAGATGCTACCGTTGGGATGAATGGGATTTGTGTTGGAAAGCCCTCTTCTCTGTCCAGACTGGCTCTCACGGTGTATTTGCTAATTGGACAGATCGGGGCTTGGTGATGGTGGCGATGTCCAATGATGTGCCGGACATAGTATGCACCGCATCCGCCTCTGGCGATAGCCAGAAGTGGCGTCCCTCTTTTCGCGGTGTCGCCGTCCACATGCAAATGACATCTCCCGGCGTCGGCCTCTGCGCAGTGTGGGGAATAAACAACACACTTGAGAACCATTGTACGAGTCCTTCCGCCGTCTATTCCACGAGTGATGGCGGCATGAGTTGGCGCTTGGCTGCCACCCTGGAGACAATGTTGCTCGAAGGAGCTGCCGTTGACCAGCACACTGCTCTTGTGGGTGGAACGGGCGGCTTCCTTGCGTTGGTAGACAATGTCGGCGTCAAAGAGCTATGGGAAGAGGCTGGAGGGGATATCGCAGCAATTGACGCGAAGGGCTCAGAGCAAATCGCATTGATTGAGTCGGACGACGAACCCGCAATTCAAAACCTATTGTCGCGTACTGGAAACGGTCCGTGGATACGCCACGAAGCCCGATTTGACGAGCGCGTAAAATGCATGAAGTTGCTCGGCCCGGGCGAGTGCATAGTCTGTACGAGGCGTGTGATCTATAGGTGTCGGTTCACATGAGCCGCTAGCCACGGTCGGCGACCTTTCGACCGTGGGCTTTTCCCTGGTTGACGAACTACCCGCTATCGCAACCGAGAATCATAGCCGGTAGCTTTTGGAGGTATGATCACGGGCGTTGTCCAACGTTCATCGCCTCCGCGTTGAACCCTTCCTTCGCGAGGCGGGAAGAGACTAAAGGTAATTCATTGTAATATATTATAGTGGTTAACACCCATCGCGAAAGTGGAAAAACGAACCCACTATGTTCTAGAAAACAAAAGGGGGGATTTCCACAGAACCCATTTCAACGCCAATTTAAGCCATCAGTTGCCCGTCGGAAAACGGACTGCCGGCGGCGGGCTTCCTTTTCCGCCATTCGATCTTTCGCTTCGCTCGCGGTAAGCCTCCCGATGACCATATCGCAGGGCTTTTGCTTTCAGAGCGAGATTCCTCTCCGTCGGCTGACGGATCGGAATGACAGCGTTCAGAACTCAGCATTCACAATTCACCATTCACTATTCACTATTCAGCATTCACCATTCATCATTCCGCCTTCAGCCTTAATCCTTTACTCTTCAACCCTCTTTTATCTATCGTCCGCAGCTCGACTTCCAGCTCCCGCCCAAGTTCCCAGGGCGCGCTGCGCGGCGGCCCTGCCCGTGCGGACGCAGTCCGATATGCCGATTCCGGAATAGGCATTGCCGGCCAGGAATATTCCCGGGAGGTTTTCGAGCCGTGCCTGGATCTTGTTCACTCGATCGGTATGCCCGACCACGTATTGAGCCATCGAGCGAGGCCAGCGATGCACGCGATGGAACGATGGCTGTCGAGAGAAGTTCAGAATCTCTTGCAATTCCTTTCGGGCCAGGGAAACAAGGTCGTCGTCAGAGAGGTTAAGGACCTCGGGGTCTCGCGCCCCGCCCAGGAAACATCGCAGCAGCGCTTTTCCCTCCGGAACGCGGTCGCGAAATTTGGTGTGTACAAAAGTGCAAGCGAGCATCCTGCGGTTTTCCTTGCGGGGTGCAAGGAAGCCGAATCCGGGAGGAAGGGCTTCCCGCGCGCCGGCATCGTACGCCAGCGAAACCGTCACCGAAGAGCTATAGGGGATGCTGTCCAGCGATTCGCCGAGAGTGGGGTCGAAGGGTGCGAGCAGCCGGCTGCATTCGTGAGTGGGCATGGCGAGAATAACCGCATCAGCCTCCATGGGCTCATTCCCACTGCATCGGACGAGGTAACGGCGCCCGCCGTTCTTGCCGCCCCCTCCATTATTCCCCGGCAGCGATTCGAGAGCCTCCACCCGCCGTTCGAGGAGCACGCGGGATGGGTCCAATTGCTCTGTCAATTTCCCGGTGAGTCCGTCCAGCCCATTCCTCAAGGTCATAAAAAGCGGTGGCGGCTTCACCGCGCCGGCGACCTGGCCGGGCTCGTCGCCGTCGGTAGGCACCGCCGCCTTGCGGTTCCGTTTCTTGCGCTCGCGCATCGCCCGAAGCGTGGCGCGCGTGAGGCTGCCGTGTGTACGCTCCATCTCCCAAAAGCGCGGCAAGACGGAACGAACGCTCAAAGCTCCTGAGTCCCCGCCATAAACCCCCGCCAGCAAAGGATCGGCGATATTTTCGAGCATGGCTTCGCCGAAATGTCTGCGCACAAAGCTCGCCACGGACTCGTCGGCCCTCTTGCTGTCAGACGGGGAAGCAAACCATTCGAAGGCAATCGCCAGCTTGCTGCGCAATGGCAGCAGGGGCGTCGTGACCATCGGCCAGAGCCGCGTGGGAACAAGCAACAGCAGCCCGTCCGGCAGCGGCACCAGCCGGCCGCCGTGCAGGATGTAGGTGCGACGCTCTTC
>Ga0209777_10003748_pt1 | contig 18566 bp, 10 predicted proteins | sample FrelakmetHBP12HB_FD_187147 | JGI IMG/M metagenome (GOLD analysis project Ga0209777, IMG submission 187147) | Freshwater lake sediment microbial communities from the University of Notre Dame, USA, for methane emissions studies -HBP12 HB (SPAdes)... | ecosystem: Environmental > Aquatic >...
TTCTATTAATCTCTGATTGACGAAGAGACGCTTATTTCCACTGACGATAACTACACCCTCATTAGAGTGTTCAGTTGCCAGTCGGTAGCCTTCATCGAAGTCCATCACTAATCCTTTCAGAGTGGCTAATGTTTGCCGCTAATCTGCCTTGATGATTATACCATATTTCCGGTTGAAATGCTGTCTGAATTGGGAAAATAAGGAAAACAACATTTCAGGAAGAAGTGCTTGCTGAGAACACCTGCTTATCCTCAAGTTTCCATTTAAAATTGAAGTGAGAATTGCCACTTCCAATCTTCCAAGATGCCCTCTGCTATGGACAGAAACTTGCAGACGTATAAACCGAACAGTGTATGTTTCCGGCGTATCGCACCGCACAAAACAAAAACGGCGATTGAAGAATAACTCCTCAATCGCCGCAACATGATGAATGGATGTAGTTAACTAAATGGTGATATTGCAAAACCAGATTTGCTTTTCCACTCTGAAATTACTTTTTTATCCCTAAATCGTCGAGAAGATTTGGTCTCCTCATTTTTGCTTCTTTTTCTTTCCTTTTTCCCCGGTTTTTGCTGCCCACCCTATCGGACGTTATCAACATCTAGGGTTATCTGAGTTGGTAACCCGTTCCGCATGGCGCCAAACTGGATCTCGACGAAGGCCGCATCGCTCGGCGTGGTGTACTGTTCTGGGAAGGTGGCGAATTCGGTTCCGGTCGTGCTGTCTTCCTGGAAGAAGGGGAACGAATCCTTTGTGCTTACGGCTGATGGATTCCCGTTCGCCTGGAAATAAAGGATGTTGACGAATACCTGCGGGCGCGAAGCGGGCAAGCCGCCCGGGTTGGGGTCACCGGTCCAGGCAAAACGCATGTTGGCAGTTGTTGTATAGGTGGTTGCGGCAATAACCGGGATCATCATACTGGTTGCTGTTATACTGTCGTTTGACCCCGCACCGGTGATAATCCGCATCGCGTGTGTGCCTCGGGAAGGCACTTCGGGTTGCGTCAACAGGTATTGTGAAACGGTCCCATTTCCTGCCGCTGTCCAGTTGGCGGGTATGCCGTTGACCACCGCACCTTCAAAAGAACCGTTGGGCACCCACGGCACGTGAAAGCCGCCCATGTCGACGATTTCCTTTTGCACCGGGCTATAAGTGAACAATACGCCCCGGATCTTCACCGGATCGGCCAGGTTCGTGTCGGAATCTTCACTGTCTTGAAAACTTACCCAACGCCAGAACGAGCCGCCGTCTATGCCGTATTTTTGCATCAGGAAGACGATGCTTTCCACTGCGTGCTGTGTTATCCAGTTCACCTGGTCCACGGGCGTCATATCTCCCATTTCCGGGGCAACAATTCGCGGGCTGCTGCCCACCACCTTGGCTACGTACTGCAAGGTTTTGTCGGCCCAATCGTGCGGGTTCAGGTCGGTACATGTGAGCCCTCGGGCGGTCGAGCATTTTCTATGCTCATAGAACGACAACGCGTAGGCTCGATCACTCGCCGGAATGTCAAGATTATCGAAAATCATTTTTTCGACGACGATCGGCGACCACAGATGGTGATTAGTGGCGGTGGGCCCGGCTGGCGGCATGCTCTCCAGGAAAAAATCACCGATGACGGCTTCAGCAGAGAGCTTCCGGGTTGGTATACCCATACCCGGAGACATCGCAAAGCCGATGGCCCACTGCACGTATGTAGCGGGTACGGAGCCCGGCCCTAACCATAGCGGCGGCTCGGCCGTAATACCGCATGTATTGCTATCGGTATTAACAAGAGGCGTTCCTTCGAAGAGCACCAGATCGAGTGCCGGGTGATTGCCGATAGCCCCTAATATGGCCCCCAACCACATCTGCGAATTGGTCGGAGGTTGCTGCTCCATGTGCGAGTTTACCAAACGTAGCCACACCTTCATCCCTTTGTTCTGCACCATGTCGAAGAAACTTGTCAGGTTCGCCAGTTCCGTGGCCGTTGGTTGCGGGAATAGGAAGCCCAGCGCCCGGTGCACTTCGCAATATGGAGGATATTGCCTTGGATTGGTGGTGTTATCGGCAGTGCGCAGTTCGATCGTGATCGTATTCACTCCCATTGCCTTCATCTTGTCGAGCTGGAGCGAGACTTCAGCCGAGACTAAGCTGTTCACGACAGAATCGAAATCATTGAATTTCAGTATTATATCACCGGACCAGTACCCGTTTGGAAAACCACGCTGCTCAAACTGCACATAAAGCCCGGCATTCTTCAAAGGTTCAGCCCGTGATGCAGCCCGTGTGGTTACGCTGAAGGCGCCTTTTACCTTGCCGATGGTCAGCGTCGCTGTCGTCTTCTTGGAGTAACGCCCCGCTGAAGTCTGCCGCACCGTTACGGTATCGCCATCGCTCACCGTGCCGCTGGCACTTGTGTACTCTTCGCTGTTGATCTTGTATGTGCCGCCGACAATAGAGATGGGTGCCGCTGTATTGATCCCGGATACTGTTATAGTATTAGAGGTGACTACCGTGTTCAGGGGCGCACCCGTTTGGGGAATAAAGGTGAATTTATCGGGTTTCGTATCCGCCGCCAGCGTCTTCACACTGAAGGTGCCTTTTACCCCGCCAATGGTCAGCGTCGTCATCGTCACCGTGGAGAAACTTGCCGCTGACATCACCTGCACCGTTACGGTATCGCCGTTCATTACCGTGCCGCTGGCACCCGTATATGACCCGCCGTTGATGGAGTAGGTGCCGCCCACAATAGAGATGGGCGCTGGTGTATCGATCCCGGATACCGTTATGGTATTGGAGGTGATTGGCGTGCTCAAGGCCACATTCTTCTGATTGATAAATTTGAAATGGTTGGGGGTCGTATCCGCAAAAAGCATCTGGACGCCCAGAAAACTGTAGATAAGTGCAATAATAATCATGATACATTTCTTCATCCGTACTCCTCCTCCTTTTTTGATATGCTCATTGTCTTTGAAGATGAACGACCTGCTCTTTAGTAAACGTAAGCGGCGCTTTTCCTGCAACTATTTAAAAAATTACATTTTTTATTGTAACAGTCAATTATTTTATTTACTATCTTTTGTGTTCACCAAAGCTTTATGCTTCCAGGAAAATACCCCCGCCGTTCTTCTTTTAGCGGCGCGATGGGTTATCAGGAAGTAAGGCGCCAAAGTGAAAAGTATAAACGCTGTTTCCCGCAATAAAAAAGGGCTCGGGATTTGGGCCCCGAGCCCTTAGCTGGATCCGTTAATTTATCCGACGCTATTTAGGCATATCATTATTCCAGAAATCGAAGAAATAACCAAATCCGCCTGTTGTATAATAGCCCATGACCCCTGTCTCCTGCAGGTGATTAGCAGGATGCGTACCATAGTACCAGGTCTTCGTGGGAACGACATTCGTGACGCTCGGATCAACATAAATATCTTCGGTCTGGCGGTCCCCGCCGTAAGTCCGGTCAAACTTTACCTCTACCTGTCCGATGAAGTGCTTCAGCAGCGCTACATCTGCCGGCGTCAGGAGGGTCAGAGTGCCGGCGGCATCGTAGGAGTACCATCGAATGTCCACGGAAGTAATTTTATTTTTTTCCGTTCCATCCCCCACCACATTTACCTGGTACGAAGGCACAAACCCCACCGGCATGCCGGCGGCGGAGATCGGCGGATTGACATCGGCGATGTCAAATGAAGCTCTTTTAGTCGTGTTTTCATACCAATCCCAGGCTCCCGTAGGAATGGTGATGGGATCAAAAAACGCTTGCACACTGTAGGTTAACGGCGGCCCCGAGACGTGTGATCCATAACTGTCGGTAGCAAAAATAATCGAAGTGGTTGTCTCCCACCCGCCATTCAAAGTTCCGCAGTTTGGGCCGGCAGTCGAAAGGGGGGGGCCACCGGGATAGGGACCGTATGTAGTGCCAGGGACGCCAGGGACGCCCATGGTTACGGACGAGGGCGGGTAGAGCTTCACTATGGTGGACTGATTACAGATGTCGTCCATATTGACGGTGGTGGAATTGGTATCGGTCTGGAAATTCATGCCGCTATAACTGAGAGTAGAGGGGTCCAAAAATTTATTCTTCAGGTTTTTGTAATCGGCGGTCCAATGAAAATCGGGCCGCATCGTGTACCATATTCCCGTGACATTATCGTAATTGTTGATAATGTTCATGGCGTTGCGGAAGAGTTGATCGGTTTTGGCCAGGGAAATGAGCTGATCGGCAGTCAAATTGAAATCCGCAGTGCCCACAGTCTTGCCCGTGAGGGCGTCGGTAGATGAGGCCATCCGGGAAATGGTGCCGAGATCCATGGTGGTTTGCGTGGAATCGGTTATCGGCAGGTTCAACAGGCTGCCGGAATCGAGAGCAACGTTAACGGCGCCGACGAAGCGGCCCGCCGAATCGATCAGCATCAGGAGCCAATCATAGTCCTTAATGAGCGAGAGGGTAAATGTGCCATCGGCATTGATTGTCGCGTCTTGGCTGTACAGCATACACGGCCACGACCCACCCAGATAACCGTTTAACATGGGAATGGCGATAACCTTATCAACCGTGAGGTCGGCGTCGGTGGCGGGGGACGCCGGCGGTACTGCCGCGTTCAGAGCGGATGGTCGTCGAGCAGCAGCGACTTTATAGCCTGATTTAATAGTGCCGGAAACCTGGATCGAGGTGGTTTTGCTGCCTCCCAAAGAGCCCGACAGTTTTATACTGAGCGTAGGCTTCTGGGGATCGTTCGACGTTATATCCAGGATGGCGCTCCTCTTGACCTTGGGGATTAGCGGGGGTTCAAACACTATATCGATGGTGCAGGACCCGCCTTTCGAGACTGTGCCGCAGTGGTTGGTGGGCGTAAAATCGCCGGGATTAGTTCCCGCTATATTGATGGAGGCAATCGTAAGGTCACTGAGGCCGCTGTTTTTTACGGTGACCGATTTCGAAGATTTCACCGTCCCCCCATGAAGTGTGCCGAAGTTTACGGAGGCCGGAGTTGCGGAAATCTTGGGCGGCGGCACCTGGCCGGAAAGTTTGACATTGAGAGTGAGTTTTTTCGGATCATCGGAGCCGATGGCCAGCAGGGCTGCCTTTTTGGCATAGGGAAGAGCGGGTGTAAAGGTGACAGATACCGGACAAGTTCCGCCCGCGGCAATAGTGACACAACTGTTGGATTGGCCGAATTCAGCACTGTCTGTTCCGGTTATGTTGATACTGTTGATATTAAGAGCGCTCTTGCCGGTATTCTTGATCGTAACAATTTTTGCCGCTGGTGTTGCGCCGAGCGCTACCGGGCCGAAGTTTACGGAGGCCGGAGATGCGGAAATCTTGGGCACCGGAGTGGACGTTGCCCCGGAAATAGCGACAGTGATAAAAATCAAACATAAAGCCGGTAAAAATATCTTTTTCATTTTCATTTTTAAATCCTCCTTTTTTTTAAATTAAAAATATTCTATTACGTATAAATAATCCCAATAACTTCAATTCAGATCTCTTAATTTCTACGCTACCAAAAAATTATTAGTTTCGAGTAGCGGTAAATGGTGCTGATGATGTCTGATAAACCTGACCCGTATCGAGCCAATAACAGAACCAGTTAATTTGGCCGGTTATTGTATTTGCTCCATCCCACGTCCAAGTCTGTGACTGCGGACCTCCATGCAAAGATGTATAGTGAATAGACAAAGTATCTCCATCTCTTCTGCTTCCTGCTGTTAAAGGATATGCTCCATCATCTCCAGTAAGGGCACCTGAACTATCTTCCTGAAGTGTCATTATTTCATAATCTGTATATCCTCCATAAGTGCAATCCATAGCAGGTACATTTACTGTCATACTCCATGTTCCTGTGACACCAATGACTGCCGTCTGGGTTACCGTAAAAATCACGGTGAAGGTCGCTCCTTTAATGGTTATTGTACCTGTGCGTTGACTGGTGTCGGTGTTCTCTGCGACGTCATAAGCGACTGTTCCGCTGCCGCTTCCGATGCTTCCCGACGTGACGGTAAGCCAACTGGTGTCGCTGCTGGTCGCTGTCCATCCACCGGGAGCCGTGACAGTCACACTACCGCTTCCGCCGGTCGCGTCAAAGAACACGCTTTCCGGGTATATTGCGGCCCCTCCTTTGGCCAGATTGACAAGTTGAGTCAAGCTTGGAAGTCTACCCTGGTTGTTCTTCTGATATTTCATCAAATCCTTTGCAATGATACCCAAGTTAATCTTCTTATTTACAGCCAAAAAAGCCTGGGCAATAAGGTTCGCTATCTCGGGGGTCGAGAAGGAGGTCCCATTGGCCACGCAGGTCGCGGAGACCGGAATATGGCAGCCGGGAGCACTCATAACATTCATGTCATTGGTAGGCCCGATATCCGCATATCCTATACCACATCCGCCTGGCCCTACACCTTCCTGAGATTCCACGAAATACAGGTTGTTCCACATCGCGGACCCGGGAAAGTCTACCTGGAAAAGCTTCTTGAATGAATCCGTCTGGTCTAGAGACGTATCCGATCCGGAGATAAGGATCACCGCATTCTTCAGAAGCGCCGGATAGTGCTTAGCAACCGAGTCCAGCATCATGGCATAGTGTTTATGGAAGTAATATTCAGTGGCCGCATTATCCGGCTTGGGACGCAGGGACATGTTGATAATGACGGGCAGATTGTTCTGTTCTGCATGGGAAAGTATATTTATCAGCGTGCGGTTTACCGTATTATAATCGGTGCCCGCGTTCGTGGTCTCCTTGTCGGAGGACGTAACGTCGTTTATCTGGACGTCCATCCCGTTGCTTCCGGCAACGTTCTTCACCGCGTCTTCGTGGAACATTGTTCCGCAGCCGATGAGCAGAGATAAATCGATCGTCTGTATGAGGCTGCTTGCATCCCCGGAAGCAGCGTTGATGGTATCTTCACGCATACTTGTCGTGTCGCGGCTTCCGTCAACGAACCCGTTGGGGAACGCGTCGAGGACCGCTGAGCTTGCGTACATGGCGGCGAGAAACGTATCCAAGGCGCTCGGGCTGATTGTGGCGACATAGAAGCCTATGTTGGGAATCTGTGCTGCTACAGCGCCGCCATTTTGGGTAATGAGTGTAGTCACCGTGTTAACAGACGTAGCAGGATTGGCGAGAATTACTACCTGACCTGGAAAAGCATTTACAGTCCCTACGGTACCATCTTTCCTTGTATATGTAATGTCAACCGGAGCAGGATAGGTCGTAATATTGTCAAAAGATCCATCTGATATGATTTTGGAAGAAGGAGCAGGACTGTTTCCTGAGACCTTCACATTTAAGGTTGGTTTCTTAGGATCGTTAGAGTCAATAGTTATTGTTGCTTTCGCACTGCCTGTTAACGTTGGTGCAAATATTCCGGTGATGACACATGAACCACCTGCTGTTATCGTTGTGCAGTTGTTCGTTTGACTGAATTCGGAGGCATTTGCCCCGGTGATATTAATACCGCCGATCACAAGGTCTGCGGTTCCTGTGTTTTTAATCGTGGTCGCTTTAGGTGCAGATGTGCCTCCCAGTGTTACTTTCCCGAAGTTAAGTGATGAAGGAGTGGCGGAAATCTTGGGCGGCGGCACCTGGCCGGAAAGTTTGACATTGAGCAGAGGTTTCTTCAGGTCATTGGAGGCGATGGCCAGTAGAGCTGTCTTTTTGGTATAGGGAGTAGCGGGAGTAAAGGTGACAGATACCGGACAAGATCCGCCCGCTGCAATAGTGACACAGCTGTTGGTCTGGCCGAATTCAGCACTGTCTGTTCCGGTTATGCTGACAGCGCTGATAGTAAGAGCGCTCGTACCGGTATTCTTAATGGTAACAATTTTTGCTGCTGGTGTTGCGCCGAGCGCTACCGGGCCGAAGTTTACGGAAGTAGGAGATGCCGAAATCTTGGGCGCCGGAGTTGACGTTGCCCCGGAAATGGCGACAGTGATAAAAATCAAGCATAAAGCCGGTAAAAATATCTTTTTCATTTTCATTGTTAAGCCCCCCTCTCGCTAAAGGTTAAAAATATTCCATTAAATTAAAAAAGCCGCCTTGCATAAATCACTATCTGGATTCATGCCTGTCTTCCAAAAATTATCGCCCCCTTTTGGGAAAATCTGTACCCAGCCTTTCGAAAATTCACCAGTTAATAGGACAAAGTCGGTGCTGTCGTGGTAGTACCCGCCGCTCCTATTGGGAGGTTAAGAGTATAAGAAGAAGAAGGTGGTGTCCAACTTGAGTAGTCCACGGGAAATGCACAGAGACAAGTAACGGTACTACCCGCAGGAAGACTGATTGTATACGAGCCGTCAATCATGGTCCGCGTGGTGAAGAATATATAGTCGGTGTTATACCCCCCATAGCGAACCTGTATATAGCTATTGGCCAGAGGCAGATGAGTTGAGGCACTCGTCACCTTACCTGTCAAGACCGCCCCCGCAGGCAGGGTGATCGTACCTAGATCGTTGTTACTGCCGGCGAGAGAGGGCAATGCAATCGGAGTCCCCTTGGTAGGGTAATTCGGTTGACCATTATAGTCCTGCGATCCGATCATCTGCCCATCTTGTACGGCGATGACCAGATAAACACTGCTCCCAGGGGTCGCATAAAGTATTATGCTGCCGTCTCCGTTGGTGAACTCATACGCCAGAAACGGATAGGGTGCGGTTGTACTGAAGAGCTGAGTCATGGTCATGCCCACGGGATTTCCGCCGGCATCCTGTATGGATGCGCTGATTTCACTCATGGGGGCGCTGAAATCTTTGGTCACAGTCGTACCAGCAGTTACAGACACATTAGCTGTCTGACCGCGAGCATATACTTTGTATGAGTTGGGCTGTAACCATAAACTGTAGGTGCCATCGGCACCGGTATAAATAAGTTCCGAATATGCATCAGTGGAATCATGAACTTTGATAGCTTGACCGGCAACAACACCAGATGTAGGATCGGTGAGTGTTCCCTGGAGCAGTCCTCCGTCCATCAGGTTGATATTCGCCGTGACTGTTCCACCGGCCGTGACAATGATCTTTTCGGCCTGACTGTAATTAACACCACCGCCGGGAATCGTACCGTTATAATTTCCGCTCGCGTAAGGTTGATACATCATATAATTACGGAAGGCTAGGAAGTAGTTACCGGGGGGCACATTTAAGTTATATGTTCCATCGGGCAAAGTCAGAGCCCAGATTAATGTCTGTCCGGAGTCGAAGTCACACAGCGAGACATAAATGCCTCCAAGGGGTATGTTGGACGAACCTCCGGTTACGATGCCACTGATAGTTCCGCCATTGCCCAGTGTAAAGTCTATGTTGACTGGTGTCGTGTCAACCGTGACCTTCTCGGCGCCCCAACGGCCAATTATTCCGCCGGTACTTGTCCACCACTGGCTGGCGGCAGTGCTTGCAGCTGTGTCATTGATGGCGGCGATTATGTAGTCGCCGGGTGGCAAAGAGATAGTATAGTTGCCGGAGTCGTCGGTGCGCAGAAATGCCTGATCCACCTGTAAACCAAAAGTTCTGACTAAGACCTTTATGCCCGCTAAAGGCACATCGTGGGAGTCAGTAACTTTCCCTGTTATAGTGCCAGTGCTCACAATGCTTGTGACGACATTGTTGGAATTGGGGTCATTTTGAATAACAGCTTGGAGGGCGCTCACCAGTTCGCTGGCAGTTAAATCTGTTGGCACATTACCTATATTTTGTACCACGATCTCCTGAACGGCGGCAACATTAGCAAAACTCACACTGCCGAGTGAGGCGCCGGCACTACTGACAACACCGGTTATCAGAGCAACTGTTGTCTGCGTGTACGGATCTATATTAGCCGTGGTGCTGGTAACGAAGGATGAAAGCGTGATGTTCGAACCTGCCACTACCAGTAAGGTGGTGGCCGGCGTAAAACCTTCTGGGGCAGTGAGCGTATAGTTACCCGAACTGTCGGTAGTAGTGGTAGCCAAGACAGTTACCTGCTTGCCGGAATTATCGACCTCGACAAGATTGACTGTTACATGGTGTACAGGAGCTATTGCGTTGGCCGGTGCTATAGCGTCACTGACAAGCGGCCGAGCCAACATGCTCTGCAAACCTATTGCCTTAATGGCACCTCCTGGGGCTGAGACGCTGCCGGAGATTGTGATACCCGAATTTTTACTGCCCCGCAAAGAACCCGACAGCTTCAGAATGAGCGCAGGTTTCTTGGGGTCGTTCGACGTTATATCCAGGGTGGCGCTCATCTTGATATTGGGGGCCAGGGGTGCAAACACGACATCGATGGTACAGTACCCGCCTTGCTGGATTGTGCCGCAGTTGTTGGTCTCAGAAAAATCGCCGGGATCGGTTCCCGCTATATCGATGGAAGCAAGCGTAAGGTCACTGAGGCCGCTGTTTTTTACGGTGACCGATTTCTTAGAACTCACCGTTCCCACGGGAAGTTTGCCGAAGTTAAGTGATGAAGGAGTGGCGGAAATCTTGGGCGGCGGCACCTGGCCGGAAAGTTTGACATTGAGCAGAGGTTTCTTCAGGTCATTGGAGGCGATGGCCAGTAGAGCTGTCTTTTTGGTATAGGGAGTAGCGGGAGTAAAGGTGACAGATACCGGACAAGATCCGCCCGCTGCAATAGTGACACAGCTGTTGGTCTGGCCGAATTCAGCACTGTCTGTTCCGGTTATGCTGACAGCGCTGATAGTAAGAGCGCTCGTACCGGTATTCTTAATGGTAACAATTTTTGGCGCTGATGTTGCGCCGAGTGCTACCGGGCCGAAATTTACGGATGAAGGAGATGCGGAAATCTTGGGCACCGGAGTGGAAGTTGCACCGGAGGTGGCGACAGTGATAAAAATCAAGCATAAAGCCGCTAAAAATATCTTTTTCCTCTTCATTTTTAAGTCCCCCTTCTCGCTAAAAGGTTAAAAAAATTAAAGTGCTTGTAGACAATGCAAATAACCTCGATTTTGTCAATATAATTTCATCTCTGGTTTTATATTGGCGCCAGAAGATTAGCGCTGTTTTAAGCGCCGGGAATTCTCCAGAGTACTAAATCAATAGTCCGGGAAAACTAAGGAAACTATTCTTTCGTACGTGTCTAAAAGGTAGATTTGTTTTCTTTGTTCTCGTGCCGCCTTTCCCTTCCGGAGCACGGTGCTCAAGACTTGGGCAACCAATAGTGTCGATGTATCGGTTCCCCTGAGTACTCGGTACATGGATAGAGTTAATCATTACCAAGTGCAAGCTGGAATGATTTTCATTGCCTCAAAATTGAGGACTTCAGGAAGAAGTGCTTGCTAACAACGCCTGCTTATCCTCAAGTTTGCGTTTAAAATTGAAGTGAGGATTACCGCTTCCAATCTTCCAAGATGCCCCATGCTATGGGCAGAAACTTGCGGACGTATAAACCGAACAGTGTATGGCTCCGGCGCGCCGCACCACACAAAACAAAAACGGCGATTGAAGAATAATTCCTCAATCGCCGCAACATGATGAATGGATAGAGTTAGCTAAATAGTGATGTTTCAACGCCCGATTTGTTTTCTCCCTCTGACATTGCTTTTTATCCGCAATTGTCAAGATGAAAGATTCGACCCCTAGACTACCTAGACTAGCCTAAACGTCTTATTGGTGTCTCATCCCAATCAGGAGTCCTGTCTGCTTATCCGTGGAATTAAAATGGCTGAAGATAAGTATTTTGCCATCGGCAGACAGGGAGCCTACTATCCCAACATTCGTTGTTACGGTCGAACCACTGACTGTGTAAGTCCCCGAAACGTTTCCATCCGGGCCGCCTTGGGAAAAAATGCCTGTGATATATGAGAGATCGTGGACTTGGGGCACTGTAAAAATTACGTTAATAATGTCCATCTGATAATATCCACCATCGGTTTGGCTGCCTGTAAAAGTGCCATTGTCCTTAAATACAAAAGTGGCTCGCCCACCACTTTCTATAAATGAGTAGTTTTGTTGGTTGTTGTAAGGATAAGAAATTAACATTCTTGCTCCTACTCCAACAAAATCGTAAGTTCCAACAATGGACGCCGGTGCCAATTGGACTTCCAGCGCCTCAATCCTTGTCAAAAGCGCCTGGAAATCAGTGTTTACCTGGTCTGAACTGATGGTTTGTCCGGAATGAAAAGTATAAGGGAGCCCACCATCAGCATATGTTATGGATGTGATTCCCAGCGTCATCGTGGCCACGATGAAAAAAAAGCGAACAACCAAAATCTGCATTTTTTTGAAGCCTTCCATGATTCTTCCTCCTTTATATGGTGATAATATTTGAATTCTGTTTAGGGCAAATTTCTCGTCCTTATATATATATTTCATTTTTTGTCCCTCCATTTCAAAAAGGGTTTCTCATTACGAAATATATTTAGTGACCCCACGTGGCATTGTCCCAGGGAGAATTGTCCCATGAACCAGTTGGTTTATTCGTTCCACTGCTATTGATCTTATGCATAGGACCACTCTTCTGAAGCTCATTTCCAAAAATGAACATAACAGGCTCCTAGCACATGTACAAAGAAATTAATTAGGTGATTGTATGCTTTACAAACCCAAAAATAATCTCTCTTTTTATTTTACAGGTGATGGCTCTTTCTTAAATTCAACAATATCGGCAGTTATAGTAATTTTAGGAAGTGAAAATAAAATTAAATAGATGGTAGACTGATCTTGTGTCTGATTCGCCAGCGCAATTGATCTTCCCTCCAATTTTTCATTAGTATTCTTATAGAGGTCAGCTTTTGCGTCTGCATAGTTTGGCATGACAATCGGGATAATGCCCAATAAATAAAATCCCTGTCTTTCGCCTTTTGCGCCTGCCTTAACAATTGTATAATTATCTTTAGATAAAGAAACGCCAGTATTCGTTTGTTCACGCATTACGCCAACTGACCCACCGCAACCAAAAATAAAAACCACGAATAATAAAAATGCAATTTTTTTTATTTCACTTCTCCTCTCGTAATTTTGGTATTATATCGACAACACTTCATAAATTTATTTAGTCAAGTATATTATTGTTGTCTTATTCCGACTAAGATTTTCGATTTCGATCCACCATTATCAATCATGCCGGCTAATACGTTGCCGTCTGCAGATAAGGTAAATACACCCGTAGAACCATCATCCGCATGAGCTGTTATGGTTGAGCCACTTACTGTGTAAGTGCCTCCGCCGCTATAAAGGTTAGAAGTAGAGTATAAAGTGCCCATGATCTGTGATGTATGGCCGCCCACTACGACGTTAGTAATGGAAAGATCAGTATCGTTTCCGCCGGTTTCATTGCTCGTGAAAGTGCCATTGCCCGCAAATATTAAAGTGCCTGTAGAATTCGTATGAGCAACTACGTATTGGGAGGTATATGTAGTGCCGGGGGCACCGTCGGGCGCTGGAATGTCCACTTTTACTCCCAATTGGACATAATTATAAGTTCCAACAATAGATGCCTGCTGCTGCGCCTGAATCTGTGTCAAAAGCCACTGGAAATTAGCGTTTACCTGGTCTGAGCTGATGGTTTGTCCAGAATGAAAAGTATAGGGGAGCCCACTAGCCGCATATGTTAGGGACGTAATTCCCAGCGTCATCGTGACCACGATGAAAAAAAATCGAACAACTAAAATCTGCATTTTTTTGAAGCATTCCATGATCCTTCCTCCTTTATGTGATGATAATATTTGAGTTCTGTTTAGGGTAAATTTCTCGTCCTTATATAGATATTTCATTGTTTATTCCTCCATTTCAAAAAGGGTTTCTCATTACGAAATATATTTAATGACCCCACGTGGCATTGTCCCAGGGAGAATTGTCCCAGGAACCAGTGGAGATTTCCTTGCCGGAAAGTTTGACATTGCAAATAGGTTTATTAGGGTCATTGGAGGGGATGGCCAGCAGGGCTGTCTTTTTGGCATAGGGAAGAAGAATGGGCGCAAAGGTGACGGTTACAAGACAAGATCCGCCCTGTGTAATGATACCACAACTGTTGATCTGGAGGAATTCACTACCGTCTGTTCCGGTTATGATGACAGTGCTGATAATAAGATCGCTCATGCCGGTATTCTTGATCGTAATAACTTTTGGCGCTGATGTTGCGCCAAGTTCTGCCGAGCCGAAGTTTACTGAGGAAGGAGTTGCCGCAATCTTGGGCGCCGGCACCTGGCCGGAAAGTTTGACATTGAGCAGGGGTTTTTTCGGGTCAGTGGAGGCGATGGTAAGTAGAGCTGACTTTTTGGCATAGGGAAGAGCGGGTGTAAAGGTGACAGATACCGGACAAGTTCCGCCCGCGGCAATAGTGACACAGCTGTTAGTCTGGCCGAATTCACTACTGTCTGTTCCGGTTATGTTGACAGAGCTGATACTAAGATCGCTCTTGCCGGTATTCTTGATCGTAACAACTTTTGGCGCTGATGCCGCGCCGAGCGCTACCGGGCCGAAGTTTACTGATGAAGGAGATGCCGCAATCTTGGGCGCCGGCGTTGACGTTGCACCGGAAATCGCGACATTGATAAAAGTTAGACATAAAGCCAGAAAAAATATCTTTTTCATCTTCATTATTAAGTCCCCTTTCTCGCTAAAGGTTAAAAATATTAAAGTGCTTGTAGACAATGCAAATAACCTCGATTTTGTCAATATAATTTCATCTCTGGTTTTATATTGGCGCCAGAAGATTAGCGCTGTTTTAAGCGTTCGGTACATGGATAGAGTTGATCATTACCAAGTGAAAGCTGGAATGATTTTCATTGCCTCAAAACTGAGGATTACAGGAAGAAATGCTTACTGAAAAGACCTACGAGTCAATAGATTCATGAAGTAGGGAAAACTACAAAAAAAATAAACAAAAGCCGAAAGGATTAAGAATAGTCTGGAACTATTTATCGTGTATTCAATTATCAATTTTCAAGAATAAAGATTTGATCCCCTGTTTTCTCCTAAACTTTTTTGCGCCAGTTCAATATCGATGGCCGCGGGATTATCGCGCATAACAAAGCTATCCAACCCGGGCATACGGATGGTTAAATGGGGAAGATATTTTCCCGCGGCGATGAATTCGCCGTATTTTCTTTTCTTCATGAATCGCAGAACAAAAACCTTATAGCCCTGCCCGATGGTGCGTAGCGATAAATAAAAAGGCCGAGTCGTAAAGACTCGGCCTCAATGATTTCTTACATTACAGTCTTGAATTAATACGGGGCAAATTGGAAGATGCGGTAGTTGAAACTGTAATTGTGAGTGCCACTGCCGCCGGTTGCGTTTGTCATAAACACTTCTTTACCAGCCCCCCCCGTTGAATTGAAGGAAATTGCGCGTCGGATCGGCGACGCCAAAGCCGTTCCTTGTTTTCAGCTCTGTTACGCTCAAATTACAGCCAAAAGCCCAATCGCCGCTATCCGTGCCCGGCGCTTCAAAATAAATCGGCCCGGCCTGTGTATAACTGGCAATTGATCCGATGGAGAAACTTGAAGGGGGAGTGTAAACGTAAAAAGCACCGCCGGTCACTGTTGTAGCATCCGCATATAAAACAAGCCTATTGTGGTTGGGATCACTGCTCTCGATACCCATTGAAAAGTACTGATCATTAGAACTGAGATTCGATATCATCACGCGTCCGGAGAATGCCGCCGTTCCGGCAGTGACAAAAGCAGCGCCGGTGCTGTCCGATATGGCACTTCCCACTTTTAAAACGGTAACTTTATTAATGAACGGAACGGTTACATTAATTGGATAATCACTACCTAATGTGGTTACGCTGACGGTAATGCCGCTCACTGTATGGGTAAGGTTGGGGTAAGGGTCAGCCAGAGGCGCAACCTTAACAAATTCCCGGCCGGCTTCGCTGCCCTCGGCCAGAGCAGATGCGTCCACTCCAGCCACCTGAATGACGTTATAATCGCCGGTTTCGGTGACACTAATTCGGGCGATGCCACTTGCTCCGGTAACTCCGGTTAATACCGATTCACCGGCCTTCTGAATAGAAACGGTCATCCCATCAACAAGATAATTAGTAGGGCCTGCAACTTGCAGCTGGACAACAACAGTGGCAGACGGTCCCGTGCGCACCGGCCATACATAGTGGGTACTGGTCTTAGAGTAAGCGTACATGGAGCCTTCAAACATTTCGACGTTCCACGCATCGACTGTAGCCGAGGCATACGTAGTAGATGACCAGTAGTACTCGGCCTGCACATTGCTGAATCCCTGTGTATTTAACCAGGTGGCGGAGTTGGATTGGCCAAAATGAACAAGGCTTTCCACTTCATTGACATTCGGCAACCGCCAGTCGTTATGACCTAAATAATTATTGGTATTGAGGCACGCTACATAAGTCAAAGCATCTTGCCAGGTTTGAGCGACCCCCGTGGTACAGCCGGCAGTCCCGGGCGCATTGCCGTCTGATGTCCACATCAAACCGGTTAATTTATCAGTTATGGTTGCATCGCCATTGTCCTTAAACCGAGGTTTAGGCCATTTGAAACCTTCCTGCAAAGAACCATCCTGTCCGGTATTGGCGCAGGTAATCACAATGCCGGCAGCATTATAGCAGAGAGTCTGACCCGTTTTGGGCAGATTGTCTGATTTAGGGTGTGCCGTACGCACTGGCCACACAAAGTAGATATCGTCCGTCTTACCGTCGTCGCCCACGACGCCCCGCCGCATATCGACGTAAAACGCATCGGCTGTGGACAAGGGATTCGTAGTAGACGACCAATACCAATAATAGCCGGTTGAAGAGCTGGTCGGCACATTAGTGAATCCCTGTGCACTTAACCAAGTACGTATGTCGCTGGATCCGTAATTGGCTAGGCTGCGCAATTCTTTCCTGTTCGGCAGTCGCCAGTCATTATGCCCCAAATAAGTATTGGTATTGAGGCACGCTACATAATCCAATGCCTCTTGCCAGGATTTTTCCCCACCCGGGCTGCAGCCGGCAGGACCGGGCGCATCGGCGTCCTGTGTCCACATCAAACCGGTTAAATCATCTGTTATGGTTTGATCGCCATTGTCCATAAACCGCAGGCTCGGCCAGTCCACGCCCTCCTGCAAAGCACCATCCTGTCCGGTGCCGGCGCAGGGAATCTCAGTGCCGGAAGCATCAGAGCAGGTTGTCTGGCCAGTTTGGGGTAAACTTATGGTGTTATTCCCCTGCAAAGAGCCCGACAGCTTCAGAATGAGCGTAGGCTTCTTGGGATCGTTCGAAGATATATCCAGGGTGGCGCTCCTCGTGACCTTGGGGACCAGGGGCGCGAACACGACATCGATGCTACAGGATCCGCCGTTCGGGACCGTGCCGCAGTGGTTGGTGGCCGAAAAATCGCCGGGATCGGTTCCCGCTATATCGATGGAGGAAATTACCAGGTCACTGAGACCGGTGTTTTTTATGGTAACCGATTTTGCCGAGCTCACCGTTCCCGCCGGAAGTTTGCCGAAGTTTACTGATCCTGGAGTTGCCGCAATCTTGGGTGGTGCCAACTGGCCGGAAAGTTTGACGTTGAGCGGATTTTTTTTCGGATCATCGGAGCCGATGGTAAGTAGTGCTGACTTTTTGGCATAGGGAGGAGTAGTGGGAGCAAAGGTAACGTTTACCGGACAAGTTCCGCCCGGGGCAATAGTGCCACAACTGCCGGTCTTTTCGAATTCAGCACTGTTTGTTCCGGTTATGCTGATAGTGCTGATATGAAGATCGCTCGTGCCGGTATTCTTGATGGCAACAACTTTTGTTGCTGATGTTGCGCCGAGGGTTATCGAGCCGAAGTTTACCGATGAAGGAGATGCCGAAATCTTGGGTGCCAGAGTGGAAGTTGCCCCGGAAATGGCAACAGTGATAAAACTTAAGCAGAAAGCCAGGAAAAATATCTTTTTCATGTTTGAGTTCCCCTCTCGCTAAAGGTTAAAAATATTCAATTACATATAAACAATCCCAATAACTTCACTCTTGTCCATATAATTTTATCTCTGGTTTTATATCGGCGCCGGAAAATTCGCGCTGTTTTCAGCGCAGGGAATTCTTGAGAGCACTAAATCAATAGCCGGGAAAACTGAGGAAACTATTGTTTCGTACGTGCCTAACAAGAATTACCATTTAATGCTGATATTAATTTCAGGGTGGCCAAGCCGTTGTGCAGATCGCCGCAATCCGGATACCGATAAATAATCTGCTGAAGATAAGGCCGCCGGAAGCCGTACCGTCGTTAGTATTGACGATTTCTTATCACATCTTGCCATCAATCAGATTCGTCAATTCCGTCTCCGGCATGGCGCCGATGCGCAGCCTGCCGTCCGGCAGAATAATTGCCGGTGTTCCGGTTATGCCCAGGGATTTGGCCAGCTTTAACGTGTTGTCAACTTCTTCTGTTGCGCAATCCGTTTTTTCTATTTCCTTTTTGTCAAAGCAATCCTGAAGCAATTGCATAGAATTATTACAGACTATGCTCTTGGACTTCCAATATGCATCTTTGTGCATTTCCAAAGGATACATCTTAATATAGAAGGCAATATCCTTTCTCTTGTCGCTGATTTGTTTTATTACCTTGTGCAGTTCGCTGCAGTAGGGACAGTCCGGATCGGTAAAAATAATAACTTTTTTTTCTGCTTTTAAATCGCCCAGGACAAGGGC
>Ga0209777_10003749_pt1 | contig 18558 bp, 17 predicted proteins | sample FrelakmetHBP12HB_FD_187147 | JGI IMG/M metagenome (GOLD analysis project Ga0209777, IMG submission 187147) | Freshwater lake sediment microbial communities from the University of Notre Dame, USA, for methane emissions studies -HBP12 HB (SPAdes)... | ecosystem: Environmental > Aquatic >...
GATCTTGTCAGCACAATCGAACCAGCGCCCTCTTCCGGGTAATAGCAGCCGGGGCACGTGTATGTTTGGATGCGGCTTGCGTATATTTCCTGCTGGTCCAGCTTGAACCCTGGAGCGATGTGGCCAAGCGTTATTGCTGCCAGGCCGGCAGACACGACGCCGCCCTGTATTATGCCGCCATTCGGGGCGTTTATCGAGAGGTCCCAGTATCCGACATCAGCGGCATTTTTTGTGGTGCCGGGAGTAGGCGGATGAAGCTGGCCGGTGGCGTTGCATCCTGAAGCGCAGTCAAAGAACGGGTCGGATATCTGCGCCCATGTGACGCTTCCGCATTTTACGTCTATCAGGAACGTGTATGAAATGGAATATGGCATATATGTATATGGCAATGATGGGTCATTTGCCATACGATGCTGCCCTTCTTGGGTTACTGTCCCGCTCCACCTGCCGTCGAATGGCGCATACTGCGCTGCATCCCCGCAACGCTGGTCTATTTGAATTGACATCTGGCTGCATGTGCTTGAGTTTGCGGAATCATATACGCAAACCGTGAATGCGCTGGTGCCTGCTGTTGTGGGCGTTCCGCTTATGGCGCCGCTGCTTGACATTGTTAACCCGTCAGGCAAGGAGCCTGAGTTTGGCTGGATCGCAAAATGGTATGGCGGCGAGCCGCCGGAAATGTAGGACGACATGTTTTGCTGGTACGGCTCTTCTGTCGTTGCCCAAGACGGCGGAATGCCGTATGAGAAAACCAGCGGGGTCGTATACTGCGGGCCTATGTTAACCGCGCTTCCGGGCGACGCAATCTCCATTGCCCTGCTCAGGAATCCCATGCTTGTCTGCTCAAAGCTCGTTGGTATGACCTTGTTCTTGCCCATCTCGGCAAGCGCCTTGTCGAATGCCTCTGTGACCTGGCTTGCGTTTAATGACGGGTTGGCTGACCATATGTAGTCAAGGGCCGCGGAGACTTCCGGGGCTGCAAACGATGTGCCCGAGCATTCAGTCATTGTGGACGTAACAGGATTGTATATGTTCACGTTGTCGCTTGGCGCATAAACGATTGGAAGCGAACTGTCGCCGGCATGGTTGAACCCTTTTTCTATTTCCCCATCGGGATTTGAGCCGCCGACTATCTTCACGTGCTTGAATGCATCCTTGTAGTCATTTTGGAGCTGCCCCAAATCATTGTCCATGTCAACGCCTGCATTCCCTGCGCTGATTACGAGGATTGAGCGCTCTGCCGCAGCCGGGTCATCCTTTATCTGCTGGTCAAAAAGCTGCAGGAACATGCGCAGTACGGCCGCCTGGCCGTGCCTTATGGAACTGCATTGCGCGCTTGCGCAGCCTGTCTTGTCGCCAGAAGCCGCAGCGGCTGATTCCGCAGACTGCAGGGACAGGCTGAAGACTACGTTCTCGTTTGCAGTCTTTGCCGTTGCCATCCTTTGTGCCATGTCATGCGCTATAGATATCCATTGTGCCCCGTGGACGTCTGTCTCCTCGGTGTTTTGCGTAAGGCGCCCAGCTATCAGCTTTGTGAGGTCGCCATGGTTCGCAAGGCAGTCCTTTGGGTCCTGCGCATACGAAAATAAGTCATAAAGCGAAACTACAGAAGGTGCCGGAGCCGAGGCAGGAATGCCGTCCAGCACCCACGACTCGCCGTACATGGCAGAAAGGAATTGCCCTTCCTTTCCAGAGTCCACTTTTATTAGGTAAATGCCGGCGCGGGGTATTGCGGACGCTATGCTGCCGCCGTTTGCCATGATTGACGCGTTTACGGTTGCCAGCGTTGCGTTTTCCGTGAAAATGTAAACAAAGCCGGGATAGGCGGATTCTGCGGCCAGGGATTCGCCGCCTTTTGACAGGTAGCTTACGTTCGCAGTCCCTTGGGGCATAGCCCCGTTTGGCGCAATCGCGCCTTCAAGGACGTTGTGCGTTTCAGGCTTCACAGTTTGCCCGACGCACCCGAAAAGCAGAACCGCCAAAAGCATTGGCAACAGGACCTTTGCTGCGTCCATGGCATTTTGTCGCTTGCGCGGTTTTTAATATGGTGCCTTGTCCCGAGCCTCGGCAATAGGCTTTTAATAATGTTACATAAAGTAAATGAAAGTGTATTTTAGATGCGAGGAAACAGCATGAACTACGGCATGGTAATCGGAAGGTGCAGGCCAAAGGGAAACTTCCTTGTGCGGCCGTCTGACGGAGGGAACACCGTCCTGCTCAGCGGAAGCAAAACCAGCCTTCTCAGGAAAAGGGACCTTGTGGAGTACGACTGCCTTGAAGAGGGTGCCTCATTGGACATAGCCAGGCGTTACCAGAAAAGCGCGCCTTTGCCGCAGCTGAAAAAACTAACTGGACAGACCAGGCAGGCAAACTGACGCGGACGCGGCAGGATACGCTTTTATTGCTTTCCAAACAACAGGAAATGCAATGAAGGAAATCCTCATAATGAAGGGAGACGGGACGACCGAGCCGTTTGACGCAAGCAAGCTCCGAACCTCGTTGAGGAAGGCGGGCGCAAGCCAGGCCGAGGTGGACGAGGTCGCCGATGCCGTGATGTCCGTGCTCAAGGCCGGCATGCCAACAAAGGAAATCTACGGCATAGCGTTCAGGGAGCTGAGGAAGATAAGCAAAAAGACGGCATCCAAGTTCGGTCTCAAGGCGGCGCTTTTCAAATTGGGGCCGGAAGGCTACCCATTTGAGACGTTCATAGGCGCGATGCTGAAAGGCCGCGGATATTCCACGAAGCTCAGGCAGAACCTGAACGGCAGGTGCGTGAACCACGAGATGGACGTAATTGCCGAAAGGCCGGCGATGAACGGCAAGCCTGCCACGAAGGCTGCGATTGAGTGCAAGTTCCACAACGCCATGGGAACGCTCTGCCACATACAGACCGCGCTCTACTGCTGGGCCAGGTTCCTGGACATAAGGGGGACCAATCCGGACATAGACTCCATGTGGCTGGTCACCAACACAAAATTCTCGCTTGACGCGATACAGTATTCCGACTGCATCGGGCTCAAGCTGCTTGGGTGGAGCTTTCCGGGGGACGAAAGCCTGCAGATAAGGATAGAGGAAAACAAGCTCTACCCGATAACGGTTTTGCACTCGCTGGACAAGGCGTCGTTTTCCCTGCTGAACGGGGCGGAGCTGCTCCTTGTCAAGGAAATCGTTGAAAAGGGGGAAAGCGGGCTTGCGGCGCTGGGCATGCCCGGAAGCAAGGCGGAGCAGCTCTTCATAGAGGCTGAGCGCCTTCTGAAATAGTCAATAGGACTCCAGCAGGCCAATTATCTCGTCAATTTTCTTCAGCCTGGACACGGCGTTCCTCATCTCAGCGCTTTCCGGAAACGCCCTGAGGAAGAACAGCGCCTTCATCCTTACGTCTGCAACGTCCGGATTACCGAGCTTCCTGCACCTTCCTATATAATCAAGGAGCATGGCCTTCCTGGCCCCGAAGCCCTTGCCGTCCTCGCCCCTGAAAAGGTAGGGATTGGACATTGCTCCCCTTCCCACCATGAAGCCGTCGCAATAGCCACCCTCAACAAGCCTCTTCCCTTGGGCAATGGACGTTACGTCCCCGTTGCCAATGACGGGTATTGAAAGGCTCTGCTTTATTTTTTTGATTGTGTCCCAATCCGCCTTCCCGGAATAGCCCTGCTCCGCCGTCCTTCCGTGAACGGTTATGAAGTCCGCGCCTGATTTTTCCACTGATTTGCATACATCAAGCGTCTTGTCCCAGCTTCCGAGTATCCTGACCTTTGCAGAAACGGCCTTGCAGTGCTTGCGGCACTCCTTGATTATATCTGCAATCCGTTCCGGGGTTTTCAGCAGCGCCGCCCCGCCCCCGCTCGCGGTTACGTTCTGCATCGGGCAACCGCAGTTGACATCGAACCATTCGGCAAAGGGAAACCTTTCGGTTATGGCGTCAATCGCGTTTCCGAAATCATTTGGTTCTTTTCCGAAAAGCTGTATGCCGGTCCTTCCCTTCTCTGGCTCGGAAAGGTCTATGCGGCTTATCGGATCCTTTGAATGCCGCATCGCAATTACGCTTACGAGGGGAACCTCGGCAAAGGACGCGCCTGCGCCAAGGCACATCTGCCTGAACGGGAGGTTGGAGTACTCTGATATCGGCGCAAGAAAGGACGCGTTTTCCGGCCTCATGAAATCAAAAAGAAAAAAACGGTTGGGGAATCACCCGACTCCCAACACGGATGCGAGCGCCTTTGCGTCCAGGAACCTCGCTACGCTCTCGACAGTCGCGCCTATCACGAAGGAAATCGCCCAGAGGATGCCGCCAAGCACTATTGCCGCAGCGACGTTGCCCTTCTGTATCTCCTTCATGAAGTTTATCTCCACGGATATCTTGCCGACAATCCTTATGGCGAGGTACACCACAACGATGGAGACAACCACGCTCACTATCAGGTTGAACAGGCTCACGAGGAAGGCAATCAGCATCGCCTGCATGCCCATGCCGGGGTTTATGCTCATGACGAGGCTCAGCACTCCGGCCTTCACGACGGTCGCGATTGACAGTATGACCGCTATCATGAGGATGCCGACGGCGACGTTGCCCTTCTGTATTTCCTTCATCTCCTCGATGCCCTTTGTCAGCTTGTCGAACATCTTCATCCCGAGATAGACTGCTGCCATCGAGAGCGCAAGGCCGACTATGACCTGCACTATGGCTATCACGAACCCAGATACCAACGAACCTATGTCTGCCATTTTATCACCTATAAATTTATCCTAGTTTCATCGTCCCGCGAACCATTTAAAAAACAGCGCTGTCCCATCTGTTTTTAAACGTTTCACTGACATACATGGAAAGGTGATTCTATCATGGACAATACCGCTAACGCACCGGCAGGCTCAGCAGGCACGGCAATGCTGGCCGCAATCGGCGTCGTTTTCCTTGTGATAGGCATAGGGATAGGCTACGTTGCCTTCTCCGCGCCTTCAACCGGAAACGCCGCATTGAACGGCACCGTGATCAAATACGTTGAATCCAGCAACTACACGATAAACGAGGGCGCAATCAAGGCCCAGATAAACGCATTCAACACCGTCAACGCCTTGAGGGGCGCGGGGATATCGCTGATATACCAGAGCGCAAAGGTGGATGAAGACGGACTCATAGAGGCGCTTGTGCTGGACAACAGCACCGGAAGCGCTGCAAAGGTGTATTTCAGCAAGACGAACAAATACATAAGCATCATGGATGCCACGCAGCCGTTCCCGATAGACGTGGTCAACTACTCAATCCAGATGGAGCTGGCTGCAGCGGCGGCCAACGCCACAGCGGCCAACGTCAGCGTCAACAAGACAGACACGCCCAAGGTTGAGCTGTTTGTCATGAGCTACTGCCCATACGGAACGCAGGAGGAGAAGGGCATCATACCTGCCGTTGAAGCTCTAAAGGGCAAGATTGACTTCAGCGTGAAGTTCGTCTATTACGCGATGCACGGCAAGAAGGAGGTCGACGAGAACACGAGGCAGTACTGCATCCAGAAGGAGCAGAACGACAAGTACATCCCGTACCTGGCGTGCTTCCTGAATGACAGCAACTACTCAAGGTGCGTCGCCAGCGTCAACATAAGTTCAACATCGCTTGACGCATGCATGAACGCAACTGACGCGGCATACAACATAACCGGGATATACAACGACCAGGCCAACTGGCTCAGCGGCCAGTTCCCGATATACCCGGTGCATATGGCTGACAACCAGAAATACGGGGTCCAGGGAAGCCCGACGCTCGTCGTAAACGGAGCGGAGGTTTCGGCAGGAAGGGACTCGGCATCCATCCTTTCGGCGATATGCAAAGCGTTCAGCGTAAAGCCAACGGAGTGCAGCACCGCGCTTTCCAGCGTGACGCCTTCGTCAGGGTTCGGATACACGGGCGCAGGGGATTCGGGAGCAGCGGCCCAGTGCGGCGGCTGAAGCCTTTCCCTTTTTTAATTTCTTTTCAAGAAGTCAGGGCAGGCACCCTGATTTTTAATTTCTTCGGTATGGGGACCAAGGTCCCCCTAACGCTCCACTCCTCCTTTCTTAGGGTCTGCGGACCTTGATGACGCCACTTTTTAATTTCTTCTTTTTATAGTTACTAGTGCAGGGGTCGCCAAGCCTGGTCAAAGGCGCAGGGCTTAGGACCCTGTCTCTCAGGAGTTCGTGGGTTCAAATCCCACCCCCTGCATATTGCATCAATTTCCCCTAACCATGCTATTTTTATTATTATATAGTCTATACGTATACATGCAGGTATGACAAATGAAGCTTGGTTTAATCGTTTTATTTTTAGGAATTGCTTTGTTTCTCAGCGGTTGTGTTGACGAGCCAACAAAATCCGGCGACAACAATCAGGTAATAGACCCCAATACTGGATGCCCTACAGCAGCCGAGCTGGCATGCAGCGACTGGATACTGGGTCCAAAATGCAACATCCAGTCCTGCAGTTGTTTCGACAGCGGTTCGAACCGCGACGCGATTGCGTCTTACTACCTCACCTCTGATAACCAGTATTTCCTATGTTCGGGAACAGGCCCGGAAATCTCGTGTATGGCTGCTGCCCAGCAAGTCGAACAAGCCTGCGGTTCGCAATCCCAATGAAAATGAAGCGCAGGCGCAGTTGCCCTAGGAAAGCTCTCGCGGAAAGAAAACTACTTTTGAAAAATAAGGTTTTGCCCTGTTGCTAACACGAACAGGGCAAATGCTTTCTTTTTCCCAAAGTGCTTTTTCTTTGCAAAGAAAAAGGACTTACATGCGCATCAGTGCGTCAAACTTCCCGTACGCTTTTTGCACCAGTTCGCGGGATTTCGGGTTGCCCCAGTCATGCATCCATTCCGATATCAGGGAAAGGCACGTTGTGGGCACCACTCCGACCTGGAGCATCCGCTTTATGCCGTACTTGTGCGCGTCCTTCGTGGCATCGCCAGCCGCGTCCATCAAGCCGTAAACGTCAAGGCCCTCGCGCACCCCGTGTATCGCAGTGTATGCGAAGCACATGCTTGTCCAAAGTCCGGAAACGATTATTTTTGGGCGTCCGGTCTTCTTAACCGCGTCCCACACCCTTTCGTCCTCAAAGGCGTCAAAGCCCGGGACCTTGCGTGCAAACACCTCCGTTTTCGGGAAGAGGCCAGTTATATCCTTTATGAAATCGCCGTTGCCCTGCGGGTATATTGACGTCAAAACAACAGGAACGTCAAGGATGCTCGCGGCCCTTGCGGCGGCTATCGCGCTGTTCGCGATTGAGGTCCTGTCCCCAGAGCCCACGCCCCTGAACATCGCGGGCTGGTAGTCCACAAGGACCAAGGCGCTATTCTTAACGGATATAAAATCAAGTTTCGTGTTTTTCATGCAATCCCCTTGACCATAGAGGGAAACGGAAACTTAAAAGTTTTGCGTTTTTGCCGGACAAACGGACTCAAATGGCCACAACAAGCAGGGAAAGCGTCAAAATGGACAATACTGTCGTGACCAAGACGACGGAGGAATATAGGTCAACCTGTGGATTCTTGTATTTCGTCGCAAGCACCACCGTGTTTATCGCAACAGGCGTTGCGGCCTGCACCATGAAGCCCTTGAACGCATCCCCGGAAATGCCGAAAATAACCGCAATGGCAAGCGCAATCAGCGGAACAAGGAACAGCTTGAAAGCCGACAGCGAGAGCACGAACGGCTCCCATACCTGCCTTGCGTCAATCATCGCCAGCCTGCACCCTATTATCAGCAGGCTTGCCAGTATGTCGCCCTTGCCCAGCCACTCAATTGAGAACGAAAGGGGGCCTGGAAGCGAGATGCCCAAAACCGAAATGGCGATGGCCAGTATCGCGGAATAGAACAGCGGGAGCTTCAGGAACTCCGGAACGCCTTCGGTCTTCCCGCTTATGCGGGACACGCCGTAGGAGAACATGAATATCACGTTTATGGTTGAGAACACCGCGGCATGGGCGAACGCCTCTGTCCCGAACGCAAGCAACACGATGGGCAGCCCTATGTAGCCCGTGTTCATCATGAAAGAGCCTGTGTCAAGAACGAGGTGCTTCCCTTTGTCAAGCTTGAAAACCCTTGCAAGGATTTCAGCCAGCAGGATAAGCACCGCAAACAGGGCTATGGACGCCAATGCCGTTGAAAGCATGGCCGAGTCGAATTTCCTCATGCTCAGCGCGTATATCGTCAGGCACGGGTTGAGCAGGTATATGCTGAGGTCCGTAAGCGAAAGCGAATCAACGTTGAAGCGCCTCTTGAGCAGGTAGCCAACGCCTGCAACGAGGAATATCGGGAAGACTGACAGTAGTATGTCGGGCATCAAGCTAAGGAAATATGGAAGGGTTTAAAACAATGGTGCGCGACCCTAGGCAAGGGTCATGCAAACGGCAGGTAACACATGTCAAGGGACAGGCCGGCAGCCGATGCGGTCAGCGTGCACTCTTCCATGCAGTCTGCCTTGGGCGTGTCGCCTTGTGTTGAGTTCTCAAGGTCTGCGCACATGGAATCGCAATACTGCCTGAATGTAATCTTGCAGCAGGTGGTGGCGTCGCCAAGCCCGGCGCTGCGCACGCTCTCAGTGCAGTCAGGAAAGCAGTTTTCCCCCATGCCTGATTGGGAGCATACGGACGTGCACGTCTCGCCATAGGTGCCATGGGGGCATGACGATGAGGGCGAGGAAGGGCCGCTTGCCATGCCGCAGCACCCTGCAAAAGCCAGGAAAGCGACGAGCATGATTAAGGCATAAACGGACTGCATGCAGGCAGTTCGGAAGCAAAATATTTAAATGTGCTTTTTGCCGGGGCAGCCGCAACCCCGGCCATGCCTATGGGCTTTTTAAGCGGCGCAACCCTTTGGAGGGAGCATTGCTCAGGCGATGAAGCTGCCCAGCATCTGCGTAAGCGCCCAGCGTATGGCGAACAGGATGCCAAGCGCAATGGTCAAGATAATCGGAAAATATTTGAGGCCGTCCAGCCTTTTTCCGGAATGCATGATGCCAACGGCCATGCAGCCGAAGAAGACGGTTATCACAATGGAGACTACTGCAAAAAGCGAGACCGCATCGGAGCTGAGCTGCAGCTGGCCCTTGAAAAGGCCGACCTGGCCTGATAGGGAACCGGATGACGCCCCTGCGGCCGAGACAGCCATGTTTTGCTTGATTTTGAGCATGATGTCCACAAGGAACGTCGAAACCCCGTATAGGAGGGGGGCGCCGAAGCTTATTGCCGCAACTATGAAAAGGACGTAGTTGAGGATGACCGAGCTTACTTCGCGGCGGAGGGAGCTGGATTTCCTCATGTCCATCGCAGTCTTTTCAAGCAGTTCCGCAATGTCGCCCCCGGACCGGAGGCCTTCAACGATGATGTATATGGTCTTCTGGAGGGCGTCCGAGTCTATGTGGTCGCCTATTCCGACCAGGACTTCGTTGATGGGCTTTCCCGTCAGGCTGCTCTTGCCCGCGCGCTCAATCTCCACCGCAAGGGGGCCGAACTCCTCCTGCACCGAGACTATCAGGGCCTTGTCAGGGGTAAGGCCGGAGCGGATGTTGCTTGCCATCAGCGAAAGGAAGTCTGGCAGGATCTCCTCTACCTTTGCGGCCCGGCTCTGAGCCGCAAGGACGAGGTAGACATAGGCAAGGATTTGGGCTGCGATGAATGCAGCGAAGCCAACGAGGAAGGAATACAGTGGAGGCTGGCCCGCGATGCTCATGAGGCAGGTCGCAATGCCTCCCAGCGCCGCCGCGGCCAAATTCATCAGGGTTGAGAAGTAGCCGACTTCGTAATTGATGTCGTTGTAGGTGAGCAGCCTGGCCCAGACGTTCTGGTAACGTTCTATCATATTCATTTTTCCACCCATTCCTATACCGAGACTGACGGCCTCCTGCTCCCAATCAGGCCTATGAACATATATTGCGTGAAGATAACGCCGCACAACACGAAAACAAGCACCTCGTTGGTGATTGGTATGTCAACGAACGATGAAATGACGAGCATGAACACCAGGCTGAGCGTCGGGACTATGATGCAAAGCAGGAGGTAGAGTATGGCGAGGGTGTTGAGCTGCGCGCTGTATTCCTTCATCTGGATGCGCTGGTCCTCCATGAACAAATCCACGATTTCAACGAGCACCGGGCCCACGTCGGTGCCGGACCGGATGGCGTTTGATAGCTGCCATATTATCTTGTTGTAATAATGCGACGGGTTCCTTGCGGCCGACTCGTCCAGCGCGTCCACCATGTTCACGCCGCCGTGTATCCTCGCCACTATTTTCTCGAACTCCTGCGACACCGCGCCATATCCGGTGGAAGCTGAAACAAGGGCGTTGAAAAGCGAAACGCCTGCGGTCGTCTGCACCCTGAGGTGCCGAGCCGCAAAAAGCAGGTTCCTGTCAATCTCCTTCACTTTCTTGTTGATGAGCCATTTCGGGTAAGCGAGCGAAGTTACGAAGATTGCCATTGCCGCAAGAAGGGCCGCCGCAATCGCGCCCAAACCCGGGTTGATGTCGGTTTTCCCGAGCACTATGAATATCAAAATGCCAGAAACCAGGGCGTAGAAAACCGCGTTCAGCATGACCATGCTCATGTACGCTTCAGCAGGCAGGTCGGTCTCCAGCTTGTAGAAATCTTTCTGGATTGACTTGTTCTTCTTGACAAAATTGACCGATGCGCGGTAAAACGGCTGCGACAGGCCCAGGGCCGTCTGCTGCGGCATCAGAAGCAACGGTACGTTGACTTTCATGCGCGTTCACCGCAAGGTTCTTCTGGTTCGTTTGCGGGATTGGCGAGGGAGTTCATGTTTTTCCGACCTTTTTCATCAAGCTGTCGTGGTTCTCATAATAGTCCATGACCACGTTACCCACCTTTTCTATGCTGTTGATGCTGTTTTTCCGCATGTAGCGCAGCACACGGACCCTTTCCTTCATGCTGTCTTCAATGTCCTCCTCGCTCATCTGGGTGTAGGTGCTGAGGTTTTCCATCATGCGGACGCTCGGGTTTTCCTCGGTTATGGTGTCGTTGTTCGGATGCCACTGGTAGATGTTGTTGGTCTGCAGGCTCTCTTCGCGCCCGGAAGGTATGAACTCGCCGATTTCAAACACGCGCCTGATTCCCGTCCTCCGGTTGCGGTACATCGAGACCACGAAATGCAGCGACTCCATGGCAACGGTCGGGATGGAGATTGGGGGCGACTCCAGCCTTTTCAGGGTCTCTGAAACGGTCTCGGCGTGCATGGTGGCGTAAACGGAGTGGCCGGTGTGCATGGCCTCGAACAGCACCTCCGCTTCCTCGGCCGTGCGTATTTCTCCGACGATTATCCTGTCTGGGCGCATGCGCAGCGAATTGACCATAAGCTCCAGCATGGTCACGTCCCCCTCCGTGTACTTGGCGCCATGGCGCACCAGGAGGGGGACCCATTGCAGGTTGGAAGGCAACGTTATTTCACGCGTCTGCTCTATTGAAACAACGCGCTGGTTGCTTGGCATGAACGAGCAGATGGCATTGAGCATCGAGGTCTTTCCGGAGGCCGTGCCGCCAGAGATGAGGATGTTCATTTCATACTGCATCGCAAGCCACAGGAACGCCGCGGCCTCTTCCGAGATGGTTTTTGTCGCGATGAAATCCGTTATGGTCCAGGGCTTGCGGTTGAATTTCCTGATTGTGATCGTGTTGCCGAACACTGATATGGGCGCAAGCGTGGCGTTCACGCGGTCGCCGGACGACAGCGAGGCGTCAAGGACGGGGTCCTTTATGCTTATCTGCCTTCCGACCCTCCTTCCGATGCTGCTGGAATAGTCCCATATCTTCGCCTCGGTGCCTACCCGCAGGTTGCTCTTGCACCACCCGAATTTCTTGTGGTATAGCCAGATGGGTTCGCGCGCGGAATTGATGCAGATTTCCTCAACGTCATCGTCATGCAGCAGGAATTCAACGTCGCCAAGGCCCAGCAATTCCTGGACGATGTAAGTGGCAAGCTCCGTGCTTCTCTCCTGGGTGAGGTGCGGCAGGCGCTCATTGACGGCCTTGAGCGCCAGGGCATGGAATTTTTTCTTGACTTCGGCCATGAGGTTGATGTCAAGCACTTCCTGCGAGGACAGCTTGACGCTCTTGAGGAGGTCGTTTTCTATTGTCTGAAGATAGGTCGCGGTGGCGGGCTCCGGCTTGGGGATGGATATCGTGTATAGCGTAAGCGCCCCAAGCTCTTTTGCAACGGTCACCTTCGCAGTTATACCGTCCGCGTTTATCGTATACTCCGCAAGCTGCATAATCAGACCGCCTCCTTGGGCTGTTCTGCCCGGACAAGCTTCATGCCGAACAGGTCGTATTCAATCCTGACGAGATTGTTCTTTTCCAGCGATTTGGCGTAGTCCTGGACTTCCGCGCGCGAGAGGCCGAGCAGCCTGGCCGCGTCCGCAGCGCGGACGGAGCCTCTTTTCTCTACCAGGTGGACCAGCTGGTCTATGGGCGTCTGGCCCTCAAGGCGTTCGGGCTTTTGGGGGTGCGCGGAGTTTTTAGTTGGCGCCTTCGGCCCGCCCAAGAGCATTTTTGAAATCTCCTTGCGCGCATCCGAGGCGTAAACGACGCCGACAAGCCGCATCTGCTGGTCAACGACAGGCACCAGCCCGGCATTTTGGCGTTTCAGGTAAAGGAGCAGGGAAGGGATGTCGCTGTCCGGCTTTAGCCAAGCGCCCCTGCCCTTGACATGCCTGCCGACGGTTTGGTTCTGGACTTCGCGCGCATTCCTGAGCGCGGGCTTCCGGAACAGGCCGGTCTTCACGATTGCGGCCGCAACATCGGAAAGGCGGAGCATGCCTACGAATTTCCAGCCATGCAGGACAGGCACTTCCGAAAGCCTGCCTTGCGCCATTTTTTTTGCGGCCGATGCAATCGTCTCGTCTACCTGGAAAGAAAGGGGCTCTTTTTTCATGAGCCCGGAAATATCCGTGTTTGCCATAACTACCCTGCCGCCCTTATGCAATCCTCAGCCGCCCGGTTTTGTTCACAGTTGACCGGACGCTTATGGTGTCATTTGCCTCAAGAGTCACTAAATTATAAAACTCAACTATGGTTTTTAAACCTATTGCACTGCCGGTTTGGACCTGGAGCGCGGCCGGGGAGGAAAACCGCACAAGCGCAACCTGCGTCCCGTTGCTCAAGGCGTCCGTTAGGTTGAGCACGCTTGTGCCGTACCTGTCCACATTGCCATATACGTCAAGGACTACTGCATAGTTCGGGTCGTGCGCCCGCACGTGGACCGAAATGGGGTTAGCGCTGGAGTTTGACATGAGGCTCCAGTTTGCGGATTTGATGCGGCCTGCCGGAAACGCCAATTCCACATAATAGGACTGCAGGCTTTCGGAGCTTTCTGTGGAGTTCTGAGGGGTAACGGCGAAGCTGCCCGGCGCATTGCTTATTGCAATCTCTCCCGGCATAATCATGAAATCCCCGCTCTTTGTGTTTGTCAGGTTGATGGAGACGTTCTGCTCCGCATAGCTGGCCTCAAATTGCGAAAAGGCGTCAAGCGCATCCGACATCCTGCCGGGGAACGGCACGGGCTCCTCAATCGTGACGTTGCCGCCGTTGGCGCTGACGTTGATATAGAACGAGACTATCCGCGAAACCTCTTCCTCTATGTTTGCATATGTCCCTGCTGCCCGGTCTATGTCGCCGGATTCCGCGGCAGAGGCATTTGACGCGATTAGCTGCTCCGAGAGGAAAAAGACCAGGGAAAGGATTATCATCCCAAGCATCAGGACTGAAATCGTCATGAACATGCCGCGCTTTCCCGCCCCGGCGCCAGTTATTTTCACCATATCCACAACCTCGCAATCGTATATTCCGTTTCCCCGTTGCTCATGGTGACGAAATCGCGCCTTGCCCCATAGACGTTGGTGCTTCTCGGGAGCTGCTGGCCGTAATGGCCTGAGTCCACCAGGGCGAACGTGCTGTTGACATATTTATAGGTGTCCAGCTGCAGGTGGAACCCTGCGCCCTGCGGAAGCGACGAATTCATGGTGCGCTCAAGAACCTCCTTGTCCCAGAGCGCGAACGTGCCGCTTTTTTCCAGGACTGCCAGCATGTCCTTGCCCAACCGCACCATCTGCAGGCTCGCATAAGCGTCTTGCGAAGATTTTGCGATTAGCAGGAATGAGGCGGCAATGAAGATGACCATGATTGAGACTGCGAGGATTGCGTCTATGCTGAAGACAAAGCCCTTGAATCCCTTTCCCTCCCTTTTCCCTGCCATAATCCCATCACTTCATACCTGCCTTTTTCTCCGCTTCGTCGCTTCGCTGCCTTGTTGTTTGCCTTATGTGCCTATCTTTCATAAATCCGGACCCTCAAGTCGACGATTGTGCCGTTGAGCATGGCCAGCCGCGTCACTTCCGACAAGCGTGCGGAACTGTTAGGCGCCTGGCCAATCTGGGCATAGCTTGCGCCGTCCGGGCTGTCTATCCTTATGAGGAAATCGTGCGCGGTCCCAAGGAGCTGCTTTTGGCTGGCATAGGGAAGCGACGCGAAAGACGAGATGCGTGCCCAGTCAAGCTCGTTTGGCCTGTTGGCAAAGCCGACGCTCTGAGCGCCCAGGGGCGCAGCGGTCCAGTTGGCCGGATATCCGCCAGAGTTCACTAGGTGGTCGGCGATTGCAATGGAGGACAGCTCGCAATCCAGCGCCTCTGTGCGCTCGGCATACCTTGATGAAAAAATGCTCCAGAGAATCATGAAATACGCGAAAACCACCATGAAGATGAAAACGCCCGCCATGAAATCAACGGGATTGGCCTGCGCCTTCATCGCTGCCCCCCTCTTCACCCCAAACAGCTTAATCAACAACAACACCCTGGCCGATATTCCTTATGGATTTGGATTTGTTTCCGTAGATATAGAATTTGCCTGCAGAGCCGGCGCCGGAGCCGTTGGCTATGCTTGACGTGGGCAGCGGGCAGCCCGCGACGCCCTTGGCGTATGATATTGAAAGCCTGCGGTCGGGCCCTGAAATGAAGATGGTGTAATTGGAGCCGGCGATCCTTTCGGGCATGCCGAGGCCGGCGGCGGTTCCGTTGCCGGCAGCGTCCACCGCGGAAATCCTGAACGCGAGCTCGTGGCAAAGCCTTTGCGCCTCAAAATCCGCGGACAGCGCTGCGGTGTCGGACTGGGCCTGGTAGGAAACGAGCGTGACGATCACGAAAATGGCCGCCATTATGCCCATGAGGAACAGGAACTCGATGCTGCTTTGCCCCAGTTTTGCAGCCTTGGTCGCGGTGCAGGGTGACTTTTGGCCTGGTTTGGTCTGGCTCATGTCGCTTCCCATATCCCTGTGTTTTGCGCTCTCATGGAAACTTTCCCCTGCCTCTGGGCGGCTCACTTGCCTATGTTCAGGAATATCTGCGTGAGCGTCGCCGCGTTGGGCGCGAAATAGTAGTCGCCGTAGGTCAGCAGGGCTATGTTCATCAGTTCCGTGTCGTTCACGTTGCTGCCGAACCCTATAGTGTATACGGTCACGTTGTTCTTCCTGGCAAGCACAGCCCCGTTGATGGAGCTGCCGGAGTTGCTTGCGCCGTCCGTGAGCAGGATGATCACCTTGTTGGCCGTTGGCCTCCCCCTGGACGATATGAGCTCGTTGACGCCGTTGTCCAGCCCGCACTCTATGCACGTGCTGCCTGTCTCCGCAATCGCGTCAATGGCGCTGTCCAGCGCCGTCACGTTGGCCGGGCCCATGGAGGCGAGCGTCTTGTCCGTGCTCGCGCTTGTGCTGAATGAGACCAGCCCGGCCTTGGTTACGCTGTTGACTATGCCTATGAATGTCTTGGCCGACGTCTTCGCGGCATACATCTTGGTGGGAGACTGCTGCACGCTGAAAAGCTGGTTGTAGGCCGTGCATCCGCTCGCGTTGCGCTTTAGCCACAGTGCGACCTGGAATGGCGGCGAAAAGGCGGAGATGTTCACGCTGTTCGTCATCTTGACATAGCTGGTCGACGTCTGGTTGCCGGTCGCCACCATAATCCCGTTTATGGTGATGTTGTAGGATGCCATGCACTTGCTGGCGCTTGCCTCAATCTCGGTCGTGACGTTCGCCCGGTCCCCGTTGGTCGCGGTTATTGTCAGGTTCTTCACCCACGACCAGCCGGTGCTGGCAGCGGAAACCACGGTGCTGTCCGCCACGTTGGTCACGTTCTCCGCCATGGAGCCGGACTTGTCAATCACGAGCATTACGTCCACGTCCACAACGCCGAAGCTGTCGTTGTAAACGCCGCCCACGTTGCCAAGGGCGTCAGTGCACTGCCAGGATATGGTATGGAATCCTGTGCTCACGGGACCCAGGTTGTATAGGATGTCCTCCGTAGCGCTGTCATACATGCCGTCAGCGGCGCTTACGTTGATCCACGGGTCGGAGCCCACCCTGACCTGGCAGCCCTGTATGTCGCTGCTGCCGGTGTATGCGTCAGTCGCCGTGGCGCTTACGCTGATGTTGGACATTGTCGTCGGATAGGGTGTATGCGAAACGTTTATCACAATCGGCCCGAGCACGTCCGCCTCGGTCACGTTGAAATAATAGTATGCGGTCGGCCCCCAGACGCCCGCGGCGTTGTCGCACTTTATCCGTATTGTGTGCGGGCCTGTGAAGAACCCGGCCGTGTAATTGTACATCACCGTTTCATTGGCATGGCCGTATGTTCCGTTTACGGGCGCCATCGGCTGCCAGCTGTCCGCATTGTCCGCGTCTATGGTGCAGTTCTTGATGGTGCTGTTGCCGGTGTCGTTTGCAGCCGCGAATATGACCAGCGGCTGGTATTTTTGGGCCGGCGTGGGCGTCTGCCAGATGCCGACGATTATCGGCCCGGACGTAAACATGCTGCAGACGGTATCGTTGTAGGTTATATTGACGGTAAAGTTGGCATCTACGCTGAAATTGGTGTAAGCGACAAAACCCGTGTTGTTTGAGGTGTCAAAGCACCTTAAGCCCACTACGTGCACTCCTGCAAGCAGGTTGAGGTTGGTGAACGTGGCGGATACGTTGAGCAGGGAGGTGCTGTTGAACGAACCGCCGTCTGAAGGGTATGCCTGCGCCCAATCCCCGAAGTCAATCTGCATCTGCGCGTTCGCGATGTAGCCGTTTCCCTCGCTGGTATCGTTGCATATGCCCTGCACGGATATGGTGTTGTTAGCGGATATGCAGGTGCCGATATCTGCCAGCGGCCCCCACCTGTCGCTGGTCGGGATGCAGCAGCATGAAGGCGTGGCGGGTGTGCTGCCGCATGAGGAATCTTTTTCAGGGCGGTAGTCCTCGGCATGTATGATGCACTGGGACGCTGATGCGCGGCAGGTGCCGTTGAGATAGCCTATCAGGCAGCATTGCGCCTGGCAGGTTGACTGGCTGTTCACGCTCAGCGTGATTTGGGAAGAGCAGGAATCGCCGCTCTCAGAGCTTACGGTGACCATTGCGCCATAAACCCCGCCTACGGCCGAAACGGGGATGTCGTAATTGACCGCAAGGGTTGCATTCTGGCCCGGAGCAAGGTCCGGAGGCACAACGTCACCGATTGAGGTCAGCGACCCGCCCCCGCCCGAAAGGACCGCGCCCATCCCTGTGATGTTATCGTTGCCAATGTTGCTGATTGTTATCGTATCGGTGCTGCTGTTGCCTGCCGTGAATCCCCTGGAGATTGTGGGCGGCGAGCAGTAAAGCGAGCCCTCGCCGATCCTCACCACCCCGGAAGGCAGGTATTCAACAAGGATTTTTTGTGTGCCGCCGTAGGCTGGAAGGGCTCCCACAAGGTTCGCCTTGGAGTATGAGAATACGTCGGTGTTGCCGGCAGTGGTCTGCATCGTGAGTATAATCGCTTTTCCGGTTATGTTCCAGTCTGACAGGCCGTTCGGCAGGTAGACAGTCACATACTCCTTTGAATTCGGCCCCAGCGCATAGACAAAATCGGCGGCTGCCGTCAGCTGGTTCACCGTGTCCTGCGCCTGCAGGACCCCTGTCGTGTTCGCGGAATAGTTTGCGGCCAGCACGAACACCGCGGTGATGAACGCCAGCAGCACTGCAATCAGTATTATCTGCTCAAGCGATGCCTGGCCTCTCAGCCCCGGATTTTCCAAAGGTTTGATATTATCCATCCTTCTCAGCCTTTTGCCTCTTTTTGCAGTCTGGGCTCTGCACATTCTCCGGGCTCTTGCCCTTTTCAGGATTTTGGCTCCCTTTTTGCCTTTTTCTGCTGCTGTTTGAATTTTGGATGTCCTCCAGGCTCTTGCCGTCAAACTTTATGCCCTCGTCGGTTATCTCAAATGGGTAAAGGTCCAGGGGGTGGTGCGTGGAGCGCATTTTCCTTATTGAAAGCGCACGGAAGGCCTCGTACGGGAAAAGGGGCTTTTTCATCAGGTAAAGGACCACGACCCCGTCAACGATGTATTCCTCCAGCCCGGATGCCGAAAGTATGTCCGAGCCGTCATTGATGTCCGAAATGATGAGCGCGGTGCACCCCATCTTCTTTATTTCCTGGTCAAGGTGCACAAGCCCGTTCCTGACCTTGTACAGGTCTGAAAAATACCCGAGCAGGACGGAATAGGAATCAACGACG
>Ga0209777_10003750_pt1 | contig 18554 bp, 23 predicted proteins | sample FrelakmetHBP12HB_FD_187147 | JGI IMG/M metagenome (GOLD analysis project Ga0209777, IMG submission 187147) | Freshwater lake sediment microbial communities from the University of Notre Dame, USA, for methane emissions studies -HBP12 HB (SPAdes)... | ecosystem: Environmental > Aquatic >...
TCTCGAACCGGCTGGGCAACAAGGCCGACGTGAAGGTCAAGCTGCGAGGCCGTGAGGCCGTGTTAGGTTCCGGACGGTCGATAGAGGTGAATGAATTACGCTGACGAAAGTCAAACAAAAATTAGGTAAAATTCAACCAGCTTTCTTGAAGATCGCTACGCGTTCCATTAATCGAGAGCGATTTGTGTTACTTCTTCTGGGGGTAACTCATCTGTCCCCATTAATCTCTTCCTATGTTCGTGAGTACCTTTCGGCGCTCACTCACTCATTAGGTCGTCTATGCATACGCCCGGATCTTGCTGGGGCCTTGAATTGATGATGTTCGTTCAAAGACGTCCGACGCTGCAGCCTTAATACAGGAGATATCAACACCCGTCCCAAAAACGCTTTTCAGATCTGTTTTGGGCTCCCGAGCAATTGCGTCAACGGTGCTTGCCTCTGCTTCGCGTATAGCCCTTTGGGCTTTTTCGTTTCCGCCCGTCTTGACATAGCGGGCGCTTGTCGCTTTCGCCCCGTTGCGCCAGTATCGATATCCACGCTTCCCCTCCGTAACACTTTCTAAAGCATCGTCTCAGCGAGGCGACGGTCACTGTGATACGCACCTTGTCGTGCTGTTGACGCCGCTACGATGAACATACTCACGAAGTCATTTCCAGGTAGGAAAGGCGCTAAGCGTAGTTCACAAAGGTGGAAGGATATAAAAAAGTCAAGGGCGTTTTCCGCAAGCTTGGTGTGTTTATCCCTCTCTTCTGAAACAAGCAAGCTTAATCGGAAGTGTCTTGTATCACGTTAAAAACGCCAGGAACCGCCCCCCTAAGCTTTTTTTGTAGGTGGGCCCTGGCCCTCTTTTGAGCTTTGCTTTCTAAAATCCGGTTTCGTTCTTTTTCTGAGTAGGTCGCGAGGGGCCTGTGATACTCCTGATAGTCCCTCGATCTTGTTCCCGTCCTCATTATGTGACCTTTAGAACTTATGGGCAAGCGTTTGCTAGCTATTGTTACTCGTTACATGAATAAAATATGCTCCGCCTCTGTTCTTTAGATCTGTAGCTAGCAATTTTCTTTAGATTAAACCTAATGGACTATACACTTTTCATAACGTCCTTCTTCCCGAAGAGAGAATAAATTTTGGTTTGCTAGTTTTTTAAGGATTTCCCTACAATAGCCAGCGTAATCTAAGCATGGTGTCTTCCCATCACTACATATCCACGTCATACACGTGATCAGGGAGCGGATGTCGATAATACTGATTCAAAGGACTCGCGTAACGCTTCGCCCGGATCCATCTAGCCGATCAGGGATGCTCGAAGATAGCGCCAGTCGTGTCTGCCCCCGCCATATCAGCCCCCAGTAAGGTCGGCGCCGATACAGCTCGCCACACCAGATCAGGCTTTTAAAAATGGATCCATCTAGACTTACTTAGCCGCTAAATTATTTCCCCATTTATGGAAATCGTGTAATCTTTGATTATAATGTTTTTCTTGGCTTTTTCCAGTGCCCTTTGAACTATAATCCCAATACCTGAGCAACAGGGAACCTCCATATGCACTATGGAAATCGATTTTATATCCTGTTTCTGGAAGATTTCAGATAATTTATCCACATATTCTTCTATGATTTTATCCAGTTTGGGACAGAGAATTATCAAAACCTTATCTTTTAAGAATCTTTGATGGAAATTAGCATAGGCAAATGGGGTGCAATCGGCCGCCAACAAAAGCTCAGCATTTTTTAGGTAAGGCGCATTTGGGTTTAAAAGCTTCAACTGTATAGGCCAATTTCTGAGTTCTGAAGTTAGCATCACCGGCTCGTGAGTCTGACTGCCAGATCTACTTAAATCGCGCGTCATTGAACCGGGATAACCGCAGGCCAATGGTTTTTCTTCATAATCTGGAATTTCGATGCTATTTTCCTTCAAAAAGTCAATAGCTTCATTTACAAGATCCTCTTGGCCATGTTTCTGAAGATGCTGCAGGTGGGCTTTTATGACATTAGGTCCTGCTTTTGCGATATTTCCCATAACCTTATGCTCTTCATAAGGTTCGGCTTCTCTCGTTTCAATTTCTATAGCGCCCTCCGGGCAATCCCCGATGCAGGCTCCTAAACCATCACAGAATAAATCACTTAAAACTCTGGCCTTCCCATCAATTATCTGTAAAGCACCTTCAGGACAACCAGTTACACAACTGCCACAACCAGTACATTTTTCTTCATTAATTTGGATAATATCTCTTTTCAAACTATTCACCCATATCCGCTGATTTATTGAATTTTTGGGATTATTTGCCCAATATTATTGTTGAGATAATAGGAATAATTCTTTATATATGAAAATAAGCTGACAAATTACCGTACATGTAGAAAATATGTTTAATTTACTCTTTCTTTTGTTTTTAGTTATGTTCATATTCTGCCAGATATTTGAAATATTCATCCCCAGATATGGCCAGACTAAGGAAGACAAGCTGGTATTCTTACCAATAACCATTCTAGCGTGAATACCGGTAGTTTATGGTATTTGACCCTGGGCACTGTCAAACCAAAGCCGTCAATTGAGCCTTTGTCGGCGGCGAGGATTATGGTGAGAAACAAGCACAACAAGAGTAAAAAGTTGCATAACTCTGAAATTGTGAACGACGCAGGTTACTCAATGATTCTTGTTCAAGTTAGAATGCTTCGATTTACCTAAAAAAAACCCTGCAGAATTACTTAAGGGATTAAAAAAAAATTCTTCCACCATCTCTCAATGGTGTTCCGCATTTTTTATGAATCCCTTTTGTGCATGAACTTAGGCCCGGTCCAGTTCCAATCCCCAAGGAGGTGCATAACCGCCGGAACCACATAGGTACGGACAAACAGCGCATCAACAAGGATTGCGAATCCAAGGGCGAATCCGAACTCCTGGATCATTGGTGCGGATGAGAACATCAACGTGCTGAAAGCTCCGGCCATGATAAATCCGCAGATCGTAATTATTGCGCCTGATCGCTCAACCGCGTAGGTAATTGCCTCATCATTAGACTTCCCTTTCCTCACGTTCTCTCTAATACGGGTCGTCAGAAGAATATCGTAGTCCATCCCGAGTCCGAGACATACCACAAACAGGAATATAGGAACAATCCACGTCACAGGTATGCCCAGCAGTCGATCGAAGAGCAGGAAGGTGAGTCCCAGTGTCCAGACGACGGTCATTACGATCGTTACTATGGAGCGAAGCGGCGTCAGATATGACTTCATGACAAAGAACAGCAAGAGGAATATTAGGACGACTACTCCGATCTCGATCCACACGAATTCAGAAGTCGTCGTCTGTGAGGTGACGAAGAGCGATACGGCACTCCCAGTGACCCAGGAGTCGGTCACCACGTCACTGTAAGTACTACCGAAATCATCGATAATGTCCTGTATGCCCTTGATAGTGTCGAACGAACGTTGAGACAGCGGCTCATCTTTCGTGATGGTAGTTATCTTTGCATAGTTGAGGGTTCGGGCTCCCGTTGAATTGTTGACAGGGCCTCCGAGCGACCCTCCGAGGAAGTTGAGGATGTAGTCGATCGACTGTACTTTATAGGCGGCAGGAAGCTGGCTTGCAAGAACGGTTGACACAGCGGCCTTTAGTGAATCTGACGGCACGGCCTGCAATGCTGTGGACTCATTTCCATAGAGGGAAACGAGCCGTGCCCAGCTAGTCGGTCCGTAAGCGAGGCCTACATTCTGACTCTCATCGGTCATGATTGTCTTGGCGAGTGAATCGGTCAAGTTGAGATATCCACTCGCAGAGCTGTTCCAGCGCAATAAGGGTATGGTGGTGTTTGCCAATGTTACAGAGGATGTTGTCGCGATCGACTTGTTAAATTCAAGAACAACATACGTGGGCATGATTACCCCGCCGTTGGTGTTCTGCACTATAGCGTCGACTCCTTGTTTTGCCTCTCCATTTGGCATAGTGCCAATCATGTTGAATGAAGACGACGAGGTCGTCGCTACATAGGCAAGGGGGATGGTGATAAGGGCGCAAGCGATAATTATTGCCCAAGCGTACTTTATTGCCTGCTTTGCCGAGGTGGCGAAGTACCGCTGCCCAAACTTGGAGAACGTTCCATATAGTCCCTTCATTGCCTTGCTATCCTCTGAAAAAGTCTCTATAGTTGAAGGATAGAATATCCGATCTCCAATGAGCCTGATAATGGAGGGGATTAACGTAAGCGCTGCCAAAAGTGCGATAACTATTCCAGAAGCGAGGACTATCCCCATCGTGCTAATCAAAGAAAATGAACTAAACGACATGACACCGAATCCGATAATGACTGCGCATCCGGATATGGTGATAGACTCTCCTGCCCATTTGACCGATTCTCTAAGCGCGGATTCCTCATTAAGACCATTCTTGCGCTCTTCCCGATATCTCGCAACGATGAAGATGCAGTAATCACAGCCTGCGCCGAGCATTGAAACAAGCACTATAATCTGCGTTATGTAGTAGATATCTACGACACTGCCTAGGAAGAACACGAAGCACAGCAGTATTCCATAAGCAAAACCGATGACAATCGGTGGGGTGGCGGACGCAACGATCGACCTGAAAAAGAGCCCTATGAGCACAAGGACAAGCAGTATAGTGAACGGATCTATCTTTGATACATCCGAAGCAGCTCCCGCTTCGGTGTCGTGTCCGATCGCAGACTGACCTGTTACATAAGTCTTCAGGCCTTCGGTGTTGGCATTCGATAAGAGCGACCGTATCGTGGGCACTTCTGCGTTTGGTTTTTGGTCACCTGAAAAAGTGATAAGGTACATGTGTATGCCGGATTTTGACACACTGTCGTTCGAGAACCTGCCAGCAAACGACAAGGTTGCATCACTGCCATACTCTCCCTTTAACTGCGTCGCTAATGATTGTTGGAATTGCTGTATTGAGGCCTCTTCGGCGGCATTGCTGAAAGGAACAACGACAATGGTGGACATCTTGGACGATGCATTCGTAAAGAAATATCCAGAATCGTAGATGAGCTGCATCCCTGCGGCTGACTCAGTTTTCGATCCTCCCATCGACGTTTGGTCATAGTTGAGGACACTGCTAGACTGCATGGCAAACGGGATGGAGATCAGCAGTGCTACCACCCAAAAGGCGACGATCGCCTTGGGGTGCTTAATGATTGTGTTTGCTAATCGTTCGAACACACTTACATCGGTCATGTTATGTTGGTCGTTGTCATTTCGTCAGTAGATTATTTAATTTTTGGGGAAGCACAAACTACGAGTTTCAATATTTGACTGGGTGCAGAAAAATGACTCAAGGAGTGTAGCGAAGCTTAAGCATTGTCTTGAATACGTAAAAGCTGAGGCATAACCTCTTCATACGACAAATAGAGGGGACAACGCTGGTTTGCGATAGTTTTAGGCGATTTGCACGCGAAGGGCATTCAAATCGCTGCCACTGACGAGACCACGCGTTGGAGCTACAAGTAATATTCTTTTTTCTTTTCTGGACTGCCGGACGAGATGTTGGTTACTGCGGAGATGGCGCCGATTCGCTTTGTTAATCCGATTACCGAGATAACTTCGTCACGTTCTCGTTCCATTCCTCCTTCACTGAGTCCAGAGTGTTTAACAAATCTGGAAACGTTTATGTATCATTGTAGTATATAACATTGTATTATACAAGGAGTTTACAAGTACCGTGTGCAATCAAAGCCACTGTAACTGTTGGCAATATCCAGAACGGAGCTGGATACAGTTCCTCATCCTCCGGGTCCTCTATGAAACCCCCACGTACGGGTATCAACTCCTCAACGAGATCGAAAAACGAAGCTGCGGCTGTCATAAGCTCGAACCGGGAAGCATCTATACCGTGTTGCGACGGATGGAGGAGAAGGGGTTGCTAGCATCGAAGTGGGAGAAGGGAGATTCCGGCCCTGATAGGAGGGTCTACACCGTGACCGAGAAGGGCGCCGAATTCCTGAAGGCGGGACTGAGCACGATGGTACGGAGAAAACAACTCTTTGATGATTTGATAGAGTTCTACGAACGGCGTTTTAAGCCATAGTGCAAAGGAGGTGAACGATACATGTGCGGACAAGATAGTTATTCATATGAGGGTTGCGGCTGCGGCAGCAGCTGTGGCTGCGGGTGCGGTATGCATCACCGTTATGGGCACCACGGGCACTCAATGGGGATGGGAACGAGTATGGAACCCCCGGTGCCGTTGATGGACGTTGATGAAGAAATCAAAATGTTGGAAGAGTATAAAGACGCTCTCAATGCCCATCTTGAAAAAGTGAACAAGCGACTTGAGGGGTTAAAGCGCTGAAATGGCGCACTCCTTTTTTCTTGTTTTCAGGGCGTAGAAGCGCGACCGAGCACTTCATAAGGCTTGACTGTAGTTGCCGCTCAGCTCCATCTTAAACTGCGGTATTATTTCACTCTCTCTGCCTCCAAGCTGCGCGTTCTCGGACGGGTTGATGCCGGCAAGTCTTTTATCTAATCGATAATTGACGAGCAGGGACACTGCGCATACAAGAACAAAGTAGCCCCTCGTGGCGCCATCGAAAGGATAAGCGGCATCGTTATGACGGTAGTGGCGCGCTCTAACCCCTGCGAAAGCGATTATAAAGCCGAGTATCAATCATTATGCTGTGCCGTATTGTAATATTCCATGTCGTTTTTGACCAGCTAGTCAACGCTAAATGAAATGACAAAAGCCGTTCCGTTCTCTCTGTTCAATTCAATAGTGCCCTCGAGCTGATTGACCAACGTCACAACGAGAGCGATAAAGAAGATGAGAAAAACCCCTCCTTTGAGGAAAGTGCGTATTCTCTGTGTATCAGTTGGGTCGCGGGTTGAAGGAAAAAGCTTGGAGCTTTTGAGAGAACTCCCACAACTCGTACAGCCTTTAGCGTCTTTTGGGACAATTGCGCGACAGATCTTGCACTTTTTGACTCTCATATCACCTTTTTCGGCTAGTTTTATCGCTTCATGAGGTTTTTAGAGGAGCGCGGTAAAAGACGGCGCCCGCTCTTCTTATGTTCGAATGTGTGCCATAAGTGGCAATTTCATAAGAACTACGTTCCCTCGTTTTCCAGTTTATCCTCACTATTCAAATTTTTCAACTAGATGTTCCTTGCTAGGATATTGCATCACCAGTTGGACTGAAGTTGCGGGAAGAAAACCATAGAGCGAGATTCACGAGACTAATGAGAACGGGAACCTCTATCAAGGGCCCGATGACAGCAGCAAACGCCTGCCCGAACCGATGCCGAAGACCCCCACAGCGACCGCAATCGCGAGCTCGAAATTGTTGCTCGCTGCAGTGAATGCTAGCGTGGCCGTCTTAGCATAGTTGATTTTGACCCGCCAGCAGACATAGAAGGTGAGCAAGAACATGACGACGAAGTACACAAGCAGTGGAATGGCAATCCGCACGACGTCGAGTGGCAGCGATATAATGAGGTTCCCCTTTAAAGAGAACATTATAATGATAGTGTATAACAGCGCTATGAGCGAAACAGGTCCGATCTTTGGAATAAAGCGCCCTTCGTACCATTCTCTCCCTTTGAGTTTCAACCCGACATATCGGGTCATAATCCCTGCAACGAACGGGATACCTAGATAAACTGCTACAGTCTTCGCAATCTCGACAATGGACACATTCACTACAGCTGCCACTTGACCGATGCCAAGCCATTGAGGTAGTATAGTGATGAGGAAGAAGGCGTAAACTGAGTAGAAGAGCACCTGAAAGATCGAGTTCAGAGCGACAAGAGCCGCTGCGTATTCACTATCGCCACTAGCTAGGTTGATCCAGACGATGACCATCGCAATGCAAGGCGAAATGCCGATGAGAATGAGTCCTACAAAGTACTCAGGATAGTATCGCAGAAAAATGACTGCGAGGGCGAACATCAGAAGTGGTGCAATGACCCAATTAAACAACAGCCCTAGGCCTAAGACTTTGGTACCCCGGAAGACCGTTCCAAACTCCTCGTAACGAACCTTAGCCAGTGGTGGATACATCATTACGATGAGCCCGATGGCGATGGGAATAGAAGTCGTTCCGACAGATAATTGATTAAGCGCGTCCGGGACGCCTGGGACAAAGTAACCTATCGCTAGTCCTATGACCATCGCCAGAAAGATCCAGAGGGTCAGGAATTCATTTAGGAACGATAGTCGTGCTTTGGGTTCTTCAACCATGTAAGAAACCTCTCGTTTCGCACATTTTCAATGATACCGTGATACGAGTAACAGCGTCTTGCTTGACGCACTGACCGATCCCTTCCACCGCTCGCAATCGCAATTGCGTCTTAGCGATTACATGGGTTGACAACAGCCGCTCTTTTTAGTCAATAAGTTGTAGAGTGAGTGCCCCTTAGAGGTAAGCTCATATCGATCCCCATTTTCAAAGATGAGACCGGATTCAACAAGTTTTATCATCTCAGTCTCAACTATCTGCGACTTTGTTGCGCCGTAGCTTTCAGCATAGCGCTTTTTAACCGCAGGATTCATAAGTCGCCATAGTAGGTCGTGAGCTTCAATATTAACATCTAAGTCCACGTCGTTACCACCTCCATGCTCTAGGGCTGCAGCATCGTTGAGACGATTCGCTAGACAAGGCGTTTGTCACCAACTTTTTTGTAAACAAGCTCATTTTTCCCACCCTCTCCAATTAAAAACGTCTAGTTGCAACTGTTTGAGATCATCCAGGCCTTCAGGCTCGTGATCTAGGAGGGGGATGGTGAATACTGGCGTATTAAATCGCTGTTTTATCTCTTCGATGTACTTTTCTTGCTGTCTCCTCCTGTTGTTAAAGAAGACATTTCTTCCATACTTTTCAGGGAGCACATAGTTGATAGCGACCAAAGCGGTCCTTATTCCGACCTGCTTTTTTAAGTCCTCGGAAGCTCTCAACGCTTCTATCATAGGGGTATACTCAGGGTACATGACAGATATGAACGTACTTCTTTCTCGATTCCGCATGGCGTCAATAACGTGAGCATATTTGTTCATCGTCTCCTCAGAGGTTTTTTTGTCAACGTGCCTAAGTCAATGAATCCCTTCCAGTCTGAAGGGAGCTCGAGTAGTCTTAATGTATGTCCTGTCGGCGCCGTATCAAAGATCAACACGTCATAGTCGTGCAGTTCAAAGTAGCTCATAAATCTCTCAAATGCAGCCATTTCCTGTGCGCACGGGGAGTTTAAATCCTCTTCAACGGCTGTTCGGATCTCTTCACTTTTGTCTTCGACTGCCTGTAATATTCGTTTGCTATACTCCTCCCATGCTTTCTTTTGGTCTATTCGAGCCGCAAACAAATTGTTAAAGCCAGCAATAGCGGTCGGTTCAGGTTCAATGTATTGTCCAAAGATATTTTGCAGATGAGAGGCGGGGTCCGTCGTCACGATAAGCGTCTTGAGGCCTTTTTCTGCGAGTTATACAGAGGTTGCGCAGGCAACCGTGCTCTTTCCTACCCCACCTTTGCCAGTGAAGAAGAGATAACGCGTTCCGTTGACTGGGGCAAAAAATGGAAGGAGGTCTTGCCCTCTCTCGAACGTGCTGGATGCTTCATAATCATCCCCATTTGACAAATCCGTTGCAGATTCTTCACTGACGACCGTAGGCTCTTTCATATTTTCGTACAATGTCTGCCCCACCGATTCCAGAAACGGCAGTCCAGAGATTTCAGAGTCCCTCAGGGGGTAAAAAAGCTTCTTTCCTTCAAACTCGTCTTCTATTCGCTTTACTATTGTCTGTTCTTCGTTCCATTTCTTCTTGAAAAAACGGTCAGTAATTGCCGCTTCTGGAAGTACCCCATTGACTATAAAAAAAGATGTAACAATCCCCAATTTAGATAGTTCGGCGCTGCTCCGCTTCGTTTCGAGAATCGACGAATTTTCTGGCCTGAGTACAAAGACAAATGAAGTCTTATCGCTGTCTTGAAGCGCCGCGATTGCCGTTTCATACTTCTGCTTCGCCCCCTGCAGCGAGGCACTCGGTCCTATACACGTTGATCCGCCTTTATCTAATTCTGTACACCACCCGCTCGGTAGTTCCAGCAGTCTGACGGTATGTCCGGTTGGGGCGGTGTCGAATACGACCGCGTCATAAACAGGATTATTCATGAACTCTATAAACTTGTCAAAAGCTGCAACCTCCTCAACACACGGGCTGTTCAATTGCTCCTTCATTACGTGCAAATTCGTTTCATCCAAGATTGCTCGCAGCGGAGCGATCATTCGCTCCCTGTATTCGTTAGAGGCGATATCTGGGTTTATTTCAATAGCAGATAGATTTTCAATGTCATTAATGGGGGCGATCTTGTGGCCGATCTCTTGACCAAAAATATCAGAGAGGTTGGGAGCAGGATCGGTGGTAACGATGATGGTTTTATATCCTCTCTTTGCCAGCCACACGGCGGTGGCACAGCTCATTGTGCTCTTGCCGACCCCACCCTTGCCGCTGAAAAAAAGGAATTTTGTCTTACCGTGTTGTGTGGGCTCGATCAACTCGTTCATTTTCCAGCTCTGTGCTCCTCAAGGGCTTTTTTGAGCTCCTCGTACGTTAAGTAGCGCTGTTTGGCAACGATGTTTCCATTAATCGTTGTGATCGGCAAGATTTCGGGACCTTCTTCTTTGACCAATTCGATAATTTCGTTCTTTTCGAGAAACATGTTGACATTGAAGGATAGGCCCCCCCTCACAACGTTCACATCTTTAAACTCATGCTGTATTTTCTTCAGCGTCTCATTGAATTCAATAAGCACTTTGTCCGGTTCTGGACCGCAGATTCCCGTGGGACAGCACATCGCACCCTCGTATACGATTAGGTCGATTTTTGTCATTGTAACATCTGCTTATTTGTTATGCAGACTTTCGATAGAACATATGAATATATCTAAATATATTATACTTACGTTACGTATTTTTTTTCTGAGCGAATCTTTAGCATTACCACTCTTTGTAGAACTCTCAGAACAGAATGTCAACTTCAATATAGCCGCAACTATTAGCGCCATCGGCATCGAGTTTGAGTCAAGTCCCTCATACGTTAATGTCCTACAGCACGCCTCAGAGTCTGCTTGATATGGGCACGCAGCACAGCAACCCATTCCAAAGTTGGGACTTAGGATCTCATGCAGCGGCAAGCAGGCGATTCCCAGCTCTTTGTCGTAATTCGTATCGACTCACTCTTGCCAACTTCGAGAAGGCTATCTCCTTCGCCCACTGTGACCTCACACAATACGATGCAAGTTACCCCCCCTAAAACCCCCTGAAGCTCATGCAAGACGTCGCGTAAGCTTAGCTCCGTCGTTCTACGTTGAGCGTCTGCATCTTCTTGTTTGTTAACTGAGTGAAAGTACTCTACAGTGATGCATCGTGCAAGCGATTGAGTCATAGTATTCATCTGAAATATCTGCTAGTTATCTCTGCTACACTGACCGTGATTGAGGCCATACCGGGACAACTGCTATCGTTCGTCGGCGACTTGGTATTGAAGTCACTTAAATATCAATATATTAACATATATCAATGTTTTGAAAGCGCCCCCGACCTAAGCGCGCATTCTCTAATCCAGCAAAAACGACGTATAGTAAACTGATTAAAAGGTCACATGTGTTCTAAAAATCCAATCGGAGGTGAACCACGTTCGCGCTACTCCAACTCATCGAGCGCTTTTAAAAGAGTTCCGAGGCGATCGCCCGCAAGTCGGTGGTAGCTCCATTTGCCTTGGCGTCGATCTAACACGAGGTTGGCGTCTTTGAGTATACGTAGGTGGTGTGACACAGCAGACTGCTGGGCGTTGAGTAGCAACATGAGTTCGCAAACGCAGAGTTCGTCTTGGCTCAGAGCCTTGATGATTTTAAGCCTCGTTGGGTCGGCTACTGCCTTGAGCGTGCGTGCCTGTTTGTACGTGTTGCGCTCATCAATAGCCTCGGCAATTTCGTTAAGCGTACTTTTACGCTCCTCCACGTCCATGTTGCGTGCCTCTGAACAGTGCTGAAGCGAGTTTAATGGGTCAACGATCTTCATATCTGTGTTTCTTAGCATGCCTTCTGTTAAATCTAAATATATATGATCATATATATCTCCATCGTTTGACGCAACTCAACACTTTTGCGCGCGATCTGAAGCCCGCTTCGCTTCGCTGGCAAATGAACTCAATCGTTGTGCAAGTTCCTGCGTTGGGCGTCTTGTCCAAGCATTACCTCGGAATTCTTTAGAATAATCAACGCACAATCCCTAGCTCTTAGCGAGCACACTCATAAGCGAGCAAGAATTCGCAGCTCTACGTGACGTTTTTGCTCGCTTGTCGACGTGGGATATTATAACCCGCTCACTTTTTGCCTTCAGACTTATTCAGCCTCTCAAGAGCCGCAGCGGCCCTCACCGACGTCTTTCTGTTTGCACTTCACAAATCGACGAACAACGGTTCTATTGCTATTTAAGAGCGAAATTGTTACCAAACTAGGGGGGTAGAAGTTATTTAGTCGCCAACCTAAGCAGTTTCGCAACTGATTATGAGCAATCCAACCACGTATTGACACCGGTACAATATATCGATGACAAAAAATTTAGTTCTTGTGCACCCACAATGCAGCACAATCACAGATTGCTGAAGGGTTCATCAACGCCCAATACGATGATTGATACAAAAGCGTAAGTGCGCAGGAACGGGCCGAAAGAAGCGCATCCGTGCGCAATTGTGGGTACAGCCGAGGTCGGCGACGACATCACAGCGCATTGTGCAAAGTCACTAGACGAGCTTAAAGACTTACCCTTTGACTATGTCGTGACAAAGTGAGTAAAGCCCAAGAAAACTGTCCCATTTTTCCGAGAGGAGCGACTTACCTCCATCATCCGTTCGACGATCCCATCTCAATTACGGGATCGGACAGCGCGCACTGTGGCCCATTTAGACACGTGCGCGACAAGATCAGTGATTGGATCGAGATCATGTTTGCCCTATGATCAGTGATCTCAGGCAATACCCAGAATAAAAGCAAGTTGCTCAGAAAGCCTAAAGCTACCCCTGTCTAACTGTCTAACCGTCTAACCGTATTGCGCGATCCGCCTAAGCGTGGATCTCACACCGCGACCGCGTAGTCTTTTCAGAGCCAACGCGGCTGCCTTTCGAACGGGGGGTATAATATCGCTCAGTGACTTTTTTAGCGGTTCTATTGCCCGCTCATCGCGAAGCCCCCCAAGCGATGTGGCTGCCGTTGCGCGGACGTCGTAGACTGGATCACTTAGTGCATCGATGAGCGGTGGAACCGATCTCGTGTCCCTCAGTTCGCCAAGAGCTCCAGCTGCTGCTGTTCGAACCACCCATTCGTCATCGGAGAGCGCTTCGATTAGGGACGGCGCCGCCTGCCGTTCGTTGACTTTGCCGAGGGCGATCGCTGCCACCTTGCGAACTCCGTCGTTATCATCTTCGAGGGCGCCTATAAGAGGGTTCATAGCGTCTCGATCGGCTATCTGGCCAAGCGCCTCTGCCGCAGCAGCGCGAACGAAGGCGTATTCGTCGTTGAGCGCTTCGATGAGCGCTGGAACGGCGCGGTAGGAGACAGCTACCCCTAAGGCCCTCGCAGCATCCGCACGCACGCGCTGATCGCGTTTATAGTTCAGAGCTCTTAAGAGTCCTGCGTCATCTCCTTTAGCTACTAGCTTCGAAACGTTTGGTTTGAACAACGGGACCGTTATTTCTTCTCTAGCTCGAGTCGCGCGGGCAATCCCGTTGAGCAATTTATTCTGGGCAAACACTGTAAGCTCTCCATGTCGTATGTAAATATAAAGATGTATTGAAGTGTCTATACAATACTAAAAAGTGCTTTAGAAATTCTGCAATATCTACATTTTTTTGTCGTAACACTATATGTTATATTGATGTATAATCATATATAAATACGATCTTGGGCACACGATATTCAAAGAGCTACGACGACATGTGAACCAGTCATAGGCACTTCGGGTGATATAATGGAGGGGAACCCGATACTGCTCCGCTCTTGACCTGCAGATAATTCCGCGGCACTCTGCGCGATGTATATGGTCAATCATACGCCCTACATATTCTTTGGTCACGATGCGGTTTGTAACATTCTTACACACCTTAACGCGCCGAAGCCTCACTAGAAACAGCTCAAACGAACGATATCGAGCATCAAGAGGTATTTTGGCCAAGTACTTCAGAAACGCCGCCGCAAATGTCAAGACCTTGCTCTTGGAGTCTTCACATTTATACTTCGCTTTTGTAGTCACACCAAAGCAATAGAACTATTACTGTTCCCGCGTGACTGCTGGCTATGACAAAGGCAGAAGAGGCAGTTGTCCTTTTTCAACAGGGGTTCAACTGTGCACAAGCTGTGCTTTCGGTCTTTGCACCGGACTTCGATCTCGACCGTGACATGGTACGTCGGATCTCACAGGGATTTGGCGCCGGGATCGGTCGTTCAGATAATATTTGTGGATCTCTCTCTGGGGCGATTATGGTAATCGGGCTGCGTTACGGCGGCATACGACCTGATGACACTGCAGCGAAAGAAAAAACATACGCAGTGGTCGCTGAGTTTCTATGGGATTTTAAGACCCTCCATGGCTCGGTAGCCTGCACGGATCTGCTCGGGTACAACTTGTCAGACCCGAAACAGTTTGCTGATGCGAAAACGCACCAAGTCGCAAAGGAGCTATGTCCAGCATTTGTCCGGGATGCCGTGAAACTCGTTGAAAAAGTAGTGTAATTTTTCGCGCTAGCAAGCTTAGTTGAATGAGACGATCTTATGTCTATGAATCCGCGCTACCTGCGAAACATACGAGAGACCTATCTCGCTAACAAGGATGCCATTCCGGTGATGAGGCCACCCGGGTAGCGCCACCGAACCCCCTTGCTCCAAGTGAGGCCCTCCTCGATAAAGCTGCGGACTGGGGGCAGAAGTACTTGCGCGAGCGTGCACATACGACCGACGCAGATGTCGTGCAGGCTCGCGAGTACGCATGGCGACAAATTGGCTTTGAGGCGCTATATCGAAGCGAAATCGCCGCTAACCCAGCGGCACAGACAGAGTTGCTACGGATTTTGGCAGAAGCGAAAGCTGGCAAGAAGATAGGGTTGTACTGCCGCACAAAAGAATGGCCGTGTCATCGTTTCATATTGTTGGACATATTGCGGGAGTTGGCGCAGGAACACGGCTAGGTCTATTTGGCAATCGGAGACTAAAAATGGGGTTTTCTGTGCTGTGGGGGTGTGGACCCTTTCATAGGTTTTGCTCACCAGTAATCTAGCCGCATATGCCCAAAGGTTTCTTTCAATGCCTAAGCTGGATCACAATAATAATGAATCAAACCTCCTGACTGTGTCCAGCACATGAAGGTACCCGATGACCAAGCGAATAGAACAGAGGGCTAGCACGACACATATGAACGTCACTTTTTTCACGTGGTTAGCCTCACAAACGTCGGGATTTCGCAACAGCAAAACAAAAACATCAGAGGGCGGCGCCCTCTATAAAAGAATAACGAGCCGGTGTCCCAAAACGGAGTAGTGCAATGAAACCGTACAACGTGAGGACGTTGCGCCCGTGCCGAAGCGGGGGAATAATCGTGGAGGGGCATTTCGGCAGGGAATTTTCCATGCACGAGTTATGTTCTTTGTTACAAGGTGTTGCAAAGTGCTCGGAAAAACTAGGGGTTGCGTTGTTTTCCCACGAGGGATATAACATCACTATATATAGAAAGGGACGAGTCGACGTGCGTGGCGTCGCATCTGAAGAGGAGGCAATTGAATTTATTAACGACATAAAACTCATTGTTGAAGCTGCCATTGTTGAGACAAATGTTGATGAGTTAATTACTGCGTTGAACGACGAAAACTCGAAAGTCAGACAAAACGCGGCAGAGACTCTCGGAGAGGAGGCGGACTGGCGAGTGGTAGAACCGCTGGCACACGCATTGGCGGACAGCGATGCAGATGTACGCCTAAGCGCCGCTCTCGCCCTTGGGATGATAGGGGATGCAAGCGCCACAGCCTCACTTACGTATGCATTGAATAATGAGCAAGATGAGACGGTTCGCGGAGCGCTGGAAACCGCTTTAGATATGATTAAAAAGAATATTATGAAAAAAAAGATGCGACTTTTTTGAGAGCTAATTTTGTATGTACGTACACACTTTTGCCAGCTGTTTTGCCGCGGGATCTAATCATATGAACACATTTATATATATTAATTTTAAAGATCAAGTGGAGAGTCTTCGTTTATGCAACTACGGTATAACCCAGCACGGCAACTTAAAATCGTAAAAAAGGGAGCGCGCGTGTGGGTGCTTGCCAGCATTCTCCTCTTCTCACTTTTTCTTGGGTTCGTTACGTATGCAAGTGCAAATGAGCTTGCCATTGGGACAGGGCAATATACCACTATCCAGGAGGCAGTAAATGCAGCTCAACCAGGCGACACAGTCCTTATTCCGCCGGGAACGTATAGCGAGAACGTGCTGGTCAACAAATCGATCATCATCAAATCATCGGCCGGGGCGGCAAAAACGATTGTAAAAGCGGCTGTGCCATCAAACGACGTATTTTTGCTCTCAGGAAGCAGCATACGAGTTGAAGGGCTCACGCTTACAGGCGGACGCGCTGGCGTGGAGTTTTCGGTTGCATCACAGTCCAATGTGACTGATATGATTGCACACGATAACGTCTACGCAATGCTCCTTCAGAATGCCACCAACAATAAGGTGAGCGCTAGCAACCTCTCTAATAACGGCTACGGCTTTTATCTCGATGGATCGTCGGGCAATACCTTTTCCGGCAACGAAGCCAAACATGAAAGCGGGAACGGTAACGCGCTGGGTGACGGGATTTATATGCGTGAGTCAAATTCAAATGTCATAGAGCAGAACATCCTCAGCAACAACCACGTTTATGGTATCTCCTTGCTCAGCTCGTCTAATACCGTTCTTAGCAACAACAGCATTAATACAAATGAGGAGTTTGCCGTTCGCCTCCGCGATAACGCAAATAACAACACTTTTGCCTCTAATACGTTTTCAGGAAATGCTAAACTCGCCGTCTATAGTGGCTATTCATCGGGAAATTGGTTCTACCTCAATAACTTTGTCAATAACCCAGCAGGGATTCTTAGCTCAAACGGAAACACTGTCAACTCGACTGTGAAATATTCGTACAAATATGGTAGCGGCACCTATTCGGGCTATCTTGGCAATTATTACTCAGACTATAAAGGAGCAGATAGCGATGGAAACGGCATTGGTGATACCCCTTCAGCTACAGGGGACGCGTACCCGCTTGTCCGTCCTAACGGAAATTACAGCGTGATTCAGCTTGCATCGGTTGTCGGGCTGAAAGACAATCACAACACATCGAATGAGGGCACAAGTCCTATAGGGCAGAGCGTATCCGGGTTTGCGGGCGGCGCTCTATTAGACGGTCTAACCATTCCGGCACTGTTAATAGTCGTCGTCACAATCGCAGCCGTAATCGTCGTTTTTAAAAGGGCATCGCTGCGAAACGAGTGAAGTCGCAGCGCGATAACAAATATCGCGCTTAAAATGTGCTTGAGAAGAGATAAGGGTTCTATCGTTGCTCAAACCAAACGTAGCGAAGTGAGCTGTGAAGAGGGACATTGCTGGACTCATAAGTTCCAGCACTACAAACCGATCAGCACGCACGTCCAGCTGCTCCTTGTTTTGAGTGTGTCTGTTCTTGCGTCTGCACGTCAAAGTGACTCCAATGAGTGAACTCAAGCGGTTATTCGCGAACGTTAAGCGAATAGCGGCGCTTATTAGCGCGTTTATTGGACTAATCGTGCTCGTGCGAAATTGGTACTTACCGATATTCATCCGTCTCTATCCATTCGTATCAACGGACAGCGCGGTACGGATAACTACGCGATATGGTCTAAAATACGTCCTCCGTCCTAAACTGGGGGATTTGTCAATCCTTAACGAGATCCTTCGCAACGAGCTATACGCGCAGTGGCCCGTCTACGGAACGGTGGTAGATATCGGCGCGCACATAGGGGTATTTGCCCTACAAGCAAGCACGTCAAGTGACATTGTGATCTGTTATGAACCGTTTCCCCGCAATTTTAAGCTTTTGCAGAAAAACATAACGATTAACACGCTAAACAACGTCAAGGCGCTCCGACAAGCGGTTAGCGATGCGCGCGGTGTCAAACGACTGTGGGTTTCCGAGAAAAAGAGTTACGGGCATACGTTCTATCCATCGAACGGCTTTGGGTTTGTTAGCGCTATTGACGTCGAATCTATAACTCTCGCGGATGTCTTCAGTTCCAATGGGCTCGACCGTATCGATTTCCTCAAAATGCATTGTGAAGGCGCTGAACTCGACATCCTTACGCATACCCCGCAAGAAGTTTTTGATCGGGTCGGTGCCATAGTCGTCAAGTATGCCCGAGACGGCGTAAAAATTGCAGACGTGTTGACCGCACGAGGATTCGTGGTAGAGTGGGGCCAGAGAGGTACATTACGCGCGGTGAATAAAGGAAGGGGGGTTTAAGGGGCCACGATCGCGCAGTCTTATTGTTGGGTG
>Ga0209777_10003751_pt1 | contig 18553 bp, 17 predicted proteins | sample FrelakmetHBP12HB_FD_187147 | JGI IMG/M metagenome (GOLD analysis project Ga0209777, IMG submission 187147) | Freshwater lake sediment microbial communities from the University of Notre Dame, USA, for methane emissions studies -HBP12 HB (SPAdes)... | ecosystem: Environmental > Aquatic >...
TGAGGAGCCTTTGCCGAGCCTGGAGATGTATCTTGTGCCCCTGCGCCATTCTTACCACCTGACTTATTCTTCTGGTGTTCTTACCTCTGGCAGCCATACACTGACAGCGCAGGTCAACCTGAGCGGTGAAAAGGTGACCTCCGTGGCATTGCCCTTTGAATTGGATATTCAGCCGCCTAATCCGATCCTGGTCTCTCCACCGGTGCAAATTGTTCGCGCCGCGCCGGATGAGCGCACGACTGCCATAGCATCATTTGTTCCATCCGTGCAGCCGATCAGTATCATAATTGAATTCCCGGATGGGCGAACACGCCCGCTGGTCCGCACCACACTCTATGTGGATGGAAAGAAAGAGGCAGAGAATACTACCAAACCGTTCACCCAGTTCAATTGGGATATAAGCGGTTATACGGTCAGTGGCCAGCATATCCTTACCGTGGAAGCCGTGGATAGCTATGGTTTGAGTAAGATCAGTCTGGGACTACCGGTGATAGTGACAGTTATCATGCCGCAGGTTGGTCTGTTACCTTTCCTATCACGCAACAGCCGGTGGGTGGCGCTGGCAGCAATCCTGATTGCCGGGATGGGGTTGGGTCTGACACTCACTTGGAGTTGGAGGAGAAAACTCCATCCCGGAGTGGCAGGCGGCGGATTCCGCCATGACCCAGTGACACAGACAGTCCAGCGCGATGGCCAGCGACATCGCCTGCGCCTGCCATGGATGCGTCCGGTCAAACCAGCTGAAGCCTATCTGGTACGCCTGAAGGATGACGGCCAACCGATCACCTCCCCCTCTATCCCGGTTATAACGCCAGGGATGACCTTTGGCTCGGACCCGATCAAGGCCACACGCATTTTGGATGACCCCTCCGTTTCGCCATTGCATGCCCGGCTTACGGAAAAGAACGGCGAGTACATTCTTACCGATGAAAAATCGGCAGCCGGGACATGGGTCAATTACGAACCACTGACAACTCCCCGCCACCTTCAGCATGGTGATGTACTCCAAATAGGGCGGTTCTCCTACCGCTTCATGTTGCGCAAGCCACCTGAACGCTCAGCACCCAAAGTAACTCCAACACAGAAATGATCCGTACCTCGCAGGCCCCCCTTTACATTGCTGCTGTAACACATCCCGGCACGGCCGGAAGGCCGAATGAAGACCGTTTCGCAGTCTCTTCTTACCGTGTGAGTGAAACTGATCCCATGCCGTCGGTTTTTGCCATCATTTCGGATGGCATCGGCGGGCACCGTGCCGGGGAGGAGGCCGCTGAAATGGCCGTGGAAACCATCAGCCACATGGTGGCGCAATCAGATGTTCGTCGCCCGCTGACCACCCTCGATCACGCTATCCAGGTTACCAGTGATGCGATTGCCACGAGAGCCAAAGACGATGCGCAGCGCCTGGGAATGGGAACAACCTGCGCATGTGCCTGGGTCATCGGCCGCCAATTATTCATCGCTTCTGTGGGGGATTCGCGCATCTATCTTCTACGTAATGGCAATCTCATGCAGCTTACGGTGGACCATACTTGGGTACAGGAGGCATTAGAGAAAGGTATCCTGCACCCAGAAGATGTACACAACCACCCGAATGTACATGTCATCCGCCGTTATCTTGGTTCATCCAAAACGCCCCAGGCAGATACCCGCCTGCGGTTGGCGAAAAACGAGTCTGACACCCAGGCCCGTTCGCATCAAGGGCTGCACCTGCTCCCCGGTGACTTGCTCCTGCTCTGCACCGACGGACTGAATGATGTGGTCGAGGATGCCGAAATTGAGCCAGCGGTGCGCGGGCTGGACATTCATTCCGCCGCGCAGGTTTTGGTTGATCTGGCCGCTGCCCGCGAGGGGAAGGACAACATTACTGTGCTGCTGATGCTCGTCCCCGGGGAAGTTGCTCTGGCGAGAAAAAGCAATTTCTGGCTTTGGGCATTGCTGGGACTGGTAGGGCTCATTCTGCTGGCGTTACTGATTGCCGTGACAATCTGGGCAGTGTTTAATTATGTACTACCCCCATCCTCGACTCCGACCCCCATCCTGTAGAGCAGATTACAACCTTCTCTGCAGGAAACCGTAAATAATAATCGGAGGCAACAATGACTGAAGAACATACTAACAAGAAACATGTGCCCTGGATCCTCTGGCCGTTCTGGGCGATTTGGAAGCTTGTTGTGGGTATCGTCGCCGGGACCGGACGACTAGTCGCTGCCATCCTGGGATTGGTGTTCATGGTTGTCGGTGTGTTGTTGACTGCAACGATCATTGGTGCAATTGTTGGGGTCCCGTTTATAATTTTCGGATTGCTGTTAATGGTGCGAGGTTTGTTCTAGAAAACAGTGTCAATTTAGAATGTTTCATCCAGAACATTTCAATTCCCCATTTTCAATATCTACCAGCAAGCCGAAAAGTGCTGCGGCAAGAATTACCAATTTGCCTCTATTGTATTAAAAATCCTCCAACTCTATCGAAAACAAACTGACACTTCTCGTCACATGCCACTGAATGGTCGAAACCATCCAGCTAGATTTTATCTGTCTTTTTGTTGCAAAGATTTATTGATTGGTGGGTTAATTAGATAGAGTTCTTCTTTTTGGCAAAAAATAACTCGCTCAACCCGACGACAATCAACGAGCCAGCCAGTGTGAACAGCCAGGCTATCCCGGTTATATGTTCGGTCTGGCTCTCTCGTATCTCAACCTCGCGCAGGGAACGGCCTGCCAGGACGAAACCCGGCTGTGACCCGTTATAGGCAACCACCACCGCAGCCACCCTGACCCCTGACTCAGGTTGCCAGGATACCCGGTCTTCCCCCTTCTGATGGGTATAGTCAAAAACTCCCTGTGGCAGGAGCGGAACTGTTCCATGTAAAAGACCGGATGAAGCCAGTGGTTCACCCGTATTGCTGTAGACGACAAGGAATGGTGCCAGGCTGGTGGAAATATCCACCTGGGCGACTGGCAGTACAGACTCTGATGTCCCGCCCGCGGTTAATGCAACTGCGGCATCTTCGGCCATTTGGATCTGGGGATCGTTCGCCTCCATGCGCAGCGATTGCTGGACAGCCAGGTAGACCAGTCCACACAGGAGGGTGGCTACAACCGCAAGCGGTAGCCAGTGCCGGAGAATATTTTTTAATTTTAACAAGGGTGTCCTCAGGGACGAATAAGCATGGAGGTGAGCATACACCCGATCCTCTCACAGGACAAGCATCGGGCTCTGGTCATAAGCGTTTATTTTTTCACCAAAAAAGAATAATCATCCTCATAAGGCAAGTAATCTGTGACTTGTGCTTGGTGTTTCCTTGAAATGCGACGAAAAAAGACCCGGCTCATTGAGCCGGGTTGCTGCTGTTGAAATTACTCCAGTTTTCCTGTTGTCAGCGCCATCTTGACCTCACCGATGGCTTTGGTAATCTGAATTTCACGCGGGCAGGCCATGGTGCAGTTGTAGACAGTATGGCAGCGGTAAACGCCCCACACATCGTTCAGGATCTCAAGACGCTCGGAGGCTGCTTTATCACGGCTGTCAAAGATAAAGCGATGGGCAGCCACGATGGCTTGCGGGCCGACATATTTCTCACTAGCCCAGTAAGACGGGCAGGAGGTGGTGCAACAGGCGCACAGGATGCACTTAGTGGTGTCATCAAAGAGGGCGCGCTGTTCGGGGCTTTGGTAGCGTTCCTTTTCCGGCTCGGGGTCATCATTGATCAGCCATGGCTTGACCGAGCGAAAATTATCAAAGAACGGGTCCATGTCTACGATCAGGTCTTTGATGACCCGCAGGCCGAGGATAGGTTCGACGGTGATCTTCGTACCTGTATCCCGCACGAGTGTTTTGCAGGCCAGACGGTTAAACCCATTAATCCGCATCGCATCGGATCCGCAAATGCCATGTGCACATGAGCGGCGGAAGGAAAGTGTCCCATCCTGGTAACCTTTCACCTTCTCAAGCAGGTCGAGCACACGGTCAGTCTCTGCCGCCTCCAATTTGTAGGTCTTGTAGGATGGTTTCTTGTCTTTTTCAGGATAATAACGGAAGATTTTGATTGTGACTTCCATGTATGCCTCCTAATACGTTCGGACTTTCGGCTCGAACTTGGTGACGACGACCGGCTTGTACTTCAGGTCAATCCGGCCTTTGCCATCCACATAGGCCATTGTGTGCCTGAGCCAGTTCTGGTCATCACGGTCTGGGTAGTCTTCACGGGAGTGCCCACCCCGGCTTTCGGTCCGGGCGAGAGCCGAAACGGTAGTGATCTCGGCCAGGTCGAGCAGGTTGCCTAGTTCCCATACGTTCATCACTTCCATATTAAATATTGAGCCCTTGTCTGTCACACTGACATGCTGGTAGCGTTCCTTGAGTTCGCGCACCACGTTAAGGGCATTCTGCATGCCCTTGCCGGAGCGGAAGATGCCCATATCGTCAAACATAACCTTTTTCATTGTGCGACCAATGTCGAAAGCGTTTTCCTTGCCGTCAGCCTGCCGGATGCGATCGAACTGCGCCTGTGCGAACCCCGCCGGGTTGTTTGGCAGGAGTTGGTAATCGGCGCCCTTGGCATACTCGGCGGCGCGCAAGCCGGCATGTTTACCGAAGACGACCAGGTCGAGCAGGGAGTTGGTCCCAAGCCGGTTCGCCCCGTGGACCGAGACGCAGGCGCACTCGCCCGCCGCGTACAGACCGGGGACAACGGTGTTCTTCTCGTCCGCGATGGCCTCCCCGTATTTATTGGTGGGAATGCCGCCCATGGCATAATGTGCCGTGGGCTGGATGGGCATGGGCTGGGTAACCGGGTCCACGCCTAAATAGACACGGCAGAAGTCAACAATGTCTGGCAGTTTGGCGAGGATCTGCTCGCCGGTGACATTCACGGGAGAGCCGTCGAGGTTCTTGCGTCCGTCTAGGGCGGCGTACTTGTTGACCTGATCGGGTCGCACATCCAGGTAAACATAGTTCTGGCCGTTGACGCCACGGCCCTCTCGGATCTCCATATAAATGGCGCGACTGATCACGTCGCGCGAGGCCAGGTCCTTCACTCTGGGGGCGTACTTCTCCATGAAACGTTCACCCTTACCGTTGATCAGGATACCGCCCTCGCCGCGTACCCCCTCGGTGATCAGGATGCCAAGTTTGTAAATGCCGGTGGGATGGAACTGGAAGAATTCCATGTCTTCGAGAGGCAGGCCATGGCGCATGATGATGGCAGGACCGTCGCCTGTGAAGGCGTATGCATTGGAGGTGATTTCCCAGATGCGCCCATGCCCACCGGTGGCGATGATGACCGCCTTGGCGTGGAAGACATGCAATTCGCCGGTGGCTAGTTCGATTGCTACCACACCCGCGGCTTTTCCACCCACCATGATCAGATCGATCACCTGGAACTCATCGTAGAAGGTGACATTATTCTTAAGACATTGCTGGTAGAGGGTCTGCAGGATCATGTGGCCGGTACGGTCAGCAGCATGGCAAGCCCGCCGGACTGGTTTGCCGGTGAGGTTGTTGGTGTGGCCACCGAACGGACGCTGGGAAATCTTACCGTCCTTGGTCCGGTCAAAAGGTAGACCCATATGTTCCAGTTCATAAATAGCCGGGATAGCCTCATTGCACATGAACTCGATGGCATCCTGATCGCCCAAGTAGTCGGACCCTTTGACCGAGTCAAAGGTGTGCCATTCGGGATGGTCTTCCTCTTCATTGCCGAGTGCTGCGCCAATCCCGCCCTGAGCGGTCCCGGTATGCGAGCGGGTGGGGTAGAGTTTGCTGATGATGGCCGTCTTGGCTGTCTTGGAGGCGTACAAGCCGGCCATTAATCCCGCCCCACCTGCGCCAATGACAATCACTTCAAATTGAAGGGTTTTCATGCTGATGCTCCTATGATGTCACGATCACGGCGATGCCGATGAGGCTCATAGCCACCCAGACCAGGAGGATCAGGATGCGCAAAGAATTGCGTATCCATGTGTGCGAGATGTAGTCTTCCAGTACGCTGGCCAGTCCATGCAATCCATGGCCCCCGGCAAAGAAGAGCATCAAGATGCCCATTAATTGCCAGAAAATGGTTTTCCAGGCATCAATGTTTGTAACATTTGTGTTGACAACATGGTTCGGGTTCGGCATGAACGCCCAACGCATCAGGTCTGCCACAGTCATGTTCTGGCGGGCGCTCATGAGCAAAGCAGCAGTGATGCCAATAATGGCAATCAGATACATTGCGAGGGCAGACAGGCGTGTGAATAGCCACATTAAATAGTCAAAATTGAAGCCACGTTGGGGGGCCATTCTCGGTTTTGTTTTCATCTTAGCCTCCCAATCCACCACGGATAATGACGAAAAGCGCGATCCCATAAACGGGAATAAAAATGAACCATTCCAACCAGATGGCTTCACGCTGGTATTCGATCAGTTTCGGCCACAGATCCAAAATGACGATTCGCAGGCCGTTGATGACATGGAAAAATGCACAGAAGAAGATGAAGATCTGGAAGATCCAGTTCTCATAGATGGTGTTGATAAAAATACCAGCGCTTGATCCCCAGGCATGGTTGGAGAGCCAGGATGCCAGAATGTGCAGCGCAACGAAGATAACGATCCCCAAACCGCCAATCCTGTGTAGAACGTAGGTCAGCATTGGACCTTTCCCTTGGTAACGCAAACCTTCAATCAGGCTGACGTTTCTTTTTAGGCCCATCTAATCCTCCTTAAATATCATAATTTGGGACATGGTCTATTATCCCATTCTCGTTTCTTTATATAAAAGTGACAATACTCATGGATTATTCGTTCCAGACATCCTCTTGGGGAAAGCTGATTCGTCTTTATAATCTTATTAATCATCATACTACAAGGATTTGCGTCATCCTTTATAATACAACCTATTCTTGATCAGGAGGTTTGCATGGCAGGCTCTCATCACATCAGCCGTCGCGATTTCATCAAGCTTACCACGGCGGCCGTGGGTACGGTCATTGGGGCGGCAATTGGTCTGCCGGCCATTGCTTATCTGATTGATCCGGCACTCAAGGCAGGCAAGACCGACGCCTGGATTCCTCTGGGGAAACTCGCAAGTTTCGAGGTTGGAACACCGACCTTGGTTACTTTTACACGCAGCACGATCAATGGCTGGGAGAAAACCGTTAACAGCTACGGGGTATTTGTGCTGCGAAAGTCAGATACGGATGTACTGGTGCTCTCCAATAAATGTACACACTTGGGCTGCCACGTCAACTGGCATGCAGACCAACAGGAATATATCTGTCCCTGCCATGATGCCCAATTTGGAATCAACGGGAATGTATTGGGAGGTCCGCCTCCCCGCCCGCTGGACGGCTATTCGGGTGACCAGGTCAAGGTCGAAGATGGCACGTTGCTGATTCATTTCTTGGAAGGGTAACGATTATGTGGAAAAAGCTTTACACCTGGCTGGATGAACGTCTTGGTCTGAATGACCTGTATAAAGCCACCCTCGACCGCCCGGAACCAAAGGGTAATTGGTGGAATACGCTTGGCAGTGCCAGCCTGTTCCTCTTCCTACTGCAGGGAGCGACCGGCATCTTCTTAAGCGTCTACTATACCCCCTCGCCCGACCATGCCTATGATAGCATCCAATACATCATGAACGATGTCGCCTTTGGCTGGCTGATCCGTGGCATCCACCACTGGGGGGCCTCGCTGATGGTGTTGGTGGTTTTTATCCATATGATACGGGTTTTTGTAACGGCCTCCTACAAATACCCTCGCGAGTTGACTTGGCTGATTGGCGTGGGCCTGCTGTTGTGCACATTGGGAATGGGCTTTACCGGTTACCTCCTGCCTTGGGACCAGAAAGCCTACTGGGCCACGACGGTGGCCACATCCATTGCCGGAAGCGTGCCCTGGGTTGGTCCCTTTATCATGAGAGTCTTGCGCGGCGGTACGGACCTGAGTGCGCTGACCTTGAGCCGGTTCTTCGCGGCCCATATCTGGATGCTCCCTGCCGTCCTAGCCGGGTTGATCGGCGTCCATCTGTTCCTCATCATTAAGCATGGTGAATCTGAATTCCCGGGCAAGGACGACTAAAGGAGCGCGGACATGAAAGAAGAACAAAAGAAGAACGTCCACGAAAAATACAAGATTGCCCTCCAGAAAGGCGAGCGTTTCTGGCCGGATAGTATTTATAAGGATGTGCTGGTTTCCCTGGCGATCTTTATCCTCCTGATCCTGCTGGCAACCTTCGTCGGTGTACCGGGGGAACCAAAAGCGGATCCCAGCGATTCTGCCTTTGTCCCCAAACCTGAGTGGTACTTTCTGTTCCTGTTCAAATTTCTTGCAATCTATGGACAGATCCCACTGCTCGGAAAAATTGAGTGGATTGCCACAGCAGTCATCCCCGGCCTGGTCATCCTGCTCTTATTTGCCCTACCCCTGATAGACCGGAATCCTTACCGTCATTATTCCCGGCGAACCATGGCGCTGAGCATCATGGGTGTCTTTGTAGTAAGTATGATTGTCTTAACCAGCATCTCCGGAATCCCGGCGGTCTCAGGCGATACCGGCATGGCCTCGATGACTCTACTCCAGTTCCTGACCGGCCTGGTCATCCCTGTAGTGGCTTATATCCTGTTGATTGGGTCGGCCTTCCTGCCGAAAAAATCCAGGAAGGGGACCAATCGTTTGCAAATATGGACGGCTGGCAGTGCTTCAGTACTGATGGCTGTTGTGGCGCTTGTAGTTGTTCTCCTGGCTCCACCAGCCGCGGCCAGCTCTGAAACCCAGACGGCGACCTCACTCCCTGAACAAATTGCTCAAGGCCAGGATCTCTATTCTATCAACTGCGCCCAATGCCACGGTGCGGATGGCGAAGGCGGTATTATCCAGGGCGTGAGCGGGCTGGATGGTTTCAATATGAAAGCCATCCATAGCCAGGATGAGATGTATACGCGTACGGATGAGACACTCGTCGATATTATCTCTTACGGGCAGCCAAACCTGGGCATGCAGCCTTTTGGAAAGGCTTATGGCGGTACACTCTCCCCGACCGAAATTGATTCCGTTGTTGCCTTCATGCGCTATACCTGGGATGACCGCGCTCAACTGCCTGCCGGAACAACTGTCATCGGTTCCATTCCAGTACTCAATCCGGGCGAGGTGCCCTCCTGGGATATCCACATCCAGCCGCTGGTCAAGCGTTACTGCGTTTCATGTCACCAAGCCGGCAAGGAAAATAACCACTACCTGTTGACCTCTTACCAGGAAATGCTGAGCACGGGAGACAATGCCCCGCTGATTACCGCCGGTGACCCCAACAGCCTGTTCCTGCAACTCATCAACGGTCACGAGGGGTTAGACCCGATTACGGGTAAGACCATCCGCCAGATGCCGCCAACCAAACTGCTCGACCAGAAGTATATTGATATGCTAACCACCTGGATTCTGAATGGCATGCCCCAGACTGCGACCGATGCCGCCAGTGTAACGCCGGTCCCGGTTCCAGGGGATGCCATCAACCTGACGGGCGAAGCGGTGGCTGGTTTGGTGGTCTATACCGCCCAATGTGAAAAATGCCATGGTGCAAGTGGGCTGCAAGGCGTCGATAACCCGGGTTCGGATGATGGCACCGTGCCGGTATTGAATCCAATCGACCCGGAGATTAAAGGTACGGACCTGAAAACCTTTATTCTTAACCTTGACCTGTACATTCAAAGTGGTTCGACACCCTCGGGCGCAAGCCCGAAGCTTCTGATGCCTTCCTTTGGGAAGGATAACATCCTCACCCAGCAACAGATCGCGGATGTAATTGCTTATATCATCGGTCTGAATCCATAGATCCTTGCTGACGAAGCAGAAAAAGAACGAGCGCATTCGGGAAGAGTGCGCTCGTTCTTTTTCTTTCGTGTCTGTTTTTAGGGGGTCAGTTCACTTTCGGCGGGTTTCTTCTAAATCACAGAGATGTTATAGATCTGCGCCAGAGAGGATGTCTCGCTCATCGCCATTTGTATCCATATGCTTGATGATCGCGTCGCCGAACTCGGAGCACTTCACTTCCCTGGCTCCGTCCATCAACCGGGCAAAATCGTACGTGACGGTCTTTGCCGCAATCGCACCTTCCATACCCTTGACAATGAGGTCGGCGGCTTCTGTCCAACCCAGGTAGCGGAACATCATTTCGCCAGAGAGGATGACCGAGCCGGGGTTGACCTTGTCCAGATCGGCATATTTGGGCGCGGTACCATGCGTGGCTTCAAAAATGGCATGACCGGTCTCGTAGTTAATGTTTGCCCCGGGGGCAATGCCAATGCCGCCCACCTGCGCGGCGATTGCGTCAGAGATGTAGTCACCGTTCAGGTTCAGGGTGGCGATCACGTCATAGTCGCGTGGGCGGATGAGCACAAACTGGAGAGTGACATCGGCAATCGAGTCCTTGACCAACAACTTCGTCTTCCACTTGCCATTTCCGTGTGTCGGCCAAAGCGTCAAGGCATCTTCCACTTCCTTCTTGATACTCGCCTGCTGGTCTGGAGACATCATATCAAAGCCAGGGTCCACTGACTTCGCATTTTCTTCCACCGTAAGATTCGGATTCTTCTCTTTATTCCCAAGCACCCATGACTCGCGCTCCGTCACAATATCGTTCCGGAACTCGCGCTTGGCGAGCGTGTAACCCCAGTCCTTAAAGGCACCTTCCGTGTATTTCATAATATTGCCTTTATGGACCAGGTTAACATTCTGGCGCTTGTTCTCCAGTGCCCATTTGATCGCTGCACGCACAAGTCGCTCCGTCCCTTCCACTGAGACTGGCTTGATGCCAATTGCTGCGGTATCGGGAAAACGGATCTTTCTGTATTCTTCGGGGAAGGCTTCCTTGAACTGTGACATGAATTTTTTATCGTCTTCCGTGCCATACTGGAACTCGATCCCAGTGTAAATGTCTTCTGTGTTCTCGCGGAAAACAACCATATCCACATATTCAGGATGCCGTTGAGGTGATGGTACACCATCAAAGTAATGCACAGGGCGCTGGCATACGTACAGGTCGAGCAACTGGCGTAGAGCCACGTTCAGCGAGCGGATGCCACCACCGATGGGTGTGGTCAATGGGCCTTTGATACCCACCAGGAATTCGGTGAACGCCCGAACCGTCTCGTCGGGCAGCCAGGTATTGAACTGTTTGAACGATTTTTCCCCGGCGTAGACTTCCATCCAGTGGATTTTGCGTTTACCGCCATAAGCTTTCTGAACGGCCGCATCGAAGACGCGCACAGAGGCGCGCCATATATCGCGCCCGGTCCCATCGCCCTCGACGAATGGTATGATTGGTTCATCCGGGACCTTTAATTTGCTGCCACTGATCGTGATCTTTTCCCCGCCCGCAGGGATTTTTATCTGGGTGTATGTCATGCTTGCTTCTCCTTTGGATAATTGCGGTCGGATTATATCAAATTGCCCTTAAAGTTGGATGATAATCTGCCAGGTTCGTCGTTTGATGGATAGGGGAACATGGAAAACTCATGCTTAAAACCCTTGACAGAATCCCTATCTCGCATAGAATTGCATTCAATGTCTGATAAGTGTCGCTTCCGAGAATATAAACGCTTGCGAGTTTTCAAGCCCATGGATTTTGTTTTTTAGGAGAGCCGTTTGTACGGCTCTCTTTTTTTTGTCTATCGACGGAATAGACAAAAAAAAGCCCAATTCTCAAAGGAGGAAGAATGTCCGCAGAAACGCAATCCAAACCACAGGTCATTGGCTACCTGCCCGATGACCGCCCGCCCGTAGGGGCCATGCTCAGCCTGGGTTTCCAGCAGTTCCTGACCATGTTCCCGGCGACCGTTCTGGTCGCCATCCTGACCAAGTTCGATGTCGGCGTCACGTTACTGGCCTCCGGCTTGGGCACCATCATTGCATTACTGGTGGCCAAACGCAAGATCCCGATGTACTACGGATCATCGTTCTCGTACATCGCGGTAATCATGGTCGTAATGAGTAAATTCGCCACGGCTTGTTTCACTGATCCATCTCAGGTCTACTGTCCCGATGGTGTGCGCATCGTTCAGGTTGGCATCATCCTGACTGCACTCTTTGAAATTGCCTTCGGCTTCCTTATCATGCGTATCGGAAAGGAAGCGTTGGACAAAGTTCTACCTCCCATTGTGACCGGTTCAATGGCATTGGTCATTGGCGTAGCATTGGCTGGTTCGGCGCTCAATAATGCCGGTGGGACGGCCATCAAAGTCGCTGCGGATGTGGCTTGGAAATTCTGGTTGGTAGCTTTTATTACCCTTGTGGCGACGATCCTGTTTTCGGTCTACTTGCGAGGGAAAGGCCTAATCGGGATGCTGCCAATTTTGCTCGGTGCAATATTTGGTTACCTGGTTGCCATACCCTTTGGATTGGTCCATTTCGGAAATGTCATCTCAGCTCCCTGGGTTGGTATTCCAAAATTCACATTCCCAGCTTTCAATGACCCCAATGCCTGGGGCATGGCGCTGAGTATTGCTCTGATCTTTATCGCAACCGTGCCTGAAAGCACTGCGCATCTGTACCAGATGAGCCTTTACATTGATACTCTGGCGGCTGAATTGGGACGTAAACCGTATGAAATAAAGAAACTGATCGGCCTGAATCTGGTCGCAGATGGCTCGGATGACTTGGTGGTCGGTCTCCTGGGTGGCTGCGCAGGTACCAATTACGGCGAGAACAACTCGTTAATGGCTATCACCCGCAACTATTCCACTGCTGTGCTGATGACCGCCGGTATCATGGCGATCGTGCTTGGTTTCTTTGGCAAGCTGGTCGCGGTGGTCAATACCCTTCCGGTCGCCGTTCAAGGCGGACTGGGCATTTACCTATTTGGTGTGATCGGCATGCAGGGCGTAGCCCTTATCCAATCAGAGAAGGTGGATCTGTTTGACCCAAAACAACTGGCAGTAGGTGCGGTCATACTGATCTGCGGGATCGGTGGAAACCTGGCTCTCCCGAATGGTGTATTTCCCTTCCAGATCCCGGTGTTGTTCCCAAACGGCATCCCGGCTATCGTTTTTGCGGCCATCCTCGGCATCCTGGTCAATCTCATCTTCTTGATCTTCAAACCGAAAGAGTAGCTGCTTGTAACCTACCCGCCAGTGCGATAAGATTGGGGCAGGGACAATCCCCTGCCCCTTCTCATGCCCATGATTAAACTCCCCGGATTGATCGACCCCCACGTTCACCTGCGCGAACCCGGCGCCACCCATAAGGAAGACTGGGAAACCGGCACTTGCGCGGCGCTAGCAGGCGGCATAACGATGGTTCTCACCATGCCCAATACCAAACCGCCCATTTTCAACGCTGCTACTCTCGACCTGGCATTTGAATCCGCGCGTTCCAAAGCCCGCTGTGATTACGCCCAGTTCCTCGGTGCGGGACCGGATAACACGGATTGGGATGTCCTTCCCGGTTTGCCAAGCCGGGCTGCCGGATTGAAGATGTACCTCGACAGCACTTTCGGTGAACTGCGGCTAGACGATATGACCCTCTGGCAGCAGCATTTCCAGAACTGGCCAGCGCATCTGCCCATCGTGGCGCACTCCGAACGCCGCAGCATGGCGGCAGTCATCCTTATGGCGACCATCTACGACCGGCCTGTTCATATTGCCCACGTCTCGCTGAAGGAAGAAATTCTGCTCATTAAGGCTGCCAAGGAGCGGGGTATCAACGTTACCTGTGAGGTCTGTCCGCACCATTTGTTCTTGACCAAAGATGATATCCCGGCCATAAGCCAGGGGCATCCTGGTCGTGGCGAGGTTCGCCCGCGGTTGGCATCCAAGGATGATGTGGACGCCCTGTGGGCCAACCTGGGCGTCATTGATTGCTTCGCCACTGATCATGCCCCTCATACCCTTGCTGAGAAGGACGGCGAAAATCCACCACCCGGTTTCCCAGGTTTGGAGACATGCCTGCCGTTGTTGCTGATAGCCGTGAATGATGGACGGTTATCCATTGACGATATTATTCAGAAATCCGTGACTAACCCGCGCCGCATCTTCGGCCTGCCCGAACAACCTGAGACCTGGGTCGAAGTGGACGAGAATGCTGCCTATGAAATCCATGCCAGCGAGATGCATTCCCGCTGTGGCTGGACGCCATTCGAGGGCTGGAAGGTAAAGGGACGCGTGGCTCGCGTTGTGCTTCGAGGAAGGGAAGCCTATCGGGATGGGAAAATCCTCGTCGAGACAGGATATGGGAAGAATATGCGGGAATAGACCGGAGCAACATGTTTACAACCGCACCGAATCTGATCATTTTGGGCATTTTATTGTTGAGCGCCTGTTCCCAAGCCGGGACTGCTATGCCGATCAGTGTACCCATTCCTCAAGTTACACCTGCACCCGAACCTTTACCGACAACTGTTTATAAGCAACCCTCTTCTTTTGCTAAAATTATTGATCATGTTTTCGGAGATAAAAATCGTCCACCAAGCCCTGAGCAAGTCATGGCGCATGGGCAAAAGGCAGCTGAGAGCGTCCATTTGGAATTCTATGTGGAGAAGAACTACACCCCCGTTGACCTTGGGTGGTGGCAGCAACAGGCAGAACAAATCTATGATGATGTTGGCGAGCGTACCGATACTTATCTCGACACAAAAATCATCGTTGCCTTCTTAAAACCGCAGACGGGAAACTGTACCCCGCGTGGGATAACTTACCATGAACAAAAACCAATAATTCTGATCTTTGCCGACCAGGGAACAAGCCATGAACAAATCCTTGCAACATTCGCCCACGAACTCGGCCACGTCTTCTTGCATCAAAAATTCGAAGGTCCAGGCGATGCAACCTTGAATGAAGGAATGGCAACCTGGTCCGCTGGCAATGCTTGGCAGGCCTGGAAAGGTGCATCGTTTGATGACAGCGTTCGCATTTACAGAAACAACGGAACTTACCTGCCGTTGGTCCAGAATTATAATTTGAGCCAAGCATACACGGATACACCTGGCTGTCTCACGCGGCGTGACACCCTTTTGACAGAACTGGCATCGTTCATGGACTTTCTTATTCAAACATATGGGATCGAAAAAATGGACAAACTTTTCAAGGTTCAACCGCCGGAGTTGGCCGGGTCCCAATATGTTATCTATCCTCCAGATTACAAAGGTGTGTATGGTTTTGAATTCAATCAACTGGAAACGGCATGGCTGATATCATTATATGGCAAATAGCAGATACCAGCTTCTGGAGAAAGAAGAAAGCGAGTCAATGGAATTTCCCCTATAAATGAGACCAAGTCCCGATTTTTAAATAACGCATAACAAAGGAGTTTATTATGACTATCAGCAAACATAACATGTCCCACCTTCCCTTGGGCGACCACAAGAACGCGCCCTGGTATGGTAAGGATATCATCTCGGTCAAACAGTTTGGTCGCGAAGATCTGGAGTATATCTTCGCTGTGTCGCACGAGATGCATGACATGGTCGACCACATTGGCACCTTTGACCTGCTCAAAGGCAAGATCCTGGCCAACCTGTTTTACGAACCGTCCACCCGTACTTCCTCGTCGTTTACCGCTGCCATGGAGCGCCTGGGCGGCTCGGTCATTCCGATCAACGAGGTCAAGTACTCATCCGTGGCGAAAGGTGAATCCCTACCCGATACCGTTCGGACGTTGGAATGCTATGCCGATGTGATCGTCATCCGTCACCCTGAAGTTGGCTCGGCGGCAGCAGCCGCCAAGGCGGCTCGCAAGCCGGTCATCAATGCCGGTGACGGCATTGGTGAGCACCCCACCCAGGCTCTGTTGGACGCCTTCACCATCCGTGAAGAAATCGGACACCTGGATGGTCTGACCGTCACCCTGCTGGGTGACCTGAAGCACGGGCGTACCGTCCATTCGTTGGCAAGGCTTCTGTCGTTATACAAGGTCAAGGTGAATTATGTCTCGCCCGACATCCTGCGTATGCCGGTCGAGTTAATTGACGAATTGAAGGCCAAGAAGATCGAGCAGGTTGAGTACACCACCCTCGATAAAGCCCTGCCCGAGACCGATGTACTGTACGTTACGCGCGTTCAGAAGGAACGCTTTACCGACGAGGCAGTCTACGAGTCCGTCAAGAGTGCCTACGTGATTGACCCGAAGGTGATGAAGGCTGCCAAGGATCGAATGATTGTGATGCACCCGCTGCCGCGTGTGGGCGAGATCAGCACCGATTTCGACGATGACCCGCGTGCTGCCTACTTCAGGCAGATGGAGTACGGTTTATACGTTAGAATGGCGTTACTGGCAATGGTACTTGGAAAAGCGTAAAGGAAAGCCCTTGGAGTTTTGATAAAGGAGTCCTGCCAATGTTCACCGAAGATTATCTGATGCGCATCATCAACCAGGCCATAGCTGCCCTGATGACTGCCATTGGGCTAAGGAAAGCAGGTAAGAACTCGGAGGCGCTGCAGGCCATCCAGCAGGCAATTGAGCAGTTAACCACTCTCCCTGCGTATATCGTCGACCAGATGGATGATGGCAGCATTCTGAGCACGTTGTCAGTGCATGGACAATTGGACGTCGGTCGGTTGGTAATCCTGGCGGATCTTTATCAAGAGCAGGGCGAAATATTCCTCGGGCTGGACCAACCGGTTCAAGGTTCCATTGCTTTCGCCCGTGCGTTGCGATTTATTCTGGAAGTGGTCCTGCCTGAGGATGCCAATCTCTCGACCGAAAACATTGGCAAGGTAGAAGCGCTGGTGCAACGATTGAACGGACACCCCCTCCCGGTTGAAACACAGTTGGCACTTTCTGATTTTTACCAGCGCCTGCTCGAAAAGGATGACCCGAGTCTCGCCACGGCAGGCACTTCCCGCAAACAAGTCAGCCAGGCGCTGGTTGAACTCCAAGCCCAACTCGGTACAATTCAAAATACGATAGGCGATTGATCCACCATGGAAACCTTCTTTTCTTTTCTCGCCAAACGCGTCGACGACTGCTCCTCGCTACTGTGCGTGGGGCTCGACCCACATCCCTCCGATCTGCCTGCTCCCACCGCTGGGGCGGCACGAGATTTCTGCCTGCGACTCATCGTAGCGACAGCGCCATATGCGGCCGCCTTCAAGCCCAATGCAGCCTTCTTTGAAATCTATGGACCCGAGGGCTGGGCCGCGCTGAAAGAGATCATTGTTGCCATCCATGAGCAATCCGACCGGCTGGGCTCGATGATTCCGGTCATCCTAGATGCCAAACGCGGCGACATCGCTTCGACCGCCGAAGCTTATGCCAGATCCGCTTTTGAGATGCTCGGCGCGCATGCCATCACTCTCTCCCCTTACCTTGGCAGGGATTCAATTGACCCGTTCCTGGCTTACAAGGAAAAAGGGGTGTTCCTGCTTTGCAAAACCTCCAATCCCGGGGCAGGAGATTTTCAGGACTTAGATCTTGCAAGGGTTTCAGGACTGTCACAAGGTCCAATGAGGTTGTATGAATATGTTGCACAACTTGCCCAGACATGGAACATTGGCAACAACCTTGGTCTTGTCGTTGGTGCGACGCAGCCGGAATCGCTGGAGCGTGTCCGTGCCGCCGCGCCGGACCTGTGGTTCCTGGTACCCGGGGTTGGTTCCCAAGGAGGTGAACTGGAGACGGCGCTCAAGGCTGGCCTGCGGGGGGACAACAAGGGGATGTTGATCAATGTCTCGCGCGGCATCGCGCGAGCTGGGGACCCGGCAAAGGCTGCTGCAGAATTGCGGGACGAAATTATCAATATCCAGTACACCCTGAAACATTGACGAGTGCTGAACCGGTGTCCCGAATCCTGATCCTGGCCCAATATTCCGAAGAATACCGACGCTTGATCGAAAGCGTCGGCCTGCCGGCTTTGGAGAAACTGTCTGCTGCGAAGGATCCCGCCAAAGCGCTTGCCCTCGGGCACGACTTTGACATTATCTTTGGTGAACCGGCTCTTATCCAGGGAGTGCTCTCTGGCTTGCCGCGCCTCCGTTGGGTGCAGTCTATCTGGGCCGGGGTGGAGCCATTACTCGATCCGTCCTTGCGCCGGGACTACCTGCTGACCAATGCCCGAGGCGTTTTTGGTGGGCTAATGTCGGAATTCGTATTTGGTTACCTGCTCCTGCACGAACGCCGGATATTCCAACGCTTCCAGGCCCAGCAGGAGAACCGATGGGATGAGACCATTACCGGCACCCTGCGAGGCAAGACGATCGGTCTGCTCGGGGTTGGCTCGATCGGCTCGGCGTTGGCACGAACCGCCAAAAATTTTGAAATGATTGTGCGTGGTTACACCCGTTCGAGTGAAACCTGCCGGGAAGTGGATGTTTATTATCACGGCTCCGGACTGGCCGATTTTGCCAGCGGGCTGGATTACCTTGTCAACGTGCTGCCAAACACGGCTGAGACGCGCCGCATCGTGGATGCCTCTCTGTTGGGGAGGCTGCCCGCCCGTGCCGTCTTTATCAATGTTGGGCGCGGCGTGGCGGTGGACGAAACCGCCATGGTCGATGCGCTGCGGAACGGTAGACTTGCCATGGCGGTGCTGGATGTTTTCGAGCAGGAGCCACTCCCTCCGGAGCACGTTTTCTGGCGTACGACCAACCTG
>Ga0209777_10003753_pt1 | contig 18538 bp, 10 predicted proteins | sample FrelakmetHBP12HB_FD_187147 | JGI IMG/M metagenome (GOLD analysis project Ga0209777, IMG submission 187147) | Freshwater lake sediment microbial communities from the University of Notre Dame, USA, for methane emissions studies -HBP12 HB (SPAdes)... | ecosystem: Environmental > Aquatic >...
CGGGCGGGCACGGGATCGACGTGGTCCTCGACTCGGTGGGCGGCGAGACTTTCCGCAAGTCCTGGAATCTCCTGAGGCCCTACGGACGGTACGTGCTCCTGGGCGCCGCGTCGGCCGTCAGGCCCGGCGCAATTTCCAAGCTGGGCGCGCTCTGGCGCATCCGCTCCATGCTCCTCGTGTCGCCCCTCACCATGATCGACAAGAACCGCACGCTTTCGGCGTTCAATCTCTTTCACCTCGCGGACAGGCAGGACCTCCTCCGCGAAGCGGCCGAAGAACTCCTGAGCCTCTATTCCGCGGGGAGCATCAAGCCGCGGGTCGGGCTTGCCCTGCCCCTGGAAAAAGCCGCCGAAGCCCACCGCCGCCTTCAGGAGCGCGCCACCGTCGGAAAGGTCGTCCTCACCCTCTCTTGATCCCGCCCTCCCTGGCGCATCACCTCGCAAGAGCGGCGTCTCGCCGCCAAGGGACAGAGCGTGCGAGCGCGCGAAGACGCGAGCGCGGGCTGGCGGGCATGCCTAGTGTACTGTCTCGCAATTGCCTTAACTTGTCACCCTGAAGACTTCTTCGAGGCTTTTCTCATGAAGGGTCTCAAATGTCGTCTCCGCAGGGACGAACTCAGAGATTCTTCCTGAGGAGCCCTTTGGCGCAGCCCTCAGAATGACCGTCTCGAAGTCACTTTTCACTTTTGACTTTTCGCTTTTTACTGTTTTTTCACTCCTCACTCCTCACTCCTCACTCCTCACTCCTCACTTTCCTTTCACGCCAGAAGCGACTTAATTCGGCCGCCGTCCACGGGGAGCGCCACGCCGGTGATGTAGGCGGCTTTCTCCGAACAGAGAAAGGCCACGGCGCTTGCGATCTCTTCGGGTTTCCCGAGCCGCGCGGCGGGCGCCGCGGACGCCCACGCTTCCAGGTAGCTCTCCCAGGGCTTGCTCTCTTTCGCGCCGGTGGCCTTGGCCAGCTCCTCCAGGCGTCCGGTGCGCGTGTAGCCCGGGCAGACCGAATTCACGGTGATCCCGAGCGGGGCAACCTCCGATGCGAGAGTTTTGAGCATCCCCGTGAGGCCTGCCCTATAAGCGTTTGAGAGAGCCAGGCCGGGAATGGGTTCAAAGACCGATAGAGACGTGACCGCCACAATCCGTCCCCACTTTTTCTCTTTCATTCCGGGTAGGACGCCGCGCGCCATGCGGAGCGTGGAGAGGAAAGTCAGCTCCCAGCCTCGCTTGAGGTTTTCTTCGGTGAGCGAAGCTTCGGCGCCCGCCGAGGGCGGCCCTCCCGCGTTGGCCACGAGGATGTCCGCGCCGCCGAAGCCCTCGTGGAGGGCTTTGAGAATCTTCGAGCAGTCATCGTTGGAAGAGAGGTCCCCCGCCGCGAAGCGGGCCTTGACGCCATGCTGGCGCATGAGACCTCCGGCCAGCTCCGCGAGGACCTCCTCCCGCCGCGCCACCAGGAAAACGTCGCAGCCCTCCAGAGCCAGCGCCTCGGCGCACGCCCTCCCGATCCCCGCCGACGCCCCGCACACCAGAGCCACCCTGCCCTTCAGACCCAGGTCCATCGCTGACCTCCAAAGAGAGGGCATTTCACCACAAAGACACAAAGGACACAAAGGAGGGGATTTCGAGCCAAGGGGATGCCGGAAGACCCACAAGGAACTATAATAAGAACAAATGGGGGATGCCATGAAACTCTCGCGGTGGCTGATCGTCGCGGTTGCAGGCGCTTCAGCATTGGGCAGCCTCGCTTCCGAACCTCGTACGCTGACACTCAAAGACCGCGTTAGGGCGCAGGAGGCGATCGAGCGGGTTTGCTTCAATCACAGAATCTGGCCGAAAGAGAACCCCCAGCCCAAACCGCCATTCGAGCAAATGGTCCCCAAGGCCATCATCGAAGCTAAGGTCACGGACTACCTCAAGAAGTGCGCCGCGCTTGAGAAATACTGGCATCGCCCCATCCGGCCCGAGCAGCTCCAGGCCGAAATGGACCGAATGGCCAAGCAGACCAAAGACCGCGCTACGCTCAAAGAACTCTTCGCCGCCCTCGGAAACGATCCCACGCTCGTCGCCGAGTGCCTCGCGCGGCCGGTGTTGGCCGACAGGCTCATTCACAACTGGTACGCTAACGACACGAGGATTCATGTGGAGACGAGAAAAAGGGCCGAGCGTGCGCTGACAGAAGCCCTCCCAACCGCGCTGGCGGTTTGGCCCGAAGGGGAGTTCCACATGGTGACCTGCCGCCTGAAAAATGAAAAGAATCACGAAACACGCACCCCATCTAGGTTAGACATAGTTTGGTTGGACAAAGCAGAATTCCAGAGCATAATTGCGCAATCTTCGCAACCGGGGCGCCTCTCCTTGCGAGAAACCCGCGAGGCCTTTCTTATCGAATGCACGGCGCGGCAGTCTGAAAATGCCATCGTCTTAGAAAGCCTTGCTTTTAGGAAACAGTCGTTCACTGCGTGGTACGGAAGTATCTCGACGGCTCTTGTCTGTTCACTGCGACAATCCGCTGATGAGAAATTTTGGCTACCCTCTCCGAAGCGAGTAGCCGATTCGGATTCCTCCGCCGGCACTTGGCTCGAAAGCAGTTTGACCCATCCCGACGGTCCCGAAGCCCGCTACTGGCACAGCGCCGTCTGGACCGGGACCGAGATGATCGTCTGGGGAGGAACCAACAATAGGGGCGGCCGGTACAACCCGTCGACAGATACTTGGGAGGCCATGTCCGCGGGACTAAGCTGCCCCTCACAACGCATGACAACGACGGCTGTATGGACTGGATCCGAGATGATTATCTGGGGAGGAAATTATTACGATATTCCATTGAATACGGGAGGCCGGTACAACCCGTCATCAGACACGTGGGCACCCATTTCCAAAGTGGGGAACTGCCCTTCCGCCCGGTCGGGCCACACGGCCGTCTGGACAGGGAGCCAGATGATCGTCTGGGGAGGCTACGGCGACAACTACCTGGGAACAGGTGGACGTTACGACCCAACGACAGATTCATGGACCGCGACTTCAAATGGGCTGAATTGTCCGGAAGCGCGCAGATACCACACGGCCGTTTGGACAGGTTCTGAAATGATCGTGTGGGGAGGATACCGTGACGCGTATCCTTTTCTTGTGAACACGGGCGGCCGCTACAATCCCTCCACCGACACCTGGATGAACACATCAACAGGCACGAACTGCCCGTTGGGCCGTGCGGGGCACTCCGCCGTTTGGACGGGAAACACAATGGTTGTCTGGGGCGGGCAGTGCTTGTCGGGCGCCTATTTCGACACGCAGACTGGAGGTCAGTACAACCCGTCCACAGACACGTGGACAGCCACCTCTACGGGCGAGAGCTGCCCGGCGGCGCGAGACGGGCATTCAGCCCTCTGGACGGGGACAGACATGATCGTTTGGGGCGGCGGGATCATCGCCGATGGCGATTGGACCCCTATCAATACTGGGGGCCGGTATCGCCCATCCACGGACAGTTGGACCGCCACATCAACGGGGGCTAATTGCCCTTCGGCTAGGGAAGGCTACACGGCTGTGTGGACGGGAACCGAAATGATCATCTGGGGAGGGCGTGATTACCCTGACTATTCACGTCCCCTTGACACGGGCGGCCGGTATGACCCTTCCGCGGATGTCTGGGTGCCCACTTCGACTCAGCCGTACGCTCCCTTGGCGCGCGGCTTTCACACGGCCACCTGGACGGGGTCCGAGATGATCATCTGGGGAGGTTACACGGAAACCTATCCTAACCTAACGGAAACAGGCGGGCGGTACTCGCTGGTGACGGACGCCTGGACACCGACCTCCACAGGGGACAATTGTCCTTCCGCCCGCCTTTCTCACACCGCCATCTGGACGGGCACCGAAATGATCGTGTGGGGAGGGTGGGATGACATCGGGGCCTTCAATACGGGCGGCCGCTACGATCCGGCCTCGGATACCTGGACGGCCACGTCCACCGAAAACGCGTGCCCGGCGCCCCGCGGTTCTCACACTGCCGTGTGGACAGGGACGGAGATGATCGTCTGGGGCGGAGTCGACTGGGACGGAACTACCACTTACTTCAATACGGGAGGCCGGTACGACCCGTCCGCGGACCTCTGGACGCCGACCTCCACGGGCAATGCCTGCCCCTCGGCACGCTGCGGGCACACGGGCATCTGGACGGGAGCCGAAATGATCGTCTGGGGAGGCATCGAAGGTAACTCCGGGCTCAATACCGGTGGAAAATACAGCCTCGAGTCCGATTCGTGGAAGGGCACCTCTACTGAATCCCCTTGTCCTTCCCCGCGCACGAACCATACGGCCGTGTGGACGGGCAGCGAGATGGTTGTATGGGGAGGCTTAGACAACCTTGGAGGGCGCTACGACCCCAGATCAGACAGCTGGATTCCAGTCTCACCGTTCGCGGACTGTTCTTGGGGCCGGTCTGACCATACGGCCGTTTGGGCAGGGGAGGAAATGATCGTGTGGGGCGGATGGAGCCCCGTCTGCCCCCCCGCCGGCCCTCTCAATACCGGTGGGCGTTACGATCCCCTTGCTGACACTTGGACCTGGACATCTTCCGGCGTCCGGTGCCCCTCCGCCCGCTATGGACACAGCGCCGTCTGGACGGGCACCGAGATGATCGTGTGGGGCGGGGTGGACAACGCCGGCGGCATCTATGTCCCCACGGGGCCCTGCCCTCTGGTCACACCCTATCCCTCGCTCCTTCCGGACGGGATGATCGGGCAGCAGTACGGCCAGGTCCTGAGCGCGACTGGCGGAACCGGACCTTACTTGTTTGAGGCCATAAGCGGCTCGCTTCCTCCAGGGCTGTTTCTTGACGGCACCGGCGTTCTGTCGGGTGTTCCCACGGATCACGGTACATTCCTCTTCACGGTGATGGTTACCGATGCGGGAGGGTGCGCAGGGAGTGCGGACTGCTCTCTGACCACCGCTGGCCCGCCGCCCGTGATCGCGAGCCTCAGCCAAGCGAGCAATCCCTTCCGCATTGTCGTCAAAGGATCCAACTTGAAACAGGGCATTCAGGTATCCATCAACAACTTGATTTGGTACAACGTGACCTGGAAGAACTCCGGCAAGATCGTGATCAAGGGGGGCAAGTCTCTCAAAGCCGCGGTGCCGAAGGGCGTGGACACGGTCTTCACGTTTGTGAACCCCGATGGCGGCGAAGCCAGCGTGACCTGGCACTGGTAAGAGAGACGCGAAACTACTAGCGCAAAACAGCCCAAATCCCCCCCATCCCCCCTTTGGCAAAGGGGGGCAATCGGAACCACCCGCAAAGGCCAGGGGGGATGTTGCCTCAGCGGCCGCGCCCGTGCAGCTCGAACGCGGCCCAGTAGAAGGGATGGGAGAAAGATGGAGCTGGGGAGCTGGCGAGCTGGAGAGCTGGAGAGAGATAAAAAGATTTCGATGATCGGGGGGTGCCCGATTCGTAGAGCGCGAGCTGGGCGCGCTGGAGGGCCACGTCACGGGGGGCGCCTTTCAGAATCTCCGCGTAGAAGCGCTCCATGAGGAGCGCCGTTGATTCGTCCGAGATGGGCCAGAGGGATACGACGACGCTCTTTGCCCCGGCGTAGAAAAACGCGCGCGTCAGGCCCACGACGCCTTCGCCTCCCATGATCTTTCCCGTTCCGGTGTCGCACGCGGACAGCACGACGCAGTCCGCGTCCAGCTTGACGTCCTGGATGACCTCCCACGCCTGGAGCATCCCGTCGTCTCTCTCCTCCAAAACAGAAGCGGGCTTGTTCACTTTCTTCGGCGGTTCGGGGGTGAGCGCGAGGGCGGAGTTCATGGGGAACGCGTCGTCGATCAGCCCGTGACAGGCGAAGTGCACGAGGGTGGCGCCATGGGGCAGCGACTTGGCGGCGGCCTTCGTCGCGGCAGCGCCGAGGAAGCTCCTGGCCTCGCCGTCGAACAGCAATGCGATCTTTTCGATTTCTGCTCTCGTGCCCGGGAGAGGGGACAAGGCTCTCCCTCTCGTGGGCTGACCGCCCGGGCCCATCGGCGCGTCATTGCCGGTGACAGAAATCGAAGGGTAGAGCGGATCCCCGAAGCCAAACCACCTCTCGCCCTTTCCGGTGGCCTTTCGCGCGCCGGACTTCAGCTCGGCGTAGACCGTCATGGAAGGGATGACGGAAATGGGCTTCTGCAGGCCGATGGGAAGGGCTTTTCGCCCCCCTGGGAGGAGCGCCCCGAATGGAAGCAAATGCAAAGGCCCATCGGGCATGAGGAGTATCCGCTGGCTCGAGGCGATCTCTCGTGAAGCGGGGCCGAGGAGGGCTTCGTAAAGCTCTCTGGCTGGCCTCTTCCACGAGCCTGGATCGGCGCCGGATGCGGCATCGGGGCCGAGAAGCGCGCGGAAAAGCCGCACGCGGCCTTCGAGGACTTTCTTGCCCAGCGGTAAGCGGGAAACTCTGAGGGTAGGCTTGGAATCCTCTCCCAGCCTGAGCGCGAAAAGGCACGTTTCCTTTTCGGCGACGGAGAAAGCGATGAGGATCTCGCCGGGAGCGAGGGTTCGTGCCATCTGGCCGTATTTCAGTGGCGCGGGGTATTCGAGGGCGGCCATCCTGGGCGATGCCTTCCTGATCTCCTCCGCGAGCGAGTCCTCCTTCTGGGGGAGCAGGAGAAGCCCGCTCCGCCAGGTTTCGATCCCTTTCGGGTCCGTCTTCGCGTCGGCTTCGGCCAGCTTGTCATAGAGAGTTTTCCTCTGCCTGGCCAGTTCCCGCTGCTTCGCTATCAGCGCCTCTGGGACTTCCCCTTTGAACTCGATCCAGCGCGAGGAAATCATCTCAAGGAGGGATCTGGCCCGGGAGCGCTCCAGGGTTTCCAGGGCCAGCTCGGGTTTCTTCGTGTCCAGGTACGCCGCGATCAAGTCTGAATAGAAATCCCCGTGGGCCGCCGAAAACGAAGTCCTCGCGGACTCGCCCCCGGCCTTCCCCCTCTGGGCCTCCAGAGTGTCCACGGCCTTCGCGAGGAGTTCCGCGCAGCCGGAGAGGTTGCCGCTCTTCCTCTGCACTTCAGCCAACCCCTTCAGGCTCGTGGCCGCGGAGAGGCTTCCCGGGGCCAGGCGCTCCTGGATCTCCAGGGCCTTGAGTTGATACTCCCTCGCGGCGGCCAGGTCGCCCCGGTCATCGGCCACGTTGCCCAGGTTGTGGAGGCTCATGGCCACGTCGAGGCCGCCCGGAGCGAGGCGTTCATAGATCGCCAGGGCCTTGCGGTGGTACTCCCCGGCGGCAGCCAGGTCACCCTGGCTGTGGGCCACTGCGCCCAGGTTATTGAGGCTCGCGGCCACGATGAGGCTGTCCGGCGCAAGGCGCTCCTTGATCTCCAGAGCCTTGCTGTAATATGCCCTCGCTGCGGCCGGATCACCCTGGGCGTCCTCCACGACACCCAGGTTGTTGAGGCTCTTGGCCACGTCGAGGCTGCCGGGTACCAGGCGCTCCCTGATCTCCAAGGCTCTGGTGTGATACTCCCTCGCGACCGCCCAGTCACCCTGCTCGTAAGCGACGGCGCCCAGGTTGCCGAGGCACGTGGCCACGTCGAGGCTGCCGGGGGCCAGGCGTTCCTTGATCTCCAAGGCTTTGACGTGATACTCCCTCGCGGCGGCCAAGTCACCTTGGTGACGCGCCGCGGTGCCCAGGTTGTTGAGGCTCATGGCCACGTCGAGGCTGTCAGGCGCCAGGCGCTCCCTGATTGCCAGAGCCTTGAGGTGCCGCTCCCTCGCGATGGCCCAATCGCCCTGGCCGATTGCCACGTTGCCCAGGCTATTGAGGCTCACGGCCTCGGCGAGGCTGCCGGGGGCCAGGCGTTCGCGGATTCCGAGGGCTTCCCCGGCCCGTGCCTTGGCTTCGTCAAGCCTGCCTCTTCCGCGTTCGAAAACGGACCAGGCATCCAAAGCGCCGGCGAGCCTGAGTTCAAGGCCGCCCGCCCGGGCGAGTTCGCTCGCCCTCGCGAAAGCCTCGGCGGCCTTCGCGTTCTCACCAGCCCCCTTGAGCGTTTGGGCCATCTGTAGGGTCGCCGCAAATGTCCAGAACGCTTCCGTCTCGGCAGTCTTGCGGTCTACGGCAGGAGCGGCGTCCCGCCGCGATCCTGGCGCTTGTGGCGAAGAGATGGGCCGCGCCTCGGAAGGCGCTCCTGCTCGCGTCACGGATTCGAGAAGCTCTTCGGCCTCCTTCCATCTACGCTCCTCCCTGAGCGCCTCGCCGAGTTCGAGCTTGAGCCAGGAAGCGGCATCGGTTGATCCGGTCCTTTCGGCCTCGTCGGCGAGAGCCTTCCATTTTCCCAGACCCTCTTCCCACCCCTGCCCTTTCTCGACTTGTTCCCTGGCCCGCGCCAGCGTCTCGAGCGCCTTTCCAGACAGGTCCGCCCTGAACTCGATCCCCCAATCCCCTTGAGGGAGCCTCGCCGCAACGATCTCGCTCCCGCGTTTCAGGGAGAGGCTCGTGTCCTTGGCGTTTTCCCAGTCGAACCTGTACGCCAAAACCTCTTCAAGCAAAGGGTTCGCCTGCTCATTCAGCTTGGTGACCTTGTCCCCGGGTTTCACTCCCGCCTTGGCCGCGATGGAGCCTTCCTTCACCGTGTCAACCACGCCCAGTGGCGAAAGAACGATCTTCTCCGGCGAACCCGCCGTACCCGCGCCGGTCGAAATCGAGAGAAACGCGGCCAACGCAGCGCCCCAAACAAATCCCGAACGCTTGCTTTTCATATCGATCCCCATTGGCTGCCCCGCCGTGCTCACCTGAGAAGAACAACTACGGCAAACTCGGTTCGGAGTCAAGGAGGCCTCTAGATGACACGCAAGGATGGTGAAGGCGGAGCCGGACGCTCATCGCACCGGAGCTTCTTTCCTTCTCCATGCTCTCCACGTTCTCCGTGGTGGATTGTTTTCACGCTCGCAATAGGTATTGTGTCCCCGGAATTCCCTGCTCTTTGTGCCTTTGTGGTGAATGGTCTTTTTTCTTTGGTTAGTTTCCGGTCTTCGACGGGTCGCGGCTGCCGACGGGGAAGCTGCCCCTGAGGCGGGACTGCATGTCGTCGGCGCGGCGCTCTAGGTCTTCAAGGGCTTTCACGAAGGCTTCGTCGTCGAGCTCGCCGCGGGCCTTGAGCGCATCCAGCCGCGCCCTCTCCCTTTCAAACCACGCCTCCACGTCGAAGTTGTACGTCATGGCTTGCCTTTCCGACCAGGAATTCAGTACGGAGGGCACTGAGCACGCGGAGGAAGGCAAGCCAACAGATACCGAGATGTGAAGCCTTTTAGAAGGTTGTCTCCGTGCTCTCCGTGGTCTCCGTGGTGAATTTTACTTCACGGCTTTGGCGAACTCGGCCTCTAACCGCTCGGCTTCGAAGGTCTCGAGGAGCGGGCCCAAGAGGAGGTCCACGTCCCCGTTCAGGATGTCTCCCAGACGGTGCAGCGTGATGTTCACCCGGTGGTCCGTGAGGCGGTTTTGTGGGAAGTTGTACGTGCGGATTTTTTCCGAGCGGTCGCCCGAGCCCACCATGGACTTTCGCGTCACGGAGAGCTCGGCCATGCGCTTGTCCTCTTCCATCTTAAGGAGGCGGGAGCGGAGGATCTTGAGCGCCTTGGCCTTGTTCTTGATCTGGCTCTTCTCGTCCTGGCAGGAAACCACGAGGCCCGTGGGCAGGTGCGTGATGCGGATCGCGCTGTAGGTAGTGTTCACGCTTTGTCCTCCGGGGCCCGATGAGCAGAAGCGGTCGATGCGCAGGTCCTTTTCCGCGATGACCACGTCCACTTCTTCGGCCTCGGGCAGGATCGCGACGGTCACGGCGGACGTGTGGATACGCCCAGAGGCCTCCGTAGCGGGGACGCGCTGGACGCGGTGGACGCCGCCCTCATACTTGAGCCGGGAGTAGACCCTCTGGCCCGAAAGGGAGGCGATGATCTCCTTGAAACCGCCGAGTTCCGTGCGGTTCTCGTCCATGATCTCCATTTTCCAGCCGTTGCGTTCGGCGTACCGCGCGTACATGCGGAAGAGGTCCCCCGCGAAGAGGGCCGCTTCTTCGCCGCCCGTCCCCGCGCGGATTTCGAGGATGGCGTTCTTTGCGTCGTTGGGCTCGGAAGGCAGGAGGCAGAGCTTGAGCGCCTTCTCGAGTTTGTCCAGCTCGGGCTCGAGGCGCGCCGCCTCTTCGCGGCCCATCTCGGCCATCTCGGCATCCCCGCCGGCCGCCAGCTCCTTGGCGCCGTCGTAGTCGGATTGAGCCTTCTTGAACCGCCTGTAGGTCGCCACGGTTTCCTGAAGGTCCGCGTAGGCTTTCGAGAGTTCCCTGAAGCGCGTCTGGTCGGACAGGGTTTCGGGGAGGCCGAGCTGATCCGCGAGCTCCGAGTGCTTGGTAATCAGTTGGTCCAACCTGCTTAGGATTGCGTTGTCCATCGAAACCTCAAGAGCATTTCAGGTCACCACGGGCTCGGCGGCAAGGTCGCGGGCCTCCGTGAGCGCGCGCAGGGAGACGGCCAGCATGGCGTCGTCCGGCTGGCGAGTGGTCAAGAGCTGGAAGGCAAGGCCGGGCCAGAGCAAAGGCTTGATCAAGGGCGATTTGGGGAACTTGGCCGTGAACCGGATGAGCTCGTACGAGAGGCCCGCAATGAGGGGCAGGAAGACGATGCGGGAGAGGGCCTTCACCCAGAAGGGATAGCTCTGCGGCACCACGGAGAAAACCAGGATGGAGACGACCATGACAAAGAGCAGGAAAGAGGTCCCGCACCTGGGGTGGAGCGTTGAGTAGGTGCGGGCGTTCTCCACGGTGAGCTCTACCTTCGCCTCCCACGTATGGACCACCTTGTGCTCCGCCCCGTGGTAGGCGAAGACCCTGCGGATATCCTTGAGGAGCGAGATGCATCCGATGTAGGCCAGGAAGATCAGGATGCGGATGGCGCCATCGATGAGGTTGAATCCCAGGGAGTGGTTGGCCAGGTCCCAGACCTTGGTGAGGAGCTGCGTCAGGAGAAGGGGGACGTAGAAGAAAAGGGCGACGCCGACGGCGAGCGAGAAGATGACGGTGAGGGCCAGGGCCCACGTTGAGACGGCATTCTTGGCCGGTTTGTCTTCGGCGTGAGTGCCCTCCGGCTGCTCTTCCTCTTTCTCTTCTTCTTTCTCTTCCTCGATGGCCACCTCGGCCGAGTAGTTCAGGGCCGAGATGCCTAGCATGAGCGCCTTGAATAGGATGACGCTGCCCCTGAAGAGGGGGAGGTTCCCGATCCGCCCTTTCGCGGTTTCGGGCAGCCTGTCCCTCTTGACGCGTACCTCGCCCCTGGGGTCGCGGACGGCTACCGCGTACGTCTGCGGCAGGCGCATCAGGACACCTTCGATGACGGCCTGGCCCCCCACCAGGACGCTCCCCTCCGCGAGGAAGAGTAGTCGTCCCAAGGCGGGCCGGTGCAGGAACCCACCGCGCATCAGGATCTCACTGAAAGTGCTAGGCTTTGGGTGGCTTGTCGTATTTTCTATGGAACTTCTCGATGCGGCCCGCGGTGTCGAGAAATTTCTGCTTGCCGGTGAAGAAGGGATGGCAGGCGGAGCAGATCTCCACCTTCAACTCTTTCTTGGTGGAGCGCGTGGAGAAGGCGTTCCCGCACGCGCAAGTCACCTTCACCTCGTGGTAGGCCGGGTGGATTTTCTTTTTCATGAAGCGAAACCTCCGTTACAAATGGTAATTATAGTATAAAAGTCAGCAATTTGCAACGGGGATGGGGAGTGCTGAGGGATGAGTGCCGAGTGCTGAGTGCTGAGTGCTGAGTGCCGAGTGCCAAGTCGGGAGATTGCCTTCGAAGGCAAACCCGCCAAACCCCGTCTCCCTGGCTCCCTGGCTCCCCGGCTCTATCCTTACTCCGCGGCCGTCACCACGATGTACGGCGGAGTGCAAACCTTGGACTGGCCGCAGCTCGTGACCGTGAGCTTCGGGTTGTACGTTCCAGCGGTCTGGTAGGTGTGCGGTGCCGGGTTTTGCGTTGTGGCGTGCGCTGAACCGTCGCCGAAATCCCAATCGTAGGTGTAGGTGCCACTCCCACCGCTCGCCGAGCTCGTGAAGGTCACCGGCAAGGGCACCTTTCCCGCAGTGGGGCTGGCCGCACAGGCCACCACGAGCTCGGGGCAGGTGACCGAGATTGTGGGCGTGGTGCAGCTTTGGGTCTGCGTGCCGCTGGTGACGGTCACCACTCCGGCGTACTGGGCGGGCGCCGTGTAGGTGTGCGTCGGGTTCTGCTGGGTCGAGGTGCCCCCGTCCCCGAAGTTCCAGGAATACCCGTAGGCGGCCGACCCTCCCGTGGCGGTGACGCTGAAATTAACGAGGAGCGGGATGTTCCCGGAGGTCGGGGTGGCCGAGCAGCTCACGATCTGGAGCGGCGGCGTGCTGACGGTCACGCGCGCCGTGGCGCCCACCGTTGCGCCCAGGCTGTCGGAGACCGCGAGCGACGCGTCGTAGGTACCCGCCTCGGTGTAGGTGTGATCCGGGTTTGCATCGCTAGAGGTGCCGCCGTCGTTGAAGTCCCAGCTGTACGCGTAGGGGAGCTTGCCGCCCGTGGCGTTGCCCGTGAAGCGGACGTCCAGGGGAGCGTTGCCGGAGGCCGGGTCGGCAGAAGCCGAGGCGACGAAGTCGAAATCCAGCAGGGCCCGGTCCCTCTTCTTGACGATCCCCTCCACCTTCAAGACCGTCTTGAGGATCGTGTCCCCCTTGGAGTGCGCCTGCGTCGCCATCGAAGAGGAGATGTTCACGGTGACGTCGTTCACCCCGGACGCCGGGTGCGCCGTGACTTTCAAGTGGACTTTCTTTTTCTTCTTATCGTTCATGAACTTCAGGTAGAGGCCCACTCTTACGGTCTTGGCTTTCGGGTTGATGATCGTAAAGTGGACGATGGTGTCCCGGTTGGTGTAGACGAGCGCGGGCTTGGAGGCGAGCTCCAGGCCCCAGGACCCGCCCTCCGGAGACGCTTCCTGCGGGACGGCGGTGGTTTCGATCTCGTCTTCTAACACGCCGCCGTCCTTGAGGCAAAGAGAGGCCGTAACGGCCAGGTCCTCGTAGTTGTTCACGTTGTGGAGCTGGCCGGGGGTGATGACGAAGCGCCCCTCGTTGGGCCCGGCCTGAAGCGCCACCGAGCCGCTGTAGAGCTCCTCGTCCAAAAGGCCGTCTTCCGTGGAGATGCGAACGGCGAGGAGCGCGGGCCCCGCTTCCGGGACCGTGGCGTGGTAGGTGATCATCGTGTCAGAAAGCGTGGACAGGAACTCGGGCTGGTTCATCGCAAAAGCGGGATGCGGCCCGCCAGCGAAGGCCGCAGAGGCCGCCGACAGGCACAGCACGGCGAGAAGGGGCATCCTGGCTCTCATCTCATGCGCCTCCAATCAGGCCATGATTATACAGCATTGAAGGGCGGGTGCGAAAGGCGTAGTCGAGCATTCGGCCTGGTGTCCCTCACCGGGAGTAGTTACCATGAGTCGTCACCCTCTGAAACCGTTTCGCCTCAGCCCCCGTAATAGCACTCTTGCGGGGGAAGTGTGCCCTCTCGGAGGGGCGCTTCGGTTGACCCTCGGAGGGGGCGGTGTTAGTGTTTGAAATCCGAGAAAGAGCCGAGCGTTGGAGCGTCCAGCCATCGGGTCGTATCTATGCCTGAAGAGCCATAAAGACATAGGAAAGTTTGGTCTTGCATCACGCCGTAATCTAGAAAGGAGAGAAGGGATCATGCGAAAGTACGGATACTGCTTTGTCCTCGCCGCCGCGCTGGCCGCGCTGCTCGCGGCCGGGCCGTGCTGGGCACAGGGGTTCAAAGACCTGGAGAGCAAGGTCGTTGAGAAAACCCTGCCCAACGGCTTGACTGTCATCCTCCTGCCCAGGCCGAAGGCGCCGGTCACGTCCATGGTGACTTACGCCAACGTGGGCAGCGTGGACGAGCAGGTGGGAGGCACGGGCCTCGCGCACATCTTCGAGCACATCGCATTCAAGGGCACCACCACCATCGGCACGACGGACTACGCCAACGAGAAAGCCGCCATCCAGAAGGAAGACGCGGCTTTCCTGGCCCTCCGCGCCGAAAGGCTCAAGCGCCCCAAGCCCGACGAGGCCAAGATCAAGGAGCTGGAGGCGGCCTTCAAGAAGGCCGAGGATGAGTCCGAAAAGTACGTGGTTTCCAACGAGTTCTCCGAGATCATCGACCGAGAGGGAGGCTCGGGCCTCAACGCCTTCACCGGCTTCGACCAGACCGTCTACCACTACTCCTTCCCCTCCAACAAGCTGGAGCTGTGGGCGGCCCTCGAGTGGGACCGTTTCACTCAGCCCGTGCTGAGGGAATTTTACAAAGAAAAGAACGTCATCATGGAAGAGCGGCGCATGGGTGAGAGCGAGCCCCAGGGCCGCCTCCTGAATGACTTCTTCCCGGTGGCCTACGCGGCCCACCCTTACCGCTCCTACATCATCGGCTGGCAGAGCGACCTGGAAGCCATGACCAAGGCCCAGGCCGAGGACTGGTTCAAGACGCACTACGGCGCCAAGAACCTCACGTGCGTCATCGTAGGCGACGTGGACCCCGCCACGGCCATGCCGGTCCTCGAAAAGTGGCTCGGCAAGATCCCCGCGGGCCAGAAGCCCGAACCACCCGTGACCGTCGAGCCCCCTCAGCGCGCCGAAAAGCGCATCGCCATGGAGGATCCGGCCCAACCCTTCATGATCATTGCCTACCACAGGCCGGACGTCACCAGCCCCGACGACTCGGTCTACGACGCCATAGACGACATCCTGGGCGGCGGCCGCTCCTCCCGTCTTTACAAGAGCCTCGTGAAAGAGAAGAAGCTCGCCCTTTACGTGGGGTGCAGCTCGACGATGGAGGCCCAGAAATACCCAGGCCTCTTCGTCTTCTTCGCCCTGCCCAACAAGGGCAAGTCCAACGCCGAGTGCGAAGCCGCCATCTACGAGGAAATCGAGAAGCTGAAGAACACGCCCGTGACCCCCGAGGATCTGGAAGGCCTGAAAGCCCGGGCCAAGGCCCACTTCATCGATTCCATCAAGAGCAACATGGGCCTCGCCATGAGCATGGCTTTCGCCCAGAACCTCCAGGGCGGCTGGAGGGAGGCCTTCAAGACCCTTGACAAGATTGACAAGGTGACGGCCGAAGACATCCAGCGCGTGGCCAAAGCCACCTTTACCAAGGTCAACCGCACCGTGGGCTCCGTAGAGACCGTCCCTCCCGCGGGCGAAGGCGAAAAGAAGTGACGATCACAAAGCTGTCGCTCCTGGGCTTCGAGTTCCAACTCACAAGGAGAATTCCATGAAGATTCCAAGAATGGCGACGCTGTCGGCCGCCGCGCTGGCGCTAGCCCTGGCCGCATCCACGGCCTTTGCCCAAGCGCCCGCTCCGGCCCAGCCGGCCGCGCCGCAGACTGCGGCCAAAGAGAAAACTGCGCTTCAAAAAACGGAAAAAGAGAAACCCGTGGCTGCCAAGGCGCCGCGCTACTTCGAGAAGCTCGCCTACCCCAAGCTCCACGACATCAAGAGCCCTGAGGTGGTTCAGGAGACGCTCCCCAACGGCCTGAAGCTGCTCTTGGTGGAGGACCACGACCTTCCCGAGATCCAGTTCCGCGCCGTCGTGAAGGGCGGGCGCCTCGCCGAGTCCAAGGACAAGGCGGGGCTCACGGAGCTCTTCGGCGAGGTCCAGAGGACCGGTGGAACGCAGTCCATGTCCGGGGACAAGGTGGACGAGTTCTTGGAGCGCATCGGGGCTTCCGTCGAAACCGACGTCGAGGAATCCTTCGGCGTGGTTTCGGGCAAGTGCCTCACGGAGACCTTGGACAAGGTCCTGCCCTTGTACGCTGAGTTCCTGATGGCCCCCGGCTTCTCCCAGGACAAGATCGACCTGGCCAAGACGCACCTGAAGGGGACCATCTCGAGAAGGAACGACGAGGTGATGGAGCTCACCATCCGCGAGTTCGAGAAGCTCATCTACGGAAAAGACTCCCCGTACGCGCGGCAGTTCGAGTACGACGACGTCGAGAAGCTGGCCCGCGAAGACCTCGTGGCCTTCCACGGCCTGTGCTACCACCCCGAGCTGACTATCCTCGCCGTCTGGGGAGACTTCAAAGTCCCCGAGATGAAGGAGAAGCTCGCCAAGGCGTTCAGCGGCTGGAAGAAAAGCGAGGCTCCCCTGGAGATCGCCGAGCCGTTCGTTTTCCCACCCGCATCCTCCTTGAACTACGTCGAAAAGAAGGACGTCGAGCAGGCCTTCATCCTCATGGGGCACCTGAGCCTGAAGATGGACGACCCCGACTACCCCGCTGTCATCATCCTCAGCGACATCCTGGGCGGCGGCATGTCCTCCCGCATCTTCAAGGAGGTCCGGGAGAAGCGGGGGCTGGCTTACTCGGCCGGCGGCGCCATCATGCCCGCGTACGACCACCAGGGCGCTTTTTACGTCTTCTCCGCGACCAAGCCCTCCACCATGTCCCAGGCCCTCGCCATCATCATCGAAGAGATCAAGAAAATCCAGAAGGAGCCCGTGACGGACGAGGAGATGAAACTCGCGAAGGACGGCTACCTGAACCGGTACGCCTTCCAGTTCGACTCAACGGCGAAGGTCGTGCAGCGTATGCAGACCTACCTCTTCTACGGCTACCCCCTGGACTTCAACAAGACCTTGCGGGACAAGGTGGAGAAGGTCACGAAGGAGGACATCCTCCGCGTGGCCAAGAAAGACCTCCTGCCAGACGCCCTCAGCATCTTGGCCGTGGGCAAGCAGGACGGCTGGGACAAGCCCCTTTCCACCTTCGGCAAGGTGAACACTATTGATATCACCATTCCGGAGCCGAAGCCCAAGGAGGTTATTCCCGAAGCCACGCCCCAGACCCTGGCCAGGGGCAAGGAACTGCTCTTGGCGGCCGCCAAGTCCGCCGGCGAGAAAGCCTTGAGGGAGATGAAGGACTTGACCGCCGAGGGCGTCACCACGGCTACGACGGCCATGGGTCCAGTGGAGCTGAAAGTCCGCTCGGTCTTCGTCGTGCCGGACAGGCTCTACTCCAACATGACCACGCCTATGGGCGATATGGAGCAGGTGCTCGACTGCGGGAAGGGCTGGATTTCCATGGGCGGCCACGTGCGGGACCTCCCCGGTGCAGTCATCGAGGATATGCAGCGGGCGATCTGGTCCCGCTATGGCGCCCTCATGGTCCTGAAAGCCGCCCTCGAGGACCAAGCAACGGCTCAATCCATTGGGAAAGTGAAGTTCCAGGACAAGGATGTCGAAGACATTCTCGTGACAGGCCCGTCGGGCAGCTTGCACATTTATCTCACACCCGACGGCAAGGAAGTGGCGGGTGCGAAGCGCAAAGGACAGACCCAGGCCGGCCCCGCGGACATCGTAGAGATCTTCTCCAACTACCAGGTCACTTCGGGCCTCAGGCATCCCATGGAAATACGGCAAGAGACGAACGGCGAGACGGTTGCCACTGTGAAAGTCTCCTCTGTGAAGCTCAACGCCGGATACTCGGACGGTCTTTTCAAGAGACCGGCAGCGACGGAGGGAGAGGAGAAAAAGTAAGGTGAAATCCCCCCTGCCCCCTTTTGCAAAGGGGGGGGACGGACAAGGTCCCCCCTTCTCATAAAAGGAGGGGGAGAGTGGAAGATTTATGGGGAAAAAGTGAGCGGGCGCACTTTCGCGCGCCCGCTTTCCTTAATATATCCGACCCGAGCCGTACCTCCTAGGAGGCTTCGCCTACCAATGCCAGTAGCCGCTGAATTCGCCTCCGTCTGGATTGACAAACGTAAACAGCGTGTCCACGCCCTTGGGCACCGCTGCCTTGAGGGACGCTCCTCCCTTGAGGATGATCTTGCTCGTGCTCTTCCACACCGTGGGGGTCCAGGGCACGCTGCTGTTGTTGATATACACGACAATGCCGGGCTGGAGGTTACTTCCCGTGAAGACGATCCGGAAGGGGCTGCCCATCTTCGTCCCGTACTGGACGTCCGGGGGGTTCACGACGGCGATGGAGTAAGCGCCGCTTCCCGTGCACGAGTGCGCGTCGGTGGCGGTGACAGTGAAGCTGAAGGTCCCTCCGGCCGTGGGAGTCCCGGAGATTTCGCCTCCTGACAAGCTCAGCCCTCCCGGTAAGGCACCACCGGTGATGGCGTACGTGTAAGGCGCCGTCCCGCCTCCGGCCGTGATCGTCTGGGAGTAGGCCACCCCTGGGGCCCCACTAGGCAGGCTGCCGGGGGATAGCGTGATCGTGGGACAGGGGCCGCCGCCGCCCCAGTTGTTGGCGAGCGCATGGGCGTCCACCGAGCCCAGGCCCGTGGCCAGGTCGTAGCCCACGCCGCAATAATATCCCGTGACTCCCGGCACGGAGTTGTCCCCCGTGGTGGCATCGTGGAACACAGCAGGGCCGCTGCCCGCGTATTGGGCCGCCCCGAGCTGGTAGAGGCGGGGGTTCGGGTTGCCCTGGCGCTGCCCCGTCTTCTGGACGATGAGCGCCATCAGCCCCGCGAAGGACGGCGAGGAGGCCGACGTGCCTCCCACGGCCCCCAGGCCGGAGGCGCTGGAC
>Ga0209777_10003754_pt1 | contig 18537 bp, 23 predicted proteins | sample FrelakmetHBP12HB_FD_187147 | JGI IMG/M metagenome (GOLD analysis project Ga0209777, IMG submission 187147) | Freshwater lake sediment microbial communities from the University of Notre Dame, USA, for methane emissions studies -HBP12 HB (SPAdes)... | ecosystem: Environmental > Aquatic >...
AGATATGCAGCGCCCTCATAATTATCAATTTGGAACTGCAAAACTACGAGGAGGAAGGAAGCGATGGAAATCTTAAAAGCGCAGATCCAGGGGTTGAAAGCATCCCTGTCTGAACTCAGGGAGAAAAAGGACCTGTTCATAAAGGCACAGACATTGGCCGAGCAAGTCGCCAAGGCTCAAACCGCTGGCGACGTCCTGGAAGAATCCCTTGGAGCGGTAAAGAAGACGAAAGCGGATTTGAAGGACAGGAGGTCGGAGATCCTAAAGAGCGCCCTAGATCCCTTGGCCCAGGCGATAACTGCACTTCTTCCCCGTGGGGAAGGTGTCGTGACCCTGGACGATCATCTTTTCCTTGGCTGGAAGGATGGGGAAAGGTTGGTTCCCTACAACGGCCTTTCGGGCGGCGAGAAGGTTTTTTTCGACGGTGCCCTGGCCAGTGCACTCCTGAAGGACGGTGGACAAAAGATCCTTGTGCTGGAAGGCGGAGAACTCGACGACTCCAACTTGGTAGCCACGCTGGAGAAGATCATCCTTGCCCATCCGGACGCCCAGGTAATTGTAAATACCTGGTACAACCCCCACGAGGTACCCGAGGGATGGAAGGTGATCCAGCTATGAAAACGGTACATATTTCTCGCGCACAAAGACATTCCTCTTTCGATGAAAGTGGAACATATACCCGGATTTTAATTGGGAAAGAAATTCCCGAGCAGGTAGACCTAAAAGAGGCCAGAGCGGTTTTCACCAGGGAAGCCGAGACTCTTTTTAACGCTCTTGTCGAGTCCCTTCCCGGTGGCACCTTATCTGCCCTATTTGCCCGGATGTGCGAGCATTACAGAAGCCTTTTTGTGGTTCGATAAAGGAAGGTGGTGAGACTGTGAAAAAACTCAATGCCATATATGAAGAACTGACGGCCACAAAAGAGAAAATGAAGGAAGCCTTGGAGAAGGAATTTCTTCTTGATTCTAGGGTCCTCGTTAAACTCCACTGCAACCAGTCTTCCCTGACTGAGGGAACGGTCATTGCTCATGATGGGAAGGGATATGTTCGAGTAAGGATGAAAACCGCCAAAGAGGCAGTGAGATCAGTTTTCTATACAGATGTTTTTTGATCTGTAACTAAGGAGGCCCCATAATGGTAAATTTGGATTCCCAACAATATGCCGCAGTTGATACGGATTCCCGGCAGGTCCTCTGCCTGGCCGGGGCTGGCAGTGGTAAGACCCGCGTCCTGGTCGAGCGCATTGCCCACCTGATCGAAAACAAGAAAGTGAGCCCGTACGAAATAATGGCTTGTTCATTCACTCGCAAGGCATCGGGAGAGTTAAGGAAACGCTTTGAGGAAAGGGTCGGAAGGGGTGCCCACCATATCACCATGGGGACCATTCACAGTATCTCACTTCGCTATCTGAAGCGTTTCGGTGAACTCATCGGCCTACGCGGGAAAAACCTGACGGTATACTCCGAGTTCGAAGAAAATTATCTGCTTCGGGAATGCGCGATCGATCTGGGGATCTACAAGGGGAAAGCCTGGAAGATTCCCAAGAGAGAGATTGACGCGGTATTTAACGACTATTACGAGAAGGGATTGATTCCTCCGGAGGATCACCCCTGCACTCCGATCTTCAATGAATTCATCTCCAGGTGCCGGGAGAATAATTCGCTTACTTACGGTGCCCTTCTTTGTGGTTTTAAAATTCTGCTTCCTCTGATCAAGCAATATCTCAACCTAAAACACATTTTCGTTGATGAGTGCCAAGATCTCGATCTGCTACAGTGGAAGATTTTTAACGAGCTGCGGGATCTATGCGGGGCTTCCCTGTTTGTGGTCGGAGACATTGATCAATCCATCTACTCTTGGCGTGGCGCAATTCCAGAATACCTCATCGAGCACCAGGCGGAATTTGAGATTTTTAAGATAGAAAATAACTATCGATCTTGTCCGGAGATCGTGGAGGCCGCCAACCGACTGATCGAACATAACGAATCGCGGATCCCCAGGACGATGAAAGCGACGCGGGAGGCGGCCGGGGACATTCGGATCATGCCCAATATGGACACGGAGGCCATAGTCAAAAAAATCTTGACCTTCGCGGACCGGAGCCGAGATAAGGATATTTGTTTTCTATCTCGAAACCATTTCCTCCTTAAAAAACTTGCCTCTTGTCTTGATGTGATTAATTTTCCCTACATCTACATCGGCCGCCAAATGGAGTTGATCGAAAGCCCATTGTTTCGTATCTTCCATAGTTTTCTTAAATTGCTCGTTAATCCCTTTGATAATTTCTCTTTCCTGTTGATCCGTGACCTCCTGGGCCTCTCCCGGCCGCAGTACAACGAGATCCGCCTGAAGGCTACCCAGAAGAGCAAGAGCCATTTTCAGACGTGGGTAGAAAGCAGAACAGAAGAATCTTCCAACCGCGTTTCAGATTTTTTCTATAAAACAGATAGAACAAGTTTTGAACTGGAAGAATCTTTTATGTATCTCGTTTCGGCCTATGATTGGCCCGAAGAAATTGATTTGGTAAGGACCTTTGTAACTTCCTGGATGGCAGATAATTCCAATAAGACGATTTCAGATTATCTCGACTGGCTGGCCACCTATGATTATTCGGATGAAATAAAAGAGGATGATTCAAAATTAAAACTGATGAGCATTCATCAATCTAAGGGCCTTGAATTTCCCCTTGTCGTTATCATCGGGGCCAACGAGGGAATTATACCAAGTAAGCAAAGTATTGAAGCAGGCGACTCCGAGATTGAGGGGGAACGGAGATTGTTCTACGTTGCCCTTACCAGGGCTGAGGATTCTGCCGTTATTTGCATAAGGTCGGAAAGAAAAGAAGACGAGCGAGGGCGAGTCTTTGAGAATCCAGTTAGTCGATTCATAAAGGAAATGAAAAATGAATGATGTTCCTTATGGCTGCTGCCATTGTGGATGCGGACAGAAAACAAAGATCGCGGGGAAGACACAGGTTCATTTGGGCTGGAAAAAAGGAGAACCTTTATTTTTTATTATTGGACATAATCGAAAGCGAGTCAGCGGGGGAAAGGTAGAAACTTCTTTTCAAAAGTATCCTGAAAGATTTAAGGATGGTCATACCGTAACTGATTTACCTGGGGAGGAATGGAAGGCGATACCCTTTTGTCCCAAATACTCGGCTTCAAATTTAGGAAGAATTAAGAATGGAGAAAGAAATACGACAATATCCTGCTGCATAACAAAGGCAGGCCGAGTTCAGACTGCACTCTATTATCGTGGTAAATTAAAAAGTTTCTTAGTTCACAGATTGGTTTTTGAGTCCCTTAATGGACCAATTCCGCAAGGACAGGACATCAACCATAAAGATGGAAACCCACAGAATAATAACCTTGTAAACCTGGAACCATGCACCAGATCGGATAATTTATTTCATGCCTACGCTCACGGATTAAATAGCGGGCGAGGGGAACTGAATAGGAATTCAAAATTAAAATCAAGAGAAGTTTTTCTAATAAAGAAATTACTGAAGAGTGGTAAGTGGACCCAGGATTCTATTGCTAAAATGTTCAGGATTTCTAGCGTAACGATAAATCACATAAATACGGGAAGGCATTGGAGTGAAGTTTAGCGGGAGTCCAGAGCCAAGGAAGGGGAAACCAAGGCCGCAGGGCGTAAAGGCGATGCGCCCCTCCCGCACCCAGAAAGGGGGTGGATCTTTATGAAATAGAGGCCCGAAGAAAATATGATTTGTTTACAACAATTGGTAGATGGGGGAGGGGTTCCGGCTATTCCCTCCCCCCTTTAAAAAAGGAGGATTTGATTATGCCAGAGAAAACGAAAGAAAAGGCAGTTATGGTTGAACCGCAGATTAAGACCGTAAAGTCTTCGGCGATTCTCAAGTGCATTTTGACAGAGGAGGAAAAGCGGAAGTTGGCTGATGACTTGGCGCAGGAAGTCGAACAGGTCTCGCGCCTGGAGGGGGAATTGAAAGCCTTGGCCTCAGAAATGAAAGCCAAGATCAACGAGGTCCAGGCTCGGCTGGCAAAGCATGCCTCCCTCTTCCGGCAAGGCTATGAATACCGGGAGGTCGCCATCGAGATCGTTAAAAACTTTCACTCGGGCACGGTCAGCAAAACCAGGATGGATACCTTTGCCCAATACGAAGAGCGCGCCATGACCGGCGAGGAGAGGCAACAATTCCTTCCTCTGGAACCACCGAAAAAGACCGACGACGGGAACGGGAAGGAAACCGAGAAAACCAAAGAGAGGGAAAAGAAATGAGAATTTTCTTTATCGTCCCGGGTGAGCCCGTTGGATACCTCCGAATGACTCAGGGGCAGCTAAAACTTATGCGCATTCCCTTTCATAAACTGCGCCCCGATGGACTTAAGATCCTAAAGCAGATTGAAAAATATTTCTCCTACAAAACAGGAGTTCGGGTTTGTTCGTCACCTTATGAAATCGATAGGAAACCCAAAATCAAGGCCTATCTGAACGTGATGATATATTTTCGGACCCGCAAGCATCCGGATCCAGGAAACGTGCTAAAGGGCATCGAGGATGCACTTTTTGAGAATGACAATCGAGTCGCCGGCGGCGTGGATTTCGATTATGACCCGGAACGTCCGAGGGTAGAAGTCGAGATCATCCAATAAGGAAGGGAGGTTTTAATGTTCACCTTGGCCATTACGTGCATAGCCGTTGGGGTGCTTGTCCTGGCCCTTTGGCTCAAGAGGAAGAAAACCATGGATTACCCACAAGAGATAAGGCTGAGGGCCAATTCCAATGCCTTTCGCAAAATGGAGTAAAACCGGCAGATAATGTTCAACAATAGAATGGCACAAAGTGAGAAGAAGCAGGAGGAGATCCTTCGCGAGAAGACTCTTGCCGATCCGGAAGCCCACGGCCTGCACGGATCCCTGAGCGACGGGATTAACAAAACGCGGATGCTCGAGCTGGCCCGCGAATATGAACAGAAAGAAGCAGATCGACTGAAGCAATCATTTAGAAATGAAAATAATCAGAAAAAAGGAGGGAATGAAGAAATGGGAAAAACTCCGTGGACGGGGGAACAAAGGAAAAATTTTATGGAGACGATGGCCCGAAGGCGGGAAGCCAGGTTAACTGGGAAGCCGGATCCAAGTTACGAAAAGAGACGGGAGGCCAAAAGGGAAAATGACAGGCAATATCACCGCCGCAAAGCAAGGGAGAAGAAAGGGCTGCCGCCCGAAGTGCACACGGTCGAGGAATTACAGATCATGGACAATGGTCTCCACGTCCACTGCATGGCGTGTGGCTTCCGGATGGAGATCTCGCCGGAGGGGATCAAGGCGCTGCAGAAAGGAGGCGGAGATTGAGTTACCAGGAAATCGAACTGGATCGCATCAAACCGTCCGGATTTAATCCGCGGAAAGTTTTTGAGGGTAAAAAGTTTGACGAACTGGTGGAGTCCATCCGGAAAAAGGGAGTCCTCCAACCCATAGTCGTCCGCCCGCTAAACGATCCCAGGGACAGAAACGGCCGGGACGATTGCATGTATGAGATTGTCGCCGGCGAGAGACGTTGGCGGGCCGCATCCAAAGTCGAGGAACTCCACGGAGAAAACGGATTCGGAAAAATCCCGGCCGTCGTGCGCGACCTTACCGACGATGAAGCCTACGACATAATGACGATCGAGAACCTGCAGCGGGAGGACCTGACCGAACTGGAAGAGGCGCAATCTTTCAAATCCTTCGTCGATCGCCACGGCGAGGATGCAGTCAAAGATCTGGCCGGCCGGACCGGGATCGATCCGCGGTACATACGCCGGCGTGTGCATGTCTTAACTCTTCCCGCCAAAATACTCGAGTCCTGGGAAGCGGGGAAACTGAAATACGGGCATCTTGAGCAGTTGCGCCGACTGGACAAGGAAGGGGAGATCCTCCAGGCCTTTAAGGATCTCACCGAGCGAACTTCCTGGGAGGCCCAGCAAGAAGGCGGCGCAGTCAAATCGGTGGAATACCTGAAAAGAAAACTGGATGAAAGATCTGTCGCGTTCAAATATGCCCTATTCGATCAATACGAGTGTGCGGCCTGCTCTCGAAACTCCCACGTTCAAAAAGAACTATTCGGCGTCGAATCCACCCGGACGCTCTGCCTGGATCCGGCCTGCTTCAAAAAGAAGTTGAATGACTGGCTTCTGGTCCCCGCTAATTGGAAGACAACGACGTGGGCCAAGAAAAATAAAACGAACGGGTTTCGCTTTGACGGTTCTGTCGATTACCGCCAATATGAGCATTTCTACAGGGATCCCCCCAAGGATTGTCTGGCCTGTCCAAAATTCTGTTCGATCATCGTGATCGGAAGGGATGAAAATCGCTACGGGAGGGATAGGGCCTGTATGGATCCTTCCTGCTACCGCAGTAAATTCCAGCGCGAACGCGGATCCGGATCCGTGAAAGAAAAGGCCGTAGCTAGGGCGAAGAATCACGGGGAACAATTCCGGGAATTATTTTATGCCTCCCGGATCCCCGAGGTAGCCAAGGAGATCCCCGCGGAGGACGTGCGAATGGCGCGGCTGGCCCTGGTCGCCATGCTCCAAAAATTCCGCGATCTCTCGGAATGGTTCACCAAAAAACACAAGAGCAAAAATACAGGGAAACAGGTCGGCTATTGGTATCGATCTGCTTCTGTTCTTTGGCCCATCGTCGACAAGATGGACTTGCCCGCGGTGATGGAAGACATCAAGGAGGCTGCCCTCCGGATCTCCCTCGATACCGACTACGGCGCCCTGGGCCGGCACCGGATCGGGCTGGAACTCGGTATCGACCTGGCCAAGGAATGGAGGATCACCGAAGAATACCTGCAGGCGAAGACGATCAAGGAGATCCACGCCCTGGCCAACAAGCTCGGCCTCTGGAAAGAGAAGAAGGCCCAGGCGTATCTTTTTGAGAAGCTCGGCAAGAAGCGCGGCGCCTTTGAGGGTTGCAAGAAATCCCAACTGATCGAGATCATCCTGAAGTCGGGGATCGACCTGGCCAACAAGGTCCCGACCGAGATCCTGGAGATTGGAAAATGATGACAAACGAGCCTCCGTCAAACAAATGCCCCAGGTGCGGCCTGCAAGTAGATGCCATCGCCCCTCTCCATCCCCAGGCAAAACTTATGAGGGGCGCGTTCTCGGTGTGCAGTGGATGCGGGGCAATCTTAATTTTCGATGAGGATTTGGTCTTACGATACCTCACGTCGGCCGAGATGATCGACCTGAAAGGCTGTGCTTCTGCCTGGAGGATAATCACCCTGGCGCAAGAAGGCGTTGTGAAAAAAAACTGACCGCGAAGAAGGGAAATGGGCGAAATGGCTGACGGAAGAATGTTGAAAAACAAAATTTCTCGCGATGTTACTGTAGCTGATCTTCCTACAGATACCGACCGGGTACTTTTCACGTGGGCGATTTCTCATCTTGATATTGAGGGTCGGATATCGGGAGATCCACGGGAATTTAAAGCTTCGGTGGTTCCTCTTCTTGATCACATAACCCCCCTGTTGATAACTGAGTTTTTTGAAGTTGCGGAGTCTTTAGGACTTATTCACAGGTATCAGGCCAATGGCCGATGGGTTATTGAATTTCCAGGATTTATAAAAAACCAGTCATTACGAAGAGATAAAGAAAAAGAATCAGAATTTCCACCACCTACTCCCGGATCACTCCCGGATCACTCCCGGACTACTCCCGCTGAAGATAAGATAAAAGAAGTTATAAGAAGAGAAGAGAAGTTAAAAGAAGGCAAGGAAAGGGAGTGTGAGGGGAAACCAAAAGAGCCCGATTCCGAAACTCAAGAGCAAAAAGAAAGATTCAGAAAATCCTTTCAGGTAAAGTGCAACCGCCTAAGACCAAAATACCCCAGATTCAACCCGGAACTTTTTTTTCAAAACAACTTGAACGGAAATCGTGACGCAATCCTATTGTGCCTGGATCGACTCCTAGAAGCAGAAACCCCAATCTCCAATCCAGAAGCCTACTGCGAAAAGATAATCTCCATAGAGAGTGGAAATTTCAACGAACGTGAGGCCATAAAAATACACGAAGAGATTAAAAAGAACTCCCCGTCGTCTCTTGGTGACTGCTTGAAAAAGGCCATGAAATGAGTTGCCCCGAAAAATGCAGAGGGTGCCCTAAATTGAATCATTGCCAGATCCGAGGTAAGGAATGGCTCAAAAATATAGAAACACTGCTGTCTGATAAACGAGCAAAAGGCGAAGGTGAACATATGGCTGATGAGATAATAACCTACATGCAAAAGTATTTTATGGAAGGAATAAGATAATTGCCCATCCTGAATGGTTGGAAATCCATCATGAATTTCTGCGGAATCAACGATCGAGAAACAATCCTGAAGTGGGTTGAAGAATTTAAATTACCTGTTGTCATCATCGGGGGCAGGGCAACGGCTTGTACCGAAAGTATCGTTTTATGGCATCGTGAAATACAAAAAAACTCTCCAGGTAGAAAACCCACTACTTTTCCACATAAAACCCGCATTAAACCCACCTAAAACCAGTATCCACCTCGACTTGACATTAAAAAGTAAATAATATTCAATGCCTGCATGGCTGATATTCCCCGTGCGACCCCGGAAGCAGGAAGAAAGGCCGCTGAAGTAGTTCATGCGGCGATGGCTGAAGCCTTTGCCAGGCGTGGCATAGACGATGATTTTCTCACCACAAAACTCCTCGAAGAACTCGAAGCCAAAGACACCAAGTTTTTCCAGAAAGACGGCGTGGTCATTGAATCCCGCGAGGTGGTTGACTGGGATGTGCGCCAAAAGGCCCGCCAGGACACGCACAAGCTCCTGGGGCATTACCCCAAGGAATCCCTGGAACTGACCCTCAGTAAACCTATTTTGGTCATTAGGGATGCCAAAGCGGGCGATAGCGTCCCATCCGGAGAACGCGATGGAGAATGACCGGAAAACACTAGACTTCGATTTAGACGTTGCCAACTTCCGCGCGGACAAAAACAGGAAGCAGGTCCAGGCTCTCGAGGTCCTAGACTCTGGGTTGATCAAATTTCTGCTGTATGGCGGGGCCCTGGGCGGAGGCAAATCGTATTTTCTCCGCTGGTATCTCATGCGCCGGCTGATTAAACTTTTTGAAAAATATAAGATCCGAGACCTGGCCGTCATGTTGGCATGTGAGGATTACCCTGCCCTGAAGGATCGGCAACTCGTTAAACTCTTCAAGGAATTTCCAAGGTGGCTCGGTCAACATATAGCTAATCACAAGATTTATGGAAATTGCTTCTTGGTGGAACCTGAATACGGATCCGGTGCCCTCTGTTTTCGGAACCTCGATGATCCGAGTAAATACATGAGTTCTGAGTGGGCTGCTATCGCCGTGGACGAGCTCACCAAAAATAAGTATAAGACCTTCGATGATCTCCGGATGCGCCTACGCTTCAAGGGGATCCCGGACATCGAATGTCAATTCATCGGCGGTACTAACCCCGGAGGGATCGGCCACGGATGGGTGAAGCAACTCTGGATGACCAAGCAATTTCCTCCTGAATGGTACGACGGGCCGATCGATTACCGCAAGCAGTTCGCCTATGTCCCCTCCCTGGCCGACGATAATCCCTACTTGGATCCCGGCTACTGGCAGATGTTGAATACGCTCCCTGCTCCGCTCCGTAAGGCTTTCCGGTATGGCGATTGGAGCACGTTCATAGGACAGGCCTTCCCCGAGATCACCAAGGTCGCCCACGAATACAAGCCAACACCTGACAACCTGTTTCCACAAGGTGCCTGGATCGGCATGACATTCGATTGGGGATTTGGGAAACCTTTTTCCCTTGGCTGGTGGCATACGGACGCGGACGGCCGGCTGTACCGGGCTGCAGAGTGGTACGGCTGGAGCGGGACCGCGGACGAAGGCCTTCGGCTGCCCGACTCGGCGATCGCGGAGGGGATCAAGAAGCGTGAAGAGGCCTGGGGGATCTCCAACCTGGTGACCATGCGCAAGGCCGGGCCCGACTGTTTTCAAAAGAAACCCGACTATAAAGGCGGAGGTCAAGGGCGGAGCACCGCGGAGATCTTCCGGGATCTGGGGATTATTCTCACGCCCGGGGATCCTTCCCGAAAGCTGAAGATCCGGCAATTCCGGGAACGCCTCCGGATCCAGGACGACAGGCTACCCATGATGCTCATCAACGCGGATTGTGAGAATTTCTGGCGAACGGTTCCGGACCTGATTGTTGATGAAAATAACATCGAGGACGTGGACACGAAGGGCGAGGACCACGTTTATGACGAACTTGCCCACGTTTGCATGGCTCGGCCTCTATCCAGCGTGAAACCAATCGTTGTAATCCGTAGGCCTCCGAAGGATGCCAGCGAGGTCGCGGACCTCGAGCGCCAGCGGATCTGGGAAGAGATCAACCAGGCGAATGAGCAGAACCTGGAACCCTATTGAGAGGAGGAATGGATGAACGCACAGGAAGAAACTTTAGTGGCACGAAAGAAGGCGGAGACCGAAAAACTGGAGAAGGATTTCACCTATCATGCCCCGAAAGGGGATCAGGTCCCACGGTATCAGGCGATCCGGGACCAGGCGAAGCAGTTCGCGGCCTACATCTTGGATGCCACGATATATTCCCGGGAACAATCCCTCGCCTTGACCAAACTGGAGGAGGTTGTCTTCTGGGCCAACGCCGCGATCGCGCGAAATGAGTGAGGGGAAAAAGATGGAGAAAATTTTCACTTGTTTGGTCCTTCTGGCCGTCATGGTCTTCTTGGGCGTGATGCAGTGGCGGCAACAATCCCACCATTTCAAGGTGCAGAAAAACCTGATGGACCGGATCATGTCGAGGAATTTCGAGACCTACGTCCAGGGCCAGGTAACGCAGGAACCACCATCCATATCCGAAGAAGAAAGGATTGAAAAGATCCTGGCAGCCGCAGAGGAGAAAGGAATCCCGGTTGACTGATGATTAAACTCTCCGAAATCGAGGAATGTAAGGGTCCCAAGGACGAAGTTAAGCTGGGTGGACTTATCGAGCAGCTTTTCGATATCCAACACGATATCTCCCGGCTGATCATAGACCGGATCCTTTACCGAAACATTCTCTACTACATCGGGGAGCAGTATATCGAATTTATAAAATCAGCGGGAACTTTCAGGCGGAAACTTCTGCCCGCGTACATTCCTACACCCGTTTCCAATCAGATCAAGGATTTTGTTCGAGCGGTCAAATCTGCCCTGATCAATCAAAAACTGGTACCCACGGTCTCTCCCAATACCGGCGAGCCCGAAGACAACCAGGCTGCGGAACTTGGAAGCAAACTTCTGGAATGGATGGATGGGATCAACGATGGCGAATTTCAAGAGGAAAAGGAAAAACTCACGATAATGCTGGCCCTGAACGGGACGGCATTCATGCGCACCTACCCCGACATGGACGCCGGTCAGTGGTTCATGGATAAAGACAAGCTGATGAAGACTGGTGAAGTCGTCACCAGAACGATTCTGCCCTTCTCCGTTCGGATGGATCGATTCGGGGACCGGATGACCGCCAAACGGTGGATCGGTCTGCAATCCTTGCAGTCCCGGGAGTGGGTCGAAGATATGTTCCACGTGAAAATAGACACGTCCCCGGCTGCCGACATGATCGACTATGAGCGCAAACTCATGAAGCTCGTCTCCCAGGTCAGCCCGTGGAAAGGCGCAGGCCTGGAGGCCCAGACATGGGAAGAAGACGAAGATCTCGTTCTTCTGCGGGAAGCGGAATTCAAACCCACCATCAAATTTCCCAACGGCCGGTATACCGTTTGCTGCCAAAGTAAGGTCCTCTTGGATGCACACCGGCTGCCCATCAAATCGGAGAAAGGGTCCTGGTATTATACCCTTTCCGATTTTCATTATGACTACGTGCCCGGGCGGTACTGGAGCGAGGCTCCCGTAAATGATCTGATCAGCCCGCAGAATTCCATCAATGAGATCGACCAGCTCCTTGCGATCAATCGGAAAGGCGTCGGCCGGCCCAGGGTGACGAGCCCCTCGGATATCGGCCTGAAGCGGATCGGCGAGGGTGGTCATTCCTTCATGATTCTCAAATACGACGCCCTGCTTTCGGGCGGCCAGAAACCCACGATCGAGCAAGGGATCCCACTGCCCGAACAAATCATCGAGGAGCGCGGCCTTCACCTGACAACGATTCAGGACGTGAGTGGCGATCCAAAGAATGTTCTTAAGGGTCACGCACCGAGCGCCTCTTCCTCCGGGATCCAGATCGATATCCTCCGGGAGACCGCGGAACGGGGACACTATCCCGACCTGGAGCGGTACAACCGGGACATGGGAAAAGTCTACAAGAAGCGGCTTCTCTTGGCCTCGGAACTCTATACTGAAAAGCGCCAGATCAAGATCTCGGGCCGAGGGAAAAAGATCCAAGTCCTGGCCTTCAAGGGAGCCGATCTCCGAAGTAACACCGACGTCAAACTTGAACTGGATAGTGGGATCTCCACCACGCGGGCAGGGCAGACTCAACTGATCATGCAGCTCGCCGAAAAAGGAATGTTCGGCGACGTGATGAATAATCAGGAACTTCGGGAGGAGTTGCTTTCCCGGATGGGTCTCGCCGGCGTCACATCTCAGTCAAACGTCGATATGGAGCGGGCAGAGGCAGAGAACGCGGCGATCGCAGCGGGCCACGTGGAAGATATCATGTTGGCCGAACCTGGCCAGCCGGATCCGACGACCGGGCAGCCCGGGGAACCCACCGTTGTCAACGATGATCCGCTTTTCAAATACGACAATCACGCGGTCCACTTCGAGGTCCACCGGCGATTTATTCTTTCCTCGGCCTTCGAGGGGTTGCCCATGAAGGCGAAGACGATCGCTTTTGCTCATGCGGATCTGCATGAGTCATTAGTCCAGCAAGTTGCAGCACAACAGGCAGCAGTGGCCGCAGAACAGAAACAAAACGCCGGTCCCGGGGGAAAGCCTGTAGGTCCATCACCGGGTGGTGGCGGCAAAATCGCATTAACTCAGCCTGGGGCGGGTGGGCACCCCATGCCAACGACAGAATCCCGCCTGGCTGAAATGGGCGGAAATACGGGAGGGAGAATGTAATGGCTTGCGGAGCTTGTGCGAAATGCGGAAAGAAAATGAAGGCCCAGGGCGGGCAATGTATCTGCATGAATGACGCCTGCCCGAATTATCTGATCGGGGTGGAACCGACAAAAGTGAGCAATCTGGGAGAGGCCCGGACCACAGCGAAAAGCATGGTTCAGGACCCGGAGAACCCGAACGCCTGATGAGCCCTTATGCGACTTTGACAACCTTCGGGGACATTCTCAAAGAAGTCTATCCTCCGAGAAAGAGAGGTAAAGATGCCATTCAAAAGCCACGCTCAGATGAGAAAGTTTTTCGCTATGGAATCCCGGGGAGAATTGCCCAAGGGAAAAGCGGAGCAGTGGGCAAAGGAAACCCCAAATATTAAAGGTCTTCCTGAACGAATCGGGAAAAAGAAAGCCACCGGGAAATCCGGTTGGAAATAAAACCAGACCCATGAAATATTAGAGACCCTAATCTTTCATTGGTCAAAAGGAGACGGAAATGGTTGACGAAGACAAGGACCAAAGAACCGCAGATCCGGGATCGGACCCCGGAACCGAACACGGCAAGGTTGCAGGGGCCGAACCTGCAAAAAAAGAGGGGGCAAGTGACACCCCATCCCCCGAGGGTGAAAAACTTCCTTTTGATCAGCATCCGAAATGGAAGGCAGCCAGGGCAGCGGAAAAATCCCTGCAAGAAATTATGACGGCCAACGAGTTGGAGAGTCTTGAGGATCTCGTTCAATTAGTCGTCACGGGCAAGGAACTGAAAGGCAAGCAGATCGACGTCGACCAGCTCGATACCCTGCTCAAAAAAGCCCAGACTCTGGAGCGGTACGAACTCTACTGGAAAGAACAGGAAGAGCAAAAGCGCCGTTCAGAGGAAGATCCCACCCAGACCATTGCCCGGCTGGAAAAACAATTGAAAGACCTCTCGGAAGGGCAGAGAGGTAAGGAACAACAGGCCCAGAAAGCCCAAGAAGCGAAGAAACTCTGGGAGTCCTATGATTCCGAAGTTACCAAAATCTTCGAAACCATCGAGGATATTCCCCCGGAGGCCCGCAAGTTTTATACCTTCTTCATGGGCGTGAATAACCCGGCCAGCAACGTCGATTTCACCGACAAAAAGGCAATCAAGCAGGCTGCGGCGGAAGCTCGGAAGATTGTGGACGATCTCATGGAATACGCGATTAAGCAGTACGTCGATGGGAAGAGAAAAATTCCCACCGTTCCAGGATCTGCCGGCACCCCCAGCGTATCCCCCAAAATCAAAAACCTGCGAGAGGCACGGAAAATCATGCTTGAGCAGGCTTCTAAATTTCCACGATGAAAGGAAGGTAAGTCATGCCGGTTTATGCAGACCTCTCCAATTTGGCTGACATTCTGAAAAATGTCTATGGAGAGGGAATCACCAATCAGTTTAACGATGAGCGGACCACGTATAACCTCTTCCCGAAGAGCGATCGAAAGCCCGGAGGTAAAGGGTATGTCTTCGGGATCCGCTATGCTCGGACCCAATCGGTAGGCGCCCGGGCGGAATCCGTTCCCCTGCCCGATCCCATGACCGGAGTGAAGGACCAGGGGACCATTACCCCGAAGTACATTTACGGGACGATCCGATTGACCGGTCCCGCGATCGAGGCAGCCAAGGCGAACGCTATGGCCTTCGTGGATGGCCTGGCCGACGAAATGGACGACATTTATCAGAGCGTCGTCAATCAGATGAACCGCCAGGCCCACAGCGACGGATTTGGACTCTTGGCCACCACCACCGAGATAACGACCCCCTCCACCACGGCGACATGGGCCGCGACCTGCGACAACGACACTGGCGTCATGTACTGTCAGGAAGGGATGATCCTCGATTGTTACACCGGGGCAACCCCCGAACAGGATTTTTTCAGCCAGCGCATTAGTGCCGTCTATCCGGCCACGAAAAAACTCATCTTCGAAGCTGGAGTCAATACCTACGTGGCCAATCATCCGATCGTCGCAGCCCGGTCCTATCGGGCAGCCTATGCCACCGCGGTCGCTGCGGGGGCAGTACTGATCTCCCAGGGCGCAAGGACGGCCAGCCACGCGACCACCAATACCCCCTATGAGGTCTTTGGCCTGGATGCCATTTTCGATGACGCGACGCTCCTGGCGACCTTTGAGGCGATCACCGTGGCCACCAATCCGAAATGGCAGGCCAACATCATTTCCAATGCCGCAATCAACCGTGAACTCAGCCTCGATCTCATGCTGAACGCCTGCGAGATGACCCGGGTGAGGTCCGGGCGGAACGTAGACACGATCATGTCGGGCCTGGGGCAGAAACGGAAATACGCGAATCTTCTACTTCCCGATGTGAGATTCCAGCCCGGAACCCTGAAGGGCGGATACGAAACCGTTACCTTTGCAGCCGGGGATGGGTCCGTCAAGATGATCTTCGATCCCCTGGCCCAGAAGAACAAAATGTACTTCTACCCGGATGGCGTGATCCAGAAATACGAGCTCGCCCCCCTGGGATGGGGAAACCTGGACGGCGATCAGATGCACCGCCGAGCGGGATATGACGAGTGGGATCTGTTTCTCCGCCTTTACACCCAACTCGGATGCGAACAGAGGAACTGCCTGACCAAGGTCACCGACCTGGTCGAGCCACAGACCTATTAGGAGATTTAATCAACCACGGGGCGGTGAAAGAACCCCAACCCGCCAGCAACCTCCCTGGCAACCACCGACTTTTACCGCCCCATTTCAAGTATCCCGCGTGAGCGGGGGAAAACTTTGAAGGAGAAACACAATGATTTTTCGAAAAAAGGGAATGGTCGACATGCAGAATATGCTGGCACAGTTCTGCATGAATCAACTCGGCTTCGGACCTCTCGGCGAAATAATGCTGGTCACTCCCGGGAGCGGGAATGCACACAACTATTTCAGGGATAAGGTGAACGAGGCGAATCTTTTTACCTCGGTTCAGAAAGCATACGCGGCGGCGATCACGGCGCGTAATGATGTCATCCTTGTTACCCCCGACAATCACACATGGAAGGGGGATGGTGGTGTCCAGACGGCAGAATTGTCGTGGGACAAGCAGAATGTTCACATGTTGGGACTTTCCCCTGAAAATCTTTCCGGGTATGGCCGTGCGAGATTCAGCCATTCAAGCACAATGGTGAGCATGCTTGACGTGGGCGGATCTGGTTGTATTTTCAAGAATATCCGGTTGATGCACGGCAGCGCAAGTGCAGGAGATATCACTTGCTTAAAGACAAGCGGTGCGGGAAACACCTTCGAGAATTGTGGGTGGGCCACTCCGATAAATAACACGCAGGCGGAAGCATCCGCTTATCGGGGAGTCATCATCAATGGAACCCAAAATCATTTCAAACACTGCACGTTCGGGACCGCCAATGATGTTGACAGATCGGCGGCAAACGCCATTCTGAAATTTGAGACGACATGTAGCGGATGGAACGTCTTTGAGGACTGCGTTTTCCGGAGCCGGTCCGGAGGCGGGCAGACAACGGCCATTTTCATTGACGATGCCTGCACCGAGACGGTGGTCGACTATACGGGAATCTTCCTGAACTGCCAATTTCTGCATCAGGGAGCAACTCTCGCAGTGGCCATTACCAAGGCCGCGAACACATCCCGAAAACTGTATTTCGATAACCGATGCCGATTTGCAGGTGTCACGGATGTTATCGTCGACGCAAGGATAGGGGAAATTGTATCCGGTGACAATATGGCTTCCGAAGCAGCTTCGGCGGCGGACTTCAAGCAAATGCTGAAAGCCCGTATCCTGGTTGTTACTTAACCGACCTTAAAGCCCGCGTTAGGGCTTAAAGATGCCCCATGTAGGGGCGGGTTCCCGGGGTACCCTGGGGAAAGGGAGTAGCCCCGGGAACCATTTTCACGAGGAAATTAAAATGTCTACTGAGAAAGGTCCTTGGGCCGTCGCACATACTCACGATGCGGAAGAGATTAAAGGTCTACAAAAATTGATTCCCGCTGTCGTCCAGGGTCCACCCGGGTTACAAGGAATTCCGGGACCTGATGGACCTCCGGGATCGATTGAGAAAGCATGGCCTGTGAATTCGGTATTTTTCCTGACCACGGATGTCGATCCTGCGAAATTATTGGAATTTGGGACCTGGAAATTAGTAGGAACAGGGAAAATTTTAAAAGTTACAGTCAATATGTGGGAGAGAACGGCATAAATGGAAGACCCAACTTCAGTTTTTAAAGGGATTCTCTGGGGGCTTTTCATCATGGGCATCTTCTTGGGGACCCTTTATTTTCTCTTTTTTAGAATTCTCTAGGAGGAAAGAGGAAAGATGTATTCTCCTGATCGGTCATTTCTAAGACAACTCAAGACCCTCGATCGACGCCTTGGGATCAAATTCAACGGTCAAAATTTTGTGATTACCTACGACCGGGGCCATGGCGATCCAATTAATCTCCATGCGGTGAGAACGGACGCCGGGGGATTTCGCCAGCCCGATCGCCGGGATCTCGAATTTCTTTGCCAAGGCGACATGGAACGCCAGACACCCAGGGAGCGATTTCAAAAGGTCTCCACCTACATGTCTGAATATCAACAGAGCAAACGCCGGCAGGCCCGCGAGAACTTGCGAGACCTGACCAAAGACAACAAAAACCAACTCCGCAAGGCTTTTGAGCGGGTTTACGACACCATGGGGATCGGGATTCCACTAAAAGCATGAAGACAGCATTGGTCACAATCGTAGTTGGCAAACAGGTCCAGGAGATCTGGGAATTAACCGGAACTTCTTTCCTGCATTATGCCCAGAAGATCGGGGCTGAATTAGTAGTCCTGGATTCTCTGCGGATGTGGATGCCCTCTCCGCATTGGCTGAAGTTCGATCTGTTTGCCCTTCTCACCCGATGCGATCGCATTATCTACATGGATGCGGATATTCTCATCAGGCCCGATTGCCCGAACCTCTTTGAGTTGATCGACCCGGAGAAAATCGGGATCTTCAACGAGGGGAAATTCACTCCCCGGGCCATGGCCATTCATGAAATCAAAGTGCGCCTGAAGGACGATTTCCCTGGGTGGGATGGAGTCAGTTATTATAATTCCGGAGTCATGGTTCTATCCAAAAGACATCGGAATGTTTTCCTGAAGCCGGACAGCATTCCACAACTCCGCTTTCCGTTCGGTGAGCAGACCTTTCTCAATTATCGCCTCCTGAAAAGCCGATTTCCCGTTCAGGAATTGAACTACAAATTCAATCGAATGAGTCTGATGAATTCCCTCTTGGGAGTTTCCAGGCTTGATTCCTATGTGATCCATTATGCGGGCCCCGAATCCGCCGAGGTTCGAAAGACGGCGATCAAAAGAGATCTCGGTGAATGGTGGAAGGGCGGGCCGAAATACGAGTATCATCCCTGTATCTTCATCGAGGTTGGGGGCGGTCTGGGGGATCAGATCTGCGCGGAACCACACACT
>Ga0209777_10003755_pt1 | contig 18536 bp, 9 predicted proteins | sample FrelakmetHBP12HB_FD_187147 | JGI IMG/M metagenome (GOLD analysis project Ga0209777, IMG submission 187147) | Freshwater lake sediment microbial communities from the University of Notre Dame, USA, for methane emissions studies -HBP12 HB (SPAdes)... | ecosystem: Environmental > Aquatic >...
TTCCGATCTCCTGCGGCCCATTGGCTTTGCCAGGGGCAGGCGCGGCGGCTATAGCGGTTTGTTTATTATATAAAATGCCGGCGGTTTTATTCTTAGCCAATAATACCGGCCTATGCTGAGGGAATCCATGAGTCTTCTGCACTTCATCCCAGTATGCATTGCTTCCTAAGATAAAGAATGGGATGGAACTGATCTCCGTAAAATTCTTTAAAAGAAACTCATGCTCCCTTATGGCAACGACCATATAAACGCAATTGACATCGGCTCTATCTTCTGGATCGTACTCATCCGGATCTGCGCTCATTAACTCCGCGCCTCGACCAATCATAAATCCAGCGTTTTCACCTAATAGAGAAAATAATCGGTTATAAAATTCAATATCATATGAGCCCACAGCTGAAATTAAAACGTTATAACCGCCCTCCAACTCCTGCGGATATGTTTTCATTCCATCAAAACTAAAATATGCCGTTACCTTCCTCTCTCTCCCGAGAAAACGGAATTTTACCACATACCGTTGATCGCTCTGCTCCCCCGCGGGAAACTCAATTTCCGTTCCTGGATCGATAATTCTGGAAAGCTCCGAGATCGATAGATTTTTAAATTCTCTAAAAGATAGATTGCTTACTTCTACCCCGATAAGCTCATCAAAATCCGTTGCCAGGAGAGGATATAATAGATTAAATCTATGTCCGGCTTGATCGCTATCGCCCAGTCCGATATAATAGACCTTGGGCAATTTTACGGCATGAGTTATCACGTTCGCGTAATTGCGCCATATCCTGACATCGCTTTCTTTAAGCGCCGGATGCCCGTCTTTAACCATTTGCGACAAGCGGTCATCCAGCGATACAGCCGCACCGGGTAATAAGCCGGGCCCTAAATCCGTAAAAGGCATGAACCTTCTTACTGCATTCGCCACGCTATCAAAGCGTACCTGTGCGTCAGTTTCACTGCAAGGAAGGGCATATCTTTGAAACTTTTGCCGCGCATGCGCTGGTGCAACGCCCGCGCTTGGAAGCTTGGCACCTTCCGGCGCGGCGGCGGGCGGAGCTGCGGCTGGCCTTGCAAAACCAGCTTCATTTACAGCCTTAGCAATTAAAGGACAAAAGTTTGTTTGCGCTAGGGCAAGGGTGGCCTTTAGCACAGATGGTAGTTCATCTCTTATGCTGGTATTCTTTGCTCCCGACAGCAGCTTAAAATACGGGCAGTCGTAGCCTTCCGGGTCCCTGAAGTTCGGCATGATCGATATGTAGGAGATATCATTCTTTCTGAATAGCTCAGCGAGACTATCTGTGTGGAAACCACCGGTGACAATAATGGCGACTTTCTGCTTTCGGCTTTCTGCTTTCGGCTGATAGCTGAAAGCTGATGGGTGATAGCTAAATTTGATATTCTTCAGGAACGCCTTATCGCGCTCGAGCGAATACTTGTAGAACTCGGCTATCTCTTCGCGGTAACTATCGAGTGAGTCTATGCTTTCATCCACTTTCGCGTCTATCTTATAAAGAAGAGCTTCTCTGTTTATGAAAAATGTATAATTAGAGGCATTAAAGGCATCCTCGTTATCGATATAATAGCGATAATCCTCTCTGGTAAGAGATATATTGAACATGTTCTTAAGTATCGCAAAATTCTTGGATAGCCTGCAGAGCTCTCTCTCTTTATCATTTTTATAAAGGGCTTCTCTGACAGCCTCTTCCAGCCTATCCACCTCTTCGACCACTTTAATATTGTCAATAGCGCTATACATCGAGATATAAGCGATGTATTTCCGGAGTTCGGGGAGCTCTCTCATATCGATATCTACGAGGCTCGACCTTGCGGCAAGATAGGCATAGAACTCTTTCTGCGATATCTTCTCGGCCTTGAATTCGATAGTCTTGGCCACAAGCTCTTCGAGCGACTTCTTCGAGGACTGCTTTGTGAGCCTGTCAATTAGGTCATCGCGCTGGTTATTTGCCTTTTTAAAGTCTATATTCTCTTCTTGGGCCAGTGTCCGGTTCAAAAGGCAGAGATTTGTGAATGCCCTTATATCTATAGCCTTAGTCCTTGCCGTTTCAATGAGACGCGCGATATAGTCCTTGAACTTCATATTACCGGCTTTATAGGCGGTGTAGTCCCTGTCGAGATCGAGGAGCTCTTTTGAATATATCTTCGTCTTCAGATTGGACATTATGTACGCCAGAGACTTTAGTATCCTATCGACCTCTTCTTTGTGCTTTAAAGAATTGCGGTAGACTTTAAGATTTTCTATATAGAGCCCGACATCTTCTATCCCCCAGAGATTCACCTTATCCGGATTATTTACAGCGAAGTATTCGGCGCCGTTGACGAACCCTTCTTTGACGAAGTAGTCCGAGGCCTTGTCGCGTATATTTTTGTCGGCTATACCGGTAAATACGGAGAGATCGTACCCTTTAGCCCCGCCCTCAAGGTTTATCGTATCTACGCCATACTCTTTGTTCAGATATTCGACTATCTCCGAAATGCGCTTCTGGGCATAATAATTACAATGCGCGTCCTGAATATGAATCACGACCGGAGGGAGTGATTCATATTCACCCCGAGCAAGGCCTTTGTTTGACGGTTGGCCGCGCCGAGGGGTGGATGACCACGAGTCCTTTACGTGGCCTAGATATTCCGGTAGGGCAAACGTATCTGGGCGTAACTCTTTAAATAAACCTGAGCTGCCGGCTCTGTCAGGGCCACCGCCAGGGAGCTCTGTAGTGCTTCCGACAGCCCAGGCACAATCTTGACATACAGTAGTGCTTATAAAAGCAATAAGAATCACTGCCGCAATTACTCGAAATGAAATATCCCGCCATGGTATGCTAAAAAGCTTATTAAGGCGGGATTCAATTCGGCCGTATAATTTACGTCGCTTCGCTCCGTAAATTATGGCCTCATTGAAAAAGGCCATTAAGGTAACTAAGGATATTAGCACCTTGAATGGCCTTCTGGTTATAAGGGCCTTATTAGATCTGGCGGTTATCATCTAATAGCTCTCTTCTTTTTTAAACCTGTAAAGTAACTGCTGAAAAAAATTGCCTGCCTGAAATATTATACTATTTTAGACAAGCTATCTAATCTGGCGGTTGATAGTGTTATTAGTATATCATATATGACTCATCTGGCAAGCAAGAGTTTCATACTTTTTTATGTTTTAACGAAAAGGTAATATGCACTTTTTGTTATACATAATCTAGTTTTATTTGCTTAACATTTGGGTAGATTTAACTCAAGGAGTAATATTGATGCAAGAAGCATTTTATGCGGCTTGCGCGAATGCCTCGGCGGCGCTCTTCATCTGTTTTATAAGTGTATCGTCCACTATATTGCAGACCTTTCCTATCAGCCTGATGATCGTTTCGGACGTCAAAGGTATGTTCGGCATACCCTCTACCGACGCTTCGGCGCTATCTCTGAAATATAGGAATCTCACCGCGCCAAGTTCCGATACGGCTTTTGATGGCGCCTCTGCTATATTATCGGCGCAAACTATCTGCTTATCTTTGGGCTTTCCTATGTTCAGGATATCTATGATATCTTTCTGCTTCTTATCTGGAGCTATAACAACTATCTTAATGCGCGCGTCCGCGAGTTTCGGCAACAATATTCCTAATCCATCGTCGAAGACCAGTTTTTCAGAGAATATCAACGCGCACTTTCCATCATCGATCTCGACCTTTTGTTTTGGAACAACAACTTCTGTGACTTCTTTAACAAACGTTTTGTCATCAAAGCCTTGTGTTAAATATTCTTCCGGCAATAATTTCAGAGCCGCATCCAAGGCCTCCTGCGTAGCTTTATCAAGTTTGTTGACCGGCGTCTCGCCGGCATTGGCTTTCTGTGCGGTCAGGGCCGTGACGATGCCGGCAATACGCCCTTTCATAACTTCTTTCCATTCGCCGAAGGCCGAGACCGACGCCTCGTCCTTTGTATCGTATATGCCGGCGCCTTCCGCCAGGATCTCTCTTAAAAGTCCGGCGTCATTGCAATTTGCTTTCAAGTAATCAAATACGTCTGACCAATACCGGCCCTGCGCAGATGTAACTTTTAGCGCGCGGGCCTCGAGCTTTCCGACCTTACCGTAATCTTTCGCGGCGTCGAGATAGGCCCTTTCGACTTCGGCCCCTTCGCGCAGGAACCATAAAAGGCTCGAGTGTATCTCGGCATCGCTTGCCGCTCCTATATGAGGCTCTTCCGTTGCCATCTCCCTGAACGCGTAGCCTAAGTCCGTGATCCTCGTAGGCCCGGCTTTTATATGCTCGAAGAGCCCGACTATGAAATTCGACACGCCCGAATCGAACCGGACGAATCCGCCTCCTGCGTCTATCTTATCGCGGTTGAACCTTGCATTAAGTATCGGGCTCTCCTTCAATATATCTTTCAGCACAGGGTCATCGGCTTTTAATTTAAAGTCCGACGAAACGGCAACGTTCACGCAGCCGCACGCTTTATGGGCCCTCTTCACCTTATCGGCTATTTCGCTGAAACTTACATATTCTTTCGATGTCAGGACCATAACTGAATCTTTTACCGCATCGATCACGATCTCAAGGTCGCGCGTCACAAACTCGCCTGGCGGCAGGACAGAGCTGCAGGCGGCGATCATAGCACCCGGCGGCAATCTCATCTCCACGCATGACACTCCCTTATGCGCAAGCGTCGAGATACCGATGCTGTAGAAGAGCCTTCTGGCCTCATATTTGGCAGACAGGGCATTTGCCGGCTGTTTAACAAAAGGCTCTGCTTCTGTTGCCGGCCGTACTCCTTCAATGCCTAAAATACCGAGATGCGCCAACCCGTCGCGGCCCTGCCTTTCCAGCCATTCACTGAGATCTTTGGACCTGTAAATATATTCTGCCGGCAACGACATGACACTGCTGTCCCTATCTTCGTAACTGGGATAGCTGAGCGCCAGCTCGGAGCTTTTGCTCAATATATGATACGCTGCCTGTTCAGCGAATTTTTTCGCGAGGAAAAGTTCGAACGGCTCCTTTTCACCCGGGCCTTTCTGCGGAGAGAGGCCCCTTATCTCATAAGTGATGTCTGTCCTCTCTATCTTCGTTATATTCTCTTTACAGAAGTGTTCGAGTATGCCGACAACGTATAAAGACGCGCCTGTAAGCTTTACATTGCCATGGGGATCTAAGCCTTTCTTATCACCTGCCTTTTGGACTTTTGCCTTCTTATACATCTCATTCAGCATCGGATTGTTCGCGAGTAATTCTTTGAATTTCGGGTCGCTTTCATCCAGCGAAAATCCTTCGGAGACGAAGAAATTCCTTATGCCGGCGTTCGCGGCTTCTACTATATCATCTATAGTGACCTTGACCATCTTTTCGGGCAATATAACGGCTTTCGGATACCGGCATCCGTGAGACGATTCCAGAGTGAGCGAGCCGGATTTTCTGCCCATAATTTCAAAGACGGCGACTGTTTTGCCGTCTCCGGATTTCGGATCCACCGAGGCCCTTGAGGCTATCTTGCGGCCCACAAGGCAGGCGCTCCTGAACCCGAGCATGGCCGTATTAAAATCATTATCGACGCTCTTCGGGATCCCGACCGTTACTATCGGCGTCCCTTTTCGTGCGGAGAATTCGGATATCTTTTCGGCCTCTTTCAGATGGTCGTTGCCTCCTGTTATTATAATTCCGGCCGCGCCCCTGAATCTTTCGCAGATCCTGGCAAGGTCGGCATCTTCCAGCTTCTTCCTGCATGACCGTATGACCGTGCTCGGCAGGCCAGCGATAACTTCGACGGTTTCCGGCGTAAACTCGATCAGCTTCTTCTCCCAATCGTCGCTCAACATCCCTTCGAAGCAATTCCTTATTCCGAGGACCTTGTACCCTTTCGCATTAAAATTCCTGACGAGCTGGGCAATGGTATCGTTAAGTCCCGCGCAATCCCCTCCGCCCGTACCTATTATGACCGTCTTATCGTCTATCGTTGTATTGCCCCTATCGCCTCTTTCAAATAAGAAGAATGGATTCACCTGACCGGTCCTTGCCGCGGAGTCCTTGTCTGCCTCAGCGCCTGCCCCGAGCAGAGCCGAGGGGCCGGCGCCTATCATTAGCCGGACCTTCACCTCTGCCGTTTCGATCAGGCGCGCTTCCACAGCCCTTAACTCTTCTTTGGATGGTTCGGCCCTATCCAACTCAGGGTTTTCCTTTATGATCCTGTCCACTATGGCAGCGCCGCCATCTCTCACCCATCCGGCGAGATAATAGCCATCTTCGTCGCCCTCTACGATTTTGAGGGCCTGCAAAACGCGAAGTTCTCTCTGTATATTCCTGGGCGAATCATTGCCGCCGCGTTTTAGCGCCATGTCAGCCGATTTTTTCGGGTCATCCGCGAATACTTTATCGTTGAACATCTGCCGCAGAAGCGTCGCGGACGAGCCCTTAGGGGGCCTTCTTTCCCATGGTTTGCGTGGCCGTCCGGCTGGATAAAATTGCTTATTCAATTCAGCTTGTCTGTTAGAATGGCCGCCCAATTCCCGCTCTATTCGCGATGGAGGCATTAACGAGAATACCGGTTCAGGCTCTTCACCCTGAATACGAGGATTGAACTTAATCACCGTAGCGTCGCATACTTTGCCTTTAAGCCTCTCCAGATTCGGGATTGACATTGATCGCAGGCTCATGCCGCTCTCCCTGTCAGGCAGGAATCCCGTAATATTAGTGCCCACAATCTTCACCAGAAGGCCCGCTGTTTGTAAGCTTGAAATGTCTCGTTTATAATTAATAACTTCTATCTTTACTCTATCGCCTATATCGAATTTCCGCGGCACCTGTGATTGCTGCACGCTGGCGGTCGGCGGCGTGCTTAATGGCACTTGAGCCGCTAGGCTTTCCGCGGCGTGTTGCGGTACAGGATGCTCAGCAAGAGATTTTGGTATTGCACTGCTGATGTTTTCAACGGGTTTGGCAGTGGCAGCTTCCGGAGCAGGTTCATTTTGTATTTGCTCTTGTTGCGGTAATCGCTCGTCGCCCTTGCCCCACTTATCACCATATACTTTTTCAGGAGAATAATCGGCCTTGTAGCCTTCCTTTCTCGCAATGGCGGTCGCTATTGGCCTGGTATTAGTTTCAGATATGGTCCAGCTCATGCTCGTCTGGCTGAAGTGGTTGGCTTTAATGGCTTTCAATACGGGTATTATTTCCGTGTCAATGTCGCAGTTTAATCCGATTCTATTCTTTAAGAATAACTGTAGCTGATCGACTTCTACAAATTTCACTTTGCCATCCAATTTCTTCAACGCATATTGAGCGATGGCCAATATAAGGTCCTCATAAAACTTCTTCCCTTTAGCCGCGTCAAACCCGGGACCTGCCTGCGGTGTGGCAGTTACGACAGGATCCGATGGTAGCGCTGACGGTGAAGTTTTAAGCGCGGCCGCTGGCGCAGGTTGTGAGTCAGCATAGATCGTATTGGCAGCACTCTCAGCATCGTCCCTGTTATATCCGAGTTTTTCTCTATATACAGCTATCAGTCTTCGTATATCTCTCTGGAAATCTGCCCTAAGAAGCTTGGGTGGAAATTCAAAACAATCACTGAATCCGAACATGGTAGAGCGCTGCAATTTCAATTCTACACATACTTCTGTAAAAAGCGTGCTGTTTATGCCAAAACCGGGTATCAAACTTGAGTCTTTAACGCGGTCGGCTCCTTCGCCTACCAATTCCTTCAGAATATATTCCAGGGCCGCTCCTTTAAATTCCACTTCTTTTTTCGTCTCTGTGGGGCTTGTGCCGTTAGCCGCATCCGCCGACGCGGGCGTTGCGGCCGCCGGCGCAGGTTGTACTTTATCCGCTTCCCGGACTGCCTCTCTTCCTTCCGTGAGCCTAGCCAAAACATCCTCTATCCTTTTACTCAGATCACCACGTTGTTGCCGTGCCATAGCATCAGAACCGCATGGAAGATAAAAGTAGTCCGTCGAATTGGGTTTTTTAAGGTTTACCGAATGGCAGGCCTGGAAGAGCGTCTTTGGATCAACATCGCCGTCCGGTTTTTTAGTATTTATTATGGATAACTCGGCGGCAATTTGTTTCAATATATACCCATATGCTTTAATCTGTTTTCCCGCATCGGTTTCAGGTTTAAGCCATGACAGATCGCCCTGTTCTCCGCGAGCGAGCAACTCATGCGCCTTTGCCGTCATCAACCACGCATTGGAATTTGGCCAATTTGGTCCTTGTTGCTTCAAGCCGGCAGATTTAAATATCCAGATGATCCCAGACTCTGGCGAGCGGGCCCCCGGCGCTATCTCCGACGCAAACACGAGGTTCCCAAATCTACTGAATGAACTTAAGCTTATACGGCATGCGTCAACTATTTCCTCGGTCGAGGCCTGCGGCTCATCCTGCGCATCCGCTGCCGCGAAGTCGCGGCCCGCGACGATGTCGAGGTTCGCAAGGGTGAATCTTTTTTTCCCGTGATAACCATGGGCGTATCTATCGTCGATCTCATTAACAGGCTTGCCGTCCTCAAACCTTAATGCCTTGCATCCGAGGCTCACGCCTATCTCGTGCGGCAGGTACTTCATGAGGATTTTAACCCTGCCATTTTCATCGGCCCTAATAAAAGCTTCGAAGAGGTCCTCTTCAAGATATATATGCCTGGTTCTATTGCTCGTTGACGCATAAGCAGGGATCTGTCTTCTTGTGCCGTCCTCGGCTGTGACCCAAACCTGATTTGCCTGTATTCGCTCTTTTAATTCCGGTGTGACCGGAACAATATATATGGGGATGCTAAGGTCGTAGGAATGCTCGTCCGCGATGCCGGCCTTTTCCAGCACATGCCATATATAAGGCAGTTGCTCAGCGGGAGTGAGCAGTGTTATTATCCGAGGCCTGACATGGGGGTCAATATGCGCCCATTGCGTGACATTCCGATCATACTTCTCATGCGCGGCATAGTCTGACATGGCGGTTCTGTCGCGCTCGTTCCTGACAGGCATGATGCCTGCCCTGATAGCGGCCATGACGGTGTCGAGCTCGCCTGCAGTACATGTTGTTATCGGGAAGAATTCTCCGTTCTTCTTTGTAGAGAATAGAAGGATGCAGTCCCATCTGATTCCTTTTTTGATAACGTATAAGGGGGCCTTATAGATGTGGTGGGCGATATGCTCTATTCCGCGCCAGCAAGGGGAGACTTCCGCGACATCATAATCGGTATTCTCTTTGAGCTCTTTATCGGTAAAGAGCCTTTTGCTGTCCCGCAATTTCGCTTCAACCTTGCCGGGCTCGATTAGCTCTTCCGCAGGCATCTGCCCTAAAACTCTCTTCAAGATCGCTTCGGCTACTATCTCCGCGATCGCGGCTTTCTTGTGATTCTCGTCGCCGAGAGCTCCGGATATGACCGCAGGCGCGAGGTTCGCATTGCCCATAGATGGGCGCAGTTCTCCCGCATAGCCGATATTGCTCATCGTGAATGTCACTGCGAGGATAGTTGATATAATACGCTTCATGTTATAGAGTTCCTCTGATTAAATAAAAAATGCCTGACACAAAAAGCTGCCAAGCATTTTTATTACAGGTAATTATATACTATATCTAGTGTATTGGGGAGTTTACCACAAAGAGCGGTAATGTCAAATAGCTTTTTGAAATCTTAACAAAGATGAGCCTAGAACTTTACTTCGGGAACAGTCTTCGCTTTTTCTTCCGATTTAAAGTACTCTGTAGCCACTCTATATCCAAATATCCCGGCTACGATATTGCCGGGGAAGATCCTCACAGTAGTATTGTAATCCCTGACAGCTTCGTTATACCGCATCCTCTCTACGGAGATGCGATTTTCGGTCCCGGAGAGTTCGTCCATAAGGCTTAAGAATGTCTGATTTGCTTTAAGATCCGGGTAATTTTCCGTGACCATAATCAGGCGGCCGAGCGCTTTGTCTATCTCTCCCGCCGCTTTGACTTTCTCCTCTACCGAGCCTGCTTTTGCCCATTGAGAGCGGGCATTGGTGATATCTTCCAGGACATTCTTTTCATGTGAAGCATAACCCTTGACCGTATTGACTAAATTCGGTATAAGGTCATTACGCCTCTGTAATTGGTTCTCTACCTGCGCCCATTTGGCGGTTATCATCTCCTGTTTTGAAACGATGCTGTTATAAACTCCCGCGAAACTCATCCCAATGAATACCGCTATAAGAGCGACCACCCCCAACACTATAAGAATATTTTTCATATCCCCTCCTCGTATTTTTTAGAATCCGCCTCCGGCGCCGCCGCCCCCTCCGCCGCCTCCGCCAAAACCTCCGAAACCCCCGCCTCCGCCGCCCCCAAAGCCGCCGCCCCAGGAGCCGCCATAGTAACCACCTCCGTAATATCCACGTTCTGCCAGGTTAATTAACGCTATCAATAATAGAAGAACAATGAAGACGACCGGCATCACTAAATTATCGGGGAGAGCCAATGAAGATTGTTTCCCGGGCGCAACTTCTTCAAAACCGCCCAGCGCGGCAAGAGTAACGTGCGCGTCTTTAGCGATAACATTCGCTATGGCTCGTACGCCCTGATATAAGCCTTCCCCGTACCTGGCTTCCTTAAAATACGGGACCATATAGTTCCGGCCGATCTGGCCGCACAGGCCATCCGGCAGAATGCCTTCTACTCCATATCCTGTCTCAATACGCCAGCGCCTCTCTTTGACCGCTAAAAGGACTAAAAGACCGTTATCTTTTCCTTTCTTCCCCGGCATCCAGCTGTCAAAAAGCATACGCGCATATTCTTTTTCATCATAAGGGGCGATCGAATTAATAGTTACTACGGCTATCTCTGTGGTGGTCTTTTGCTCCACCTCTTCGATCAGAGAGTTTAGTTTGTCGGCGCTCGTTTTATCAATGACGCCCGCGAAATCGTTGACCCAGCCTGCCGGTTTGGGAACATTCTGGGCACAAGCCAAAAAAGGCACGATAAGAAAAGCTAGTATAAGAAATATTTTGCGCATATCTTTATAACTTATCAACAATAGCGACCGCCGACTCTAATTCTTTGACAAAACCGATGAATAATTCTTCAACTTCTCTTCCAGTCAACCTGATCTTCTTATTTTTAGCCGACAATATTCTTTCCCAAATGCTTATATCAGTTTTAAACTCAGAGGCCAATTCTTTCAGGACCTCATCCTTTAAATAGGATGGCTTTCTCCCTTTTATACGCAAGACGTTGCGTAATATATGCAGGACTGAAGTAAAAGAGGCAAATAATAGTCCTCGTAGCGCCGTTGTATTATTATTTATAAGAAGATATGCCTGCCTTAATTTGATAAGTTTCGCCTTTAACTCATGCTCGCACTGGAACCGTAAATTTCGGGTGTCGATCTGGATGCCTTTTAATGCGTCCTTCCCGTGCAGGACGATATAATTCTCTCGCATATCCAAAAACTCTATTGGAAAGATATCGGTAGAGCCGGCTATATAATCTTCGGTCATAAATAAGGTGTTGAAGGCCTTAAACTTATGTATCAATTTTGATGCTCTTTTTATTACCTCCAGATCGGTATTTTTCAATACAACGAGCAGGTTCAAATTTGAATGTTTATCTACAAATTCGCCGCTTGCCGCGCTTCCGTAAAGAATGAGCGACAATAGTTCCTCAGGATATATCTCTTTTAAACCTTGAGCAAATTTATTGAGAATATCCTTATATCGATCAGTAATCTTTAATTGTTTCATAAGTATCTCCTATCGGGTTACGCCGTTTATTTTGCCTGTCCTGGCCTCCTCATTATATCACAAAAATCCCCTGTAATATATCACAGGGGATTTTTATAAGAGTTTTTTTAATATAAAGTATTCTGCGCGGCTACTTCTTAGGTGCCTTAGGTGCTACAGGAGCAGGAGCCGGTTTCGGAGCGGCAGCAACCTTCTTACCGGCGTTATCGAGATCTTTTTTGATCGTCCCGACTTCGCTTTCTACTGCGGCCAGCTTCTGTTTTGCCGCGTCGAGTTCCTTCCTGATCCCATCCGCCTCCTGTTGCTTTGCCTGGACCTTATCTGTCAGCGATTTTATGCTGGCATCTTTCTGCTGTACCATTTTATTAAGTTGAGCCGCTTCACCATTCAATTTATTTATCTTGCCGAAACTAATCACATTGCCTGCAAATAAAATTACGGCAATAACCGTTACTATAATAAGAATCTGCTCCTTCTTCATAGCCCCCTCCTTTATTACATATAAATATACCACTTTTCCGCAAATGATACAATAATAAACTGATCACATCGCGTAATCTATAATTACGTCAAATAAGACAGAGCCGAATTTGTAAAGTATCATTATCTCTCTGAAAGTAAGGCCCTTTTCGAGTAATTTTTTAATTACGCCTTTACGCCCATTTATAGTTTCAGGGCCAATTTTAGAGAATATGAGCTCAAGGTTATTAAAATATGCGGATGAATCCAAATTATTCATCAGCTTAAACCCCTCGCTCCATGCCTTACCAAACGGGCTTTTATCCCAAAGCTGCTGATATTGGGAGAGGGACTGCGCGTCAAACCGCTCTCTTCTTATCGCTTTAACGCATATCCCGCCGGCTAAAACTCCATCATATAAAGCTGCCGGTATGCCGCCGCCAGTAAGAGGATTTGTATGTCCGGCCGCGTCTCCCGCGACAAGTACCCTGTCAGAGTAGATCTTGCTCATCTTATTCTGTCCCGGCAATAATCCGGCATTGATATCTGTTATTTTTCTCGAAGAGAATCCCGCAGCTTTTACAAATTGATCGAGCTTATCCTTAAGGCCTGCCGATCTCTTCGCGGCAAGCCCGATATTTATCGAGTTCTTTTTCGGGAATATCCAGCAATAGCCGCTGATATCTATCTCCGGATAGAAAAATACCTGTAAGGTATGGGGCAGATCGCACCTGCCTTCGATCTCATATTGCATGGAAACATGGCATTTCAGACCGTCCAGGCCGAGCTGCCGCGCGGCGATAGACCGCGCGCCATCTGCCGCAATGACTATCTTGGAGGAAAAATCGCCTTTTTCCGTTGAAACGATCACTTCGTCTTCTATGGATACGCGTTTTACGACCGAACCAAAAAGATGATCCGCTCCTTCTTTGCGGGATCTCATCGCGAGATCATAATCAAAGATTCTTCTATTTAATACATACCCTCTGGTCTTTGATGTTTTTATCAATATCTTATTGCCTTCCATAAAACCTGCGAGCAGAGAGTCGTACTCATTGGATACCCACCCATCTTCTATCTTGAGATTCAAAAGCTCGAATATTTTTATACCGATAGCTTCAGCGCATTTTTTGGGAGTGCCGGGGCTGGGCTTTCTATCTATCAATAAAACGCTCATTCCTTCTTTGGCGATTGTATAAGCGGCCATAGAGCCCGCCGGGCCCGCTCCGATCACTATCGCGTCATATTTTTTCATAATATTCCTAAAAAAGCCATTATAGTTTATCTGTAATGTAGCCTATGTTTAAATGTCGGCTATTTGTTATTCTCTCTTATGAATATCTCCGATAAATCAAGCCATTTGACCTTAAAGAAATAAGAATAGGCCCTGTGCAATTGCCATACAATATAATAAAACATGCTTAACGGCAACTTAATTATTATTTTGATCAGAGATAAAAGAATTGGAAATGATACTGTTATTGAAAAAAGATGATGCAAATTTTCCATTTCCATTCTACGAGGAATTCTCAGAATGCTTTTCTTGTGATAGGACTCATCAAATTCTTCATTCGATAAATAATCTTTTTCTTTGCAATAATTCCATAATTTAGTTCTAGGATAAGGCTGAAATATGGAGCACCATGCATAATCAGGCTTACATTCTATATTTAATTTTACCGTTTCAAAAACCATATCCATCGTTTCATCGGGAATTCCTACCATGTTTTGCGCATATGTCCTCAATCTGTATTTTTTATAGATCGCAACTGCATTCAATATCTGCTCGTTAGTAATGCCTCTTTCTAGGATTGTGTTGCGTATATACTCATTCCCGCTTTCTATTGCATATAATATTGTAATGCAGCCAGCTTGTTTTAATTTTCTTACAATTTCATCCGTCACTAGATTAACGCGAGTATAGACAATAAATTCTTTGCCAATTTTTTCCTGATAATGTGCACAAAAATCTAAGCACCACGACTGATCCAAAATAAATGTATCATCTATAAAATGAAATCTTTTGGGATTATATTTGTTAGAAACGATTTTCAATTCTTGTAATACATTCCCGACACTACGTTTTCTTACTATTTTACCTTTTCCGTTATAGAGTGCGTTGTAAGTGTGGTTAAAACAATAAGAACACTTATAAGGACATCCCCTCCCAGATAACATTACTCGGCGATGCTGTTGTTGATAATGCTTATATCTATTGAGAATTTCTCTGTCCATAAAAGGGAGGGAATCTAAATCTTCAATGAGTGGCCTTACATCATTACGATATATTTTCCCGTTATTCTTAATCCATAGATTCTTTATGCCTATATAATCTTTATTTGATTGCATTGCTTCAACAAATTCTAATAATGCATACTCACCTTCTCCCCGGCAAATAACATCTACTCCTTTTTCTTCTATAAATTCTGGAAAGAATGTCGTATGGGGACCGCCAAAAATTGAAATAAATTTAAATTTTCTCTTTAATTTTAAATTTAGCTGCTGATAATAAATATGTTTTCCTGTCGTTATTGAATAAGCAATAATATCTGGATTAATATTTTGGATTGCTGTTAAATAATCATTTTCTAATGCCAAATCGATAAAAAAGCAATTGTGGCCATTTTGTTTTAAAAAAGCGGATAACGCCATTATAGAAATCGGTTCTATATACTCATATTGATACAGAAAAAGAATCTTCATTGATAAACTTCTCATTCTCTTAATGAGGGACAGCGACCGTTTTTTTGAGTTAAAATAAATGGTATCTGTCCCTATTTTTTCACGCTAAGTTTATAGCGGTGGGGCGGGGTCCTGCCGCTATGTCTATCAACTGTCTTAGGCGGGAGAACCCATTAACTAAAGCTGGTAGCGCTATCGGGATTCGAACCCGAGTCTTAAGCTTGAGAAGCTTATGTCCTAGGCCAGACTAGACGATAGCGCCTTGAGTCCTTCAACACATACTTTTATTTTGACAAGCAGATCGGTATTGGCTCTGTCATAATAAAGGTCCTTCGAAAGCTCCCTTTGGTCGCTTTCTCAGGATCAAATCCTGCTTCGCAGGATTTGGTGTGCGGGGTGGGACTTGAACCCACACAGCTTGCGCTATATGCCCCTCAAACATACGCGTCTGCCAGTTCCGCCACCCGCACACGAAATATTTTTCAAAGAGGGCTCACTATTATAACCGAATCGCTCATAAAAACAAGCGCGAAGCAAAATCGTTTAGTGGCTGTGCCATGTACCCTGTACCATTTCTCGTTTCACTCGTCAGGTACAGGGCGAAGCCCGAGCGTTTGCTGTGTCCTGAACCTGAGCAAAGCGAATGGTTCAGGGCCCTATACCAGTCGTAAAAACTTCGTTTTTACGACTGGTATAGGGCATGTACCACCTACCGGCAAACGCGAGTGGTACATGGTTACCCAGTTAGGATTCTCCCGCAAAACATCTTTATATCTATAGGACTACCCTTAAAGGTGTTTTGCGGGATCCCGCCAACACAAATTAATAAACAGCCTATAACGATAAAGTTTGGCGGGAGAACCTTTCCACGCATACTGGCTGGGAGGCCTGGATTCGAACCAAGACAAGCAGAGCCAGAGTCTGCTGTGCTACCGTTACACTACCTCCCAACTTCTAACAAAACTTCGCCAGGCGTTTTAAAACCTTCTCGCGGCCCAATAGCTCCATCATATCGAAGAGCCCCGCGCCTACGGTCTTGCCGCTTATCGCCACGCGCGTCGGATGGATCAATTCCGCGGCCTTCACTTTAAGCTCATCCGCGAGTTTTCTATAATATTCTTCTATCGACGCTTTATCGAACCTGCCGCCTGCTTCTATCGCGGACTTGCATTTTGTCATTATATCTTTTGAATTAGGCTTCTTTAAATATTTCTCTACAGCCTTTTCATCATATTCAATCTCATCTACGAAGAATATTTTATAGACGCTGATAAAATCTTCCAGAGTGCGCGTTCTTTCCTTGTAAGCTTTAACAATTTCTATCAATTTCATCTTGTCGAATTTATCTTGTATGATATTTCTACCTTTCAGAAAATCTATCACTTTTTCTGTGAGTGTATTAATTTCCATGTTCTTGATATATTGACCGTTCATCCAGCTCAACTTATCCATGTCGAAGATCGCGCCCGTCTTATTGACATCTTTGACATCGAATAATTTTACTATCTCCTCCAGAGGCAGGATCTCCACATCATTGCCGGGCGCCCATCCCATCAGAGAGAGATAGTTCACCAATGCCTCCGGCAGAAACCCCATATTCTTATATTCGAATATGCTAGTCGCTCCGTGGCGCTTCGACATTCTTCCGCCGTCTTTACTTAAGATTAAAGGTATGTGCGCGAATTTCGGGAGCTCAAGGCCAAGCGCCTCGTATAGCATGACCTGTTTAGGCGTATTGGATATATGGTCGTCGCCGCGGATGATATGGGTTATCTGCATCTCGTGGTCGTCCACTACGCACGCAAAGTTATACGTGGGCGTGCCGTCCGACTTTATCAGGACTTGGTCCTTTATGTCGTCGGTAGAAAATTCGACCTTCCCACGTATCATATCCTCAAATGCTACCTTCTTAGATTTCTCAACTTTGAATATTATGGCCGGGCCCTCGAGGTAAGCTAATTCCTTTTTAATAAGTATATCGGCGTACTTTTTGTATAGATTAAACCTTTGGGACTGGAAAGTTAGTTCTCCATTCCATGCCATGAAGAGCCATTTAAGCGAGGCGAGTATCTCTTCTAAGTATTCTGGCTTCGACCGCTCTTTGTCGGTATCTTCTATCCTTATTATAAAAGCACCGTTGTTGTGCCTTGCGTAAAGCCAGTTAAAGAGCGCGGTCCTGGCGCTTCCTATATGCAGATACCCTGTCGGACTCGGCGCGAAACGGACCCTTACCATTGTTCTCCTCGCTATAGCTGCGTCATTGTTAAGTTTTAAGTTGTAAGTAAAGCTTTTGACTGACAACTTACTACTTACGACTTACAACTATTATAACCTTTCTCGATAGCTTTTTTATTCAGTATAAAAATATCTTCTTTTGGCCCAAGCATATCATGCAGGGCTCCCGTTACCATTCTAACTGGAAATAATTTAGAGCGTTTTAAGAGAACCCCCATCGCCACCATATTGGCCGAGCGCACGCTCCCCAGCTTTGAAGCCATCTCCGTCATGGGTATCGAGACTACCGAGATGTCTTTACGTTTCGGCTTCGAATTTATAAGCGACTTGTTCAATATCAACAGGCCCTTTGGCTTCAGTTTCTCTTCGTATTTAATTAACGAGGGTTCATTCATCGCCACGAGTATATCCGGTGCGGTAATTATCGGATTGGCTATCTCTTTATCCGAGATCTTCGTCATCGAATAAGCCGTGCCGCCGCGCACCTCCGCTCCGTAAGAAGGCATCCATGTCACATTCTTATGCGCCGCGAGGCCGGCCTGGGCCAGCAGTTTACCCAGCAGCATTATCCCCTGGCCGCCGAAACCCGCCAATAAAATTTCAGTTTTACAGGTCTTCTTCACCCCGCCCATTCTCCTAATCTATCCCGCCCTGAAGAATGGGCGGGGTTCATAATTAATATGCTTTAACTACACCTATTGGATAAAACAGCGATACATCATTCTTTATCCGCTCAGCCGCCTGAACGGGGCCCATCCCCCAGTATGTGGGGCACATTGATAATACCTCTATCATCGAGAAGCCTTTGTTTTCGATCTGCGTCTTAAAGGCCTTGGATATCGCGCGTTTGGCGCGGAATATCTCCTGGGCGGAGTGGACCGAAACGCGCTCCAGGTATCTGGCGCCGGGCAATACGGCCAGCATCTCCAATATCTTCAGAGGATATCCGTCGTTCTTCAGGCTCCTGCCGGCTATAGTTGTAGAGGTCTTCTGCCCTGCGAGCGTCGTAGGGGCCATCTGCCCGCCGGTCATACCGTAAACCCCGTTATTAACAAATATGACCGTTATATTCTCTCCTCGGTTGGCCGCATGTATGATCTCCGACGTTCCTATCGCGGCGAGATCGCCGTCGCCCTGATATGTGAATACAATATTGTCGGGCCTAACCCTCTTTATGGCCGTGGCCACTGCCGGAGTTCTCCCGTGCGCGGCTTCGCTCACGTCGAAGTTCCAATAGTCATAAGCTATTACCGCGCACCCTACCGGCGCTATGCCTATGACGCGTTCGCGTATCTTGAATTCATCTATAACTTCGCAGACGAGGCGATGGACGATGCTGTGGCCGCACCCGGCGCAATAATGCATCTCGACGTCGCGAAAGCTCTCCGGCCTTGAGAAGACGAGCTTCTCTTTCGCTTTCTTCTCTCTTTTTTTGAGATTGCTTCGTCCCCCTCGCTTCGCTCGGGGT
>Ga0209777_10003756_pt1 | contig 18535 bp, 22 predicted proteins | sample FrelakmetHBP12HB_FD_187147 | JGI IMG/M metagenome (GOLD analysis project Ga0209777, IMG submission 187147) | Freshwater lake sediment microbial communities from the University of Notre Dame, USA, for methane emissions studies -HBP12 HB (SPAdes)... | ecosystem: Environmental > Aquatic >...
TGTGTCTATCCTTTGTGTGTACTCGTCACGACGGTACATCAAATGCCATGACGGTCAAAGTCAACTCCCTATTCGGGTCATCCCTGTGTGCGAATGTATACCTGAAATTAGTCTCTGACTGCCGTCCAATAAACCTCTTGCAATTTGGGTGTGCATCAACAGTAGGTGGGATGGAGTCCAACACTGCCGAGAAGTTCTTTTTTCTGTTGAAGATGATGACCGCAACCTTGGTATCTCTCCAGGAACTGTAGGACAGCAGTTGATCTATTGTCTCACCAAGCTTTTTGGGACCACTCCAGTACTTGCATTCAGCGATGAAGATGTTCTTGCCCTGTACCCGAATGAGAATGTCCGTCTTCCCTTCGTAGTTAAAGGTTTCACCTGTCGCCCCGCCTTCATAACGTCCGTTCAACTGAACCAAAAAATGTGATCTCAATGCCTCTTCATTCATTGTGGCGAAAGCAGATGGGCTTAACTCCATGACTAGAGCCATATTTTGAATGATGGTTAAGATATGGTCGTAATCATTCAAGGAAAGAGTAGGTTCCGGTCTATATGGTAGAGTGCTAGCGACGGGCAAAGTAGGAGTGATTTTCCTCCGCACTTCTGGGGTGACAAAGGTCCGTGGTGAATCAGATCTTTCTTTTAGTGGGAATCCCAGTGAGGCCACTAGATTTTGATTCTCAAGAAGCTTTGCCTTTCGTCGTTCAATCTCGGCCCCAGCGAGTTGTACTAATTCGTTGCTTAATGCTTCTGCATCTTTCCGAAGAGTATCAAGATGCCTCTTGATTTCTGATAATGTTTGATCGATAGAAGTTCGCACTTGTTTAGACTGGAGGTTGGTCCCCTGTATTTCAAGAAAGAGGATCCCGGCTCTGACTTCAGCTACAGGTGGGCTAAGCGAGGATGATGTAGGCCGAATATTGAATGCCTGTGCTCCACCTTCGAAGGGTATTGTGATTTCAACCTTAGTTCCGGCCACATAAACGGGCTGGCTTCGATCCCAAATAAACCTCCCCGAATCTTGACTCACGTCAATCTGTGTCTCATTCTGATCCGCTACTATATGATCTTCCAGAAGAATGGGCACGGTCAAGTGGTATTTCTTCACAAAATAGTCACAGAGATCATCAGTAGATGTGTTGAGCAAACGATTTCCGTCGAATTTGGCTATTTCGTCGGAAAGACTTTTCTTCTGATGTTCCTGAAAGGAAAACCAGTCTACCTTAGAGAACAAGTAATTTGGCTCATGCATCAATAAACCTCCCGAGTTTTCAATATGTGGCGCAAAACGCTAAACTCAGCGGCGCTTCAAGCTGCGTTTGCCGCAGCGCCCTATTCCGCCGGTTGGCCCCAGCGCCCCGTTAGCCGGTTGCAGCAAAGCCATCATGAAATACCACAGTACCACGGGTTTTGCTTTCAACCAATGGCAATGCAAGAACGTACTCTTGCGGGACACCTTCAATAACCAAATCCGGGGGACTTCTGAAGCCGAACCGCTCGTAGTAGCCGGGATCTCCCACGAGCACGCAGCCCTTTGCACCCAATGACTTTAATGAGGACAGGCCTTCACGGATCAGGGATTTTCCGATACCCTGCTTTTGTAATTGCGGCAAGACAGAGATGGGACCCAGACCATACCAACCGGGGCTACCATCGGAAATAGTCACAGGCGAGAAAGCTATGTGGCCTACCACCTTTTTTCCAGCAACAGCCACCAACGAGATGGTAAGCACATTCGCATCTCGCAGTGCATCAATAATGAATTGTTCCGTGTGGTTACTAATGGGAAGAGTCTCAAAAGCGGCTTTCGTGACCTCCGATATCGCTTTGATGTCCGACTTGATCTCATTGCGGATAACGATGTCCATGTCCAACTCACATCTGCCTTTGATCATTTCTAGCGTCACGTGTGCTGGCAATAAAGACATTGTGCTGGATTGGCTGGCGTCTATGCGCCGGCTCTTGCACGCGAAGGCGCGAAGCCGCGAAGTCTCGATCTTTGAAATCTATGCCTTATAGCCCATCCAACCACCATAGAGAAACCCGGAATAGAATTTGGACACCCTTGTGAAGCCCGCCGTTTTCAGCAATTCCAGTATACGCGACTCTGGAACAAATTGAAGCATCTTCATAATAACTTCATTGAAGGCGGTTTCCACCATCTCGCTTGGCACACCATGAATAATCGGGTAATGCTTCCACGCCATTTTGATATCCTCGAAATCCGTACTGCCCGGCTCTCCAAAACCATCTATCAATACAAAAGGAGCACCGTGCTTTAGGCGTTTGCAAATGCTTTCAAGCAGCTCCAGCTTGGCTCCGTCGTCTTTCAAAAAATGCATTACCAGAATGCAGGTGGCAGCGTCGAAAACCTCCTCCTCTTTGAGGTCATCCACATACCCCTTTCTTAATTCAATTTCACAGGTCAGATTCTTTTCACAGATTTTTTTTCTGGCAAGAGCCAGCATATACCCAGAAGGATCAACGCCGCAAAACGACCAGCCAGGGTTCAAAGGAGCAAATTCGGAAATTTCCATGCCGGTGCCTGCGCCAACTACTAGGACCTTGGCCTGCTTGGGAAGATTCGCTCGCAGACAGCAATGAGCGAGTTTAAACATCTCTTCGTAAGCCCCGCAAAATAGCCTGATGGACTTATCATATTCTTCAATATTCACCGGTGGTTTTTCGTCGAAATTTCCTTCTTTGCATGTATTGGCCATAACTGAATCCTCTTATGCTTCTAAAGTTTAAACTTGCCGAAATGCCATTGTTGGACTTTAATCAGGTAAATCTAAATTCCCCTGAATAAGCCTGAATTGAGGAACATAAGCTACTTCCCATGGATGTCCATCCGGATCTGCAAAATATCCTGAATAGCCACCCCAATCAGCTTTTCTGGCAGACTTAAGAATAGTGCCGCCGGATTTAACGGCTTGAGATAAAACCAGGTCCACTTCTTCAGGGGTTTCTACATTTTGAGCAAGAGTAATGCCGCCGAAACCTCCCGGGTCCTTTACGTTGGCATCTTTGGCCAGCAGATCTCTGGGATACAAGGCCAATGCCGTGCCGGTGCTCAATTTAAATATCGCAAAGTCACCTGCACTTGCGTTCGATAAGGGCCACCCGAGGCCATCTCGATAGAACTTAACCGCTTTATCCAGATCTCGAACTCCCAATGTGATGATGTTTAACCTTGGCTCCATATTTTACCTCCTTTAGTTTAAATAGAAGTTGAGCGGGAGCCCGTTTTTCGGGCGATCCGCTCCAATGACTTATTGGCGGCTCTCATTGTCGTTTCTCTAAAACCACGAGCCGTACCTTTGGCGACAGGTCTTCCTCACGGCACTCTCGATATCCAAGCCTTTGGTAGAGGCGGATGTTGTGAATGCTCTTGGCGCCTGTAAACAGCTCAAATCGTTCTGCACGGGAAAAGACGGCTTCAATTCTTCCCATCATTAATGTACCGATCCCTTTTCCCTGGTAATCTGGATGAACGATAAGTCTGCCAATCAGGCAAGTACCGCAATCAAGAGACGCTCTCACTGAACCGATGATTCTGTCTGCACACACCGCCTTTAGGAAGACCTTGGTTTCAAACTCAGTCTCAATCTCAAGAAGAGTTTGGGTAAGAGGCGGAATAGTCCAGTCATCATTCAATTTCGCTTCATTTTGGTATGCCGCCTTCTGCAATGCAAGAATCTCAGCGGCATCCTCTGGGCTTGCCTGAACTACTTGTGTGTCCATACTTTCCTCTTTGCGCCGACGACGGGCATCAGCTGCGGCCCAAAGCCGTCCATTGGATACCTTGATTGGGCTGTCCCTAAGTCCTTTGATTATTTCTAGCGCCACGTGTGCTGGCAATAAAGACATTGCGATTTATGAACACAGAGTATCTCACCGCATTTCGGGCAGACCCACCGTTCCTTTTCGTTTCTGATGAAATGCCTTATGCCTAATTTTCTAATGCTTTCGAGATTTGCGATCATGCTCATGCCATACTTGGTTCTATATCGCTTATACAAATGGTTCAGCCTGACGCAAGGGTAACTTTCACAATCGAAGCAGTACTTGACTTCGGCATTTGCTATCTTCTCACAGTTCTTGATTTTGCATACGACGCAGGATTTCGATTTGAGGCTGTCGTCACCTCGACAACCGGGGCATGGTTTCTTATCTCTTGTGAATGCGCGGCATAGAAGGCAATTCATTCCGCAGGGAGCGATTAGCTTCGTGGAAATTGCGGTTGTCTTTGTCGATCTTTTTGATGTCATGACAAAATCCGGCAGAAGCTATGTGAGGACTTATTACTTAAGCCCAACGACCAAAATGAGCGACGGCGCGTTTCGCTCCTTACGCTGGATTGGCCGGTTAGGTATCGTTGGTCGATGGTGCGTTCCGATTATATGCTTCACTTAACGTATCGAAACCTGTTATCAAGGTTGCAGGAATGGTCTGGCGGAACACCATGCCGCAGTCAACCTTTAATGTCTGAGACTGAAAACTCGGATCGACTAGCCTACAGACCCATGATTTAAGAAACTCACTTACCAGGTTGGGAATCTCTCCTCTGTCCCTGAAATCGTCGACTGTAAAATGCCGATTTGCAGCATCCAAAGCTAAGTCACCAGGAACTGCGACCTTGAACACCCTTGGTTCACCGTAGATTGCAAGGAGTTCCATCCCCTCTGTCCCAAGTAGCTCTTGAGCCACATGTTGATCAAATTCAGACCCATAGATCAGGTAGTGATTAAAACCTTGGGTCAAGCCAGCCCTTGAGAGTGTGAGGTGCACTTGCCCCTCCCTATTACCAGAGATACTCCCTTGCCCATAAGCCTGAATGACCGCATCGAGCTGGGGAGCCACATCTGGCCACCTAGGGTGGGGAGACAAAGCTCTAGTGAACCGATCACGACGAGTTTCTGGTTCCAAGGGAATTAAACCATTTACTTGGATAGAATAGACTTCTGCATCGGTCAGGCGGGATCCGTGATATCCTGCTATCTTTCTCGATCGAAGCCAGGCCACTATCGTGTCAATGACTGCATCACGATCTGTTAGTTCGAAGAGCATGTCCTGTGCATCTTCGTTATACTCATACTCCTGTTCCGATTCCACGAGCTTCTGTTCAACAGAGTTGGGCACATGCGGACGTAGCGCAGCTGTGAGCTTAGGTGCCCAGTTATCTATATTATCGAAATCGAGCATTAGTAGTGACCTTTTCGATCCGCTTATGAAGATAATCTATTCAAGCCTAACGGCCCGTGTGCGTCTGTTAGGTCGCGCCTCGTCAGTAGCGCAAGACCTTCTTCCTTCTCAATAATTGTGCTGTGCTGTAACATGGTCAAATGCTCTCCTTCTGTTTTTTTTGATTTCCTCACAGCCGTATTCCGATTAACACATATTCTCAAGTACTTTTTAATTTCAAAAATCCTTATATATGAATAGATTGATACGAGTAGTAATAAATCACGTTGGTAGGCTATGCAGATGCAGGATAAAGAACTCCCAATGATCCCAAGAAAAAGATTGCCCCTTCCCCTGCCGGGAGTTGAGAAAGACTCCTGCTGTGACGATAGCGCTTGCTGTGAAGCAGAAAATACTCTTGTCCGGCTTTATGGTGACAGAAGCATAGCCAGAGAGCGATGTCTCCAGGTATGCGCTCAGGCAAAAAAGATAGAAGAATTGGATTTTACTGCCGAGATGAAGGTCTTTAAGGCTTTAGCCGATGCGACCCGTCTCAAGATTCTCAAACTTCTGAGCGGAGGAGAGCTTTGCATTGGTGAGCTAATGCTGGCTCTGAAAAGACCGCAATCCTCCATATCCCATAATCTCTCCCTACTTGAGGACGCTGGCCTGGTAAAAGAGAGAAAGGAGGGAAAATGGTGCCGCTACAGGATCTCGGATGGGGCAGTTACTGATATGTTCAACTTAGCCGGACAGCTTAAGAGAAAATAAATTATTTGCCAATGGGGTGGACGATATGGTTGGAGGACAGGCAGACGTTAAGCTCGTGAGCAACGCCATGGCTAATGCCACGAGAAGAAAGATCATGGCCATGCTGGTTGAGAAAGAGAGAACAAGAGCTGAGGTCGAGCAGGCGGCGGGAGCCAGCATGCTGGACTATCACCTGCAAATGCTGCAACAGGCCGGCCTCGCCGATATCAATGAGGAACGAATCGTCCTGACCGATTTCGGCAAGAATTTCATGGAGACCAAGGCCGAGAAGCCAGCCGAGGCCAGGAAGGACCTCTCCGGGACGCTGCCCCTGCAAATCACACAGGTCCGGCAGCTATTGCCCTGCATTGCCGATGTCTCCAAGTTTCGCATCATCGCCAGGCTGGAGCCGAATTTGGGCGGGGCCCTGAAGCTCTTGGAGCCCTTATTTCCGCGGGCCAGATACTCGGAGAGGATCGGGGCGCTCATCATTCAGAAGGGCAATGTCCTCATCACCCTCTACTCTACAGGCAACGTAACCATGACCATGATCAGCAGCGAGGCGGAAGCCCGGGCAGTTTTGGAAAGCCTGAAAGAGACCATCAATAAAGCCATCGCCAGCGGCGTTACGCCCGTTCCCAGAGAGAGGGTTATGGTGGATCACGCTGAGATCTACAAATATCTGCCCAAGACTGACTGCAAGATCTGTGGAGAGCAGAGCTGCTACGCCTTTGCCATCCGGCTGGTTGCGGGGGAGGCAGCTTTAGAGAAGTGCACGCCCCTACTGGAGCCCAAGTTCGCCACCAGCCTGGAAACGCTGCGAGCCCTGCGTGAGTATCTGTAAGCGATATTGTGGATAGTAGTGGTAATGGTATGAGATGTTTGAGGTGTATGAGGGACGGCACATGGGCACATTGACCATCATCCTCACGGACGGGCCCTACATCTCCCAGTATGCTGAGATGGCCTACAAGATTGCTAAAGCGGCGAAAGCAAAAGCGCACAGAGTAAATATCTTCCTCTACCTGGATGCGGTTCATATCCCCAAGGCCGGCCAGAATCCTGCATTTTTTGCCAACGCGGGAGGGCTCTTCGCTGAGCTGGTCCGGCTGGGGGCAACGGTGGAAGCCTGCCCCAGGTGCGCCACGGCGCGCGGCTATGCGCCCGAGGGCGGAAAGAGCGATGACTATGTGGAGGGGATCAAGATCACGAGCCTCTACCGCCTGGCAGAGATGCTGGAGGAGAGCGACAGGGTGGTGACGCTCGCAAGATGAGATCCTTTTTCTTTCTCCTGGACAGCGCCCCCTACGGCAGCGAGAAGGCGTTCGGCCTGCTCAATGCGGCAGCGGTGAGCAGCAAGACGGATGTAGCTGTGGGCCTTTACGGGGACGGCGTCTATCTGGCCCTGGCCGGTCAGGACAGCCGGGATTTGCACCTGCCCAATCACTCCGACATCCTTTACGCCTATCCGGAGATGAGGATCGTGGCCCATGAACGATCCCTGGCGGATCGAGGCCTCATGAGCGCCGGCCTGGTGGAGAGAGTGGAGCTCATGGATGAGGAGATGTTCTTAAGGGAGATGCTGGAATCGGATAGCATCATACTATTATGAGGATATTTCTTTTAACAAAAACGCCCCAGAGCGAGCGCACAAAACTATGCCTGCGACTCTTGGCCAGCTCTGTTGATGCGGTGGTCTATCTGGCCGGGGATGGAGTCTATAATCTGCTGGGCCGGGAAGAGGCTGACAAGGCCAGTCAAGCAGGCCAGGCGGGCCAGACTTTAGCATCCGCTCTGCCCGGCATGCATAGAATCATAGCTTGCCGGGAAGACCTGGAAGCGAGGGGCGTTTCTGCTGATGGGAAGGCAACCGTACCCGCGGATTTTTACGAGAGTCTGGTGGACGACATGATGCGAGAAGGCAGCCGGATTTATACCTTCTAGTTCTGTGCGTCCTTTGTGAGCTTTGTGATCTTCGTGGTGAAAACGTCGTTAGCCACTGGTTAACCTATCTGATTTCCCCTTAACCCTTGATCAGGCCCTCGTCGCAGAACACCTTCCTTGCCTCCTCAAATGACATGTCGGATTGAGGAATTATGATATCCGAGGGGAGGATCTCCACCGGATCAAGGGGCTCGGCCAGTTCTTTAATGGTGGATATCAAATTGGCCAGATCCCTGGCATACTCTTCCTTGTTGCCCTGGGAGACATGTTTTACAATTTTGTTGTCGATCTTGTTTACTCGGTCCACAAGATTGTCGTCCAGCCGAAACTGCCCATCACCTAAGATCCTGATGATCATTTCTTAATCTCCTCCTTCATTTTGGCCAGCATATCATTGACGCTGCTCTGCGCCTTTACTTTGGCAAGTTCCCGGTCCAAATCATCGCTGCCGGAGTAATCAGTTAGCGTTCCCGATTCGAGAAGCTCGTCCAGGGCTGCCGAGCGAGCTTTCATGTTCTCCGTCTTCTCCTCTGCCCTCTGTACGGCCATGCCCACATCGGCCATCTCCTCGCTGATGCCTGTCACTGACTCGGTGATCTTTACCTGTGCATCTGCTGCAGAATACTGGGCTTTAATGGTCTCCTTCTTGGTGCGGAAGGACTCCACCTTGACCGCCAGGCGGCTCTCGGCGTCCATGAGCTTCTGCTGCTGGTCTTGCAGGTCGGCGATCTGCTGGTCGAGCGTGGCCGATTGCGCCTGCAGCGAGGCCTTGTTCTCCAGAGCCTTTCGAGCCAGATCCTCGCGGCCCGCCTGCAATGCCTCTTTGGCCTGACCGTCCAACTTGTCCAGGCCCATCTGCAGCTTGGCCTTTTGCAGCTCGAGTCTCTTCTTGGAGGTGGTGACCTCGGCTACGCCCCTTTTGACATTTTGCAGGAGCTGAAGCTGCTTTTCGTAGGACACGTCCAGGGTCTCCCTGGGATCCTCGATCTTGTCCATGATCTTGTTCATCTTTGCCTGCACAACGGTGCTCATACGATCTAAGAAACCCATATCACACACTCCTTAAGTTCGATAATATTCTCCAAACTATTTATAGGCTGCTCGATGGCTGGTCCAAAGAAGGGTTTGTTAGGACCGAAAAATATGAGAAACCGTTAATCTTCGCTTCCCCTCGCGGCCTTCTGGAGTGCGGCCTGACCTGCTATTACGTATGCCTTTTTGAGCAAGCCAGCAAAATTGGCCCGGCCAATGGAGATGGGGGCTTCTCCAAGTATTTTTAGGACTGCGTTCTCCACCGGCGGGCTCTTGGGATTGATCACCAGCAAATCAAGTTCCTTTCCCTTTTGCCAGAAACAATCCAGGCACTCTTCCAGAGGCCTGGTCTTATCCTCAATGAGGGAGACAGAGACAGAATCGGAAGAGCGAGAACGCTCGGATTCTTCTTTCGCCCCGGCAGAGCGGAAACTACGCAGGGCCTCGACTATCTCCTCTTTGGATTTGCCCCTAAGCCTGAAGATGAGAAAAGGATCACGATCGAACTGCTCAGCCAAGAGATAATAGACGGCAGCTATGTGCTTGCAGGGGTTGGACCAATCTGGACAGGAGCAATCCGTCTTCAGATCAGCGCCCTTCCTGGGAAAGAGAGATATGCCGCAATCAGAAAATAAGTCCTCTATGTTTTGCGGCATCTCGCCGGATAGCAGGCGGGCTGAGAATACCGCTTTAGAGGCCATGGCAGCTATGGCTTTCTCCCACTCTTGCGGTGATAGGGGTACCAGTTTTATCGATACATCATAGGGCTCTGCAAATGAGCCTTGCACACGGGCCTGCACCACTCCCGGCTCGACATCGATGGAGATGACCTGGCCTTTTCGGGCATAGCTTTTACCACGCGTCAGCCGGGCGCCCATATCGAAGGACTCGAGAACACTGACCCAACGCTTTGACCACCAGGTCTCTCCGATGGAGCCGCGCTTGCTTTTGGCCTTCAGGCCGTTCTTGACCGCCTTTGGCGAAGTCTTTTCGTAGTAATTCCAATAAGGGCTCATTTATCATCATCCTCGCTACTTACGGCATCCCGCCGCAAGGAGAGCATATCTCTTAACGCCTCATTGGAAAGCTCTGTCAGCCAGGACTCACCGGTCCCTATTACCGATTCAGCCAGGGCCTTCTTCTGCTCGATCATCCCGTCTATCTGCTCTTCCAGAGTGCCGAGACACACGAACTTGTGGACAAAGACGTTCTTCTTCTGACCGATACGAAAGGCGCGATCGGTTGCCTGATTTTCCACGGCAGGGTTCCACCATCGATCAAAGTGAAAGACGTGACTCGCTCGGGTCAGGTTGAGGCCGGAGCCTCCCGCCTTTAAAGAGAGTATGAATATGGGCGATCCACCCGCCTGGAACCTCTGGACCATATCATCTCTCTGCTTTCGGGAGGTTCCTCCGTGCAAGAACAGGGCCTCGACTCCCAGCTTCTCCTGAAGATGGTGTCTGAGCATGGCCCCCATTCCGGCATACTGGGTGAAGATCAAAGCACTGTCGCCACCGGCTAAGACCTCATAAAGCATCTCCTCCAGACGGGAGAGCTTTCCTGAACGGCCCGCCAGAGCACTTGCGTCCTGCAAGAAGAGGGCAGGGTGGTTACAGATCTGCTTCAGCTTGGTCAGAGCGGCCAGGACCATACCTCTGCGCTCTATGCCGTCCAGCAATTCTATGCGGCTGAGCATCTCCTCGACCACGGCGGCATAAAGCGATGCCTGCTCCGCGGTGAGATTGTAGTTGACCCGCATCTCATTCTTCTCTGGCAGATCCTGGATAACGGTTGCATCGGTCTTGAGCCGACGCAGGACAAAAGGCTGAATTATGGAACGCAGCTTCTCGGAGCAGCTCTTATTTTTGAATTTTTCAATTGGCAGCACGAAATTCTTGCGGAAAGATTGAAAAGACCCCAGGTAGCCGGGATTGAGAAAGTCCATAATAGACCATAGCTCGGAGAGCCTGTTCTCGACTGGAGTTCCGGTGAGGGCAATCTTCTGCCCTGAATGGAGCCGTTTTATGGACTGGGTCTGCCGGGCGGCCTGGTTCTTGATATTCTGGGCCTCATCCAGGATCAAATGGCTCCAGGTGACGGCAGACAGATGCTCCTCGTCCCTCTGGGCAAGAGCATAAGTGGTGATGACCACGTCTTTCTTTGTTGCCTCTTGCAGAAAGCTTTGACCTGTGAGACGATCGTGGCCATGATGCACCAGGACCCGCAGGCTGGGGGCAAAACGCTCCAGCTCCTTTTGCCAGTTGCCGGCCACGGACATGGGGCAGATGAGAAGAGCCGGCTGGAGGGGGTCTTTGGACCCATCTTCATGCTCTCGTTCACGCAGGAGAAAAGCTATCAGCTCCACGGTCTTTCCCAGGCCCATATCGTCCGCCAGACAGGCTCCGAGACCTATCCGGTGCAGGTATTCCAGCCAGGAGACGCCCCGTAGCTGGTAAGGGCGTAGGGTGCCCTGGAACTCTTGGGGCGGCAAGACCTCCTCCAGACTGCCGGGATTGGCCAGGGCTTTAAGCATTTGCTCGATCTGGCCCTCTGCCTGAACACCGAGAACGGGTAGGGTTGAATCAACATCGGGAAGGCTCTGGCCGGGAAGGCTTTGGCCCAGGCGCAGAGCCTCAGCCAGGGTCATCTCTCTGTCCTGGTTCTTCTGGAAGAAGGCAATGGCGGCCTCGATCTCTGTGGAGCGAAGCTCCATCCACTCACCTCTTATCTGGATGAGGGGGACCTTGAGGCGGGACAGCTCGGCGAATTCGGCCTTGGTGAGGATATCGCCGCCTAAGGAGAGCTGCCAGTCGTAACTGACCAGGGAGTCGAGCCCGAAGAAGGCCGGACCGACCTGGCCCTCTTTTTTTACCGCACCTTTGAGCTGCAGCTTTATGCCCAGGCGCGAATCGGGCTTCTCCCACCAGGAAGGCAGCAGCACCCCGAAGCCATTCTGCTCCAGGAGAGGAGCCGACTCCCGCAGGAAGGAATAGGCCTCCTCGGTTTGCATCTCCAGGCCGGTGGGGCGGGCGCTCTCCAGGCACTTCTCCATGAGAGGAACGACCCTAGATGCTTTGCCAAGGTCGGCCAGGAGCTGCTCTTGAGGATTTTTGAGCCGTTTCTTGAGGAAGGTGAGGGCACGAGATTTGGTCTGCCATACCTCTTTTGCCGGAACCAGCAGGCTTCTGTCATCCTTGGCCTGGAGGAAGAAGGCGAGACACCAGACGGCTTTTTCAAGCCCTGGTGCTTCCAGGCGAAAGCAGGTGCGAAAAGGAACGTCCTCAATTTTTGGATGGATTTGTGCCGTCCAGGCGTCCATCTTTAGAGAGAAGGAGGCCAGATCCGAGGCAGAGGCAGACAGGTCCATCTCCTGGCAGGTGAGGGCGGAGAGGAATTGAATCGGCAGGGGGACAATCTTGGGCTTGCGGCCTCGCTTAGCAGGCAGGAGACTGACCCCGTTCAGGCTGCTATGCACCAGTGCGTCCACAGCGCTGTTCACGAAGCTGTGGACCAGGCGGGAGGGGGTGGCCATAGGGCCCGACCCCGGAGGCAGGGGCGACAGACCACGACAACTGGGCGGCAGGGAGCGGCTGAAGATATTGAGACGCTCTTGATCCGGCTCGTCAATCACCGCATTCCAGAGGGCTCTGCTTTTCCGGACGGCAGGCACAAACTGCTCACGCGATACTAGCTCCAGAGAAAAAAGGGCCAGCTGTGACCAGAAGAGCAGGGAGGCGGCATAAGCTGTGCCCGAAGGAGGATGGGTGGGCAATTCCAGGAGAAGATCGAATGCGGGGCCGGGTTCCAGGGCCAGGGCCGGGACGGAGTAGGTGCCCAGTAGAGATGGTTTTTCAGATAGGTAGTCCTCCCGCAAAAGCCAGGGGGAAGGAAGAGGTCCAAAAATACCTGCAGGAAGGAGAAGAGACAGTGCTTCCACCCGGCAGCCGTCGCCTTCCTCGGGTAAGAACTGTGAAAAAAGCTTCATGAGCTCTACACCGGAGAGGGCAAAGGGATGGAGGTGAGACGACGGCTGCTTTTTCCTGCGACCATCTGATTTGCCGGCAGAGAGGGGCAGAGCTGAGGATTCGGCCCATATGTAGAAAGTTTCCGTGTCCCAGAGAGAGTGTAAGACCTGCATGTATTCGCGCCTTCGCAAGCGATGTAATCGTATCGATACTAGTTAGTAAGATCGTTCTGTGTTGCCTGGCATCTGAAGCTGAAAGTATTGCCATTTTCGTAGTTCATCGTCAAGAGATAGGTGTCCCCGGATTCAACAGAGAAAGTTCCTGAGCCGTTTACCAGATCTGCCTCGTCCCAGCCTTCAAAGGAGAAAATCAACTTCAGACTCTCTTCATCCATCTCGAATCGGCCATCGATGTAGCCATCCTGGGTGCCAAACTGATAGCTTCCCGTAACTATGTTTTTTTCATCCACTTGTATCCGAAGATGTGGATCAGGCAACAGGCTGAGATAATCTTCCACCATATCCACGGCTTCGATGACTTTCCATTTACCTCTGAATTCGCTTTCTATAACCATCTGGATCCTCCATGAGAATTGTCGGTGATCTATGCCGTCAATGGGATATGGCTTTTTCGCCCAAATCTAATGCAGTTTCTTCCCGGTCAGGGTTATGCGCACCTCTTTGGTCTTGCCCTCCTGCAACGGGCAAGCGGACCCAGGGGCACGGGTACGAGGGATGGCTCTTCATCTCCCACACAGTCAGATCCTCCCGGTGGGCCTGGAGCTTGAGGGCCTGGGCCTCTGCCAGGGCCGCGCCTTCTCCTTGCAGCCCTTGCCCCTGGGGCGAGCCCGCGGGTGCACGGGCAACTTTCTGCAGGGCTCGGGCATCACGGGACAGATCGCTGGCAATGCTCTGGTGGGGCTTTCTCTTTTCACCGCCGGTTGTTTCATGCACAGGATAGCGCTATATAGAAATTATAACTATCAGAAGAGGAAATGGCCGGTCGAGAACAAGATAATATTGCCTTCGACAGTCGGGCACCTTACCACCCATATTCTAGAGCGTAAACTACTTATTATTTATTTTAATAAAGGGAATTAACATCGGCACTTCCTGTTGATATTTTACGTATGAATCACCGAATTCTAATATAAGTTTCCGTTCTTCAAGTATTGTTCCTATAATAATATAAATAGTTAATACTATATTTACAATTATACCGATCGCCGTGAAGGTTTGACACCATAGATATATTATTAAAGCAAAATACATCGGATGTCTTACCACCCCTAATAGTCCATTTCTTTTCAATTCATCCGGAGGAGCTATTTTCTTCCCGAAGTTTTGTATTTGGCGAATGCCAAAAAACGATAGAGAATCATAATCAAAGAAAAAAGCCCAAAAGAACATTGATAAGGAACATAAAATGAGTACATGTCGTACAATGTTCAAATGCGGACTATAAGTTATAATTATATTACTATCAAATTGATTTGTATAGCTGATTAGCGGAATAAGTAAAACCAATGAAATGGATACAAAGAAAATCCTGTAAAAGGCATAATAATTCTTTAATAAACGAGTCATGAGATTTGTAAAGCTGGTGCTAATCAAGAAACTATGAAGTGAACAGTATCCGGCCCACATTAGTATAATTAACAAATATTCCACTTTCAAAGCTCCCTCCTATGTTTATTTTTTTTTGCCACTTTAGCGAATGCATCTATTTACGATTCGCCGTATATTGGGCACCCCCGCAAAGTTCAAGCTTATGGTAGGAATATTGGCTCGATTGATGGCTATTGGGTCACGAGGTCTGGGAAAAGGGCTTGGCTGGATCTGTGCTGCTACCACATCGTAGTACTCATAGTGGATGTTCTTAGCACTATGATCTTCTTGGGTCATTATCATAAGGCATCAACTATCAAGGAAACAAGAGGTGGTTATTTCTTATAATCCTTTCGTAATCGGACTCATTCTTATGATCATTGCCAAGCGAGTATCGTGCAAATATGGATGGTATATCATCGCCATGTGCGCATATGTTGTTAGCGGATCTGATTTCTGGCTTTTCAAAGGAGGAGAGAGGGGCCTGGAAGGCTGCCCTCTACTATGCCGGCAAGCCAATCGCGCTTTCAGGCCGCGATGTTACAGAGTCCCGGAGCCGAGCCATTAGGAGTTAGCTTGTAGATATCGCCACCCAGATCGACTTCTACATAACTGCCTTTGGGTGTTGCGTCGATGCCGTGAGTGGCCAGATAAAAAGCCAGGTCCTCGACATCCATGCGGGGATCATCGAAGGACGAAATTGATGACTTTAAATCAGAGAGAGGCACGCCCGTTGCGCTTGCGGTTGGCAGAGCCAGCAGGATTGCCAACGAGAGCAGACTTATTGCACCAATCCCATTCCAGGCCATAGTTACATCTTAGGATTCAGTGAATCATATAGACGATTGCGTACAACTTAATGGTTAAATTTCAAATCTGATTTAGACGCATTCCGACTCTCGGAACCTGGAGCGGCAGTCCCGCAAGAGCCCGATACCCGGCGGCGGGAGCCTGATGCCGCCCGTAATCCTGAGGGGGCGCAGGCCAGACAGAAAGCCGCTTCACGATGGGACCGACCAGGATTCGAAGTTTGGACAGCTACACCCGTACTTTCAGCCCCTCTGCCTCCCTCTTCCTGGTCTTCTGCCTGGCATCTCAACTCATTGGCTAATTATATAGTTGTTCTAATAGCAAGGATACGTTTTTGAATGCCATACCATGAACCCAAAGTTATAAAATTGTTATCTATCTGATCGTGTACTTGGTAGCCACTATCAACTACATGATCAAATCTTGTTATGAAATAGTGTCTGTTACCCCCATTCCAGAAACCCTGCCCATTCCATGTAACAAAATAATAATCGTTATGGTTCATTCCTATGCTGTCAGCCCAGCTTTGTATCTCGTTACTGTATAACTTTATCTCATTCCAGTCAGCGACTCTGTAACCATTGCCGAACTCGTTTTTGACGGCTTGATCTAAGTCTGCGTTTTCACTGTAGGCGCCTGCTGTAACCTTGAATTGCGATGTCGTAATCGTAACCGTAACTGTTAACGAGCTTGACCAAGCTGAAGATGCTCCCTTGCTGTCTGTAGCCATGGCCTTAACCTGATAGGTTCCGGCATTACTCCAGCTATGAGATGCACTTGCAGAAGTTCCAGAGTTGACCAAGTTGGTTGTATCGGTGTTTCCATCCCCCCAATCGAAGGTGTATTTCACTTGGTCTTTATTGGGATCTATGGCTGATGTAGTATAGCTATAAGATGTTCCAACGGTGCCTGAGGTTGTCCCTCCAGAAGGTATAGCTGGCGTGTTCGGTAGATTATTTGCAGCTATTTTGACAATCAAAGAACTTGATAATCCTGAAGTGGCTCCCCTGCTGTCGGTAGCAGTCGCTTTAACCTGGTAGGTTCCTGCTTTACTCCAGGCATGAGTTGCACTTGCTGGTGTACCAGAGTTGACTGGATCGGTAGTCGTAGCTGGCGTTTTGTCCCCCCAATTGAAGGTGTACTTAACCAGGTCACCATCTGGATCTTTGGCGGACGTTGAGTAGCTGTAAGAAACCCAAGCATAGCCGGAAACAGAACCGGATGGTTTAGATGGTGTGTTTGGTGGTGCGTTTATGATAATATTCAGCGAGTTTGACCATTCCGAGGTTGTGCCTTTGCTGTCGGTAGCCATGACTCTAACCTGGTAGGTTCCTGCTTTACCCCAGGTATGAATTGCACTTGCTGGTGTACCAGAGTTGACCAAACCAGTATTTGATAGAGTGGTTCCATCTCCCCAGTCGAAGGTATACTTCACCTTGTCTTTGTCGGGATCTGTGGTTGATGTTGAGAATTTATAGGATTGTTTGATGATTCCCAAACTTAGACCTGATGGCGAGGTAGGCGTATTAGGTGGATTATTTGCTTTTATGGTAACAGCTAACTCGCTGGACCAGGTTTTAGATGATGCTCCTTTGCTATCTGTAGCAATGGCTTTGACCTGATATGTTCCTGCTGCGCTCCAGGCATGAGACGCACTAGCTTTTGTCCCTGATTTGACCAAGCTAGTTTGCGATAGAGTGGTTTCATCTCCCCAATCAAAGGTATATTTCACCGTATCTTTATCAGGATCGGTTGCTGATGTGGAGTAGCTATAGGCCGTCCCAGCATAGCCCGCCTTCGATCCTGATGGTTTGGACGAAGTGTTAGGCCGCTTGTTTGGATTTGTGGGACTTGTTATTCCATGAATCTCATAAATTTTATCTATTTCGATTTCATTAGGCAAATATCCTTTGAATTCATTTATCGTTTTAGGTTTAATATTCCTCACAATATCAAATATTAGGGGGAACCCTTTAGATTGATTGACGTCCCATAAAATGCTAGCGACAGCACCTTCGATAACAGCACCCATATTGATCGCGTCACATGAACCTACCGGGGGTTCATCGCCAAGATGCCAATTATTGCTAGATATCTCTGTATAAAACATTCCACAATGGTTCCACCGATATAGTGCGCTCGGATTATTATCAACCGCGCATTCTATAAAATCAGCCCACCCTTCTGAAAAAGCAAAGTATTCGCATGTTTCATTAAACACGTAATGCTCAATCGGCCAACATACATTTGGACAATAAAATGGACAATGGCCATAGATGTTAAACATGACGCAATGACCATATTCATGATACAAACTGTATTTGTCCCATCGTAATTTCATTGTACTCTTATACGGCAGTTTTATGACCCCGGTAAGAGATGTTGCAGGACCATCGCCGTCAGGCAAACTAACAGTTACTTTGGATCCTTTATAGCCTACAGTATTTTTATCAAACCATTGATACGCATTGATGACATAATCGAATGCTTGCCAGGGTTCGCTCTCTAACGTGCCTACATACCAGGTACCCAAATCTTTAGGTTCAGTTGATACGAGAGCATATCCTACATTTGGAATGCGGGTCCGCCAAATGGATCCGAATGGTGGTTCACTAACTGAGACCGCTTCAGAATCGCAATCAATTTGTACATATACTTCATTGTCTGAGATAGGAATATTGAACTCAAAGTATCCATTAGAATCCGTATATGTGGTCGCAGAAGGTTGGATGGAATTTTCTGTGAATAATTTAGCAGTAGCATATCTTACTGGATGCTTCAAATTAGAATCATCTTCGTATTCTTGATATCCGTAAATGATTGAATAGCCAGGTGTAGACATTTTATCAGGCTTATAAAATATAGAATTATTAGATGAGAATCGATTGATGCTTTGACTAACCACCTCTTTTCCGGCTTTTTTCTGCAAATAAATTTCTCCATTTGTAACATTTAGTTGGCCGAAAAATACCATGTTGGCACTTTTTAGTTTTTCGTTTTCAAGGACAGCTTTTATTACATCGGGAGTGCGGAGGGTCACGAATACCCCAACCTTCAGGTTGGGGATGAAGTGAACCCTCGCCGTTTTTTGCGTTAACTCATATCGATCAACTGCTGCTTCTTTTAAAATGAAATTGTATTTGGCACTTTAGCCACAGGTGGTGCCACCCACCTATGGCTAGGATGTGATAAGCGTTGGAATTGCGCAGTTTTAGCCATGGCTATGGTCAAATTACCTAC
>Ga0209777_10003757_pt1 | contig 18533 bp, 19 predicted proteins | sample FrelakmetHBP12HB_FD_187147 | JGI IMG/M metagenome (GOLD analysis project Ga0209777, IMG submission 187147) | Freshwater lake sediment microbial communities from the University of Notre Dame, USA, for methane emissions studies -HBP12 HB (SPAdes)... | ecosystem: Environmental > Aquatic >...
GAACTTTGATTGGCTTGATTAAAACACTAGATATAAAATTATCGATCTTTAACATCTGCAGATTTTATTTTGGTGCCGGAGGTCGGAATCGAACCGACATGTCCTTGCGAACGGGGGATTTTGAGTCGTAATTAACATAAAGGCGATTTCCCATCAATTTTTAAGTCTTTATATATTGACAGGTTATAAAGAGCAAGTTGGAGTATGTTTGTTTTTGTTTGTTTATTTTCGGTTATGACGGTTACAATTTAGTTACACCTTCCGCAACGGATAGTAAACCCCAAAAAGAATGCTTTCCTTTTATCCCCGGATACCCCCTTTTTTAAGAGATAGGGTCACCCCCTTCGTGAGGTACCCATACTTCATGCGCATTGATAGGCTGAAAATTTTTTAGAAAAATAAATATATTCCCATGCTGGACGTTGCTTATAGTTGAAGAATAGCCGGTACTGATAACTTCCTCAAGTCAACAAAATACCAACCCCTATGACGGGCACAAAAAAGGCACAGGGAGGGGGGGAGGAGACCGGAACCATACCCCTTTTTTGTAGTAAGGAATCCCTTTCCGGTCAACATACGAGGAGCAAAAAAATAAGGACGAGTTAAGTTATTTGTCCCAACCAATATATGACTTTACAGACATTGTCGAATTAAGTCTCGTTACTTTGTTGACTTCACCTACAAAGAAACAAGTATAGTGAATAAATATTTTAATGATTTTCATTTGAAATAAGTGATCTAACTACGCAGTTAACTGCGATCATATTTATCATCAAAAAAATTAAAAAAATCGCTTGGTTTATATTTCTTTTTTTCTACTGCTTTATTGAATTCTTCATAATCTTTACATAACTGTTCATTTCTTACAATAGCAGTCGGCTCCAATCGTTGACTTCTAATTTTATTTATCCATTCTTTCGCAGATTTTCTGATTGTTAGAAACGATAAATTTAAATTCGTCCTAATATCCTCCTGAAACATCATTACTATTTCGCTTTTACGAAATTTGCTTTCATATTCAGGAAACTTTTTTACAGTAGCTTTTGTTTTTCTTAAAAATGGTTTTGCTTTTTTATGAAGAGCATTACAATTAAGCCGCTGATCCAGAAAATAGATGTTTTCTAAGCAAGAGCATATTTGCAATGTATTTATTTCGTATATATCTCTCACATCCTTAATTTCGATAACGTCCTCTTTATCGTTCCCGACTCGGTAAACATCACGATCATAGAGAAGAATTAGACTATTAGGGTCTATCGGGAAAAATATTTGTAGTCCTTTATTTGCATAGCCTGTATTACTGCCATGTTTCCGAAAATCCATCAATTTGTTGTAAAACACAACAGGATTATCGCTTGTAACAAATTCTACATTGGTACAATTTATTAACAGTTTACAGCGTAAATCTAGCAACATTGGATACATTTGTGTATTTAGCGCAACAGAACGCTGTGCCGCATTTTTTAATCCGATTTTAACTTTATCAAGATCAATTCCGTCTCTCTTTGCCATGGGACTTAGTAAAAGTTTTGCTGATTTATCAGTCATTTCATTTAATGCTTCTACAGCGTATTTTGTGCGACCATGTTGTATAACTATAAAAATAATTAGGAAAATATATATGGGGTTATTGCTAGGAGGAAGTGTTTTGGTTTCATCTATTATGTTAAAGATATGATTAACCCCAGCTTCTATTTCGCCTAGCGTTTTTTCTAAAATTTGTTTTTTGCCGTAAAAGTAATCTCTATAACATTGATTCCTGAGGCTAGCACCTGTTATCTTTTTTTCAATTTTAAAGTTATATAAGCAAATACTTTTCTTGTCTTGAGAAAATCTTTTCAAGTAAAGCCGAGGAACATAATGATGTTTTTTATTTTCAGGCATATTATTATATATCTAAAGAAGCCGCGGTTGAGCCACTAGAAGATGAAATTTATTCAAATGCTTTTCGCTGTTCTAATTATCACGATTTGCATTTGAACTCCATAATATTAATAAAAATATCGGTTAGCTGTTTTTAGGAAGAAGTGTTTGCTGGGTTCACGAATCAATTATTTACGATTTGGATTTTGAGACCAAAACACTTTCTTTGTGAATATTGATTATACCTAAATAAATTAAAAAGTTTATAGTTGGATAGAGTTTTCTTGAATTGGCAGCATTTCGGACATGATGGGCACAAAAATAGGCACAGGGGGGAGGGGGGAGACCAAAACCATACCCCTTCATTGCAGTAAGGAATCCCTTTCTGATCAACATACGAAGAATAAAAAAGTAAGGTCGAGTTAAGTTATTTGTCCCGACTAATATATGACTTTACAAACACTGTCGAATTAAGTCTCGTCACTTTTAACGAGTTCATCTACTACGAAATAAAAAATAAAACGGTCATCATGTCAATATTATCAGTTGAAATCTTCTATATTTTGAAAGGAGATTTCAACTGAATTGAGAAATAAAAAAATACCTGAATTTTAACTTAACTTGTGGTACAAACATTAGAGGCAGGACATACATACAAACGGAGTATTTAAAAATTTCGGAGGATTATGAAAAAAGAAAAAGAAAAAGAAAAAATAAAAACAGTTCCTGCTAAAAAGGCACTAGCGCTTGAATTCTTACCGCCTGAATTACATGAAGTTTACGAAAGAATAGTTTTAGAATATCAATATCATTGTGTATCAAGATATGGACGTCCTTTTGTCAGTTATACGATTCTTGCGGATTTGATAAAAAGTGGCTGGCGGCCTACTCATGAGCCTTTCGTAGAGAATTTCTAAATTGAAAAAAAAGAGTAGGATTTGTCGGATATAAATATTAAAGAATGGGGTGAAACAACTGAGTTTTGCAATTTTTAGCTAATATATTTGAATGAAAATTAAACCGTTCAGGCCATTAGAACTTTCAGTATGATTAATATAATTATTGGAGTTAGGACAAGTGAATAAACAAACCGGGTATTCAATTTATAACGAGGAGGCTAAAAAACGATTACAGAAAAATCCATTGCCGGATCTTTATCCTGAATTACCAGATCATAAATTTGATATAATTTATGCAGATCCACCTTGGCATTATGGTGGCAAATTGCAATTCGATAAAACCAGCAAAAGTAAGGAAAAAATTGATCTATCACGAAAAATTTTCATTAGTACATCTGATTTTAAGTACCCAACATTAAAAACAAGTGAATTGATGAAAATTCCCGTTTACGAAATCGCAAAGAATGATTGCCTTTTATTTTTGTGGACAACAAATCCCCATTTAGAACAAGCCATAGAGTTAGGCAAAGCATGGGGATTTGAATATAGAACAGTTGCATTTATTTGGGATAAAATGAATCATAACCCGGGGAAATATACTCTCTCAAATTGTGAGTTATGTTTATTATTCAAGCGTGGCAAAATACCGCAACCAAGAGGCGCAAGAAATATACAACAATTAGTGAGAGTACCAAGAACTAAACATAGTGAGAAACCAATAGAAGTAATCCAAAGAATTGAAAAAATGTTTCCAACTCAAGAACGCATTGAACTATTTGCAAGAAAGAAAATGAAAGGTTGGTCAGTTTGGGGTTTAGATATTATTATATCGCACAACAATCAGCCAGTGGATACAACACCGCATAACTTCCAAAACGCAACTTTTGAATATATCCTGTGATTACGAAAAGTAATGTAATTAATGATTTTCAAGTTAAAAGATGTTTTAGTTTCTTATTAAAATGACTAACTAGCGATTTGCTATCTGTCGAATTATGCCAAAAAAAGAAATGATCATGGTAATCACCATACCAGCAATGTATTTCTCTAACACGCCTTGGATCACGCGCTATATCACCTTGAAAGACAACCCAAAATGGTAGAACATTATTACCGAGCTTTCCATGTTCGCTCAATATTTTTAGCAATCCCGGTGTGAAGAATTTACATGATCTCTCATGTGCATTTCCTCTACCATCACTTTTCTTTTTACCTTCTACCCAGCCATCCTGTCTTTTGACTTCTACATATAGTGTTTTTTTGGTTTTGATATTATCTATGGCAAAGTCTGGTATTATACCATGACGACCATAGTTGCCTGTAGGATTATAAATATTTGACAGTATTTCTTTGCTGAGTTCTATTTTCGAGTAGATGTCATTAAACTCTTTTGGTTTTGGACGTACTCTAAAATCTGAACCTTTAAACTCTTGTAAAAATATTGCTTCAAAATTATGCTCTGCAACTGTAGCTTTTCCTCCACTGTTATCTTGCCATATATCTCTTTTTCTTAATTCATTTGTTCCCATTGACTTGCCACCTAAAAACGGCACTAGCTGATATGAGTTTAAAGGTCTTTAAAAAAATGGGGGAGTGTTACACCCAAAGCTTTCGTTATTTTTTCAATGCTTACTAGCGTGATGTTTTTTTCGGCTCTCTCAACCATTCCAATGTAAGTGCGGTGAAGATTAGCGCGTGCAGCGAGTTCTTCTTGTGAGAGACCAAGCCTGCGTCTTTCCTCTCTTACTCTGTCACCAAATTTTTTTAGTATTGTTTGTGCCATGTAATTAGAGCCTGAAGTTTTTTTACTATATAATCTTACTTATTTTAGTTCTACATACTATAGTTAGCATTTTGATTGGGTAATCATTCTTTTAATTTGGTAGTTGGTTGTTAGGGATGACGACATTCCCTGTGTCCTGGAATAGCAGAGGGATTCAAAGACCTTCCACAAAAGCTGGGCGCATTTTATACAAAAATTTACGAAGTTGATCCACATGTTTTGCCCCAAGTGTCAGGGCGCCATACGGGAAAATATGAAGAAATATCTTGAACAAACATACATCTTAATCTACGATTTACATGCTTATTTTTTGGCGCTTTGATCGCAACAATTTTTACTTGAGGCCATAGATTGGCGAACCGAAAAGCCGGAAATTCTTGCCGGTCTTGGCCTCAATAACGCCGGGAATATTGCGAGAGAAAGCAATGGACAAGCACGAAAAAGAAAAATTATCCAGATACGGAAAACTTGTATGGGATTTTGCCAATGGTAAAACAACTGATGATGTTTTAACATCCTTCTTTGAGAACCTTCAAGTCGCCTTTAATTTTTCAAAAGACTTTCTAGAAAAAGCCCTAACATTCTTTCCAACGAAGCAAATGACGATTGGTTCATTATCGAGTAAGGAACAAAATCTTTTTGAAATATTATTGAACCGGAATCAAATTTTTAAGTCATGTAATGATACCTTACATAGCGGCTGGTATAATATAGAAAAATATGACCCCATAAAATTCATGTTCACAATTTCAGAAAGAAATTGGATTAGTCCCCGCAACGATAATGACCCTGACTACACAGACGAAACTATTTTAATACCGGAAAAAGAGATTGACAAATGTATCAACACTTTCGCACTTGACGATGATTGGAAAAAAGATCTTAAAGCGGAATTGAAGACATTAGCCAAACTGCATAATCAAATCGAAGAAATTAAATCGGCAACAACTAACCGTTTTGCAGAGCTTGAGAAAATTGCTGAAGCTTATCCAGAAATTTCTAAACTTCATGATCATATAAAAGTGACCCAGGAAAAGCTAAAACATATTCTTTCAGAAATCATAGAAGCAGACAATGCTTATGAATCAAAAGGATTTGAAAGTATGCTGTCTCGATATAACAGCATTCATAAAAATATCTACGTTGTTGATGATAATCGCCAGTTGATCGAGATTAGCGCATTTATTGAAAACCATTTTTATAAGAATTTAACAGTCGTTGACTATACATATCTCTTCAATGCACCTATCAGTTATTGTTTCATTGAATATCTGAAAAACCCCGAATATTCAGGGGAAGAAAGAATCGCTGTTTGTCCAAACTGTAGTTGCATATTTAGCAAGTCAAGATTGAATGACCGGCAAATATTTTGTCCTATCTGTTCACGAAAGAATAAAATGACACCCGAAGAAAGAGCAAAATACATGAAGGACTACAGAGCAAACCCGGCAAGAAAAAGGATAGTGGCTAAAAGGAAGCGGGAAGCTAAAATTAGAGATTATATTAACAATGCCGGAAAAACCAGAGAAGAGGCTGAAATAATTGTGGATGAGGATATGTAAACCGACTAATCTCTCAGTTTACGCAACTATAATATATTACTATATATTTTTGACAACATTGAACGTTGCGTGTTCTACTTAGGCCGTCTCTAACACAGATGGCCTTTTTTGTTGTCGTCAATAAACATGGGAGGGTGAATATGGAAAATGATCTGTTTACCTTGAAGGAAATTGCCGACCATCTCAAGGTCAAAACTTCATGATTATATCGCAAAACACATAATTTGCCGGGATTAATTTTTTTTAAAAATAATGGACAAATCAAAAAATAGTTTGCTACATGCAGTAAAATAGAAATATAATAACGCTATGAAACAAAGAAAATATTTCAGAGAAAAACAGGTGCAAGAGTTAAAGGATGCAAAGTTAATAACATAATTTTGCTTTGCAGGTAAAAACATGAATAAAAACAGTAAAGAGAATATTGCCAATGATATACGTTATATCGAAATTGTTGATCCTTATGAATTTGTTTCCGGCAATAAAGTACTTGTTAATATCGCAATTAATGGGAAAAACGGAATAAAAAATTACAAATTAGTGCGAACAAAAAAAGGCAAATATATGATGCAATAGAATTTAAAAACAAAAAGAATTTGGGCGAGCCAGTCTAAGCCAGTAAGCCAAAGCCAGTAAGCCACGAAAAAACCTAAAGCAGGTAATTCGTGGCTTTTTTGTTTTTATGAAATTAAAAAACTTACTTTTTGGGGCGGGTAACAAAGTGGAAATATGACAAAGAAGAAACGTAATTATAACTTAAATCTTATTAAAGAAAAACATTCCTACTCCTTTGCGGGAATATCCAAAGTTTTAAAAATCCACACCCGCACTGTCCAAAGCTGGCATAAGCAGGGCTTAAAAGTTTTAGATGAGACAAGCAGGCCTTATTATGTTTATGGCGAAGACTTAAAAAAGTTTTTAATAGTCAAACGACAAAAACAAAAACATCCGCTTAAAACAGGCGAATTTTTCTGCACAAAGTGTCAAAGCGCAAGAAAAAGCCGACCTGAAGACTACTCTTTTGAAATTACCTCAAAAAAGCTTGGCAAGACATCTAAACAAGCATTTATCAGGGGAATTTGTGAAGTATGCGGCCAGACCTTACGTCTTTTTTCCTCTGACAAAAAAATTGAAGAATTAATAAAGGCGGGGTGGCACTTTCCGGTAATTTTGAGGGGGGAGGGGAGAGAGCCCATTCAGGGATACCCTGCAATGTCGGCAATCAATCCTGATCTGCACACAAGGCATAAAAATTTGAAAACCGGGCGTAACAATACAGGAACGGGAAACGACACTATACGGTAATGGAGATAGCTCCGATAACACTGACATAGAGAGGTATTGAAAAATGACAATTGTAAATCTTAAAAATGAGATAGTAAAATGTAAATTCTTTAAATGGCTCAAAGAAGCAAATGGCCGCTGTGATTCCACGGTAAATTCTATTGAAAAAGCAATATTGATATATGAAGATTTTACCGGACGGGCGGATTTTGCCACTTTTAATTCAGGAAAGGCAATCGAGTTTAAGAAATGGCTTCGGGAAAGAAAGAGTAAGAGTAAAACCCTTTCTATCACTACTTATTGCACCTATTTGAGATACCTGCGCACATTCTTTTTGTGGCTTTCCGGGCAACCCGGCTATAAAAGCAAAATTACCTTTGATACGGTAGATTATCTCAAGGCTTTGGAAAAAGAAGAACGAATTGCCACGCAATATATCCCCCGAAGCTTCCCGCCCCTGGTATATGTGGTTAAACTGGCCGGTTCCATTAACGCGGAAACTGAAATTGACAAAAGAGATAGGGCGCTGATTTCTTTTACACTGTTAAGCGGAATGCGGGATCAAGCCATAGTGACCTTGCCACTGGGCTGTTTTGACGAAAATAATTTCACCATTGACCAAAACCCGAAGTTAGGAATGCAGACGAAATTTTCTAAGCATATATATACCACGCTCCTTGTATTCGATAAAAAGTTACTTGATTATGTAATTGAATGGGTGAAACTTCTAAAATTCAAAGGCTATGGTTCACAAGAGCCTTTATTCCCCCGCGCTAAAGCAGATAAAGGAATGGACGATCTCAGTTTTGAAGCCGCATCAGAGGTTGAGCCGGTATTCTGGCAGGGCACCGGCAGAATCAGGGAAATATTTAAAAAGCGCTCCCAAGAAGCAGGGCTGCCATATTTCCCGCCGCATACCTTTAGGCATTTGGCCGTGGATTTGGCTTTCAGACATTCTAAAAACGGCGAAGAGATGAAAGCCATAAGTCAGAATTTCGGGCACGAACATATTGCTACTACGCTTTCCGCTTATGCCAATTATGCACCGCCGAGGCTTTCGGAAATCATCAAGAATATGGATTTTTCCGGGAAGCCAAGAGAAACACTTGAGGAGAAGGTCGAAGAATTACTGAAAGAAATAAAAAATAACCAGAGCAAATAGACGCGAAAATCATAAAATCATGGTTACAAAGTGGTTACATGGCTAAAAAAACACTGACAGGTAATGAACTTAAAAGGGCACAAGGGATATACAATCCCTTGGGCAAGCGACTTTATACGCTTAAAGAAGCAGCGCAATACCTGGGTCGGCCTGTGTGGGGAATAAGAGAATTGATCTGGTCTCAGGTGATCCCCGTCGTAAAACAAAGTGGGTGCCGGAAAATGTATCTGGACGTAAACGATATGAATGCACTCATAGAAAAAAACAAAACGATATATAATTAGAGGTTGATTTAAATGCAACTATATGATATGAACATCCCCATGATGGGGAATTGCCTGAAAGACATCATTGGGAGGGAAAAGGTATCAGCCTATAGGATCAGCAAAGACCTTGGTCTGGATAAAGGTCATTTGTCAAAAGTTCTGAACGGAAAAGCAGAATATTCGATAGAAAGGTTGACAATGATTGCTGACTACCTCGGTTACGATATCGCGTTTGTCAAACGCAAGCCCTCCAAGAAAGGAAGGTGAAATGATGGGATGTATTTACAGGCGAGGTAAGACATATTGGATTAAATATTTTCGGCATGGAAAGCAATTTGCTGAATCAACGCACACTGACAAGGTGGAAATCGCAAAGCGGATATTAAAGACGAGAGAAGGTGAAATATCCGAAGGTAAAATGCCGAGCGTCTGTTTTGACCGCATTGGTTTTGATGAACTGATAGAGGATTATCTTACAGATTACAGAATTAACGGTAAGCGGACAGTAAAGCGGGCAGAGCGATGCGCCAAGTTTCTCCTGACGGAGTTTCAGGGCATGAGAGCGCCGGAGATAACGACTACTGCAATAAAGAGGTATATTGAGAAAAGGATGAACAAAAATATTGCTAATGCCACAATTAATCGTGAACTGGCTGCGATAAAGAGGGCATTCAATCTCGGTGCTCGTTGCACTCCACCAAAAGTTTCTCGTGTGCCCTATATTCCGATGCTGAAAGAAAACAATGTCCGAAAAGGATTTATCGAGCATGAAGCGTATCTAGCTTTGCGGGAAGCAATGCCCGAATACCTGAAACCAGTTTTAACATTCGGCTATTTTACAGGTTGGCGTAAGGCTGAAATTCTCAATCTGGAGTGGAGTCAGGTTAATCTTCGTGAAGGCATTGTCCGGCTTGAGCCGGGTGAGACAAAGAACAGTGAAGGACGCACGTTATATGTTGAGCCTGAACTCTGGGATCTGCTAAAATATCTTCATAAAAATCGGAGAATGGATTCTCTCTTTGTCTTTAACTGCAACGGAAAGAAGATTGGCGATTTTCGCAAATCATGGGACAGCGCTTGCGCTGTTGCCGGTAACTCCGGTTTACTTTTCCATGATCTCAGACGAAGTGCAATCAGGAATATGGTGAGAGCTGGTGTTTCAGAACGTGTTGCCATGACCATCACGGGACACAAAACACGCTGTGTTTTTGACCGATATAACATTGTGTCTCAGGATGACCTAAAAGATGCGGCTCTTAAACGCCAGCAGTTTACTGAAAAACAAGATGGATGGTTACAAAATGGTTACAATTTGCCTAAAAATGAAAAAAGGCTTGTAACGTTGAACGTCGCAAACCCTTGATTCTACTGGTGCCGGAGGTCGGAATCGAACCGACATGCCCTTGCGAGCGGGGGATTTTGAGTCCCCTGCGTCTACCAGTTTCACCACTCCGGCACGGGCAGCGATTATATAGTCGGTCAGCAGAAAGTCAAGCTAAAATCTGTTGACAAGCAATTAATGCCTGTGTTAAGGGGGCTGCACAATTTATCAAGGCTTATTGGGGCTGTAGCTCAGCTGGGAGAGCGCTTGAATGGCATTCAAGAGGCCAGCGGTTCGATCCCGCTCAGCTCCACCAATAATTAAGGGGAAGGGTTTTTATCTGCTCCTCCCTTCAATGACACTCGCTGAAAACGAACTACGTAAAGTTTGAAGCGCAAGTGGAATTAATCCCGGCGAGCGAAGCAAGTCGGGGCAATACAAGTATCCCGCCATAGGCGGAGGGTTTCATAGATACTCATGGTTATAAATCTTTTACTTCCTTTTTAATATTGATTCTTTTCTCCTTAATCATGGCCATTTTATTGCCCTCCAGCCATGCCTGCATAGCTTCTTCCCTTTTGATGGAGGCAAATATCTTTTTATAGGAATCTTTTTTTGATTCAAAATCTTTCATATCCAGTTTGCTCAAATCCTTGAGCTTTATTACGACATAAGAATTATTGATGAACAACGGCCTTTCCGCATACGGTTTCCGGAGTGAAAGTTGATAAAGAGTTTCGGCCGCTTCCTGATTAAATCCCAACTTGGGGATAGTATTAGCCGGCATGAAGAACCCCGTTTCATTAATTTTCAACCCTTTTTCTTTGGCGATTTTATCGAAAGATTCCCCCGATTTTACCCGATCCAAAATCGTTTGTGCTTCCCTTCCGGCAAGCATATTCATTTCGTTTTCAACAAAATATTTTTTAACTTCGTTTTCTATATCTTTGAATTTCGGCAAATAAGCCGGTTTTTTATCTATAACCTTCAAAAGGTAATAGCCGTTTTCAGCAATAAGAATTTTGCTGATATCGTTTTTCTGCAAATCCAAAAGCACAGCGGCAAAATCCCGCATGGGGGTAAATTCTTTCGGCGATTTATTAAGAGGGAAAAATTCCACATTGTAAACTTTTAAATTATTTTTATTGCTGTAGACATCAAAATTATCTTCTTGATAAATAATGTCATGAGTCTTTTTGGCTTCTTTATAAGCGTTTTGCATCCCTCTTGTTTTTTTGAATTCTTTGATGATGGTATTCTTTACATCGGCCAGTGATAATTGTTTGCCGTCCTTTTTTCTATATTTATCTCTGTTGCGATTGTAATAATCGCGGACATCGGAATCGCTGATACTGCCCGACGAATATGCATCACTGGAAAAATATAGATATTTAATTTTTACCTGTTCGGGACGGCGGAATAAACTGCTGTTGTTACTTAAATAATTTTCCAGTTCCGCCGACGTGGGTGTGATTTTCTTTTTCACGTTTTTACCGGAAATTTGCACAAAATTTACGTTGATTTTTTGATTTTGTAAAACGTAAATGTCGTAAATTTCCTTGTCGGAAACCTTAATGCCTTCGCGAACAATTGCTTCAATTTTACTGGCCATTAGGTTAATTTTTTGCTGAGCTTCAAAATCTTCGGCAGAAGATCTGTTATAGCGCAGCATTTGCCGATATTTGCGTTCATCAAACACTCCGTCTGTTTGCAGAGACGACATATTTAAAATCATGTTTCTTAATTCTTCATCGGAGACCTGAACCTTTAAATCCGCGGCTTTGGCAATGATAACTTGCTGGTTAATCAGGCTATTGTATGACCTCTCCTTAAGATACATTTTCTGCAGTATTTCCGGAGAAAGATTTGCGCCGTAACGTAATCTGACCATATCCAATAATTTTTCGTATTCATTGCGAAATTCGGCTTCGGTGATTGTTTTTCCATCAATTATAGCTATTACATTTGCCGAATCTCTGCCTCGATTCGAACCGAAATAAAGGACAAAAACGAAAATGATTACCCCCAGTATTATGTACATTACCCAACTGCGCGCGTTTTTACGCAAGAATCTCAACATAAATTCACCTCGAAAGGATAATTCATTTTTCTCGGTAGCAACTAAAACTCCGGCTTTTCTATTATAGTCACTTGAAAAAAGCAAACATAATTTAAAAAGGCGTTGATTAGGGTCAGGAAATACGGTATAGAAAAAACGTTCGCAAAAGAGTAAATCATCTCATTTCGTGTAAAAAAGACTGGAGGATAAATGCTGTTCGATTATATTTTGGGGCAATTTTCCAACGACCTGGCAATAGATCTGGGTACGGCTAATACGTTGGTTTTTGTCAAGGGCAAAGGAATTGTTTTAAATGAACCCTCTGTTGTGGCTGTTCATCAGGACGCCAGAGGGATGAAAAAAATTCTCGCGGTAGGTAATGAAGCGAAAATTATGCTGGGACGGACGCCGGGCAATATTATGGCCATCAGGCCGATGCGCGACGGTGTCATTGCTGATTTCGATATAACTGAGGCGATGCTGAAATATTTTATTTTATCCGTGCATAACCGCAAGGCCTTGGTTCGCCCGCGAATTATTGTTGCGGTGCCCTCGGGAATAACTCAAGTAGAAAGGCGTGCCGTACGCGAAGCAGTCGAGTCGGCCGGCGCCAGAGAAATTTATATAATCGAAGAGCCGATGGCCGCGGCTATCGGTGCCGGTTTGCCCATTGCCGAGCCGACGAGTTCGATGGTGGTTGATATTGGCGGCGGGACGACGGAAGTCGCCGTTATCTCCCTGGGCGGCATTGTCTATTCAAAATCCGTAAAGGTTGCCGGCGATAAGGTTGATGAAGCAATTATTCAATATATGAAGCGCAAATACAACTTACTTATCGGAGAAAGAACGGCTGAAACTATCAAAATCGATCTTGGCTGCGCCTATCCCCTCGAAGAAATTAAGATCGGCGATGTGAAAGGCAGGGATTTGATTTCGGGAATTCCCAAAATCATCGAAAGCAATTCGGAAGAAATCAGGGAAGCCATGAATGAGCCGCTTACTCTTATCGTCGATGCTATTAAAGACGCTTTGGAAAACTCTCCGCCGGAACTTGCCGGTGATATTGTTGACCGCGGCATCGTTCTTGCGGGTGGCGGAGCTCTACTGCAAAATATTGACGTCCTCATCAGAGAAGAAACCGGCTTGCCTATAACAATTACCGATGATCCTCTATCGGCTGTGGTCAGGGGCGCAGGGATAGCTCTGGATCAACTCGATATCCTCAAAGAGATTGCTATTCAAGTATAAAAGCATCTGGTGATAAAATGGGCTCTCTCTATCTTCGTATATAATAATCAGCGTTCGAAGCGGTTTTATGATTATTTTCCTATTTAGGTAAAAAATGTTTTTTTTAAGAAATTATAAGACTATTATTTTTATTACTGTTCTTCTTATCATAGCCCTGGTTATGCTATCCTATAGCGCTAAGTATGATACAGGTGGGGGATTTTTCAGAAAAATTGTGTTAGAAGCAACCGTGCCCGTGCAAAAAGTTTTGAGCATTTCCGTTAAAAATGTAAGTGACGCCTGGCTACGCTATATTTTTCTTGTCGGTCTCGAAGAAGAAAATAAAAATTTAAACAAAAAAATTAACGAACTCAAAGCGGAGCTTGTTTTGTATCAAGAAGGTTATCTGGAGGCGCAGAGACTAGGCAAACTTCTTGCTCTTAAAAGTGACTATAAAAATCGTGCCGTATCCGCCTTAGTTATCGGCAGAGAGCAGGCCGCCCTATCCAAGACGATATTGATCAACAAAGGTTCGGCTCATGGCCTGAAAATAGGCATGCCGGTTATTGCGACTCCCGGATTAATCGGCCGCTTGATTGATGTTTCCTGGCATGTTTCTAAAGTGCTGCTGCTTATTGATGAAAACAATAACATTGGCGCTATTTTACAAAGAACACGAACGCAAGGAATTGTCAGCGGTGCGGGCTCCCGCGGCTGCATTTTAAAATATATTTATAAAAATCAGGATGTTAAGGAAGGCGATCCCGTTATCTCATCCGGTATGGGGGGTATATTCCCCAAAGGTTTGTTAATCGGCAAGGTTAGCCGTGTCCAAAAACAAGATGCCGGACTATTTTTGAAAATTGATGTTGCTCCAATTGCCGATTTTGCTAAATTGGAAGAAGTTTTGGTTTTAGCTTCCGAGGAACCGGGAATTAAATAACAATGCTTTATTATTTATCGCTCCCCTTTTTATCAATATTGCTGGTAGTAGTGCAAACAACTATCGCCGATATAATATTTTCGGGCCGTCTGGTGATCGAAATATCCCTAATTGCCGTCATTTACGCCGGATTCAGGCTTGATTTAATCAGGGGGTCAATTTTCGCCTTTATTCTTGGGTTTGTATTTGATTGTGTCGCCGGTTCGGTAATCGGATTATTTACTTTTATTTATGTAGTCATTTTTCTGTGCTCATTTCTTGCTTCTTTTCGGATGGCTACCGAAAAAATGTATTTCCTTGCCTTGTTTAGTTTTACTTGTGCTCTCCTGGAGGAAATTTTGGTGATTTTATTTTACACTATATTTTTTAAATTTGATATATTGGCAAACATTCCTTTTATTTTTTTACCGCAGGCCTTGGTGGTGGGCCTCACTGCACCCGTATTTTTTTATCTGATGCATCGGTTAGAGGTATTGCTCTATGGAAAACCGCTTAAACTTGCTGAACGGACCGGAAACATCCGAATTTCGGCGGAAATTTAAAATCTTTTTCGTTTTATTGTTGATTATCTTCTCCGTTTTGTTGATCAGGCTTTGGTATCTACAAATTATCAAGGGAGGAGAATTGAAGCAAAGATCGGAAATTAATTCCGTTCGTTTTCGTAAAATCAAGCCTTTGCGCGGCCTGATTATGGATAGAAAAGGACGTTTGCTGGTGGATAATCTTCCTTCTTTTGATGTCGTTTACATGCCCGGCAAAGTAAAAGATCAAGAACAATTAATAGAAAAACTCAAAATACTATACAAAAGAAAATCCCTCCAATTTGTTCTTGACCAGCACTTTCCTAAAATAGTGAAACCATATTTGCCGATAACATTGGAAAAGAACGTAGGCATGGAGAAAGTAGCCTTGGTGGAAACTAATTCCATGGATCTGCCGGGCGTCTATATCGATGTTTCACCCGTTCGCTTATATCTCGATGGAGAGATGATGGCACCGGTAATTGGCTACACAGGGGAAGCCAGCAAAGAGGAATTGGAAGAGGGTGATGAAGAATACACTTACGGCGATATTTTAGGAAAGCATGGCGTGGAAAAAGCCCTTGATGCTTATATCCGCGGCCGTGACGGCGCGGAACTGGTGGAAGTAAACGTTTACGACAAAGAAATAAAAAATTTAGGCCGAATCGAACCTGCTCCCGGCTATAATGCTGTGTTGACCATCGACGCTGATTTGCAGAAAGCCGCTTGGCAAGCATTGAAAGGGAAAGCCGGCGCGGCAGTTGCTTTGGATCCACGTGACGGTTCGGTGTTGGCCATGATAAGTTCACCTTCCTTCGATCCTCATTTATTCAACAGTGGAATTTCTTACGATCAGTGGAATAAACTGCAAAACAGTCCGTTGGCTCCTATGTCCAATAGGGCAATATCCGGTCAATATCCTCCTGGTTCGACTTATAAACTAATAGTTGCCGCTGCTGCTTTGGAAGAAGGCATTATCACTCCCGATACAAAATTCTTTTGTAACGGATATTTTAAGATAGGTAATAAAACCTTCCGTTGCTGGCATAAAAATGGGCACGGTTATATAAGCCTCCATCGGGCCATTGTCGAATCGTGCGATGTCTATTTTTATAATGTCGGCAAATTGCTAGGCGCCGATAAAATAGCAAAATACGCCAAACTCTTTGGCTTAGGAGAAGCAAGCGGTATTGATTTACCCAATGAAAAAAACGGAATTGTGCCGACGGAACAATGGAAATTGGCGAGAATGAAAGAGCCCTGGCAGCCTGGTGAAACTATATCCATAGCTATAGGGCAGGGCTACGATTTGGTTACTCCTCTGCAGTTGGTTAACGCTTACAGCGCTTTTGCCAACGGGGGTACAGTATGGCAGCCGCGCATAATAAAACGTATCGAATCAATAGACGGTAAGATATACAAAGAATTTCCACCGGTAAAAAATGGAGATCTTCCTTTAAGTAAAAAGACCTTCGATATTTTGAGCCATGCTTTATGGGGTGTAGTTAATGAGCAGGGCGGCACCGGAGGAGCTGCCAGAATATTAAATGCTGACGTTTGCGGCAAAACAGGAACTGCACAGGTTATCAGCTTACCGGAAAATGAAAAAAGAAGTCGCCAGAGAAAAATGGATGTTTTTCTAAAAGATCACGCTTTGTTTGTTTGCTACGCGCCCCTGAAAGATCCGGAAATAGCTGTCGCGGTGATCGTCGAAAATGCCGGTCATGGCGGTTCATTTGCCGCTCCGATCGCCCGTAAGATTTTGAATGCTTATTTTGAAGAAAAAGCAAAACAACAGAAAATTATGGCGCAAAACCTAACGACAAATAAACTAAATCCGTAATTATTTACATGTTTGGTGTTTATAATATTTAGGAGAGCCGATGATTTTTTTAAAATTTGACCGCCGCATTTTCCAGAATTTCGACTGGACGCTTATGATGCTCGTACTATCCATTTGCGCCATCGGCATTTTAAATATCTATTCCGCAGGTTATGCCGCCGGCGAAAGGCAAATTCCTTTTTATCTCAAACAAATTCAATGGATCATACTTGGATTAATAATAATGATGGTTATTTTTTTCATCGATTACCGCTTAATTATCAAAGGCGCTTATGTAATTTACGGCATTTCCATCGCGCTTCTCGCCCTGGTATATATTTATGGTTATACAATGCACGGCTCACAAAGGTGGCTCGCCTTCGGCGGCTTTGTTTTTCAGCCTTCGGAAGTGATGAAGCTGACGATAATAATTGCCTTGGCGCGCTATTTTGACGATCATAAATCCAATGAGCCTTACAAATTAAAGGAGCTCTTTGTACCCTTTCTAATCGTTATCGCGCCTTTTTTACTGATATTGAAACAGCCGGATTTAGGCACGGCATTAATCATTATGATTATTTTCGTTTCCATTATTTTTTTTGTAGGAGTTAATTGGAAATCCTTTTTTATTGCTCTAGCCGGGGGATTAGTTTTTATTCCCATAGGCTGGCTTTTTCTGAAAGATTATCAAAAAGAGAGATTGATTACTTTTTTTAATCCGGAAAAAGATCCTTTAGGCGCTGGGTATCACATTATTCAATCTATGATAGCTGTAGGTTCGGGAGGATTTTTTGGCAAGGGCTTTTTAAACGGTTCACAAACACAATTGAAATTTTTGCCCGAGCAGCAAACTGATTTTGTATTTTCCGTTTTTGCTGAAGAGTGGGGTTTTATTGGCGGGATGGTTTTGATTATCATGTTTATGTCGCTTATCCTTTGGGGGCTAAAAATTGCCTTGCATGCCAGAGATTTATTAGGCACGATTATAGCGTTCGGAATAACAGCCCTTATTTCGTGGGAAGTTTTTATCAACATAGGAATGGTTTTGGGGATATTGCCGGTAGTCGGCATTTCACTTCCTTTTTTGAGTTACGGCGGTTCGGCAATGGCTTCTTTAATGACGGCAATTGGGCTGTTAATGAATATCAATGTACGGAAATTTATTTTGCAGCGCTAGCCATTATTGAAGTATATTGAAGACGTCTTTAAAAAGTTAGACGAATTACCGGAAGCATACACCTACCGTGGAAGCGCATCGTGAGTACATCTTTTCATACCGGTAATCGCCCTCTTTAAGGGTTCCGAATTCAATGCTATTTAATATACGAATTAACAATTAAGGAGAATGTTATGTGGGAAAAAAAACAAGAGAGCGAAGAGATCAAAGCGATTTTAGGCAAAGGAGCAGAGTTTGTCGGAAAGCTTATTTTTAATGGATCCGTCCGCATCGATGGCGATTTTCAAGGTGAAATTCACGGACAAGGATCATTGGTTGTCGGAGAGGGTGCACTGGTAAAAGCTAATATCGCGGTTAAAAGTGTTTACCTAGGCGGCGAAATACAGGGCAAAATTGAAGCTAAAGAAAAAATTACTATCCATTCTACGGGCAAGTTTTTGGGCGACGTACACACACCGGTACTTATTATGGAGGAAGGTGCTTTTTTTGACGGTAAATCCCATATGTCTGAAGCCGCGGAAAAGAAAATTAATGATCATCAAGCAGATTGAACGGCATCAAAATTATTACAAATCCGGTAACTCAAAAGTGTAATAATTTCCAACTGCTTTAATCGCTTTTAGCTTATCATTATCGTTGATAAT
>Ga0209777_10003758_pt1 | contig 18525 bp, 19 predicted proteins | sample FrelakmetHBP12HB_FD_187147 | JGI IMG/M metagenome (GOLD analysis project Ga0209777, IMG submission 187147) | Freshwater lake sediment microbial communities from the University of Notre Dame, USA, for methane emissions studies -HBP12 HB (SPAdes)... | ecosystem: Environmental > Aquatic >...
CTGTTGATTGGTCGAATGACGTGGTCTTTGTAGCCAACGGAACGACCAGCGGCGTAAAAATTCCCGACTGGAAATGGATTCCCGCCAACCGCGAAGGACTGTCGCTTTGCGATGCGACCAGCGCCGCTTTTGCCATGGAAATAGACTGGAGCAAAATTGATGTTTTAACTTTTTCCTGGCAAAAATGCCTCGGCGGCGAAGCCGCGCACGGCATGCTCGTTTTGAGCCCCAAAGCAGTCGCCCGTCTGGAATCTTATGATCCTCCCTGGCCCCTGCCCAAAATCTTCCGCCTCAAAAAAAGCGGCAAAATCAACAAAGCCATTTTCGACGGAGACGTAATCAATACTCCTTCCATGCTTTGCGTAGAAGATTATCTGGATGCTTTAAAGTGGGCAAGCGAAATCGGTCTTGCCGGTTTGATCAAAAAAAGCAGGGCCAACCTAAAAGTTGTGGAAGATTGGGTCATCAAAACCGACTGGGTTGAATTTCTGGCCGCCGATCCCAAAGTCCGTTCCAACACGTCAGTTTGCCTGAGCGTGACCAGCCCCAAAGTCAACGCGCTTTCGGCAGATGAAAAAGGCAAATTCCTGAAAAGTATATCATCGGAACTAGGCAAGAAAAATATCGCCCATGATATCAACTCTTACAAAGACGCGCCCGCGGGATACCGCTTTTGGTGCGGCCCGACCATTGACGAGAGCGATATCAAAACAGCACTCAGCGAACTGGAAAAGGCATATAATGAAAAGATTAAGAATCTGTAATGTGATAAGGAGAGAGCTATGAAACGAGTTCTGGTCAGCGATTCTATGGCTTCTGAAGTCGTAGAAATATTGAATAGCGCGCCCGGCATCAAAGTCGATGTAAAAACGGGCATGAAACCCGAAGAATTAAAAGCTGTCATTAAAGACTATGACGCTTTGATCGTGCGTTCATCCACAAAAGCAACCGCGGAAATAATTGAAGCGGCAACAAAACTTGCCGCCATCGGCCGTGCCGGAGCCGGCGTTGATAACATCGACATTCCCGCCGCCAGCAAACACGGTATAGTAGTTATGAATACGCCCGGCGGCAACACTGTAACAACAGGCGAGCATGCCATTGCCATGATGCTTGCACTGGCCCGCAGAATTCCGCAGGCTACGGCTTCAATGAAAGCCGGCAAATGGGAAAAAAGCAAATTCATGGGTAACGAATATTGCAATAAAACCCTGGGTATTATCGGCCTGGGACGTGTAGGCGCAATCGTGGCCGACAGAGCACAAGGCCTTAAAATGAACGTGATTGCCCATGATCCTTTCATTGCTCCGGAAGTAGCAGAAAAAATGGGTATCCCCATGGTAACTCTTGATGAAATCTACGCCTCTGCGGATTTTATCACGGTGCATCCGGCGCTTTCCAAAGAAACAAAAAATCTGATTGACGCCAAAGCTTTGGCAAAAATGAAGAAAGGCGTCTTTATCATCAACTGCGCCCGCGGCGGAATCATTAATGAGAAAGACCTTTATGACGCGCTGGTTTCGGGTAAAGTTGCCGGAGCTGCCATAGATGTTTTCGAAGAAGAACCGACTAAAAACATGGAATTGATTTCGCTGGATAATGTTATCTGCACGCCGCATCTGGGTGCATCCACCGACGAAGCACAAACCAACGTCGCGATTACCATCGCCCATCAAATTGCCGCCTATTTCGCCACCGGCGAAATTAAAGGCGCCGTAAATTTCCCTTCGGTCAGCGCCGAATTAATGGCTGTCATCCGTCCTTATCTGGATTTGGCCGAAAAGCTGGGAACGCTGCAAGCACAATTACTTACCGGCGCCATTCAAGAAGTAAATATCGAATACAGCGGAGAAATCCTCAATCACAACGTTGCTCCGATTACCATTTCTTTGATTAAGGGACTTTTAGAACCGATTCTGACCGAAAGCGTCAACTATATCAACGCCCCGGTTATTGCCAAGGAAAGAGGCATTAAGGTTGTGGAATCCAAAAGCAGTGAAGTCAAAGATTACACCAACATGATTATGCTAACTGTGAAAACATCGAAAGAAACAAGCACGACAGCCGGCGCAGTGTTTGGTAAAAATGATTTGAGAGTTGTGCGCATCAACGAATTTTCCGTGGAAATAATCCCGGAAGGATATATGCTGGCGGTGTCCAACGACGACCGGCCGGGAGTTATCGGCAATCTGGGAACAACGCTAGGCGACAACAAAGTTAACATTGCCCGTTTGCAGTTGAGCCGTGATACCGAAGCAAAACACGCCCTGGTCGTGTTGAATACCGATTCTGCCGTTCCGGAAAAGGTTTTAGACAAATTACGGAAACTGCCTCACGTCATCTCCATCAAACCGATCAAAATGTAGGGAATTTAATATGGCTAATGTTGCAGTTGTAGGTACGCAGTGGGGCGATGAGGGCAAAGGTAAAATTGTCGATATTTACGCCGAAAAAGCCGATATTATCGCGCGTTTTCAGGGGGGGAACAACGCGGGGCATACGCTGGTTGTCAATGGCAGAAAAACCATTCTGCATTTGATTCCATCCGGAATTCTGCACAATAATAAAATATGTGTTATCGGCAACGGCGTTGTTGTTGATCCGGCAGTCCTGCTTCAAGAAATTGAAGAATTGCAAAAAGGCGGCCTTTTCCCACCAAACACAAAACTTTTTGTCAGTGAAAGGGCGCATTTGATCATGCCTTACCACCGCAGCCTTGATCTTGCACGTGAAGCGCACAACTCCAGCAAAAAAATTGGTACGACGGGCAGAGGCATTGGCCCGGCATATGAAGATAAAGTCGCACGCACGGGAATCCGCGTTGGCGATCTTTATGATGAAGCGCTATTTAGGGAAAAACTGCGGCACACTTTGGAAGAAAAAAACTTTTTGCTGACCGGCCTTTACCGAGAAAAGCCTCTGGCGGAAGAAATGATTTTAGCCGAATACTTAAATTTTGCCGCAAAAATAAAACCTTATGTCACGGATACTTCTCTGATACTGGATAGCGAAATAAAGAAAGGCAAAAAAATTCTTTTTGAAGGAGCGCAAGGCTCCAACCTTGATGTTGATCATGGAACATACCCTTACGTAACTTCTTCCAATACAGCAGCCGGCTATGCCTCCTGCGGCAGTGGAATAGGCCCTAATGCTATAAACAAAGTTGTGGGCATTTGCAAAGCATACACCACCAGAGTCGGCGAAGGACCGTTTCCTACGGAATTGAAGGACGCCACCGGAGAACATATACAGAAGGTGGGGCAGGAATTTGGAGCCACAACCGGCCGGAAACGCCGCTGCGGATGGCTGGATATTGTGCTTGTGCGGCAGGCAGTGCGGGTTTCCGGCATCACTGCTCTGGCCATTACCAAACTGGATGTTTTGACCGGTTTGGACAAAATCAAAATCTGCGTTGGATATAAATCGGCGCAAGGAGAATTCAGCGACGCTGTTCCTTCCAACATGAACACGCTTTCTAAATGTGAACCGATATATGAAGAATTTGACGGCTGGAAAGAAAATATTTCGTCTGTCAAAAAAATGGGCGGTCTTCCTGCCAATACCCGGAAATTTCTCCGGCGTCTGGAAGAATTATCCGGTGTTAATATAATTCTTGTTTCCGTGGGATCTAGCCGTGAAGAGACAATTACATTGAAAGATCCTTTCCGCAACTGAAATGCTTTAGTTTCTTCTTGACACTCTCCTAAGTTGCTGTTAAGAGGTCACGTCCAAAAATAATCCTGAAAGTGGGCCGTTAGCTCAGAGGTAGAGCAGCGGACTTTTAATCCGTTGGCCGCGGGTTCAATCCCCGCACGGCCCACCAGCAAAATCAGCTAGTTACAGAATTAAGACTGTAACCTTTTTTTATTTCTGGGCCGATTTTGACCAAATTGTAACCATTTTGTAACCGTGACGCTTGTAACTCACTAAAAATTTGTCTTTTTCTCGCCGCGTCTTTCAAGTCTTCCTGTGACACAATATTATAACGATCAAACACGCATCTTGTCTTGTGTCCAGAAATTGTCATGGCAACGCGCTCAGGTACACCAGCTCTAATCATGTTCCTGATTGCACTCCGCCGAAGGTCATGAAACAGCAATCCAGCTCTATTTATTTTTTTACAAGCTGTATTCCATGACTTGCTAAAATAATTTATCTCATGTCCATTCAGATGAAAAACAAATAGACAATCCATTCTCCGGTTTCTGTGCAAGTCTTTCAACATTTCCCAAAGTTCAGGTTCCATGTATAGAGTTCGCCCTTCATTATTTTTTGTTTCACCTGGTTCCAGTCGTACAATGCCTTCTCTTAAATTAACCTGACTCCATTTCAAACCTAAAATTTCTGACTTTCTCCAGCCTGAAAAATAAGCAAATGCCAGAACTGGTTTGAGATGATCGGGAAGTTCTCCTCGCAAAGCCAAATAGTCTTCGTGTTCAATAAATCCCTTTCTGACATTATTTTCTTTTAGCATTGGGATATAAGGAACATAAGCAACTTTTGGTGGTGTGCATCTAGCAGCTAAGTTAAAAGCTCTTTTAAGAGCCGAGAGTTCACGGTTGATTGTGGCATTGGAAACATCTTCCCTTCTTTTTTCAATATATCTATTTATTGAAGATGTATTGATTTCAGGTGCTCTCAATCCTTCAAACTCTTTGAGGAGCAGATTTGCGCATTGTTCTGCTTTCACAACCGTTTTCTTTCCATTAATCCTGTAGTCTGCAAGATAATCATTCATCAATTCCTCAAAACCAATTCTGTCAAAACAGACTCCCGGCATTTTCCCTTCTGCTATTTCACCTTCCCTAGTCTTTAAAATTCGCTTTGCGATTTCCAATTTGTCGCTGTGTGTTGATTCGGCAAATTGTTTCCCGTGCCGAAAATATTTAATCCAATACGTTTTGCCTCGCCTGTAAATACATCCCATCTTTTCACCGTCCTTTCTTGGAGGGCTTGCGTTTGACAAATTCGATATCGTAGCCAAGGTAGTCAGCAATAACCGTCAACTTCTCTAACGAATATTGTGCTTTTCCGTTCAAAACTCTTGACAGATGACCTTTATCCAGCTTCAGATCTTTGCTGAGCCTGTAGGCCGATATCTTTTCCCTCCTGATGATGTCTTTAAGGCGATTCCCCATCATGGGGATATTCTTATCATACAGTTGCATACAAGTCAACCTCTAATTATATATAGCCTTACTTTTTTCTATTAAGGCATCCATGTCTTTTACGTCTAAATACATTTTGCGGCACCCACCTTGTTTTACGACCGGGATCACCTGCGACCAGATCAATTCTCTTATTCCCCACACAGGCCGACCCAGGTATTGCGCTGCTTCTTTAAGAGTATAAAGTCGCTTGCCCAGCGGATTGTATATCCTCTGTGCCGTCTGCGATCCCTTGTCTGTAAGGTTTTGCTTTGCCATGTAACTACTTTGTAACCATAAATTAAGAAATCAAATGTCAAAAAGAACTAAGTTCCTTTAAGCAATGTTCAACAAATCGGTGTCCTGATTTTTCAAGTTTCGTTCGCATTCTTCCTCACCGCCTTTGCCCAAATTATACAGGCATTCCTGAAATCTTCCAGTTTTGCCTTGCCTTCAAGGACTTCAGATTGTACCCTCACAATTACAGATTCAGCTTTCTCGACTTCCGATGTAAGTTTATATCCGGTCTTGAAATATGGTCTTGATATTGTTTCCCAGGTGGCGATCATACAATCGAGAAGGGATTCCCGTCTGGCCTCGGTCATGAGTGTCTTTTGGGATTTAAGAGGCTTAATCTTTCCCGATTCAATCAGTGGGCTTGCTTTGGCAGGGTCTAATCTGATCATGCTTCCCGAAGTCAAAAGCGCTTCGCCTTGCCTAGTTTTTACCCTGATTTCTGTCAAAACCTGATATATCATTCCATAATCTCATCTACGTCAATAACTTCCTGTTTTTCAGTTTGTAAAACTGTATTTGAATAACTGAATAACTCATAATTGTCATTTACTTGCGAATTGCTTTTATTTTCAGTTATTCGGCGAGTTTGAATATCTATTTTCTGTTTTTCAGTTTTCTCGCTATATAGATGCGAATCACTGGATAACTGAATTGGTCGGTAAATCTTCGCGTTGTGTTCACCCTTTCCAACAGTCCACACGCGCCCTTCATTACGCCTTAGCAGTCTTTTCAATTTGCTCTTGGATACAGCCGCTCCCATCTTATTAATAATTGTCGTCTGGTTAATTGGTGTATTTTCCTTAATTATTCTTAAAAGCTGGTTGATTACTTCCTGGTCGGGGTCATCGGCAGGAACAAATACGTCTTTATCCTCATCGAATTCAATATACATGGCAAAGTGTCCAAAGCGCGTCTTGTCTTTAGTACCCAGGCGATAAATCTTCGCGTCATCTTCATCGGTCGTCTCTTTTTGACTGTCGAGGGTCTTGACCGGATACATGGCGAGAATATGGTCAGATTGATTGTATATGCAGCTTGCTCCGATATACTTGGTTTCGTCCTGTTTTGGGGTATGGTGCAACAGCACAATGGTCGCCCCGCAATTGCGAAGTTTCACAATCCAGTGCATAACCGGGGAATAGTCGCCGTTGCTCAATATGTCCAATTCGCTACACGAGCTTGACAATGTGTCGATGATTATCAGAGGATTTACTAAAGTTGAAACAAGCGCCTTTAATTCCTTCCATCCTTCTAGTTTATCTAATTGTGGAGGGTTCGAGCTACCATGCCAAAAGTAAAGATCTCTAGCCCCGTCAATGGCATTAATACGTTTTTTCAAGACGCCGGAGGGGTTTTCATAGTCGATTATGATAACCGGCCTTTTGACGGTATTTAGGCCCATAAACGGCGTGCCGGACTTAACCGCCACAGCCATCTGCGTTGCGGCCGTACTTTTACCGCTCCCGCCTTTGGCATAGTAGAGAGTAATTGAATTTTCTGGTATCAATTTGTCAATAAGGAAAGTAATAGAATCATCACCATCTGCAATATCACTTCCCAGGGTCAGGCGCGAAAGGTTAAAGGTCGGCGTGACATTATCTCCGGATGAGCTGTTTATTCCCGGCATGAAATATTTCAAATTATCTTTTCCACTGATTATTTCCCGTGCTTCTTTCCATGTCCGGTCTTTGCAACTATTATGAAAGCATTGGTAAAGTAATTTTCCATCAACAGTCTGAATAATTGATGCTTCATTTGCTGTATGGGAACTGTCGAATACACAGCTATCAAGTCGGTAAATAGTAACTGTGCCATTTTGCTTTACGCTGTAGGTAATCTGATAGTGTTGTAAATAAGCGCCCACATCAATTTTTCTATTGCCGGTGCTGACAGGCTGTTGCCCTTCCTTTGGTTGCATTCGTTCTTTGAGTTTTGAAATTGCCTCATTACTAATCGTTTCCATTATCAGCCCCTAATTTCTCTATATAGGCGATCCGGTGCGGCCTGGACTCCCTATATTGCCCGGCAGGAACTTCATCGCCCTTGCCCGTTTTTGTGCCATATAACTTCCAAATTCTCGACGGATTGAAAACAGTTTGATCAATTTTGATTCGATCTGTGCCAAAGTGCTCTGCCGTAATAATGATGAAATTTTTAATGAATAGTTTATTTTCTTCATTAACCGGCAAATCCGGGAGCCTAAAAAGCAAATGACCGCCGTTACCGGACATTGCCCGGATAGGTTCTGGGAGGCCGTGCTCTGTCATTAGCCAAATGGCCACTTGATCGCGCAATGTTAAGGATTCTTTTAATTCGGTATCTGAAGATGAAACGCCTGAAGGCCTGACAGGATCAATGTCAATGGGTAGCCATCTATAAGCAACCACATTATTGTCTGAAGTTGTGCTCAGTGTTTGTTTTAGTCGATTGCATGCCCGGCCTATTAGGCGCGGATCAATGACCTGAAGTGTAAAATAAATGCCTTCATGTTTAAGCGATTTGTCGGCTTCTTGAACCCATTTTACAAAGTCTGCATGATTATCAAAATACCCAGAGATAGTTCCTCTGAGAAAATCTTTGCCATTGAACATTTTTCCGAAACCTTTGGGGATACGTACTTCTATGACTTCGCCAGCACTGATAAATATTTTCCATGCTCTTTCATCAAATAGTGTAATTTTATCCATGTCCGTAACCGTCCTTCACCCACGTAGGCTGATCATTTGCGCGCGAAGTTTTTTTAAATGAGTTAAATAATCGAGTAAAGGCACACGGGGATTGTTGTTGAACTCTGTGATGATTTGATAGGTTCCCGGTGTATCTGGCAAAAGAAAAATCACGCGCCGATCTTGTTTAATAAGAGTTGGTTGAATTCCCTTATAATCGCAGTAAGCTGTTTGATAGATGTCGTGTAATAGGATTGTATTGGTTTCCATATCCATTCTCATTTCCCATGTTCTTCTGCCCCGACCGTATCACATATTTTTTTATCTTTTCGGTCTTATAGAAAAATGGGATGGAAGGATTTATTGTTTGGTTCGGCGAGTCAAAAAATTGAGGGTCAGGGTTATCAGGGTTGGGTACAGTTAGCTTTAAAGGATATTGATGGAAGCGTTATCAGCATAACGCCATAGATTGGTCTTGGTTTCTTGATGGCTTCGTTAATGTAAACATCTATTGAAAAGCTAGCGGTGTCTTTTCTTTTATTTAGCAATGAAGAAGGTGGCTTTTTAGGTTCCTTCACCTTCTTTTTAAAAAAATCTTTTATTCTTACGACAAGAGCAGTCATATAGCGAAATCTAGTTTCTTTATAGAAGCGCCTGTCGCGTAAACGTCCAGGTGAGCCGCTCATAATATATTCTCTGTATTCTTCTGCATCGTGTATTATTGTATATCTTGTAGTCTGCTTTCCTCTTGTGACCACTTTCAATTTTTGCGCGTCCTGATAGTATTCATCGGTCTCCGGCATCTTTTTTATAGTTTTTGTTCTGTCTTTATATGCCTTATAAAGTTCTTCACGGAACATTATACCCACTTCGTAGATGATATACAGACTATAAGCTATCAATTTCCTAATATCGTCCGCATAGTGCTGTTTAGTAAAATAATTGTCTACAGATTTGCCGCTTTCCCTCAGCCTGTATGCAATTATCAGTAATGAGCGGAATTTTATTTCATCTATCATGCATTGATATCTTTTTATGAGTTTATCCGGGCAAGATATTATTGTCTCGGCTTCTAAAAGAATTTTATTTGAATTGCTTAATCCGCGTTCATTGCTCCGTTCTTTTTTCTTTTTTTTGTTGAGTGTCTCTGGAGATAAGATTTCATCTGCAATCTGTTCAGCCGTCTTCTGAGGTAAATAAATTCTGCTGAACGATTCGAACTGGAGGAGCTCTGAATATTCGCCGATAATTTCTTGGAAGGCTCTGACGGTATTGTCGCTTTTCGCAAACGATAGAGGGGTGGGAGGGTATTTTTTTAATAAATCATCAAGAAAAGGAACAAGCTCATTCCTATGCGGTATGTTTTTTCTCAAATCTTTCCCTTTTTCGTTCTCTTTATGGTATCAGACGGACATTATATCAAAAGATAGTATTTATTTTATCACTTTTGTTATTTCTATACGACATTTTTGAATAGTATAGGAAGAAGTACTTACTGACTAGGCCTACAAATCAACAACCATGGTGAATAAAATATTTTAAGAATTGCATTTGAAATGATTAATCTAACACTCTGTGGCTGAGCGGCCGGGCAGTAATCGATCCGCTCTAGCCACATGTTAGGCAAATAAGCACGGCCTTTCTGAAAAAGATTAACCCTTTCCTTTCTGGAGTAAAAACGCAACCAAGGCCTCTTTTGAGGTTGGATAGCTTTTCAATACCGATATTTCTTCCCGACCCTTACCGGAATCCAAATTGGGTATACCGAGTAAAAACTTCCAGCCGGTTGTAAATCGCAGCAGTGTAAGATGACCGTCTGTTTCAGCGACTGCTCGCCTTTCGGCAAGAGCTAGTAAGATATCAAGGTTCAAGTCCTCGATTGGAACAAGAGCAGATGCGCTAGCCATAAAAACACCTCCGGTAGTAAGATATTCTCTACCCAACAATGTTACATGTGTCTTTTATAAAAACCTAAATACTAAATCTCAATATAGCAATCATGGAAATCATTTTTAAATCACATGTACCTGGCCCCTTTATTTTTATCAACGGCAATATCCATTTTCTTTAGCCTTTTCTAATGTTCCGCAAGACCCCAATTCACACGCTTTTTTCAAATCTTGACAACGTAGTTCATTGTTGCCAAGTTGACCATAAGCACATCCCCGGCTGCTATAGGCCCCAGCATGATTAGGATTGAGGCGGATTGCTTCATTAAAATCCTCAATGGAACGCTGATGTTGGTTAAGAAACCAGCAGTAAAAAAAACCCCTGTTAAAGTATGTCTCAGCGTCCGGTTTTAGACGGATTGCTTCGTTGTAGTCTTCAATGGCTCGCTGATATTGGCCAAGATTATAGTAAGCAAGCCCCCGCTTGAGGTATGCATTGGCATCATTTGGATTGAGGCGTATGGCCTTATCCGCCTCACTGAGTTGGGCCTCACCTATGTTCCTGAGGTACCTGTCGAATTCCTTCGTTTGTTCCTTTAATTTTCTTCCTTCAGGGGTAAGAGTACCATCAGGATTACGCCATGGGTCTATAAATTCACTCTCTGTTCCTTGTTCCGCACTTTTGTTGAGGTTTGGTTTTTGTGCAAGTGTGAAAATAATGCCGGCGACTATGATAATAATTGGTACAACTATGAAGTATGCCCAATAATCGTCCCATATGTTTTGTAACTTTATTTGCCAATCAATAGAATCCCTTTTCTCTTGCTTTATAATATTTGATGTGGTCATTTCTCCAATATTTTCTTTTCGCAATTTACTGAGTAACCCATAACAGATTATTAAGCCAACCATATTGAGTCCCCACATCACACCTACCATTGCAACTGGCCCAAAGATTGCCCTTTCCGAGTTAACGTAACCAAGAAATACTATAACAAATACTTGAACAAAGGTTACTATTGGATAGAGCAGCAGAGCTTTCCACTTCCAGTACTTCCATACCTCAATCGTCACACTAATCCACATCCAATCCCAAAAAACGCGGTAAATTACGGTCTTGATTCCAAAGGCAGTCTCAAGAAACACGTTGATAAAAGCGGCTATTACCGCGGCGAGGATGCTGGATTTCCAATTTATTAAAGGTTCTCGTTTTTTCTTTTTTATGGGAGGTGTAGCGACTGTGCTTTGCTGGGACGACAATTCTGGAGACGGTTCCGCCTTTGGTGCCTCATTCAGTTTACTATAACCCTGACTGCTTAAATTCTTATGATTTTTCAGTTGCACAACCGAATCATCTATTGTTGGTTTTGGGTCAAGTCGTTCGCCACAATAGCGACATTTTATCGCTTCATTTTGAATTTCCTCAGCACAGAAGGGACATTTTTTCATAACCCACCTTAATAGAATCAATCAAATCTCATTAAATCCACTAGCCCTTCTATTTCATCAATTTTTTTGAATGGCCTCTCCATCTTTCTAACAACCAATGGCTTCCTATCAACATTCTTGATATTATATTTAAGGTTATCGAGACAGTAATCTACCAAGTCACTATATAAATTTGGTTTCAATGACTTGTTGGTTTTTCTTAATAATTCAATAAATGCTATGACTGCTTTCAGATCGCTCATTACTGTTGCGCAATGCTCGGAATATTTTTTTAATCCTTCCTGCATACCCTTCTGTTCTCTCAACACCTGTTGGGGCACCCAACCTATTCTGTCTTTTCCTTCTATACCAATTAGTGCAAACTTATAGAAAATATTGGCTGTCGTATTTGCGAGTTCTTTGGGTAAATCGTCAAGTGTAGTCAGTTGAGATTTAATCATTTCCTCCGCAAAGCTCAAAGCTTCAGGATTAAGCATTTATATTGCGTTCTCCTTAGATTGTTTTCTTTAACGTTAACTGCATCCGGCATTCGCAGCTTGACAGCCGCCTTTATGTTATTCATAGCACTGGTTCTCTTCCATAAGGTTCCGAATGACCTTTATGCTCCCGCCAATTATCGGCAAAGCATTTTGCCAATTCCTTTGATGAAATGACTAGTATGTTTTCTGCGTTCTTTTCTTCAGCGGCCTTGGTGAAATTGAATGATCCGGTAATTACCTTTGTCATGTCAATAATCATAATCTTGTTGTGGGCGATTGCGTGTCTGCCGTCAATATAGGTGGGGATGCCGGCATTCTTTAAGAATGTGGCCGATGTGTATTTTTCTAATCCCTGGCTCTTGTCCAGAATAACTTCAACTTTAATTCCCCTCTTGTGTGCGTCAACTAGTGCTTTTGCTATCGGCGCCGAAGTGAACGAATAAGCCTGAACGAGAATCTCTTTCTTTGCCTGCTCAATCTCGTTGATAATGGCGTCAGTACATCCACCCTTCGGACTGAAATAGACCTTGACTGGGGTGTCTTTGAGAAGGGTTAGGTCGGTAGTATATCCAACATGGACATCGATCAGCAGAATAAAGACAAAAAAAAGTACTATAGAAATGTATCGTTTCATATAGTTTAGTTCATAGTAAAAAGGAACCTTGCTCTCTGTAATCAGCAAGTGTTTCATTTATAAATCTTTTGTTGTCAATAGTCAACAGAATCTCCCTCTCGCTTCTGTTAAGTTCCTTTCGTAGGAGGTAAACTTGACGATCGAAGAGGCATTTGGGGAAGTAATCAGGGAACTCAGGAAGGCAAATAAAATCTCTCAAGAGAAACTTGCCGAGGTAAGCAAACTCGATCGGAGCTTCATTTCACTCTTGGAATGTGGTCGTAAACAACCTTCATTGATCACGATTTTTCAACTCGCAAAAGCCCTTAATCTTTCCGCATCAAAAATCCTGTCGCTTGTTGAAAAAAAAATTAAAAAATAGATGGGAACCAAGAATAATTCGAGGCTATACAAAGGACGGCAGGGTTGCCAGCAAACCAAAAAATAGCGATATATTTTTTGTTTGTTACACCTACAAACAAACGAATTTAAGAAGCCCTGAAGATGTAGATTGTGATTTGAAAGGTGCAAAGTGCAGATCAGCGGCAGCTTTAAGCCATGCGCAGAATGTTCTGCTTTGGAATCGCACTATATGAAGACTTTATTTTTTTCATATGCATCAAGGATCAGCTTTGTAAAAGCAATTGCAAGCATTGAAATATCCATAATCACATCAGGATTGCTTTTTGCTAAACTTGATCCAATAGCTTTTACAAACTCCCCACATAATGTTCCTCTCAAATTCTCATTCCTGACTGGATAGAGTATAGTGAACTCACCATAATAAGTGTTTCTGATATTATATAAACGTTCAAACTGAGATCCAATTGGTGGTTGAAGTTCTTGCTGAATGACTGGCAATATTGCATTCATAAATCCAGAACTTTTGCTAGTCCCTAATTGTCTAAATGCAATTCTATCTGTTACTTGAAGCCCCAGAATGAGTAGCTCGGAAGTAATATAGGGAAGGAGTTGATTATTCTCGCTTAGCTTTTCTTCACCAATGAGTATATTTACTAATTTGGGTGCAGTTTCTTCAACAATATCTTGAAGCATAGCTGCCGCAGTTTTTGCGCGATCTAATAATTCAAGGTTATGCTTCTTGAAAGGCCACATGATTTGCACCTATACGCAGCGTGAAAATTAGCTGCCCCCCCTTAGCGGTCGGTTGGATTGCCTGGTTGGATCAATCATTTACATATTCTTCCATGCAGTTAAATGCATGATAATTCATATCACCGACACCCCTGAAAGAAGTGTATTTCTTAAAACTACGCCTCATTTCCACTAAGCATGAAACAGGGTTCTCTTTCTGCAATTTTCGCAGCTCTGCTTTGGCATTCTTGATGTAGAAAAGACCCCCTATAGCTATACCGCTAAGCGCCAAGGCGACAGTCGAAGCTGCAGGAATATTGAAAAGCGCACCAAGAGTGACTGGTGCCGGAAACCCCATAAATGAAACCCCGAACCACCCTTTGGCCTTAATTATATCAGCGCTTCTCTGGTATTCAGCCTTTGCCTTCTTGAGCTGGTCAATCTTAGTATTAATGAAATCATATCTAACCTTAGGGTCCTCTAATTTTTGTAACTCATTGTATAGTTCCGCAACCGCTGTGCGAAAGCTCGCTATCTCGTCTCTACGTTTGACTCTAAAGTCGCAAATTTTCTCGCCGGGTATATCACTAATATTTAAGGGGGTTATCTCGCCAAGAATAAGACAGAATAGTGCAAATGGATCTTTAATAAAATTTTCCCCTTCTCCGTACGGCATTATAAATTCATCCACACCGCCGTTAATGCTGAAATATGTCGTTGCGGTCCATGGAGCCCACTCACTGGTGATCAGGCTAAGTTGATTCCTTCTTCCTATTTCAGTTGCTAGAAAAAGCATGTAATTCGATGCTAATTCTGTTGGGATATTCAGCCAATTGTCGGTTTCTTTGTATCCCAGAGAAGCGAAAAGTTCCTTCACCTTCTGGTCTGTTTTATCAGTATGCAAACGTGAAAATTCTCTTTCTCCCTCACTTGTGGAACTGATCGCTGCTGCTGACCAATCCCTTGTTTTTTCAATAAAGATGTCCGCCATTCCCGCAGTGTAGGGCACGGGATCAATCATAGCACCTATTGAGCTATCTTCAAGAAGCGGCCGGAGATCTTCGGGATCATCAGGAATTATATTGTCAGGAACGATTCTGTATATGTTTTCATAATACATAGCCATAGCCTTTAGCCAAGCACTATCGTTAAAAGCGATATACGGATAATACAATGCGTTATTCAACATCTTAACCTCTCATTTCTATATGTCCACCGTAGAATTCAGCCGGCGCGTAGCGATCGGCTGGATTGCTTTTGTTAGGGGCTCTCTTTCGGTGCGGGCGGAAGTGTTTTAATTAGGTCTGCCACGAAGGCGGAATGCACTATTACAGCCAGTGACAGCCTAAGTTTACGCTCTACGGTTTCACTTAAACTCTCTACGTGCTCGGTCAGCCCCATTTCTTCCGATACAACCCCGATTATGAACTGCGTCGTCCCTAAGTGCACATTTCCCGCAAAGAAGCGGTTTTCGGCGTAGAAAAGCACGGGACCGCCACTATTTCCTCTAAATACTTCGAAATCAAGTAAGAATGTCCTTGTGTTCTTTGTGGGTGTTAATGGATAACTCGCAATTCGTCCACTTCGCAATATAGGAAATCCAGCATCGTTCGCCTCCGCACCATACGGAAAACCGAGAACGAGAAGTTGATCACCGGGATGGACTTGAAACTGTTCAAGAATCTTGTCTGTTCCCAATAGGTTTGTGGAAATCAATTTAACATCGGCATCTTTAGGCAGCGGCACTCGCATGGCCGCAACATCAACCTGGTTGTGTCGCGTCCACAGTGGGATTCCCTTATTTCTAATCTGCACGTGGTAAGGCAATTTAACGAACTTATCTCCATCTTGTTTTCTGAGATAAAGAGTAGCAACATCCGATTTAATTGATTCAAGAACGTGAGCCGCGGTTATTAGTATGTAGTAAAGCTTGTTTGATTCATCAGGTGATGGTTCGCCCATTATAAAAACAGTGCCCAACGAATTTTCACCTTGAATCTTGAAGGTCGATCGCATTAATACTGTGGCGATATCAAGTTGCGGTTCCTCAGCAGCTGCCACTACCGGCATAAAGATGATAATAAATACGAGATATTTTATAAGTGTTCTCATTCTGAATCACTCTCCCCCTTAACATTTAATATACGAACTTAGTTTTTCCAAAGATTTGGATATGATAATAGCACGAGGTATTTTTTTATTTAAACTTCTAATTAAACACCTACATCCTTAATGATCGCATCAATATCATTCGGATTAAATGATACTGCCCATCGCCACATCCCAAACCCGCCATGTTGATTTATTCCTTTGCACCATTCATCAAGAAATGTTCGTTTAGTTTTGTCCTGCTCCGTGTCTTGGCCCTTAGTCTCCAAAACAAGATGTGTTCCATTACTGAGATTGATAATAAAGTCGGGGTAATATTTTCTAACAATTCCCTGATAGTTGTATAAAATGGTAAAACCTAAATGATCGTTTTTGACAAAAGATGTAACATCTTTGTTGTCATTAATCTTCCTTGCTTCAAGAAACTCCAAATCACTGTCAATAACCGTAAAATTAATGTGTGACTTAGAAAAATTTTCACAAGGCCTGCTTGACCACCATGTCCGCACATCTGCAGTTGAGCGAATCGGATGCTCTTTATCAAAAACCGGCGTTACCTCGGCCGTATTATAGGCTCGTATTTCATTCCAGATATGTTGAATGACTTTATTCATGCTAAGCATAATAAGTATGTGTCTGCGTGTTTCTTCCTGATTAAAAAGTGGATTCTTAATGCTGATTTTATCGGAGTAAATAAACTTTTCGATAATGCGAATCAGTTGAATGAGAAAATTTTCCTTGCTTCCTTTCCAGTCCGGCCTTTTTTCCGAATTATAGATAGTGGAAGCAATACGAAAGATAATGGACTGTGTACGAAATTTTTCCGCGATTTCTTTCAAGTCAATTTCCGTCAGTGCAGCCGGATTGGGTTTCCCCGCAATCATACCTGCTAATTCCGCTTCGGTGATTGATTCATAAGGGTCAAGCTCAAGAACTTTTACTTTTTCTATATCCAGTGATAATTGTGGTTTATAGACATGGTCAATTCGTAAAACATTGGGAAACGATATTTCATGTTGTGCTTTTTCTTTAACAGGTTCAATTCTTGTCTTTGGCGGTGGTGGCGGCGGCGGCGGCCCATCGGTTCCTCCTTCATGCGGCAGAAAAGTAAAAGGAACACCGAAAATATTAACATACTCCGCTTCAAACAGGCCGTCAGGTCCTACCTCGTAAGAAGTTCTGCGCAAACCACGGCCAACAACTTGCTCACACAAAAGTTGGCTACTGAAAGCACGCAGACCCATAATGTGCGTGACTGTTTTTGCATCCCACCCTTCAGAGAGCATACCGACAGAAATAACATTTTGAATCTGTTCACCTGGCTGCCCGATTTTCCCCACAGTATCGACTATTAACCTTAATCGTTCTGCCTGCTGTTTTTGTGTGAGTTTTTTCTCTTTAGGTTCTTCTTCGTCCTCTTCGCCTTCTTCTGCGAATTCTATATCAATAGGCTCTGCTTCTGCTTCTGCCTTATTCAAGACACCGCTATCAATATGTAAAGTTCTCTCCGGCTGACATAAATCTCCTAAGCCCACCACGGAAAGCAGGAAGGCGTCATGGTCAAAAGAATATTTAATTCGTGCTGAAGTAGCTGTAGTATTGGCAACTGTAATCATTACTGGCGGGATTTTATGGCCAGCTTTCTCCCAATCATCTTTTGCCGCTTTCCAATCTTTACTTAACAATAAATATGCATTCTTGATCAAATCGGGCAGAGGTTCACTTTCCTCTGCTTTCCGGTTGATGTCATCTTTAACTGCATCATCCATATAGATGTGATAGAGTCGCGAGCGTAAGTCTTTATATACACCAGCATCATCACGAATAACGACGCGTGGCGTTTTCACGAGGCCGGATTCAATGGCGTCATTGAGCCCAAAATCGCTCACAATCCAAGGATAAAGAGCTTCTTCGGTTGCTTTCTTACCGGACGGTGCGAAGGGCGTTGCGGAAAGATCAAAACAACGCAGGATACCGCGTGTCCGTTGAATTCTATCAAGACCGCCCACCCAAACTGTGCTTTCCTCAATTTCTTCTTTTTTAATACCTTTTATTTTACTTTCCGCCGGAATGCGCCAGGCGTGATGCGCTTCATCATTTATGATGATGATATTGGAAGCGCTGGACATATCTTTTAGTACTTCCCGGACATAGGCTTCGTCACTTTTCGTGCCGCGCTTATCCACAGTTTTCTTTTTTGCAAGCTTTTCCTCGCTATCCCATGCCAGCATATGCCAGTTGATGATTCTAACTTTACCTTGCCGGAGAGTTTCCATTAAACCGGAAGGCACGATATTGAATTCTTCATAGTAATTACCGCTACTGGATGGCTCTAAAACGGATAAACGACTACGGACTGTCAAACCAGGTGCAACGGCCAGTACGTTTTTGGAAAAGCGTGTGTCTTTGCTGTTGGCAATTTTATTGAGTACTTGCCAGGCAATGAGCATCGCCATGACAATCGTTTTGCCCGCGCCTGTCGGCCCGACGAGCGCGACAATCTCTCCCGCGTTTGCCCCGAGTGTCATCTCCTTGATGATCGGCGTGCCGCGCTGATATTCAAAATTGACGTGATCAAAGCGCACGTCGCCGCGAATCGTTTCCAGCGGCGCGGCATCGGGCGCGTCGTCCACTTCGGACGGCGTGTCAATGATCTCAAAGACGCGTTCCGCGCCCGCGAGCGCGGCTTGAATCGCGTTGTATATATTCGCCAACTGGCGCAGCGGGTTGATAAAGTTTTGCCCGTAACTGATGAACGTCGCAATGATCCCGACGCTGACC
>Ga0209777_10003759_pt1 | contig 18522 bp, 16 predicted proteins | sample FrelakmetHBP12HB_FD_187147 | JGI IMG/M metagenome (GOLD analysis project Ga0209777, IMG submission 187147) | Freshwater lake sediment microbial communities from the University of Notre Dame, USA, for methane emissions studies -HBP12 HB (SPAdes)... | ecosystem: Environmental > Aquatic >...
AATTCCCTATTAGCCACAGGTTGTTTTCATCCGGGACCATAATCGCCGTTACATTTTCCGGAGTTATCGATGGTATCTTCGGTGCCTGCATTTTTTCTCCGGTTTTACAGCCGGTTCCAAAACCAGCAGCCAGTATTAGTGCCGTTATTGCCACACAGACGTAAAATGATTTTCTCATGTCTTCACCCCTTAACGTTTTTTATGGTCATCCTCTTACCGTTGATTATATTTCCCACGCGTACCTCATTTACGCGGAATTACAGTAGTACGAGCAACTCATAGTATTGCATCTCCTGTTTTTTACCCGGTGTTCCGGGCAGACTATGCAGGCAGTTCGGCAAGCTGTTTGAAAAATTGTCAAATTTTTACACGCAGAATATATTTTGTCAATTACTGTTTTTTTTGAGCCGGGTGAAGTGCCGCGTGGTGTGGGTGCTGGGGGCATTGTGCAGTGTTGCAAGACCGGGGCAAGAGATAGAGAGGTGCTGTGCGTAGCTTTATTTATGAGCGGGGGAGGGTTTCGCCTTCCCGTGCAGGGTGATGCGGATACGTCAGGAGCCGGGTTATTATAGCTGATCCAGCCCTGTTTGGTTAAGGTTCCTACCGGTGCCATCGGGTAACTATTCCCCGCGTCAGGTGCGTTTTGATTGTCTGCTGCCTGGCATCAAACTCTCATTGAGGGCGGGCCCTGGGGACAGCATGTTGTGCGCATTTTTAACGCAGTGCAAGAGGAAAAATTAACTTGACATATGTTTGTTATTTGCATTATTAATGAGTTTACTCATTTATGTCAAGATAATTTTGCGCGCACTAACTAAATCATGCCGCGAACAGTCGCCGTCACCAGTAAACCGACACATACTTAACTGTATTAAATTTCTGCGTTATCGGGAAAGCCCTTGAAAAAAACATCATTCCTGCGGGAACAAAAGAAAAAAACAACACGGGATGCCATATTAAAAACAGCGCAAAAACTGTTTATTGAAAAGGGGTTTGAGAATACCGCGGTCGAGGACATCACCCGGCGCATCCATATCGCCCAGAGCACCTTCTTTAACTACTTTCCGCGCAAGGAAGATATTATTCCTGAAATGTTTCAGAAAAAGCTGCCCTCCCTCAAGAAAAAGTGGCAGGCAATCCTTGATTCTCAAGAGCCCATTAAAGTTAAAATTCACGAAATTTTCTACACCACCGCGCAGCTTGCCCTTAAAAACGAAAACATCAGCAGGGCACTGCTTATTAATAATATCTCCTCTCTTAATTCCCAGTATGACCGCGCCTTCTTCGAGGAATTCCGCGCAGCTCTTGCGCTCATGCTCGAGCACGGACAGAAAAATGGCCAGATCCGCAGGGATGTTGCCGCAGTGAAACTCGCCACTATGCTTGAGGGTATCTTCAACCTGTTTGTTATTGACTGCCTGGTGAAGCGGCTCTGCAAAATATCCTCTGAAGAACTGTTCGAGCGGCTGAATTTATGTCTTGAAGGTTTACTGGCAAAACCTGACGGCTCTGAAGTAAACCCTCCAGGCAGAAATGATGGAAATGTCGCCTGAGAGCACATAACAGATTATTTTTTTAATATCAGGAGGAAAATGGTGAAAAGCGGATATGATCTTATCGTAATAGGGGCCGGGCCGGCAGGGCTCACTGCCGCGAAATTCGCCGCGGAAAACGGTCTCTCGGTCGCGCTGGTGGAACGCAAGGAAGTTATTCATGATGTTCTGCGCATGTGCGGCATGATGCTGGTGACGCTGTCGGGAAATTATATGGGCGAGCGGCTCATATATAATGAGGAGCATAAACTCATCTCCTTCCCCCGCCACGGCTTCAGCGTAAAATATGACGGGCCGGCACGGGACTTCTATTCCTGGGAGATATACTCTCCCGGCGGAGAAAAGATAAAGTTCGGAGACTATTCGACCAACGTCCAGAAAGGAAAAGCCGGAAGAGCCACCGCCGTTTATGACAAGGGCTATTTTCTGCGCGGCCTGGTTGAAGAGTGCCAGAGGCTGGGCGTCAAAATATTCACCGGCGCCAATGTGGTGGATGTGCGCAAAACCGGCGACTGGGTATGGGTATATACCGCAGAAGGCCTCAGCATTAAAGCCCCTTTTGTCATAGCAGCAGACGGCCGCGTCTCGCGCACTGCCCGTATTCTCGGCATGAACAAGAACCGCGGCTTCTACGGCACCTGTGCCTCATGGGCCTACGAGATGACCAATCTCGATCTCCCCAGTCCCTATGCGCTGATTCAGCCTCTGGTCCAGAGCGGTGATCCCCCCATGCTCGGGTTTATTATCCCCAGGGCCTGTAAGCACAATGGTGAGGACCTCTGGCTGGTAATGGTTTCAGACACCAATCCGCCCAACGATCATGAAGCGCTGTGTGAACATTTCATCAGCAAAAGCCGGTTTGCCCCCTGGTTCAAGAAAGCAAAAAAAATCCGCAAGCTCGGCGTTTGCGGCAACATGTACGGCCCCATCGTCCATCCGTTCAAGGATAATGTTATCTTTACCGGTGATGCAGGCTGGTGCCAGGAAGCAGAGATGAGCGGCGCGGTGATGAGCGGCTGGAAGGCCGGCAATACCGTGAGCTATGCTCTCCAGGAAGGGCTCCGCAATGAGGAGGGAATACGGCCGTATCTCGACTGGTGGCAGACCTACCATCTGGATACCCTTGACTATACGGTCTTCCTCAAGAACCTTGCCATGCCTATTCTGTGCACTGACAGCGAGATTGATTATATATTCAGCAAAATCAAGGAAACCCTGCCCACCCTGCTTGATCCCTATGAAGTGCCGAAGCACATGGGCAGCGCCATGGCAAAAGTCATCCCTGTCATTCAGGCTGAGCGGCCGGAGCTGCTGAAAAAGCTTGAAGGCTTTGCCACCCTGCCCACCAAGGTGATGCTGAAAAACACCATCCGCGCCGGCTACGACTGCAGCTTCACCATATAAAAGATGGCCGTAGAGGACACAAAGAAAATCCTTTGTGTCCTCTATTCTTTTGCGGTATATAGGATTTGAAATCTTTAAACCTATGTTCATTTTCAAGGAGGATGTTATGAAGCGAAGAATAAATCTGATCGGAGTCGCCGTACTAATGCTTCTGATGCTGCCGGCACTGGCCAGTGCTGCTCCGCTCAAGGGGCTGCTGGTGTATGATTCAATCTACAGCTCCACGGTTGAAGTGGCATACTGGATTAAGGCCATGATCGGCAATGACCAGCAGCTCGATGTTAAAAAGCTCGACCAGGTAATTACCGTAAAACCGTATGACTACGTTATCATCGGCAGCTACTCCAAATGGGAAAAACCCTCCCCCAGGATTTATAAATTTGTGGAAGTGTTCCAGAACGACCTTGCCCAGAAAAAGATCGCATACTTTCTCACCTGCGGGGACTATGATGAAACCATGATACTGAAGACCCCCGGCGGAACGCCGCACCTTATTGCCGGCAGGAACTATCTGTTTGAGATTCAGGAGAAGTGCCCTAACATTAAACCGGTTGTCATCGCCGGTTTTGGCGGACGCCAGGTACTGCCTGCCCTGCAGAGTATGGATTCATTTATGACCTGGATGCTTGGAAAACTCGCAAAGGAAGGTGCTGCCTGGAAGGGCCTTGATATCTGGGAATCACTGGTGCCGGAGCGCGTCGAATGCTTTGCCAATGAAGTGCGCGTCAAAATGCTCGGGCTTGCGCCGATTCCCGCTGCAGAGATAAAGAAATACCGCGGCTACTGGAATTCTCTTCAGCCTGCCTCGCTCACCAATCCGAGCAAGGTTAAATACACCCCGAAACCCTATACCGTGCATATAACCAATGACCGGGTATATTACACCCGTTCGCAAATAAAAAGCACCCTGGATGCAACCATGCAGATGCTGCAGGAATGGGCAAAAGAAAATAATATTAGCCTCAAGGAGCAGCGCAAGACCTTCTTCAATGTCTATTTTCATGGCGTCAAGAATTACGGCGGCAAAGAGCTGACCCTGCACATTGTCGCTGCCACATTCCCTGAGACACCGGGCAGCGTTCATATCTCGTTCCGTTCTTTTGACAAACCGGATGCGAGAAAAGGCGTGGAAGAAGACATCAGTAAGGCTGAAAAGCTCCTCTGGGCGGACGGCAGGAAGATTGAAGACGCGAAATAAGCGCCTGCACTGCATATACAGAGCGTATAAAAAGCAGCGAGGTTTACTTTCATGTTCTTAAAGATGCTTAAATATCTCGGCATCATCATCGTGCTGCTGGTCATACTGGTGGTGATCATAACGTCGGTGATCAGAAGCGCAGGAGATCGGATGTATGCGCGCTACGACAACTATGCGCGCGAGGCGCTGGCGAAAAATTTCCCGCTGCAGCCGCACCCGATCAAGCCTGAGTTTCAATACATCGCGCCCTGGAAAGCGCTCAAGATGTTTCAGTTCAGGGTGGACAGCCGGCAGGCGGACCGGCTGGCGCGCATCAACAATATTGATGCTACCATGTTTCTCTTCATCAAGATGTACACCCTCCTACTCAGGCCCAGCTATGACTATAACCTGCCCATGCTGTCAGTCGACATCATTGCCATGGGCGGCAAGCGGGTCTATGTCATGGAGGTGATTGATCCGGCGCGCATTGATGACGCCAACAAAAATGCCTGCTATGATACGATGAGAAAGCTTTCGGCTGAGCTAATAAATTTCGCACCGGTCCCGACTCGTGACTGGTACAAGGATTTTCTTGCTGATGTCAGCATTCATATCAACGCCAAAAGCGAGGATGATGATAAGCTGCTTGCCATATTTCAGGCATATCTTGACGCCTATATCGAGATGGTAAAAAATGCTCATAAGCTCGACCCGGAAAAGAGCAAAAAGGTCAGGGACGGATTTGAGCTCTATGTCTCAACCCTTCTGGGGAAAGGCGGACCTGCGGTTGACGTGTTCAAAAAGCTCCTTGGCCCTGAGAAACAGCAGGAATATATCCGCACGGTAATGTTCGGGCTTGATTAAGCGCTAATCCCGTTCTTAATGCAACAGCACAGTGAAAACTCCTGGCAGCTGCCGCGAATTTTCACTTTTTTATTTTGACCACCAGATGATAACGCCGTAACATGCTGAATCTCTTCCAGCAGTATTCAAAAGCCCCCGGTATTACTTTGGCGGTTATCATCGCTGTCAGTATCCTGGTGCTTCTTGAAAAGGCTTTCCATCCGACGCTGGCTTCCCACGGAGACTTCTACCCTGCCCTGCTCAGCTTTCTGGTAATCTCATCCAAAACCGTTATTCCGCTCCTGTTAATCGGGACGCTGGCCAGGCTTAACGGTTCCTGTCTTGGCTGGGTGAACAGCGGCCTGTGGCAGTCGCTGTGGAAGGGTGTGGTGTTGGCCGCGGGCATGATGGTCTTTGCCGGTCTCTATCAGAAATATTCCCATCTTATTTTCGGCACTCCGTATGTGTCAACCGGCGGCAGTGCATTGGGCCATACCAGTTCAGGTATTGCGATTACGCTCCTTCTCACGGCGGCCCTGCTTAATGCTTTCGGTGAAGAGATAATTTTCAGGGGCATGCTGCTGCCGGTTCTTTCAAACCGTTTTGGTATTGCAGTTTCAATCATCCTGCAGTCGCTCATCTTCACTCTCTACCACTTTTTCCCGCTGCAAAACTCCGTGCTGCTGTTTTTCATGGGCATCTTTTTTGCCCTGGGCTATCGGTGGAGCGGCTCGCTGCTGACGCCGGTCATTGCCCATCTCATTGAAAACGGGACCGGCTCTGCTTTCTTTCTTATCAAGCTTCTCAGCCATAGCTGACCGTCTCACCCTTATTAATTCTTCGCTTCCATCCTGTCTTGAAATTTAATATTACTGAATAGGGCCTTCTGTGGTATACGTGGTACATGTAAACCTTCCATCTTTAATGTGCCGTGAAAATACAGACCAAAATCATCCTGCTGCTGTCTTTGATAACCTTCCTGTTTCTTTCCGCGTTCATGCTGATGCGCTATTCGCAGCGCAGCCGCGAGGAAATAATTATCCGGACCCGCGTGCTGGAAAAAAACACCCTGTTCGACAAGTTTCTGAAGTTGGAAACCTCATCACTTGAACTGTTTGTTTATGATTTCAGCGGAAGCGATGAAATGGTTACCTTTATTGCCGGCGGCAATAAAGACTGGGGGCGCAAAAGTATTGACCCGTTCCTGCAGGGCTTTAATGTCCAGGCAGTGTGGATATTTGATGCCGGGTTTTCCCCCGTTTATTTCACCCATGCCCTTGAAGAAGAGAACATACCGAATATAGACCTGCCTTCCTTCTTTAATTCACGTCACTTCATATCACATTATTTCTCTCATTTTTTTATCAATACCCCCTGCGGCATCATGGAAATACAGACCGCGCCGGTCCAGCCGGCAAGCGACCGGCAGAGGGAAACCGCGCCCTGCGGCTTTCTTGTTGCAGGCCGGCTGTGGAACAGGGACTATGTTGATGAACTGTCAATATTAACCGAAAGCACCATTGTTATCACGCCGCTCAAAGACGCTGAGGAGAGTATCGAGAGCAATTACACCTACAATTACCGGGTCGGCTCGTTCAGCTTTTCACGCATTTTTTATGGCTTTAATCAAAATCCCCTGCTGCTGGTCTCCGTGAAAAGCGAGTCCCCGATGTTGAGAGAATTCAACCTCATGACCACAAGGCAGATGGGGCTCTTTGCGGTGTTTGCCTCCGCGATTATAATTTCTATTTTCTATTTTCTGCTGCGCTGGGTGAACATGCCGCTCGCGATGATATCCAGGAGCCTGAAAACAGAGGACCCGCAAATCATTCACAGCCTTGAAAAAAAGCGCAATGAATTCGGCAATCTTGCCCGGATGATCGTTAACTTTTTCCAGCAGAAGGGTGATCTGGTGCGGGAGGTGAGCGAGCGAAAACGCGCCGAAGAAGCCCTTCGTGAATCAAACGAGGCGCTCATGGCTCTTATTGAAGCTTCGCCCCTGGCCATTGTTTCCATTGCCGCCGGCCAGACGGTAAAGATGTGGAACCCGGCGGCAGAGCGCATGTTCGGCTGGAAGGCGGAAGAAGTGCTGGGCAGGCCGCTGCCGTTTGTTCCGCCGGATAAACAGCGTGACGTTCAGAGCATGATTGACCGGGTCATCCAGGGAAACATCTTTACTGATTTTGAAATTCGCTGTAATAAGAGGGACGGTGCCCCGATTGAACTGACCATTTCCTCGGCGCCGCTGCGCGACGAATCCGGCGCGATAAGCGGAATCATTGCGGTTATCCATGACACGACAATCAACCGCCAGCTGATACAGGAGATAATTGAAATAAGCGGGCGTGAGCAGATCAGAATCGGTCAGGACATCCATGACGGGCTTTCCCAGCACCTTACCGGAATCACCTTTTTGAGCAAGGTTCTGGAGCAGAAGCTGGCGGCGAAAACTTCTGATGAAACCGTACACGCCAAGGAAATCACGCGGCTTATGAATCAGGCGATAGAAATGACCAGGGGCCTGGCACGCGGGCTTTCACCGGTTGCGCTGGGGGAAGACGGCCTCCTGCTGTCCCTGCGCGAGCTTGCCGATACGGTTGCCCGCCTGTTCAACATCTCCTGCCTGTTTCACGGGGACGGTTCGGTGGTGATCTCCAGCACTACCACCGCGACGCACCTGTTCCGCATTGCCCAGGAAGCGGTCAATAACGCTGTTAAACACGGCCAGGCGCGCACGATCATCATTTCTCTTGCTTCAAACCATGAAAGAACCGTTCTCACTATTGATGATGATGGCGTGGGATTAGCGCTACCCCCTGACCGCGGTAAAGGCATGGGGCTGCACATTATGAGCTACCGGGCCAGGATGATCGGAGCATCACTGTCTGTTGAAGCGCGGACCGGCGGCGGGACCGTCGTAAACTGTGCGTTGCAGAAAACTGCTGCGATGGAAGGGTAAAAAAATGACGGCTGCAATCCGGCAGGATAAAAACAGAATCCGGTCGCGGGTATTTATCGTGGACGATCACCCTATCGTCCGTCAGGGGCTCAAGCTTCTGATTGACCAGGAGCTTGACCTGACCGTGTGCGGCGAGGCTGAGGATGCGCAGGCCGCGATGCTTTCCATCCGGGAACTAAAACCCGCCATTGCCGTTATTGACATCTCCCTTGGCCGCGACAGCGGCATCGAGCTTATTAAAAATATAAAATTGCAGCATCCTGACCTCCCCATCCTGGTCCTGTCCATGCACGATGAGTCTCTGTACGCGGAACGCGCGTTCCGCGCCGGCGCCAAAGGATATATTATGAAACAGGAGGCGCCGGAAAAGGTCATTATCGCCATCCGCCGGGTGCTGGAGGGAAATATCTATGTAAGCGATGCCATGAGCGGTAAAATGCTCAATAAATTAATCTACAGCGGCCGCGATATGCTCTCATCGCCGGTTGAGCTGCTCAGCGACCGCGAGATGCAGGTGTTTAAACTGCTCGGCAGCGGACTCAGCACCCGTCAGGTCGCTGACCAGATGCATGTGAGCATTAAAACCGTTGAAGCATACCGGGCCAACATCAAGGAAAAGCTGAAGCTCAAAAGCGCCGCTGAACTGGTCCATCACGCCATCCACTGGGTTTTAAGCGGGGAGCTGCCATAGGGGATTCCCCTACAAATAAATTAGTTTTTTCCTCAATTGACATTTTCCTTGAAAAATCATTTTATAATAGTTCAGGAGTGAGAATGAGATAATTAACTTTATTATTCAGCGAGGTATGCCACAATGCACCTGCACAGTAAAATCAGAATACCCCAGCATTTCCTGCTTACCCTGGCGCTCATCCTGCCTGCCTTTGTTGTCTCTTCATGCAGCAGGGTCCAGCCTCCCGTCCCCCGAAAGCCGCCCTTTCCCATAGTAACCACTGATAATCTCTTTGCCGTTGACAGCGTTGACCCGCAGCATATCTGGGCAGTCGGCTTCAACTCGGTAATTGTCTGCACCGCGGACGGCGGCAAGACCTGGGAATTTCAGAAAAGCGGGGTGGAAAACAATCTATGCGCCGTATCGTTTGTCACGCCTGCAATCGGCTGGATAAGCGGCCGGGCCGGCATCATGCTGCACACCACGGATGGCGGCAAAACCTGGGCACAGCAGAAAACCGGCGTAACCAGCCATCTGTTTACCCTCAAATTTGTTGATGAGCGCAACGGCTGGGCAGCGGGAGATCTCGGCACCATTATCCACACCGCTGACGGCGGCGCTACCTGGTTAAATCAGGGCTCCGGGGAAGACAAAATTTACAACAGCATATTCTTTGTGGACCAGAATACCGGCTGGGTGGTCGGAGAATTCGGCCTCATCTATCATACCGCGGATGGCGGCAAGACCTGGCAAAAGCAGGAGTGCAGGGAGATTATCCCGGTGGTGGATAAAACCCAGTGGGAAACCCCTACCCCGTCGCTCTACAGCATATGGTTTTCTGATGTGCAGCACGGCTGGGCATCGGGCATGGACTCTACCATTATCGCCACCGATGACGGCGGCAACACCTGGAAGAAAATAAAGAACCCGGCCGAGGCAAGCAAGCTCACCCTCTATAAAATTGTTGCCCGCGAGGGGAATATCCGGACCGTGGGGCAGAAAGGCGCCTATCTGCAGTCCGCTGACAGCGGTAAAACCTGGGAGCTTAGTTCCGATGCAATCGGCACAAAATTCTGGCTGCGCGACATGGATTTTTGTGACAGCCTCAATGGCTGGGCAGTAGGCTCACGCGGGACCATTGCCAGAACAGAAGACGGGGGCAAAACCTGGAACATGCTTTCCGGCATCCCGGTAAAACAGAAATTAAACCCTTAAGACCCCGTATAATTATATATAATAAGTTGTTACTATAGAAAGGGGAACCACTATTATGAAAGCGATGAGACTGTTTTGTTTATTGTTGGCTATGGCAGCATGCTCTATGATGCTATTTCCCTGTACCAGTGTCCAAGCCCAGAATGAAAAAATTGTGCCGGAAATGCAGGGAACCGGTCATCAGGTTATTCGCCTCAATTACACGTTTGGGGTTGACCCGGCGAAGGTGACAGTTCAAAAGGGCACCACGGTTATCTGGATGAATTCCGGCCAGAGCATAGCTAAAATTAAGTTCATTGGCAAGCAGGTAACCCTGTCCTGCAAAAGCCCGGTGCACTTTCTTGTTGATGAAGCCGGCTCTTTTACCTCCAATGAAATTCCCCAGGGAGCTGTAGCGAGCCTGTGCTTTGTTGAAAAGGGCACCTTTGATTATACCGTTACCCAGGAAACACCGGCGCAAAACCCCACTGCAACGCCCCGAGTATCAAAGGGGCAAATTCTTGTAGAGTAAGGTCCCGATATATATAATAGAAAAAGGGAATCCCTATGACCGAACTGTTCATAAAAAAGTTAGCCGACTTTGTCATTAAAAGACGCCTGCTGGTGCTGCTCATAATAGCCGCCATCACCGTGTTCTTTGCCTATAAGATGCGGACCCTCACCCTCAGCACCAATTTCAACGAGCTTCTGCCCCAGACCCATGAATATATCAAGGTTCATAACGATTTCCGCAAAACCTTTGGCGGCGCCAATTTCCTGGTCATCATGGTCTCGGTGAAAGAGGGCGACATTTTTAACACGCCGACCCTGGAAAAGATCCGCTATATCACCAATGAACTGGAAGCGCTGCCTGGCGTTGATCGCTATAAAATTGTTTCAATTGCCTCCCGGAAGCTGAAAAATCCCAGAATAACCTCCTGGGGCATTGAAGCAACCTCGCTCATGTGGCCGGAGGTGCCAAAAACAGATGTGCAGATGCAGAAATTAAAAGAGGCGATCTACTCAAATGAGGCCTATTACGGCTCCTATGTCTCCCTTGACTCAAAAAAATCTCTTATCTACGCTGACTTCTTTGAAGAAGAGGCACTTGATTATTCCCGCCTGACTAAAGAGCTTGAGCGTATCCGCGCCAAAGCAGAAGATGCCAACACCATGGTTTCCATTGTCGGTCATCCCATGCATCTGGGCGTGGTCGCCAGCATGATAGACACCATGAACTACATCATGCTCGCAACGCTTTTGATCATACCGGTGCTCCTGTACATGGCGTACCGCTCGTGGTGGGCAGTGTGGATAGTCCCCCTGGCAGCAGTTGTTTCAGGCATCTGGGGCCTCGGGTTCATGGCCATCATGGGCTATAACCTTGACCCGCTGGTCTTTGTGCTGCCGTTTCTCATCTCCCTCATGGCCTTCCGCCACTCGCACCAGCTCTATAACCGCTACTATGAGGAGTATATAAAAACCGAGGACGCCATGGCCGGCGTGCGGGTGATTATCGAGCAGATGTTTCTGCCCGGGCTGATCAGCATCCTGACTGATGCTTTCGGTGTCGCCATCGTGGCCATCACGCCGGTGCCGGTGCTACAGCATATCGCCATAGCCGGCGCGTTCTGGTCGGTGATAACAGTCATCGTGGGGCTTATCCTGACCCCGGTACTTCTTACCTATGTGCCGGTATCCCCTAAACTGCTCAAGCATATCAGACATCTGCAAATCCAGGATGAGCAGCGCAAGGGCTGGGAAAACAAGTTTGCCGACTGGCTTGCCCCGTGGATTGTCGGCAAAGGATGCTATATTGTCATCGCGGTTAGCATTGCCATAACCTGCTTTTCCTATTACTGGTCAGAGAAGCTGATCGTGGGCGATGCCGAGGTGGGGTCAAACCTGCTCTACCCTTCTTCCCGCTACAACCAGGACAGCGTGCGCATCAATCAGAACCTGCCCCTCATCAACCCGCTCTACATCATGCTGGAGGGGGAAAAGCAGCGCTCCCTCACGCAGCCGCAATCTCTGGCTGATGTTAAAAAATTTTCCTATTACATGATGAAAAATTCCGGCTCGGCAGGCTTTCAGAATTTAATATCCCCCATCATGGCCATGCCCCAGAAACTGCACGAGGACGACCCCAAATGGATGGGCATGGCAGAGGACCCGGCCTCGGCCAATGCCTATCTGTACGGCCTGCTGCAGTCCGGCGACCCCGGGGACATGAACAAGTTCGTTGACCCCAAGATCATGCAGACCAACATAGTTCTCTTTTATACCGACAAGACCGGGCCTACCATAAAGCGCGCCATTGACACGGCGAAAAAATATATCAATGAGATGGCCAAGCTGCCCGAGGGCTTCCGGTACCGGCTTGCCGGCGGTGTCATCGGCACTGAGGCGGCAATCAACGAGGTGGTATGGGACAAGCAGCTGCAGACACTGTTTTACGCTCTGCTGGGGGTTTTCTTCTTCTGCACCCTTGAGTTTAAATCATTCAAGGCAGGGCTCATCCTCACCATACCGCTTGCCATTTCCAACTGGATGGCCTATGCCTACATGGCCCTCAATCAGATCGGCCTCTCCATATCAACGCTTCCGGTCTCCGCAGCCGGTATCGGCATGGGGGTTGATTATGGGATATATTTGCTGGCGCGCGTGGAGGAGGAGAAAAAGCTTGATCCGTCCATCACTGTTGAGGAAGCGCTCATGCGCACCATCCGCAGCTACTCAAAGTCGATCATCGCCATTGCCGGGACCCTGGTCATCGGCCTCCTGGTGTGGACTCTCTCGGGGCTCAAGTTCCAGGCGCAGATGGGGCTCATGCTGGCGGTCATCCTGTTTCTCAACTGCCTGGGCGCAGTATTCCTGGTGCCGGTGCTGACCCTCCTGTTCAAACCGAAATTCCTCGAAAGGGCGGGAAAAGTACCTGGAAAATAAGAGCTTATTTTATTATAATTCTGCTAAAAATTCCTTTACATGCTGAATTATTTTTAATATAAGTTCCGTAGAATACAATTAGGGGGTATTGAATAACCATTTAACAAAGGGAGGGACTATGAAGAAGAAACGTTATTATCTATCAATGTTACTCTCCGCGCTGCTGCTGGCGGTAATGGCAGGAGGATCTTCTGCCATTGATTTTGCCGACGGGAAATTCGTCGTTCACGGCAAGATTTCAGAGCAGCTCAATATGCGGGCAGATAAAACCTCGCCCGACCAGCTCTATGACTACAGCATCTTCAACTTCCGGACCACGGTGAAACTTGAGACCATGTGGCACATCCAGCAGTGCCCTGACCATGAGTGGAACGCCTATGGTGTGTGGAAAAATTTCTACGATGCTGCCGACCAGGTGGACAGCGGCTATAATAATTATGTGCGGCACATGAGCGGCTCCAAGGGTATCCATGAACTGCGCGACTATGATACCTTCACCGACATCAGCCGCGAGCTCTATCTTGAGTACACGACCTCCCTGTTTCAGATCCGTGCCGGCAAGCAGATCGTGTCCTGGGGCGAAACCTCGTTTGAACGAACCTGCGATATCGTTAACCCCATTGACGCACGCGGCCTTCTGAATGCCGGGTACCCGGATTTTGCCGAAATAAAGCGCGGCCTGTGGATGCTCCGCATGTACTATACGCCACGCGGCCTGCCAGCTGACATGACCTTTGAGGGCCTGATTATCCCGGACTTTCAGCCGAACCGCAACTGGCCGGCCGGTTATCACCTGGTACACCCTGCACCATTTAATCTGTTGAAAGCACCCAACGAGCTCTTTTTATCTTCCTACCGCGACGCTCCCTCCTCGTGGCGTGCTCCTGCATATGGCTTCAGAGTCAGGGGCTTTACCTGGGGTTGTGACTGGACCCTCCAGTATCTGAATGAACGAAATCCTGCTGGCACCTACAAAACCGGCGCAGCCCTGCCGGCACAGCTGATAGCAGCTCTCGGTCCCGGTTCTCTCGGCGGGCTCGTTCCCCGGACACAAAATGTGACAAACTTCCAGCGCTACAATTCAATAGGGGCAACCTTTAACCGCCCCATTGGTTCCGTGATCCCGCTTATCCCCGGGACCCCGGTAAGAATGAGCGGCTGTATTCTGAAGAACGAGTTCATCGCAGAGCTCAGTAAAAAATGCGCTGACTTGGTGGGCGTCAACTCAGTTACCCGCAGCTATAACCGTTACGCGGACACTATTTCCTGGGATGCCAAAGTGTATCTGCCATGGGTAAGCCCGTGGAACCGCGGCAAGCTCCTCGGCACCTCTACCCAGCTGGCTCAGGAGTGGATACCGAGCAAGAAGAGCACCTACCAGATCTACCCGTATAATAGCTACTCCCCGGAACGTAAATACTGGGCAACCGTTACCGAGGCCCTTGACTACAGCTTCTGGAATGAGAGAATCCTGCTCGGCGTCTACTGGGCCTACCAGCTTACTCCGGGCAAAAGCTACTACACGCTCATGACCGCCTTCAAGCCCACATTCCGCTGGACATACATGATCCGGTATCTGAACTATGTTGAAGGGTCAAACCCGCAAAACTGTCCTATTAAAAATCTCGACACAGTAACATTTGACATAACCTACGAATTCTAATAACGGGAAGGAGGCACATGATGTCACATATAAAAATGTATGGAAAGTTCTTTGCAGTACTGTGTGCGCTGTTTATTCTGACACCGGTACTGGTTCAGGCCGCTGATGTCAACTTCCCCGTGGCCTGCTACCAGGGAGATGAACTGGCAAAGGTGCGGGAATGGGAAAAAACCTTTGTCGGCAAAAAAATAAACGCCGCCAATGTTGACCAGGTAAAGGAGTTCCTGCCTGAAAGCCTGTATGCGTTAATAAAAGACACGAAAAAATGGGGCGGGCCGTGGTTTGTGATCGCCCCCTACGAGACCGTGCCCTATACTCCCGGCTATATCAAAGCGACCAAGGAGTACTACGGTACGGCAAAAATAAACGCAAGCGATGAGATCGAGAACTGGATTGCCGGCGTGCCCTTCCCCGATGCGACCACGAACGCCCTGCAGATAGCGCACAATTTCCGCTGCCGGGTTTACGGCGACGGCTATGAAAATCACGATGAGGCATATATTGTTGACGGCAAACTGAAATACGACATGAACAGCGAAGTACGAACCAAGCTCATGTTCTTCGCCGGCCGCACTGACATGCCGCCGGTACCGGAATTCCCCGACAATCCCAAGCAGATCTGGCGCGCCTTCACCATGCTTCAGCTTGCGCCGCCCGAGACCCGGAATATGCGCATCATGGAGATACACTACAAGGACCGCATGAAACCCTATGACTCCTGGTACTGGATGCCCTCCATCCGCAGAATCAGACGGCGTTCAACCAGCGAGCGTCAGGACCCCCAGGGCGGCGGCGATATCTGCGCCTTTGACAACATGGGATGGGATGGGCCGGTCAGTCTCAATACCTACAAACTTCTTGGATCTAAAGAGTATTTAATGGTCCGCCACGACGACAAAACAAAACTTGAGCACAAGCCCGGCGACTGTATCTTGAGCGGTGCCCTGCGTGAGCGCTGCAAGCTCTATATAATCGAAGCGGTCAACAAGGACCCGAATTTTATCTATACCAAGATGATCTGGTATCTTGACCCTGAGTCCTGGCAGTTGCTCTACTCTGACCGCTATGACCGCCAGGGCCGGCTGTGGAAGGTTCAGGACCAGTTCGGATTTGTCGGCAAAGGTTACCAGGGGCTTCCGATTACCCACTTTAACGGCGTGCAGATGGTCGACGTGCAGCGGACCCATTCCACCATCGGCACCACCACGTTTGAGTTCGGCAAGGAGTTTGATACGACGATATTCACCCTTGACTATCTGCAGAAGCACGGCTATTAATCACCCGCTTCCGCATACTCCTTCAAAGGGTGCCTGGCTCCGTGCCAGGCACCTTTTCTTTTTTCAATCCGGCCATTGCATAACAAATCTAATTTACAATTACCTTCCGGTATTTTATAGTGTATATATAATAATTACGCTTCACTGGTACTGATTGTTTCCATGAAACACAAATTATTCATCTGCGCATTATTATTTCTTCTGCTGTGTAATCCGCTTGGGGCTGAACAGCTTGTGGTTAAAAAAGTTGTGAGTGGTGAATGTGTTAAACTATCAAACGGAGACAAAGTGCGATACATCGGCGTCGACGCTCCTGATGATGGAAACATTTTTTTTGAAGAAAGCCGACAGGCAAACAAAAAACTCGTTGAGCAGAAAAAGATCTCCATTGAATACGACGTGCGCAAAAGCAGTGATAAAGACCTTCTCGGTTATGTTTACGCGGGAGATATATTTGTTAACGCGCAACTCTTAAAGAACGGCTTTGGCATTGCCTATATCGTGCCGCCTAACGAGAAATACCGTGACCTGTTCATCTCCCTTCAGAAAGACGCGCGCAAGCACCGCAGAGGCATCTGGGCATTTGAAGACCCGAATGATGAGGCCTATTATATCGCTTCCAAGGGAAGCAGGAAGTTTCATCGCCCCAATTGCCGCTTTGCCCGTGAACTCTCTTTTGACAAACGGGTAATATTCCGCACCAAGGATGAGGCGCTGGGCAAGGGCTATTCCCAGGACTGGCGGTGTAATCCCCTGTTTAAACGACAGGAAAAGGAGAAAAAATGAGTGAACCGGAACTGGTCGCTGAAGGTGTGTACCGGATTGCGCCGGGCAGGTCTAACTGCTATCTGCTGGTTGATACAAAACTGGTGTTGATTGACACCGGCATGCCGCGGGATGGGGAGGCAATTATCGCTGCCGTAAAAAGTCTCGGGCACACCGTGGAGGATATATCCCATATCCTGATAACGCACGCCCATCTGGACCACATCGGCTCCCTTGCTGCACTGAAAAAATCAAGCTCTGCACAGATGGTTGCCGGAGTAAAGGATACGGCGTATATACAGGGGCTGAAGAAAACCTGGACTATGGGCAGAGAAGGATTTGGCGGTAAAATATTTAAAGCAGTGCTTTTCTTTATGGAGACGTTTGTTTTTCATTACGAGCCGACCCAGGTTGAAATCCCCTGCCATGGCGGAGAGATTATAGACTGTTTCGGCGGCATACAGGTTATAGCCACACCCGGCCATTCTCCCGGCAGCGTCAGTTTTTACGCGAAGGAAAAGGGCCTCGTCTTTGTCGGCGACGCACTCAACGGGACCGGCGGCTTTGCCCTGCCCATGCGCTTCGGCTGCGCCAGTTATAAGGCGGCCTTGCGCTCTGTCGAGCAGCTTGCCCTGCTTGATTTTGACGTCTGCCTGCTCGGCCACGGAGCACCGGTAAAAGGCAATGCCGTCGCCCGGATGCGGGAGCTGGTGCAAAAAGGATGCTGAGCAGACCGGTTATTGACACTCGCTATTTTCAGCAGCGCCGGGCGGTGTGGATCGGCCTTGCGCTGACCATTGCCCTCGACACTGCCGCACAATTGTGCTGGAAATCTGCCGCGTCCCATGCTGCCGAATCATCAGGCATGCTGCAGATTCTTGCCGCTACCTTCCGCCAGCCGCTTTTTTTAGTGACGGTCGCGCTGTTCATCTGCATGTTCTTCAACTGGATGGCCGTGCTGTCCAAAGCTGACTTGAGCTATGCAAAGCCCATTACGGCGCTGAGCTGCGTTTCGGTCAGTGTGGTAGCGGCCATCTGGTTTAATGAAGATATGCCCGTGCACCGCATGGCAGGTATCCTGATGATTCTGTGCGGCGTCTGGTTTATCAGCAGCACCCGGCATCGGACCATACCTGCAACCGCCCGATCCCAGGCCGCTGCAATACCAATGAAAGACGATGCGTCATGACCGACAGGGTTCTGGGGTTATTCTTTGTTCTTGCATCAGTCGTGCTTGAGGCCTTTGGCAATATTTTTTTCAAACAGGCAGCTGAGCTGAACAGCGCGAACATGCGCCCCCTTGTTTTGCTGCGGACCGTCTGGCAGGATAAAAACATCCTTGCCGGCATTGCCTGCTTTATATTTGAAATCATGCTCTGGACACTGGCCTTGAGCCATCTCCCGGTGAGCATCGCGTTCCCTGCCGGAAGCATGTCTTTTGTGTTCGTCGCCGTGCTCTCGTATATCTTTTTTCGCGAGCAGGTTGATGCCATGCGCTGGACCGGCGTGGCGCTTATTATCGGCGGCGTTATTCTGGTCGGACTGAAATGATGCAGGATGCGGCTGTTTCAATAACATGGGTATCATCGGCTGATGCAATTCCCGCAGAACTCTGGGAGCAGTGCTTTCCGCCCCTCCTGGAAGGCAGGTGGTGGTACGCAGCGCTTGAGAGAAGCGGTCTCGAAGACCAGTTCAGCTTTTTATATGCGCTCCTGATGCGCGCTGATGTCCCCATCGGCATAGCGCCCGCCTTCCTGATGGATGTTCCGCTTGATATCATTGCTCCGCCGTCCCTCGCCCGCCTGCTGCGCTCTATCGGCACCTATTTCCCCCGCCTCCGCTATGTAAAAACCTTTTTTATCGGCTCCCCGTGTTCTGATGAAGGAGCTGTCGGGCTCATTTCCGGCGTCCGGCTGCAGGATGTGGCGGCAGTTCTTCAGGACGCAGCCTGTGAACGCGCACGCGTTGCAGGCGCATCAGCAATCGTGTGGAAGGATTTCCCCGACAATGCAGCGGCTGAGCTTGACGTGTTGCGCATAGAGCGTTCTTTGTTTAAGCTGGTCAG
>Ga0209777_10003760_pt1 | contig 18520 bp, 30 predicted proteins | sample FrelakmetHBP12HB_FD_187147 | JGI IMG/M metagenome (GOLD analysis project Ga0209777, IMG submission 187147) | Freshwater lake sediment microbial communities from the University of Notre Dame, USA, for methane emissions studies -HBP12 HB (SPAdes)... | ecosystem: Environmental > Aquatic >...
TAGTGAAGTCCGAAAACTTCGTCGACCGATCCCGTTCCCGGTTGAATTGTTACTTCAGCCAGATCTCCGTCCGCATTCCTGAAATCAGTTACTCCTGTAGAGAGTTTTATCCCGGCCGACACGCCAAGATACGGAGCGAATTCTTCTGACGGCGAAAGCAGCGTGAACTGTCCCGTAACAATCGCATCTCCCAACCCGCTGAAGTTCCACGATTGATAGGAGCTCCCGCCATTGTCATGGTCAATGTGGGAATGTTCGCGATGGATAAATGGCACGGAAACCTGGAGGGCGAGCTGGTCAGCAATTCCGTATCCGGCCAGCAAAACATTTCTTTCATTGATGGTTTGAATTTCATCATGAGGCTCGGGTATTGCGCCGACGAAAGACTGCAAAGAGCCTATGAAGAGCTGGTCTTGGTTGATGCGTTCATACGACCAGTTAAGACTGAACCAGCCCGCACTCAACGGATGATACATGTTGAGAGGGCATGTTGCCGCGCCGCAGCTTGCTCCAGCGGTATTGTGTGCAAGAACAAGAAAAAACAGGAAAATCAGAAAAAAAGAAGGATTTTTCATAGCAGAATTGAATATAGAACAACCACATCAGGCAATAAATTCCTTCAATCAATCACCTAAAATACCATTACAGGGAAAGACCGTCAAGCGCTGTAGTCTGCTTAATCATTTCTTAATCTCGCCTTTACTATCGCGTAACATCCCTGCCGTAATTTAGGGATAACTCAAGGACAACGATATGCTCGAACTTGAACACGCCGGCTTTTTTCCATTCATGCAGAAATCCCTGGAACGACCGTTCCTTCTCTCCCCGGTGTGTACATGCTCACTGTAAAACAAGAAAATGGAAAGTTTAGACTTATTTTCGCGAACCAATCGGAGAATCTCCACGCAAGCCTTAGAGACCTCCTCGACGGCACGGAGTTTAGTACCGCTTCGGTCGCCGGACAATTTACACAAATGTCTAAAAGTTACTTTACATTTTTCGTGATCCCGGGGAAAGAGTATCGACACGAAGTCCAAAAGATGCTCGCCTACACCATGGATCCCATCATGAAACTGAAAATCGTAAATGCCAGCTGAATCGGGGGCCAGAGTGGACAAGAACAACGTAGAAACCGCACTGACAATCGGTGCTTTTGCCGGAGCATCTATCGGCTTGATCACAGGACTTGCAGCAAGCGACGTAGGTTTCTGGACGGGAGTATGTATCGTAGCAGGAATGACCGTCGGGATCTGGGACGCGGCTGTTCACAGGTTTCGCCCACCAGAGACCGAATGACTTTCACAGTATCTGCGCAGTGTGAAAAAAATACTGTTTGTCTGTATACAGAATTCCAGCCGTAGTCAAATGGCGGAAGCCATTGCGAGAATGCTTGCCTGCCCTGCAGCTGAAGTCTACAGCGCCGGTTTGCGCCCGACAGGCTTTGTAAATCAAAAGGCAGTTGACGCAATGCCCAAATTGGGATACGACCTTTCGCGACATCAATCAAAGAGAGTTGATGCTGTTCCGGAGATTGAATACGACACCGTTGTCAGTATCGGATGCGGAAACGAGTGTCTTGCCCAGACAGGGCGCTTGAACGAAGAATGGGATATCCCCGACCCAAGATATCTCTCGGCTGAGGAATTTAGGAGCGTGAGAGATTCGATCTACGAAAAAGTGGTCGATTTGCTGAATCGTCTTCACGTCCAGGATTTGATCTTGAACATCATCCCTTAATGCGTGAATACCCTCGAACGGCAACCGGTGAACAACCATGGAAGGTTCAACATGCATACGTTACATCTACGGGTAAGCGGGGGCCACGGATTGGATCGAACTGTGAGTCCTTATGAAGCATCTGTTGTTTGTCTGTATAGAGAACTCTAACCGCAGCCAGATGGCAGAAGCAATTGCCAGAATTCATGCGGGCGACGGCATTGAAATCCACAGCGCCGGATCGCATCCGTCGGGAACGGTGAATCCAAAAGCCGTTGAAGCGATGAGACAGATCGACTACGACCTTTCAAGTCACACTTCCAAATCACTCAATGAAATTCCAGATGTCGAGTATGATGCCGTCATTACAATGGGCTGCGCTGACAAATGCCCTTACGTCAGAGCAAAATTCCGTGAGGAGTGGGATATTCCGGACCCTCAAGGCTTACCACAATCGGAATTCAACAAAGTACGAAGTTTGATCAGTGAGAAAGTGAATGACTTGCTGACGCGCCTCTGGAACTTGATCTGAGATTCATTACTTTTCAACAGACCAGCGGGATTCTGGATAATCAGTGAAGATTGAGACGAGAGGTCACGCTCGGTCCGGTATCTCCATCAAGGTGGATGACAATTCTTGAAATTCTTGGGACTCCGACAAGTTGCGCGAGTCAGTATCAGTTCGTACATTTCTCTGTTTCCATGTCTGACATAAGCATTTTCCCAGGAAAGGAGAAAACTAACATGGCGGTCAAGCCTATTCCAGACGGCTACAATACTGTGATTCCGTACCTTGTCGCGACTGATGTGGCAAAGCTCATGGAATTTGTAAAACGAGTCTTCGGCGCTGTCGAAAACGAAAGGATGGTAATGCCGGATCGAACGATCATGCATGCGGAAATTAAAATAGGAAATTCAGTAATCATGATAGGAACGGCGCCCCCGGGAGCTGCCCAGATGCCATGCATGTTATACGTTTTCACAGAAAATGTCGACGTAACCTACAAGCGCGCACTTGGGCGGGAGCAACTTCGATAATCGAGCCATCCGATCAATTCTATGGAGACCGGAACGCGGGGGTCAAGGATGCGTTCAACAACCAGCGGTGGATCGCTACTCACATAGAAGATGTACCGCAGAAAGAAATGAACTCCCGTGCTGCTGCAAGGTCGAGAAAGACATAGCAAGGCAAGCATTTTCCACAACAATAAGAAAAATCTCAAAGACAAATGTTCATCGGTCATCATGCTGTAGCGTTTGCAGCTAAGAAAGTGGCTCCAAGAACCTCTCTCGGAACGCTATTTGTGGCGGTACAATTCCTGGATTTACTCTGGCCCGTGTTTCTGCTGCTGGGAATCGAGCATGTTCGCATTGTGCCGGGCATCACCGCGGTCAATTCGCTGGACTTGTACGATTATCCATTCTCGCACAGTCTTGTGGGGGCGTTGATATGGTCGGTTCTTTTGGGTGGATTGTATTTTGCCGTGCGGCGCGACGTTCGCTCAGCCTCGGTTATCGGTCTTGCCGTTTTCAGTCATTGGATTCTCGATTTCATCTCGCACCGGCCCGACATGCCGCTTGCATTCGGCAGCACCACGTACGTTGGACTCGGACTCTGGAATTCTGTCGCCGCCACGCTCATTGTCGAGGTAGGGTTGTTCGTAGTCGGCGTGGTTATCTACATGCGTGCGACGAAAGCTGTCGACAAAGTTGGAAGATATGCGCTGTTGAGCTTCGTTGTATTTTTGTTCGTGTCATACATTGCAAGCATGTTCGGTCCGCCACCGCCGGGCGAACGAGCACTTGCCTTCGGCGGGAACGTCCCTTGGCTTTTCGTGCTCTGGGCATGGTGGGCAGACAGGCACAGGAATCCTGCTGTAGAAAAGAGTTAAGGATGTAAGTAGTTGAGATGATGAGGCAAGGTGCGACTCACTTCCATTGCCGTGTCGATGCAAGTGAGTCGCACCTCACGCGTTCTGCCTCTATTCTGAGCCATGATTTCTGTGATTCACATGATTGCTCTTATGGATAACAAATAACGAAAATCAAAATGATCATGAGAATCCCGGTTCTGATATTCTTTCACGATGCCCCTCATTCCATCATGACCACCAACGGTTCTGACATCGTGCCTGAAGTTTCCGCTCGCTACTGGGTCTTTTAAATTCTAGCTTCTTCGATTCGAAATTATGTAGTAGACCGATTTCAAGATTGTACGCTTCCAGGTAATTTAACCCTTGTGCGATCTGAACACCTTCCAAATTGATGAGCGCTCCCAATTTGACCAGAATTTTCCCTTCAACCAAGAAGTCTGCACGGCGAGTCCCGATTTCCTGCCCGTTTTTGTGCGAACTTAAGTTCGCTCTACACCACACTTTCCGGCAGAACTTCTTGGACACCTCGTAATGGCATTGCTCTACCCAAGCATTTGAAATTCTCTTGCCTTTCACCTATATTTCTCACATCCATAATGAAATGCAATCACAATCCGAAAGCGTAAGTCCATGCCACATTATCTTCACCGCTTAACAACCGTTGTCTATTTCTTTGTCCTCGCGTCATTTCCGTTGTTCTTTTGGAACTGCAGTACCGTTCCGCTAACAGGCAGGAAGCAATTCAGCATAATCCCGAATTCCAGCATGCTGTCTATGAGCGCCTCCCAGTATGGGGACTTTTTGAAGTCCAGCAAAGTCAGCTCGACGAAGAAAGATACCGTGATGGTCAAGAATGTCGGGCGCAAGATTCAGGCTGCTGTCGAACAATACATGACGCAGAACAACCTTTCCGACAGGCTGAGCGGATACAACTGGGAATTCAACCTCGTCGAAAGCAACGAGGTCAACGCGTGGTGCATGCCGGGTGGAAAAGTTGTCGTGTACACCGGAATTCTGCCTGTGACGAAAGATGAGAACGGCCTGGCGGTTGTCCTGGGCCATGAGATTGCACATGCCATCGCGGAACATGGGAACGAGAGAATGAGTCAGGGGCTGCTGGCGCAGCTTGGCGGCGTTGCACTTTCTGAAGCCATAAAGAATAAGCCGGAGCAGACTAAGGCGCTTTGGATGGGAGCGTTTGGCTTAGGAGCGCAGTACGGCGCGCTGCTTCCCTTTAGCCGTGTTCAGGAAAGTGAGGCGGACCATCTTGGGCTGATCTTTATGGCGATGGCAGGCTATGACCCCAATGGCGCACTCGAGTTTTGGACAAGAATGTCCAAACTCCAAGGCGGAAAAGCACCACCGGAATTTTTGAGCACGCATCCGTCAGACGAAACAAGAATTGCAAAGATCAAAGAGGAATTGCCGGAAGCTCTGCAATATTATAGAGCGAAGCATTGAAAAGTATTCTTGCACTCAAGCAGTTGACCGAGTTTGCATTCGCGAATCCGTTACTTAGCCATGTGTGACAAAAAGGAAGGTTCTATGAAACCCGTACTTTTTTTAGCATTCATCGTTTTGTTCGTTGGCGGATGTTCCTCGACAAAGAAACTTTCCGTCAAGCCGAACGAACATATGGAAGTGGGTTGGACACCGCGATCCATTTTTCAATCGCCGTCCTACGCTGCATGGTTTGACACGACATACCGGGCTTACCAACCGCAAACGAAAAGTATCGACCGGTTACGGAGAATGAGTGACAGCGTCCGTATTCTGGTCATCTACGGTACTTGGTGCAGCGACAGCCGCCGGGAGTTGCCGAGATTTTTCAAGGTCATGGACGCAATGGAATTCCCGGCGGATCGCATCAGTCTTATCGCAGTAGACCGGACGATGCAGGTTCCCCCCGACATCGCAAAGCAGTATGGAATAACGAATGTTCCGACATTCATCGTCAACTATCGCGGCGTTGAGATCGGCAGAATAATAGAGTCTCCGAAGAAGACGCTTGAGGATGACCTTAATGAGTTGCTGACACCATTGTTCCAATAAAGACTTCCCTTCTTCTCAGACTCCAGATCGCAACTGATTGAAAAAGAAAGGCAACTAGATATGAATAAGTACATCGTAAGAATTCTGCTTACTTGCATTGTTGTATCAGCTTTAGCTTTTTCCTGCCGTGCCTATGCCCAGGAATCATCGACAACGATTCGACTTCCAGCGCCTGACACCGCAGGCGGAAAGCCACTTATGCAAGCATTGAAAGAAAGAAAAACGTCGCGCTCATTCAGCGAGAAGACACTATCCCCACAAGTGTTATCGAACTTGCTCTGGGCCGCGTTCGGCGTCAACCGACCGGATGGACATCGCACGGCGCCGTCGGCAATGAACTGGCAGGAAATCGACTTGTTCGTTGCAACCAAAGAGGGACTGTACCTTTACGACGCCGCCTCACATTCGCTGGCTTTCGTACTCAAAGAAGACCTCCGCGAGAAAACAGGATCGCAAAACTTCGTGAAGGACGCGCCCGTCACCATCGTCTACGTCGCCGACCTGTCCAAAACGAAACGTGCCGGAAAAGACGATCAAACCTTATACACCGGGGCTGACTGCGGCTTCATTGCGCAGAATGTCTACCTTTACTGTGCATCAGAAGGGCTTGCTTGCGTAGTTCGCGGATCAGTCGATAGACCCTCGCTCGGCAAGGTCATGAACCTGCGAGCCGAACAACGAATCATCCTGGCTCAGACGATCGGTTATCCAAAATGAGTTCGGTGACTACGAGGCCATAGAACATTTCGGGCTACTCTATTTGCGCTGAGAACCCAACCGCTCCGTGTCTGAGGTCGTTCACGAGTATCTGGCTGACTATCCTATGTCCGCTTGACCAATAGCGGGCTTTTCTGCCGCTCATGGCAAAAATGTGCAACGGAAAAATCCACTGCTGCATGATCGTTCCGACTTTCTTGACCGAGTTATTCGAAATAGATTGGGGAATGAAGATTATTGTAGCGCATACGAATTCGGACAATCCCCGGATGGTTGCAGTCTTCCGAAAGCTCGGCTTTGAAATCATTCCCGATGCTGCTGGATCGGATATTGACGCCGTCAGAGAACTCAAGTAATGAACTTCAATTCACTGTGCTAGTTTCTAAAGGAGCGTGCTATGATCATCAGATGGATGACAACAATTGTCTTTATCATAATCATTTTGGTCTTGTCGGCTGAGGATATTGCAGCTCAGCCGTGGTCCCTGAACGTATCCGGCAAGGTCAAGCATCCAATGACGATAACCGGTAGGAACTTCCAAAACATGCCGCACTTGAAAGTAGCAGTGACCGACAGCAAGGGAGCTACCGACAACTTCGAAGGAGTATCCTTGTACTATCTTCTTGATCTTGCCGGCGCACCTCTGGGTGACAGCACTGAGGGTAAGAACCAAACCTGGTACCTTCAGGCAGGGGCGATTGATGGCTACAAGGTGATTTTTGCTCTCCCTGAAATCGATACATCGTTCACAAAAAACCGCATCATTGTGGCAGATAGAAAGAATGGAGGTGAGCTGAACCAGAAAGAAGCCCCGTTGGAAATTGTCGTCCAGCATGAGCAACGCCATGCCCGCTGGATACGCCAGCTCACCACGCTAAAAGTCCTTCAGTCCGCAGAGTAAACCAACCTCCGCATTGATGTCATGAACCATGGCTGCTGAGACGCTCATCTTTGTATCCATTGCAATTCTTGTTATTGCCTTCCTGTATTCTACAGTAGGACATGCGGGAGCATCGGGCTACATAGCTGCGATGGCATTGTTCAATGTTCTGCCGACGGTCATTAAACCTGCGGCTTTGGTTCTCAATATCCTCGTTGCATGCATCGTGACCTGGCAGTTTTGGAAGGCGGGTCACTTTTCCTGGCAGCTCTTTTGGCCCTTCGCACTCTTGTCCGTACCGTTTTCGTTTGCCGGTGGATATTTGAATCTACCGACCGAGGCTTTCAAGATCATTATCGGTCTCGTACTTGTGTTCTCGGCTTTTTGGTTTCTCATTAAACCCAAACCGGATGAAGATCCTCGCCTTCCACAGAAAGCCATCGCAATTCCTGTCGGTGCAAGCCTTGGGTTGCTCTCAGGCTTAACAGGCGTCGGCGGCGGAATTTTCCTGACGCCGCTAGTGATCCTCATGCGGTGGGCACGGACAAAAACCGCATCGGCGGTTTCTGCACTCTTCATCCTCGTGAATTCCATCGGCGGGTTGCTGGGAAACATTGCCGGAACGAAGCAGCTGCCGTTGTTCGCCTTGCCGATGGCGTTATCTGCCTGTGCCGGTGGCTTGTTAGGCTCGTACCTGGGGAGCCGTCGCTTTTCTCCGTTGATGATCAAACGACTACTTGCCGTCGTTCTGTTTATCGCCGGTTTTAAGCTCATCTTCACATGAAAGAAAAAAATGTTTACGTTAGGCTTGCTCGTCCAAGGACTGAGGTTCTTCCTTTGCATCTAATGACAGGAATTGAGTATATTGCGAGGGCATAACAGAGTCTTCATTCTCATGGGGACTGAAATCGAAAAATTATCCCGATGTATCTGTTTCCATATCAGCATTTCAACACGAACGCCGGGATCGCGGCTGGCCTCTAAGACAGGGTTAACTTCTCTTCGATATGTTGAATCACAGAAATTGAATTCTATCATGTGCAGGTTCTCAATTCATATTCTGATAATTGTAGTATTGTCTGCTCCGGTTTCCATAGCGCAACAGCGGGATACGGCGCAACATCCTATCCCAAAGGTCATTAAGCTAGAATCGGGCGAAAAGAATTATCTTCGCTTATTAAGCGGCCCCCCGGAAACATCAACGATGAGGTCGGGCTTAGTTACACTCAGCCCGAAGAAATCTGTTGGTGAGCATAGCACTGAGGGATACGAAGAACTGGTAATTGTCCTTGAAGGCCAGGGAGAAATGCAGCTCGGCGGTGGACAAAAACTTTCGTTCAAAAAGGGCGAAGTCGTCTACTGCCCCCTTCATACAAAGCATGACGTCTTGAACACGGGTCCCGAAGATCTTCAATATATTTACGTTGTTGCAGAAGCAAAAAAGTGACGTCCGTTGAAGCGGAGCAACTAGATGCACATACCGGATGGTTTTCTTGACCCCAAGACGATCGTTGCTACATCCGCTTTTTCAATTCTCGGAATAACCCGCGCGCTCCGTAACGTAAGAAGGCGCTTGCATGCACGGATGATCCCTTTGATGGGATTAACAGCCGCATTCGTCTTCGTTGCCCAGATTCTCAATTTTCCAGTTGCCGGAGGAACATCGGGGCATCTGATCGGTGCAGTGCTCGTGACGGTCCTGCTCGGACCAAGCGCAGGCATTCTGATCATGACGGTCGTCCTTGTGGTTCAATGCCTTTTGTTCGCAGACGGGGGAGTCTTGGCGCTCGGAGCAAACGTGTTCAACATGGCTGTTATCGCACCGGTTGCCGGGTTTTACACGTACCGGGCGATGTGTTATCTTATTCCAAAAGATTACGGAAAGCTGATTGCGATAGCCATGGCATCGTGGGTTTCCACCGTTCTAGCTGCAGTCTGCTGCACCGGCGAATTGGCGTGGTCCGGTGCTGTGCCTTGGCCAATCGGATTCCCCGCTATGACCGGAATTCATATGGTCATTGGAGTGGGAGAGGCCCTCATCACCACTCTCATCTGTGCGGCAATCTACAGTGCGAGGCCCGAGCTCTTACATCCTGAGAAATCTTTTGATAACGAGAAACATCGTACCTTGGCTACCGCCGATTTCTTTGTTTACGGCTTCATCGTAACGATCGGACTTGCACTTTTTGTGACCCCTTTTGCCTCTTCCTGGCCCGACGGACTTGAAAGAGTGGCAGCTGTGTTTGGCTTTAGCTCAAAAGCATTGCCGCCGCTTGTTCCCTCGCCGATTGCTCAATATAAACTGCCTGGCGTGGGATCGCTTTCTGCGGCAACTGCGCTTGCTGGGATTATCGGCTTGGTCGCCGTTTTTCTCCTCTCCTTTTTCCTTGCGAGGTTTTTGCTCCCTAAGTCAAGCAACGACGTTTCATAATTCATTCAACAAAATGACGGTCCTGTGCACCACGAATTTTTAGACCGCTTCAGCCGGGTGGAGAATCCGATAAACGAGTTGCCGGTTACGCTCAAAGTGGCTGTCACATTTTACATCATTGTTGCAAACGTGCTCTGTCCGATAGTCTGGATATACCCATTTCTCGCGATCTCGGTTTTTCTATCCGGCGTGGCACTGGCAAGCAAAATACCGATGAAGTTCTTATTCCGAAGGATTCTTTTCTTTGAGCCGTTTGTCATCGTCGCGTCCACACTTGCTCTTTTGCAAGCCGGAGGCAGCGTACGATTCGCATCAATCCTCGTGAAAAGCACGTTAAGCCTGATCGCCGTAATTCTCTTTTCAAACACAACACCCTTCACAGAGCTCATCATTTTTCTTCGCCGCATTCGCATCCCGAATATCTTCCTGACGATTCTCGCTCTGATGTATCGTTATATTTTTGTGCTTATCGACGAGATGGAGCGAATCCAGCGTGCAAGGCAAAGTCGGACGTATGCAAAAGGATTTTCGAGAAGGTGGATTGTCATGTCAACCGTACTCGGTCAGTTATTCCTCCGGTCGACAGAACGCGCTGAGCGGATTTACGCTGCGATGTGTGCCCGCGGATGGAGACAACAATGACCGCAATCGACATCAGAGATCTTCATTTCCAGTACCCGGACAATCACGCTGCGCTCGGAGGTGTGAGTATTCAGATACAGGAAGGCGAAAGCGTCGGACTGATCGGCCCGAACGGCGCCGGCAAATCGACACTTCTTCTCCATTTGAATGGCATTCTGCCCGAGCAGCATTCACTCCAATCTCCCGTTTCGATTTTTGGCACGCCAATTACTGAGTCGAGCTTGTACTCCATCCGACGGGCAGTTGGCGTCCTGTTTCAAGAACCTGACGATCAACTATTCTGTCCGACTGTGTACGAGGATGTCGCGTTCGGTCCTTCACAATTTGGTCTATCCCGTGAGGAGGTCGAATTGCTAGTTCAAGATGCACTGAGAAAGGTCGGGCTTCAAGGGTATGAGAAACGATCTCCGCACCATCTCAGCAGCGGTGAGAAACAACGGGTGTGTCTGGCAGGCATCCTCGCGTGCCAACCGAAAATGCTTGCCCTGGATGAACCGACCCGCGGTCTTGACCCCAAGGGGAAGCGACAGCTCAAATCGCTTCTCCGGTCAATCCCGTCGACGAAGATCATCGCCACACATGATTTGGAGCTTGTTGTGGAAATGTGCGAACGAACGATCTTAATGGATGAAGGGAAGATTGTCGCCGACGGTCCAACGAATGCGTTGCTTTCCGATGAAAACCTCATGTTGTCCCATGGACTTGAAAAGCCTCATATTCTGCGGCACGCACACCCGCACTGATTCGAGAATGCAGCGAGTGAGAAGGGCTCTTTAGATTCTTCAATCACATATCCAGAGCGGTATGCGATGTTGTCTTGCTCAAATTTACGTCATTTCTACGCATTATTTAAGTCAATACGCAACCTTGATTTAGCCAAGTGATATTGTTACATTTATGACTGAATGCGGGGACGATTAACATATAATGCCATAACAATCCATTAAGACTTTTTTGGTGTTATCGAGGATTTTTCGATATTTGCGGTCATTCTTCATCATTGCAATTATCGCTGTTATTGCAGAAATAATAACGATTGAACTACAGACCATGCCAAACCAATTTGAGCTAGGAGCCTCCTTCTCCCCGTTTCCTATGTTAAACCACTCTGAGAGCAGCAGAGCCGCTTTTCTAATGCTCACGCCCTCTTTACGAGCCACGAAGTCGAGGACGTTGCCCTTAGCGTCGCAGCCGAAGCAGTGGAACACTCGCTTCTTTGTGTTCACACGGAACGACGGTTTGGTGTCCTCGTGGAACGGGCACAGCCCGAGGAGCTCGTCACCTTTCGCCGGCTTCAAAGAGATCCCATAATGCGCGAGCACTTGCTCGAACGTCACCGACCCTTTGACTCTTTTGAAATCAACCCAACCTTTTTTCATAAGCACTCACAACCTCCCTTCTCCTGAATCGAGCCAACACTTACAAGATAGTCATACAGTTGATACTTCTCAATGCAGCGATCACAGTACCCGCTATCGGGATACTTGCAGCAGGACCGGCACACAACGGCGTTGCAGCTATTGCAGCAGATCCAATTGCGGTCCGGCGTCGAGTCTATATGCACGACCGGCGTCCCATCGGTGAGCTCACCTTCGCTTACCTCAAGTTCACCGGTGAGATCTTTACCGCACAGCTCACAATTTGTTATGTCCATAAAATGTCTCCTTGATTATGTGATTTGGAAAGGACGTTTTCGGTGCGCCCATCTTATCACCTGCAGGAGACATGTCAAGGGTACTCGATCACGGTTGTTAATAGGTCCTATTAACACTTATCATTGTGCACCATTCTTTGACTTCAAGCCAATAATCCGTATCTTTATCAATCTTTTCTTATCAATTGCATACAACAAAGGAGCGATCCATCTACTGCTCGAAATGTGGCATACAGTTGCCGGATAATTCGGTCGTCTGTTCTAAGTGTGGTAAGAGACAGATTCATCGCTCGTATTCGAAGGTGGCCATTACCGTAATTTCGCTCATTATTGTATTCGCGATTGCTGGCTACTTCGTCAATAGGCAAATGAAGCTGTCAACGTCCAGCAGCAAGCTGGAAGAAGCTGTCGGAAGAGATGCTGGATACACTGAGACCATAATCATGGCGGAGGATGAAGCATCAAGTATGTCGTATCAGGAGCTATTTGAGCTATGCGATAAGTCAATCGAGGAGCGCACCAATCTCCTTGTAGAGCTTCGTGGAATCTACCCAGAGATTCAGAGAGAACTCAAGACTAAGCTCATTTCTTTTGTGAATTCTGAAAATGAATTGATTAGACAGGAAAGTCGCCTATATCGCAGCGAGCTAGCATTTTCGTTAGCAAGTAAATCTTTGAAAGACGCTAAGAAAGACTACTTCTCCTCCCTCAATAGTTATGATTTGGAACGCCTTAGAAAAAAGATAACCGAAGTGACGAACGCGATGTATGAAATGGCTGGGAATAATATTATTTTTGTTTCCAACTATAAGGCTGTGCTCGAAGAAGAATCAGATATCAAAATAGCCATGGATCAGGAGGGGCTACGCTTTGTGCGGAAGTATCAACAAAGCAATCTCGAAGAAATTAGAAACCAAGTGCAAAATTTAGTCAATTCAGCCGCAACGGAATTACGCGACACAAAATAAAAAATATAATGCAGCAATTACCTGGAGAACTATATGGATGAGCAGACACAACAAGATCTCGAAGATATCTTTGCCACCGTACCCCCAGACCTTCGCGACCAACTCATTCAGCTTTTGAGTTCTGTTGAAACAAACACTATACGGGTGAGAACGAGAAGTAATAATAATCGTCATCTCGAGGACAAGCTCAATCGCATTCGCTATTTCACTGTCGTGCATACTTCAAGGAGAAAACCCGTGATATTTGCAGGGGCGTGTGATCACCCAAACCACGAGAGTGTTCCAGCTATAAGGTTTGGTGAAAATAATTCCTTCCTTGCTGATGTCCCTAAGCAATTCATGTTCCCCTACTGGCAACGTCTCGCTACGAATGACACTAATGTAATGTTGAACGAGAAAACCGTTGTCCTGCTGCTGAGGCTTTTCCGGTCTGAGATAGACTTATATGTCACAGAAAATAATCTCCATCTGTGACAAGTTGAGCAAATAACTTACTGATTAGATTCCCAATACATCTCAACATCGAAACTGTCGCCCTCCGTCTAAAAGTACGACACGCGCACTTCCCTACCCTCTCGAACACTACTGTTTTTGAAAATCTAGTTTATCCACTTGCGTCTCTCTGTCGCAATCCGTATCATGAACGACAACACACAGAATTGCGAGGACATATGATAACACAAAAGATCATCACCTTCTTGAGTAACAATCGAGACGAAACCGGTATGCCGGTTCAGTACTATAGCTATTGGATCGTAGAAAGTGACCAACCACGACTCGGAGCTGACCGATATATTGCATCCGTTGTTCCATTAACGGACGGACCTGAGATGAAACAACGTCATTTCATAGGAGACGGTATGCATCAGGCAACGGCTCACGCCATAGATGCGCTCAAACGGCTACCCGGATTTGATCAGCTGAAGGTGCAGGAGTCCTCTCCCTAAACGGAATCCATTGACACCCCCTGACCTATCGGTTACACTGTAAGCATGTTGACCAAAGATGACATCTCACAAATCGGCGTTGAGCTGGGCAGGGTGATCGAGCAGAACATCACACCAATGCTCGAGGAAATGCGGAGCCAAATGGTCACCAGATCGTACCTTGATGATAAGCTCGCGGAGCTCGAGGGTACAACGGTGGTACGTCAACGCAAGGAAGATCAGAAACTCAACCTCCTGATTGACCTGCTCCATAGTAAGGCGGTGCTGTATGATGCTGAAGTTGCTGAGTTGCAGGAGATTCAGGTTTTCCCTCGCGTTTAGATATCCAATTGCACCTTTCAGTAAATGAGCTCCACTTATGGGGCTCATTTTTGCTTTATTCCCGTAGGTATGGTATCTTCCAGTTGCACCTAAGAGCTATTTTATGCAACTGGGAAAGACCGTCTTTTATTGCACATACACCCGGAACACCGACGAGCCGGCAAAGCTCAGTTACCCCTTCCCGACGTTAGAAGCAGCTCGCGACGAAGCGGCAGCACTCAAACCCTCCGGGTATTGGGGAACGATCGAGCGGGCAGCCGAGCCACTCTACGATGAACCGCGTTGCTCATTCCGTGACGTCGAAGTCGTGGAGCAGTTCTGAGCGCCGGCGCCATGCAACTCCCGAAATATCTTACGCAAGATGAGCTCACTCGATTCTTCCGGGCTATCCCCGGCCCTCGTGATCGAGCTTTGTTTGCTTTGATATACCACTACGGACTCAGAGTAGAAGAAGCGTGCTTGATCACACTCCATGATCTCGATCTTAAGAATCATCGCGTGAGGTTGCATCGACTGAAAAATGGGTTAGGTGGAGAGAAACCACTGTGGCGTCACACTGCTAAGTTACTACGATCGTATCTCCGAATTAGGCGTGATGCTGGTCCGTATCTTTTCACTGGTCGCGAAGGGCCGCTCAAGAAGCGACAGATTCAGAATTTGTTTCTTAGGTACGCTGGCGTTGCTGGCATCAAGGGTAGGTCAATTCACTCATTGAGGCATTCGATTGCGGTACATCTCCTAGAGGCCGGCCGAGGAATTGAGTATGTGGCAGATCACTTAGGACACAGGAACATTCAGAACACTCGAGTATACGCACAGATCACTAACCCGCTTCGAGAGCAAGTGATGAGAGAGCTTGAGCACCACCCGAAGATTGTAAAGGTTGGCTAACGTCACCCTTATGAGACCATCATACCCTCTGAGAAACAGATTAAAGAAATAAAAAGCAATGCAAAATTCTACAAGTATCTTTCTGTCGGCGTAATTGGACTTTCATTTTGGGTAGCTTTTCTCTCAATGTATCATAGTTCACAGGTAGACAACATACGAGAATTACAGGTAGCAAACGCCGAGAGAAGTTCTGATAGTGCAAAGGTTACTGCGGCACTATCAAATGAGCGAGCACAGGAGGCAATCGCAAAACAAAGAGAATTGGAACAAACGAACCTTAAGCTCTCCATTGAAGTCGAAAAGCTAAAGCTCGCAGCAGGAGATCGATTTATACCCAACAACTTGCGAGAAAACTTTGTATCTGTACTCTCCAAATATAGCAGTCGGGAAGTCCTCATTGATGTCATTGGAGCCGAAGATGAACCCATAATGTTTGCCGAATCCCTTCGATCTGTATTGCTATCGATTGGTTGGGAGGTGGATTTGACGAGGAGTGCTGGAATAATGATTCCTCGTCCAACCGGCATAAATGTGACAGCCTGTGGTGAGAAAAACAAGGAAATTGCACGATTTATACGCGAGCAATTTTCTTCACTTGGATACAGATACCAATTCGTATTGGGAGAGGAAAGAAACGTGGACATTGGAATCGGAATCGCACCCAAAGAGTAGCTAAATATGACCAAACCCAAACCACACGAATTCCACTTCAACCGAGTCCATTTCTGCCCCTTTGTCACGGTTCGTTTCCTTTCTATTTTTGCCTAACCTGAGCACCATCACAGCACGCTTTTCTTTACTTTCATTCAGAAATTTGTTAATTTTCATTCTTCGCGACTGCAATGACCGCCACATTGAGGGCTACGCGTGGATAATACGCGCAAGGCACGTCAGTGATCATTGTTAAATTTTGTCGTCTCGTTTTGAAGGTATTCCACATTATCATCATACACTATTATTAAGGAGTTTCTTTATGCCAGAAGACTTAGAGAAAGTTTTGCGCCCGGTCGATACGCCGATGCCGAAGTACCCGTCAAAGGTCATCTCGTTGAAAGACGGTCAGAAAATGGTTATGAGACAGGTCGGGCGTGAAGCCGTTCCGGATCTATTACCCTATATTGAACCGCTCATTCATTGTTCAAAAGACTTCTACGACATCGTCGGCTCGCGACTGTACGCTGAATTGCTCGGATATTATACACACAGAGTCCAGGATGAATATGTCATCATCGGACAGATCGACGGCGAGCTCGTTGCAATCGTGAACGGCCGGATCCTCAACCCAGATGTCGGCGTATCGTATCATACATTTTCGATGCGAGGCGGACTGAGAATCGGGGCGAATGCATTTGCAACGAAGATGGAGTATCACTTCGACTACCTGAAGCAAAAAGAAGTTCTCGTCGTCGCGGAATCTGTCATCGGATTCAGACGATGGATGACTGAATATAACCTTGAAAAGAGATTTAATGTTGCCCACGAATTGGGAGGAGTTCCTTCTTGGTCGCTGACAAGAGAGTTGTACGAAAAAGCAAAGGGAAAGCTGATCGTCGGAGAACGCCCTGTTCCCGCCGACCTTCTCAAGAAGGCTGAAGCTGCGATTCTAGCACCACGCAGCCTCCCGATGCCCGTGGTAGACCTGCTTGCCGCCAATCGAGCAATGCTTGATTCGGCGAGCCGTTCGCTTGCCGAGATACAAAAGCGAATCGAGACAAAGTGAGCCGGACAACACAGGGTTGCCGTGGTTGAGCCTCGACATTGCTTCACTCCGAACATTGTGATGCCGGATCTGCCGCATGGTTAGCCACGGTTTCGCTGAACATTGCCCCTTAAGAAGATGGCAAAATTGATCAGTTACGGAAATCGAATTCGCCGCGGGAAGTACCTGTTGCATTCAACATTCAAGTCCGCGGCGAATTTTTCTTCGGAAGACGATTTTGTTTTCGTCGTGAACCGCGCCGTAGGCGCGGGACCGCTTAACGCTGTACTTGAGGATTTCGATCCGGATACTCTGTCTACACTCGAAGTTCTCGACGATTATCTATGCCTGAACGAAGAACGGATTCTGTTCGATGATTCCACTCTTTACGATTCCACATTCGAGCTTGCTGAGCTCGACGAAAGACGGTTTGGCCGGAATCTTCAATTCTTCGAGAATACACTCGAGAAACTTGCCCCGAAAAAAAGTTTGACCTTTTTGATCGATGATGGCAGAGAAGCGGAATTCTCTTCAATATTTGAGCTTGAGTTCGTGAAGAGATGCAGGGAGGGATGCGCAAAGATTTTTTCTGATGATTTCCTCGAAGGAATTAAGATTCTCAAGGGCCTGGGTCCCGGACTCACGCCGAGCGGCGACGATTTCATTTCGGGAACTTTGATCGCCTTGAATCTTTTCCAGAAGATTCGACAAGTTGACTATTCGAAGACAATCCGACAGATCTATGAGATGGCACGAGGCGATAACCCGTTTACCAACGCATTCCTGGATTGCGCTGCCCAGGGACTGTTGTTTGAAAAGTTCAAACGGCTAATCAGTGCTCTCTTAGTCTCAAACGAGCCGGAGCTCATTGATTCCACCAAACATCTGCTCGAGATTGGAGAGACCTCCGGAGCAGACCAGGCGGTCGGTTTCATTATCGGATTGAAAAGGTTTTAGCATGAGCGTTACAGGTTTCATCAAAAAGGGATCATACTTCGATTCAGTCTCCATCATGCTGATTGCGAAACGAATTTCGGAGATCGATGGAGTGCTCGATTCCGCCGTTGTCATGGGAACGAAAGAGAATAAATCCCTCCTCACATCATCCGGGCTCATGACTCCCGAATTACAGAACGCCGATGAAATGGATCTCATCGTCTCCTTCAAAACCAAACTAGACACTGCGACAGGTGATATCCTAAAGAAAATAGACGACGTTTTTCGGTCGGGCAGGGATGTCAAGGACGACAACCAATTCAACCCGTCAAGCATTGAAGCAGCGTTGAACATTTTGCCCGATGCAAGCCTGGCAATGATCTCCGTTGCAGGTCGGTACGCCGGCGACGTCGCAATGTCTTCACTCCAACATGGCTTAAACGTGTTTCTGTTCTCTGATAATGTCCCCATTGAAAAGGAAATTGAGCTGAAGAAATTCGCCAAAGAAAAAAATCTCTTCGTCATGGGACCGGATTGCGGAACGGCAATCATCAACGGGGTTCCGTTAGCGTTTGCGAACGTGGTGAACAGAGGGAATATCGGAGTTGTCGCGGCTTCCGGAACGGGGCTGCAGGAAGTGACCTGTTTGATTTCAAACGCAGGCTGCGGAATTTCACAAGCCATCGGAACGGGCGGACGCGATGTGAAAAAAGAGGTCGGCGGCATGATGTTTATCGAGGGAATCAAAGCGCTCGCCAATGATAGTGCGACGGAGGTTATCTTGTTGGTCTC